>Ga0213875_10001071_pt1 | contig 19162 bp, 19 predicted proteins | sample BarmaccomBMRX_R8_FD_160105 | JGI IMG/M metagenome (GOLD analysis project Ga0213875, IMG submission 160105) | Root-associated microbial communities from Barbacenia macrantha in rupestrian grasslands, the National Park of Serra do Cipo, Brazil - RX_R8 | ecosystem: Host-associated > Plants > Roots... | reverse complement strand
GCGGCGACACTGGTCATCGGCGCGACGCCATCGGTGTTCACCTCATCGAGCTGCTCGACAAAGTTGAGTATCTGCGACAGCTCCGCCGCCATCGGCTCAAGCTCGTCTTCACCGAGACGGATACGCGCCAGCGACGCGATATGCGCCACTGTCGCCTTGTCCAACGCCATCCAATGATCTCCCCGCCGATAAACCCGGCGCTCGGTGGCTTTCTACCGGTCAGAAATGGGCCGTGAAAGAGCCTCGTGCAATCGCTGATCGCCGCGCCGCGGTTCTAGGTTCCATCTGCCGGCAAGAGCATCGTCAGGCGGATATCGGGCTGGCTTGCCAGATCGAACGTGACCTGCCGAAAGCGCAGCAGGCCACGACGCGGATGGGCGAACGAACGCTCCCCGCCTTCGCGACCGAGCACGCCGTGCTGTTCCCAAAGCCGTGCGAAATCGGGACTGGCGCCGCGCAGCTCTTCGACCAGAGCCCTTAGCACCGGCTGATGCAGCCGCGCGCCAGCCTGTGCGCGGAACTCGGCGACAACCCGGTGCGCCCGGTTATCCCAATCGAGGATCAGAGCACGCGCGGCGGGGTCGAGAAAGATGAAACGCAACAGGGAGCGCTCGCCGGGACGGTCGAGCCATCCGACAAAAAGCTCCTCGGCGGCCTTGTTCCAGCCGCGCGCGTTCCACATGCTGTCGAGCAGATAGGCGGGTGCGGCGATCACCGCGAGGCAGTCCAGCACCGCATTCGGCAGCTCGCTCGGATCGGCATCGCAACGTTCGGGATCACGCTTGCCGGCGAGATCAAAGAGATAGGCGCGCTCGGCTCTTCCGAGTCGCAGCCCTGTCGCGAGCCGCGATAACGCCGAGACCGACGCGGCGACCTCGCGACCCTGCTCGATCCAGGTATACCAAGTGACACTGAGGCCGCAGATCTGCGCCACCTCCTCGCGCCGCAGACCCGGCGTGCGCCGGCGCGTACCGCCCGGCATTCCAACCGTCGCCGGATCGAGCCGCTCGCGCTGAGCGCGGATGAATTCACCCAGTTCCTGCCGTCGCTCCGGAGCACTAGCCGCTATCATAGTAGCGATTATACCAGGATGACCGGTCGCGTCTAAACCGGCACTGTCAACCAGCCGGTCCCCCGCTGGCAGCCGCGCGGCGCCGCCGATCAGGTGGGAGCAAGCCGCGGCGTCAGCTCTGAATCGCGGGTGCGGCTGGGGCCGCCGGCGACGATCTGGACGAGCCCGGCGGTGAATCCGACGATCGCGCCAATCTTCCAGGCATGGTCATACGAGCCGGTCATGTCGAAGATCAGACCGCCGCCCCAGGCGCCCAGTGACGACCCGATCTGGTGCATCACAAACGACATGCCCAACAGGGTCGCCATGTAGCGGGTCCCGAACATTTCGGCAATCAGCCCGCTGACCAGCGGCGCAACGCTGAGCCACAGCATTCCCATCGCCGCCGCGAAGAGCAGCGTCGATGCCGGTGTCGGCGGCAAGATAAAATAGGCGGTGAAAACGCAGGCGCGCAGAATGTAGAGCAGGCCCAACAGAATATGCTTCGGATAGCGTGCACCAAGCCAACCGGCTGAAAGCGAGCCGATGCAATTTACGCCGCCAATGACCGCGATCGCCTCGGCGCTCAGCATCGGGTCCATGCCGCAGATCGCGAGATAGGTCGGCAGGTGCGTCGTCAGGAAGATCAGGTTGAGACCACAGACAAAGTAGGCGCCCGACATCACCAGGAAACGGCGATGACGCATCGCCTGCCCGACCATCTCGCGCATCGTGACACGGCTCGATCCGCTGCGCGGCATGTTATCGGCGCCGCCGGCGAAAAATGCCGCCGGAAGCATCGCGACCGCGAGCGCGATGAAGAACATAACCCCAACCTGCCAGGCATGATGCGCCAGCAGACTCTGTGTTGTCAGCGGCACCATCAGCGTCCCGAGCGATCCCGCGGCGGACACGATGCCGAGCATCTTGCTGCGCCGCTCCTCGGACACGGCGCGGGCACAGGCGGTCATCGCCAGCGACGATGCCGTGCAGGACAACGCAACGCCAACAAGCGCGCCCGAGCAGACCAGCGCTGTCGCGCCGCCGGCCGTGACCATCACAGCCAGCCCGGCCACGTAAATAGCCGCCCCCGCCATCATCGTGACGCGCAGCCCAAAGCGATCGGCAAGCGCTCCCACCGGGGCCTGGGACAGACCCCAGACCAGATTCTGAACCAGGATCGCCGTCGTGAATTGCGACACGGTAATCCCGAGCCCGTGAGTCACCGGGGTCATGAACAGACCAAGGCTCTGCCGCAGCCCCATGCCCAGGCTCAGGAGAACGGCCACACCGATCAGAATCAAACGGGTTTGCGGACTGCCACTTCTAATGTTCATTAATCTGCATCCGGGAGACGTGAAATGGCACTTTGCCCGAGATCGGCGGCTGCCCGAATAGCCATCCGTGCACCCGACCGTTGCGTAATCGGTATGCATATGCTGTTTCGACACGCATTCGCAGAAAATATTTCTCTCGCCGCTTTGCCGCGCTTTGCGCCAGCCCAGCGAGGCTACACGCGACTTTCCGGTGGATCAGGCCGGCGGCAACAGCGCGGCGGCGACCCGCCGGTCTTCGGCCAGCAGCATGTTATAGGTGCGGCAGGCAGCGCCGGTATCCATCGGCTCAAGCGCGATGCCGTGCGCCTTCATGACGGTGCGCAGGGATACAGGGATCGGCGACATCCTGAGACCGAGCCCGAGCAGCAGCAATTCGGTTTCGCCGTGTTCAACAACCGGGAGCAGCGCGTCCGGCGTCCATGCCGGGGCTGGCCAAGCGATGGTCCGGTCCGGGAAGATCAGCACGGGGCCGCGATAGATTATGCCACTGACCCGGAACCCAATCGCCGCATAGCGCTCGATGACTTGGCGGCCGGCCGGGATGAGCGGAGTGATTTCCAAATCGGCTATTCCGAAAAGGCCTCAGCGCGAGGCGCGTTCCGCTCCGGGGGCCGGGGTTCCCGCCGACTCCTTGGTGACGGCGCGGCGATTTGGCTGCACGTAATAGAGAATCGGCGCCGCGATAAACAGCGACGAATAGGTGCCGATCACGATCCCCCACAGCATCGCGATGCTGAAGCCCTTCAGCACCTCGCCGCCGAACAGCAGCAGCGACAACACCGCCAGCGCGACCGTGCTGACCGTCAGGATCGTGCGCGACAGGGTCTCGTTGAGCGCCAGATTGATGAGGTCGCGGAACGACATCGTGCGATATTTGCGCATCGATTCCCGCACCCGGTCATAGATCACCACGGTGTCGTTGATCGAATAGCCGGCGATCGTGAGAATCGCCGCCAATGTCGTCAGGTTGAACTCGAGCTGAAAGATCGCAAACAGGCCGACGGTGGTGACAACGTCGTGCAAGGTCGCGATCGTCGCGCCGACGCCGAACTGCCATTCGAAGCGGAACCAGATGTAGATCAGGATGGCACCGAGCGCGAGCACGGTTGCCAACACGCCGGCCTGGATCAACTCGCTGCCGACGCTGGGCCCCACCACCTCGACGCGGCGGTAATCGATGCCCTGGCCGAGAGCATCGCGCGCCGCCTCGATTGCCTTCTGTTGCGCCGCGTCGCCGCCGGGCTGTTGCGGCAGGCGGATCAGCACGTCATCGGGTGCACCGAATTGCTGCAATGAGGCTTCGCCCAGATGCAGCGAGTCGAGCTTGGCGCGCATCCCGGCGAGATCGGCGGGGCCCTGCGTCTTCGCCTCGATCAGCGTGCCGCCGACGAAGTCGATGCCATAATTGAGGCCTTTGGTGACGAACAGCCCGATTGTGAGGGCGGTCAGCAGGATCGAAAAGGCAAACCCAAGCAGGTGCCAGCGCATGAAGTCGATCTTCGGCACGTGCCGAATGACGATAAGCGGTCTCATCGCGAGCAGGTCTTTGTCGGGGCGGCCAGGGTCGCCAGCATGGTCGACAGCATCATTGCCAGCATCACAGGGGAATTTCCTTTGGTTTCAGGCGGCGCAGCCATGTGACGATCTGCAATCGCGTCACCAGGATCGCCGAAAACAGCGAGGTCAATACGCCGATGCTCAGGGTGACGGCAAATCCCTTCACCGGCCCGGAGCCCAGCCAATACAGCAGAATGCCGGCAACCAGCGTCGTCACATGGCTGTCGAGGATGGTACCGAAGGCGCGCGTAAAGCCGGCTTCCAACGATGACAGCATTGAGCGCCCGCCCCGCAACTCCTCGCGGATACGCTCGTAGATCAAAACGTTGGCGTCGACCGCCATGCCCATCGTCAAAGCGATCCCGGCTATGCCCGGCAAGGTCAGCGTCGCCCCCAGCATGGTGAGCGCCGCCAGCATCAGGCTGAGGTTAAAGAACAGCGCGATATCCGCGAAGATGCCGAACAGACCGTAAAACAGGACCATGAACACGGCGACGAGCGCGACGCCGACGATGCTGGCGACGGTGCCGGCATGGATCGAATCGGCCCCCAGCTCGGCGCCAACCGTGCGCTCTTCGAGGATTGTGATCGGCGCCGGCAAGGCGCCGGCGCGCAACAGCAGCGCAAGGTCACTCGCCGACTGCACGCTGAAGCTGCCCGAGATGATACCGCTGCCGCCGAGGATCGCCTCCTTGATGACAGGTGCGCTGATCACCTTGTTGTCGAGCACGATGGCGAAGGGCTTGCCGACATTGTCGCGCGTCGCATCGCCGAAGCGGCGGGCGCCGGCGGCATCGAACTTGAAGCTGACGACCGGCTCGTTGTTCTGGAAGGTGGGTTGCGCGTCGGTCAGCGTATCGCCCCCAACCATCACCCGCCGGCGGACGACATAAGCGTTGGGAGCAGCGGCCGAGCGGCTGTTCTTGCTGTCCTCGGCTGACAGGATTTCGTCGCCCGGTGGCAGGCGACCCTTGCGCGCTTCATCGACCGACACGCTGGTGTCAACCAGCTGAAAGGTCAGCTTGGCGGTGCGGCCGAGCAGTTCCTTGACGTGTTCCGGATTGTCGACGCCCGGTAGCTGGACGAGGATGCGGTTCTGCCCCTCGCGCTGGATGGTCGGTTCCTTGGTGCCGGTTTCGTCGATGCGGCGGCGGATGATCTCAATCGATTGCTCGACAGCCTGGCTGCGGCGCGAGTCGGTGGCGGCCTGGTTGAAGCGCAACGTCCCGGTGCCGTCATTGCCGATGTTCACCGTGAGATCGGGATCGACCTTGGCGAGAGCCTGGCGCACATCGGCGAGCTTGTCGGTATCGCGGATGGTGACGCTGATCGCGTCGCCCTGAACGTTGAGGCCGGTATAGCCGATCTTGGCATCACGCAATGCATTGCGCACGTTCTCGACCAGCGAGTTGAGGCGATCGCGCTCCGCCGCCGCAAAATCAACCTCGAGCAAGAGGTATGAACCACCGCGCAGATCAAGACCAAGATTGACCTGCTTGTGCGGGACAAATTCCGGCAGGTGCGACAGGGTCGCGGCGGGAAATAGGTTTGGCACGCTCAGCAACACGCCGAGCAGGCAAATGCCGGCGATCAGCAGGACTTTCCAACTGGCGAAGTACAGCATCTATGCCGCCGCCCTCACAGCTTATCCGCCTTGGCCGCGTCCTTCTCCTTGGCGGCATCGCGCGCGGCCGAGGGATCCGGCTTGGCGAGAACGCTGGTAATCGTGCTGCGCAACACCCGCACCCGCACATTCGAGGCGATATCCACTTCAACCTCGGTGTCGTTCACCACCCGATTGACTGTGCCGAGAATGCCGCCGCCGGTCACCACGCGGTCGCCCCGGCGCAACGCCTCGAGCATCGCACGGTGTTCCTTCTGCTTGCTCTGCTGCGGGCGGATCAGAAGGAAATAGAAGACGACAAAGATCAGAACCAGCGGCAGAAACTGTATCAACGCGCTCTGATCCAGGAGGCCTCCGCCAGCGCTCTGGGCGTAAGCCGTCGAAATGAACATCGGCATGACCTCGAAGTGGTAAGCCGGGTCCCCCCGGACCAGCGGCATCGCGCCGCTGCGGCGGCAAAAATCGGCGGCGGCATTGGTACGCGATGGTCAGGGAAAGGGCAATGCTTGGACAGTCCCGGGACACTTCGCGGACACTTCGCGCGTTTTCGCCGGACGCTGGCGTGTGATAGCGTCCGCCCCCTTTGCGATCCCCACGAACCGGTGCGATGACCGACCCCGAGCTGATCCCGCTTTTGCAGCGTGTTGCCGATGCCCTGGAGCGTCTCGCCCCGGCATCCGTCGCCCTCAACGACCTCGATGCCGCCGACGCTTTTGTCTGGCACGCCGAAAGCAGCTGGTGCGAGCCGGTGCCGGCGGTGAGCCGGGTCCCAATCGAGTTGTTGCGCGGCGTCGATCGGGTGCGCGACATACTGCTGTCGAATACCGAGCGCTTCGCCGCCGGGTTGCCGGCCAACAATGTACTGCTGTGGGGTGCGCGCGGCACCGGCAAGAGCGCCCTGGTCAAGGCGACCCATGCCGCCGTCAACGCCGCGAAGCCGGGTGCGCTGGCGCTGATTGAAATCCACCGCGAGGACATCCCGACCCTGCCCCGCCTGTTGACTCTGTTGCGGGCGAGCAAGCGGCGCTGCGTGTTGTTCTGCGACGACCTGTCATTCGACCAAAACGACGCGAGCTACAAATCGCTCAAGGCGGTGCTGGAGGGCGGCATCGAAGGCCGGCCGGGGAATGTCGTGCTCTACGCGACCTCGAACCGCCGCCACCTGATGGCGCGCGACATGATCGAAAACGAGCGCTCGACCGCGATCAACCCGTCAGAGGCAGTCGAGGAGAAGGTGTCACTCTCTGACCGGTTCGGCCTGTGGCTCGGTTTTCACAATGTCGACCAGGATACCTACCAGTCGATCATCGCCGGCTACGTCAGGCATTACGGGCTTGACATCGGTGCCGAGCAGCTGCGGGCCGAAGCCAATGAATGGGCCATCACCCGCGGTTCGCGCTCCGGTCGTGTCGCCTGGCAGTTCATCCAGGACCTCGCCGGTCGCCTGGGCAAGCCGCTCGGCTAGACCGATCCGTCCGTATCGCCGCGCCCTTTGTCTATGCGGCAGGCGCGGGCGCCAGAAATTCCTTTGGGTCGACCGGCTGCTTGCCGCGACGCAGTTCGAAATGCAGTTGCGGCTCGTTGACGCCGCCGGTTGTGCCGACCTTGGCGATGATCTGGCCGCGCGACACGTGTTCGCCCTTATGCACCAGCAACTCGTCGCAGTGGGCATAGGCGGTGATAAAGCCATTGGCGTGCTTGATCAGGACCAGATTTCCGTAGCCGCGCAGTTCGTTGCCGGCATAGGCGACCTCGCCGCCATCCACCGCGGCGATTGGCGCGCCGCGCGGCGCCGCGATGTTAATGCCGTCGTTATGCGCGCCGCCTGATACCACGCCGTACCCGGCGAGGACGTGACCCCGCACTGGCCACGGGAAACGGCCGCCGACCGGTGCCGGTGAGGCAGGTGGCGCCGCGCTGGCCTCCCGGCGGGCTTCTTCGGCCGCGCTTGATCCGCTCAAGGGCCGCGCTTCGCTCGCGGGACCAGGCGGCGTGAGGGGAATGGGTCCCCTTGGCGCGTCGAGCGGCACCGAGGCGGGACCACTGGGCCTCGCCGGACCAGGCTCGTCGAGCGGGATGACATCGCCGGAACGGCCCCCGCTCGCCGCGCCGCCAAGCGGCGGCAATGGTGTCATCGTCACCGGCGGCAGGGTACCAGGTCGTATTCCGCCATCCCCGCCGCCGGGGATCAGCAGGCGTTGTCCGATCTCGATCTTGTAGGGCGGCCGCAGGTGATTGGCGGCGATCAGCGCGCGCTCGCTGACATGGTAGGCGTGCGCGATACCGCGCAGCGATTGGCTGGGCCGCACCACGATACGCCGGGATTCCACGCGAGGCGGCGGGGGCGGAATGAAAGGTGACGGCGCCGCCTCCGGCATGCCGTCGCGCTGCTCAACCGGCGCAGGCGCAGTCGTGTTCCAGGCGCAGGCGCCGACCAGGCTGGTCAGAGCAATGACAGCAGCGGCGCGGGCGGCACGGCGCCACTTGATGGTGGGCTGGTCCATTCTCCCCCTCCTTGCCCATGCCCGACCGGCAAAAGAGCCTCAATTGCCGGATGTTACGACCACCGGCGACAGGGACCGAGACCACCGCCGCAAGCCAGTGAGAACAGGGAGCAAACCGGCACGGCTTGCTCGACGCGGTCGCGGTGGAGGCTCGAATCGAGGACCGGACTAGGCCTCGAACATGTCGCGCAGCTCGTTGAGCACCGGCAGGTTGGTCAAATTGAGATTGATCGGTGTAATCGAGATCATGTCATCGGCCACGGCGGCGACGTCGGTGCCCGGCTCCGCCTTGCCGTGCTCCGGCGCCGGCCCGATCCAATAGTATGGCCGGCCGCGCGGATCCACGCCGTCGGTCAGGTTGTCTGCGATGGCGCGGCGCCCCTGGCTGGTGACAGCGATCGTCACCGAGGTTCCCGGCGGCACTGCCGGGAAATTGATGTTGAACAGCGTCGATTCCGGCCACTGTCGCTGCAAGAGCCGCCGGATCATTTCGGGCGCCACCGCCTCGCCGGTGCCCCATGGGATGCCGTGCCCGTCAATATAGGCCTGGCTCAAGGCGATGGCTGGGATGCCGAGCAATGTCGCCTCCATTGCGGCGGCAACGGTGCCCGAATAGGTCAGGTCTTCGCCGACATTGCTGCCGGCGTTGATCCCCGACAGCACCAGATCGGGCGGGTGGTCGCGCAACAGCCGCTTCAGCGCCAGCAGCACACAATCGGTCGGGGTGCCGTCGACAGCGAAACGCCGTTCGTCGAGCTGGTGCAGCCGCAACGGCCGGCGCGTCGTGAGCGAATGGCTGGCGCCGCTCTGCTCCTGTTCCGGAGCGACAACCCAGACATCATCGGAAAGCTGTCGCGCGACGCGCTGCAAGACCGCGATACCGGGCGCGGCAATGCCATCATCGTTGGAGATCAGGATGCGGGGCTGACCTCGCACATCCGATCCCTTGCTTCCACAGTTAACCATTTCCACCGATCGATCGCTGTCCGCCCATGTAAGGCTGCAACGCCTCGGGAATCCCGACGGTCCCGTCATGGCGCTGATAGTTTTCCAGAACGGCGATCATGGTGCGGCCGACCGCTAGACCCGAGCCGTTCAGCGTGTGCACCGGCCGGTTGCCTTTCCCTTCCGCCGGACGATAGCGCGCCTTCATCCGCTGCGCCTGAAACGGACCGCAATTCGAACAGCTGGAGATCTCGCGATAGGTATCCTGAGCCGGCAGCCAGACTTCCAGATCGTAGGTCTTGCGCGCCGAAAACCCCATATCGCCGGCTGATAGCAGCATGACGCGATAAGCCAGCCCCAGCCGCTGTAACACCGCCTCGGCACAGGAGATCATGCGCTCATGCTCAGCCTCGGAATCCTCCGGGCGGGTGATCGAGACAAGCTCCACCTTGAGGAATTGGTGCTGGCGGATCATGCCGCGCGTGTCGCGCCCGGCCGATCCCGCCTCCGAGCGGAAGGACGGCGTCAATGCTGTCAAACGCAACGGCAGGCTTGCTTCGTCGACTATTTCATCTGCGACGAGGTTGGTCAGCGGCACTTCGGCGGTCGGGATCAGCCACATTCCATTTGTGGTGCGAAACATGTCCTCGGCCGATTTGGGCAATTGCCCCGTGCCGAACACGACCTCGTCGCGCACCAGGAACGGCGGCGCGATCTCGGTGTAGCCAAACTCCGTCGTGTGAAGATCAAGCATGAATTGGCCGATTGCCCGCTCGAGCCGCGCCAATGCGCCCTTCAGCACGACGAAGCGCGAACCCGAGAGCTTCGCGGCGTGCGCGAAATCCATCAGCCCGAGCTTCTCGCCGATCTCCTCATGCGGCATCGGCTTGAAGTTGAACGACGGTTGCGAACCGTGCCGGCGAATTTCCCGGTTCGCCGTCTCGTCCGCCCCTTCCGGAACGTCTGCCGCGGGAATATTGGGAAACGTCGCGAGCAGGTCATCGAGGTTGCGGCGGAGTTCAGTCGCCCGCGCTGCATTGGCCGCCTCGGCATCTTTGCGGCTGTTGATCTGCGTCATTAGTGCATCAGTCGGCTCGCCGCGCGCCTTCAGGCCACCGATCTCACGCGACATGCGATTGCGGATCGCCTGCGATTCCTGCGCCTCGGTCTCGAGCTTGCGCCACTCCCGATCGAGCGACAACACAGCCTCCGACTGCGGCCTCAGGCCACGGCGGGCGAGGCCCCGATCGAACTTCTCGGGGTTTTCGCGGATCCATCGCAGATCATGCATGGGTTCAGCTCAAGGTATGTGATTGATAGAAAGTCGCCATTTGCGACGACATTACCGCGCGCTACTCCGCCGGCTTGTCCCCGGACAACTCAGCCTCTTCCTCGGCCTCACGCTTGGCGCGGTTCCGCTCGACCATGCGGCACGACACGATCGAGACCTCGTAGAGGATGACCAGCGGGATGGCGAGGCAGGTCTGACTGATGATGTCGGGCGGTGTCAGCACAGCGGCCACCGCAAACATGCCGACGATCGCATAGCGCCGCTTTGAGGCGAGGCCGGCGGCGGTGACCAGGCCAACGCGGGCCATCAGCGTCAGCAATACCGGCAGCTGAAACGCCGCGCCAAACGCCAATAGCAGCGTCATGACCAGCGACAAATACTCGTTGACCTTGGGCTCCGACACGATCGGCAATGAACCGTCGCCGCCGGGAGTCTCGAAGCTGAGGAAAAACCGGAACGCGATCGGGATCACCACAAAATAGGCGAGCGCGCCGCCCATGATGAACAGTACCGGCGTCGCGAACAGGTAGGGCAGGAAGGCGCGGCGCTCATTCTTGTAGAGGCCCGGTGCGACAAACTTCCAGAGCTGCAGGGCGATGATCGGGAAGGATAGACAGATCGCCGCCCAGAACGAGACTTTGATGTAGGTGAAAAACGCCTCGGTCAGGCCGGTGAAGATCATCTTCCGACCCGGCTGGTCGGCGAAGATCTGCGCCAGCGGATAGGCGAGAAACCGGTAGATGTATTCCTTGAACTGGTAGCACACGAGAAACGCGACGATGATCGCGCCGAACGCCCATATCAGCCGGTTGCGCAGCTCGATCAGGTGTTCGAGCAGCGGCATCCGGCCGGCTTCGAGCTCGTCCTCTTTCTCGTCAACCGCCATGGCGCAGCCTATGGCTTTGGCGGCGGCTGGTGCGATGGGTCATGGGCTGACACTGGCACCGGCTCGAATATTTGCGGTTCCGGCACGCTGGGAAGCGGGAGCGGCAGCTGCTCCTCCACCGGCTCGATGACGGGCTCGACAAGATGACCCGCCGCGGGTCCCTCCATCGCCTCGCCGATCGCAGGCAGCGGCTCGATGTGATGCTGGTTAGCTGACGCGGTCTCGTCGAAGAAATCGGGTATGTGCGGCGGCTTGATGCTTTCCGCCAGTTCGCCGGTCGGGTCGACGGTCTTCTTAAACTCCTTTTCGAGGTCGAACTCGGTTGCCTTCTTCAATTCCTGGCGCACTTCGTCCAGTTCGGCCTCGCGGATCATCTGGTCGATGCTGCCCTGAAATTCACGCGATAGAGTGCGTGCCTTGCGCACCCAGAAGCCGGCGACACGCAAGGCGCGCGGCAGGTCTTTCGGCCCGATCACGACAAGCGCGATTGCACCGATCAACATTAATTCCGGCCAGCCGATATCAAAGAACATCGAATACGAATGGCTCCCTCGGGGCGCGGATACTCTCAGAAACCCGGTACAGCGGCAATGTGGGCCCCCATGGGAAGATGTCAGCCCTCCAGCTCGTCGGGCTCCTGCTCTCCGGAGACATCGTCCGTAGCGTCGGCGATCGCCGCTGGACCGATGTCGAGCAGGCCCGCCGCCCGCAACTCCTCCAGCCCCGGCAACTCATTTAGGGTGTCGAGGCCAAAATGCGCCAAAAAGGCCGGCGTCGTGACCCAGTTGAGCGGTCGCCCCGGCGCATCGCGGCGGCCATGCGGCCTGACCCACCCGGCTTCAAGCAGGCGGTCGAGCGTCCCGCGCCCCAAAGCGACGCCGCGAATGGCCTCAATCTCCGCCCGGGTGACGGGCTGGTGATATGCGACGATTGCCAGCGTTTCGACCGCGGCGCGCGACAATTTGCGCGTCACGTTGCGCTCGGTCGTCAGGCGCCCCGCGAGATCGGGCGCGGTGCGGAAGGTCCAACCGCCAGCCAGCCGCACCAGGTTAACGCCGCGCTCCGCATACGACTCCGACAGGCGCCGCAGCAAAGTGATGACATCAGCCCCCTCCTCCAGACGGCGCGCCAGATCGAACTCGGTGAGCGGCTCTGGCGAGGCAAAGATCAACGCTTCCAACAGGCGCAGTTCGGCTGTTGCGGCGGTCACGTGCGCTCGCGCGAGACGGCTGTGCTGCGCAGATAGATCGGCCCGAAGGGCCGGTCCTGGCGCAGTTCGATTTGTCCCGCCCGTGTCATCTCCAGCGTCGCGGCGAACGTCGAGGCCAGCGCCGAGCGGCGATAAAGCGCGCCGCGCAATTCGGGCGGAAGAAAGGCCGCCAATTCGCGCCACTCCGGCACATGCCCGACGAACTCGGCCAGATGCCGCAGCGCCTCGTCCATCGAGTGGAAGGTCGGCGCCGCGATCTTCAGCACCTGCGCGCTGACGCGGCGATGCCCTGTCGCATAGGCGGTCAGCAGTTCGTAGAGGCTGAGTTCGTAGACTGGCCGATCGATCTGCGACAGGCCTTCCGGCGCGCCCCGCGCAAACACATCGCGGCCAAGCTGCGGCAACGCCATCAGTGCGCTTCCGGCCCGCTGCATCCCTGCCAGGAGCTGCAGCCTATGCGTCAACGAGGCCGCCAATTCCGCGCCGGTCGGACCGCTCTCGTCGGGCGGCGGTTCGGGCAGCAGCAGCCGCGATTTCAGATAGGCGAGCCATGCCGCCATCACAAGATAATCAGCGGCGATCTCAAGCCGGAGGCGCCGCTGCGACTCGATAAAGGCGAGATATTGATCGGCCAGCGCCAGGATCGACAATTTCGCCAGATCGACCTTCTGCTCGCGCGCCAGGTTCAACAGCAGGTCGATCGGTCCCTCGAACCCATCCAGATCGAGATGCAGGGCCGGCGCGTCCGACCGATTGAGCGGTATGATCTCGGCGCTCATTCCGACTGGCCGGTGATCCACAGGACGAATTCGATCAGCGCCCGGGCTGGCGTAGAAATCAGCCAGCCCACTAGGTTCAGATCGTGCCCGATCTGGCTGCCAAGCATCGGCAGGATGAACAGGAATAACAGCAGGATCATCATTCCGTAGCGCTCCAACCGGGCCAGCGGCAGCGCCAGAAAGCGTGGCAGCACGCCGACCGCGACCCGGCCGCCATCGAGCGGCGGCAGCGGGATCATGTTGAAGACGCACAACACCGCATTGAGCTGGATCGAATGAACCAGGTTTGCGGCAACCCACTCGGCCGGCTGCGGCGGCACGTAATCGACGGTGTAAAACAGGAGCGACGAGACGATCGCCAGCAGCACGTTCATGCCGGGACCCGCCAGCGCGACCCAGACCATGTCGCGACGGGGATGCCGTAGACGGCTGAAATCAACCGGCACCGGCTTGGCGTACCCGAACAGGAAGGGCGATCGCAGCAGGATCAGCATCGCCGGCAGTAATAACGTGCCAAACGGATCGACATGCTTGAACGGGTTGAGCGTTATGCGGCCGGCCTGCCATGCCGTATCGTCGCCGAACCGGTAGGCGACAAAGCCGTGGGCCGCCTCGTGGAAGGTGACGGCGATGATGACCGGCAGCACCCAGGTGCTGGCCGTCATGATCGTCGAACCCCAATCGGCCGCAGCGTTCATCGATTGGCGGAAGGGGTGATCTTCGCCGCCGCCAGCAATTCGCCGAATCGAGCGCCCGCGCCCCGGCGGTCGATATCCTCCCGCGAGCGCCGCCGCAAGGCCTCGCCACGGACGAGGCGTGCCTGCGCCGCCTGCGTGACCGGTGGCACCGCGGCGACCACTTCGGCCATCTCCGACAAGTCGCCGCTGCAATGCAACGCCAGGTCGCAGCCCGCCTCGAGCGCGCGGGCCGCGCGTTCGCCGAGAGTGCCGCTGAGCGCCCCCATGGAGATGTCATCCGATACCAGCACGCCGCCAAATCCGATATCGCCGCGGATGACGGTCTCGATGACGCGCCGGGAAAACGTGGCCGGAGCGGTGTCATCGATCGCCGAATACACGATGTGGGCGGTCATCGCCCATGGCATCGCGGAGAGTGCGCGGAACGGCGCGAAATCGCTATGCGCCAGGATCGCGTTGCCGGCCTCGACCCGCGGCAACGCCATGTGGCTATCGACGCGGGCGCGGCCGTGTCCCGGGATATGCTTGATGATCGGCAACACCCCGCCCGCCAGCAGCCCGTTGCAGAACGCCCGACCGAGGCGCGCTACGAGCGGCGGATCGGCACCCCAGGCACGGTCGCCGATAATCGGATCGGCCTCACGCACCGGCACGTCGAGCACCGGAGCGGCATCGATCGTGATGCCGGCGGCGGCAAGGTCATCGGCGATCAGGCGGCCCATCAGCCGCGCCGCCTCAGGCGCGAGCTCGTCGGGAAGCCCCGCGATCTGCTGAGCCGACGGATATTTGCGCCACTCCGGCGGCTGCAGCCGGGCCACGCGGCCACCCTCCTGGTCGATCAGTACCGGAGCGTCGGCGCGTCCAACGCTGCGGCGCAATGCGGTGACAAGCTCGCGCAGTTGATCGCGCTTAACACAGTTCCGTTTGAAGAGAACAAAGCCCAACGGGTCCGACTGGCGGAAAAACAGTGCCTCTTCGGGGCTCAGCTCTTCGCCGGCACAGCCTAGGATGACGGCCCGCGGCCGCCGGTCGCCAGTCGCATGCGCATCATCGCGCAAGGATGCACCCGAGATTCCGACGCTTCATCTCGCCGCATATCCTCTCGGCCGCCGCTGCATCGGCAAATGGACCCGCTTCGATCCGATAATAAATTCCCTTGTCACCGAGGTCAGTGCGCACCGCTACCGCCCTGACATTGCCGAGAAGGTCTGAATTCTCGCTCTTCAGTCGAGCCCATTCCTCTTTCGCCGCCTCCGGCGTGCGCATCGAGGCGAGACGGAGCTGGATGGGGCCGTTGCTCTTTGCCGCGGGCGTTGCCTCGGTCTTCGGAGGGGCCGCCGCCGGTTGCTTCACCACCGGCGGTTTCGTCTCCGCCGCTGGCTTTTCAAGAGCCGCCTGCTTCTCGATCGGCGCCGGTTTAGGCTTAACGGCCGCGGTCTTGTCATTCGGTTTCGCCGGCGCCGCCTGGGTCGCCACCGGCGCCAGAGCCGTGCCAGCCGGCGCTGATTGCGCGGCGGCCGGTGGGGCTGGCGGCGGTGGCGGCGGGGCTGGCCGCGGCATCACCTTTTCCGGACCCGGAAGCAGCTTTTCGACCGGTGCGGTGCCTGGCTTGTCATTGTAGAGCGAGACATTCTGGTCTGGCACGTTCATCCCGCCGGGCTGGTCGGGCTTGACCTTGGTCGGCTGCGGATCGGCGCGCAATATCGGCATCCCACCATCGCCCTGTGCCACCATGGTACCCGTCGCGACGTGGTGCGTTCCCTGGACATAGGCAAACCAGAGGCCACCCGCGAACACGGCCATCGCCCCCGCGCTGAGGATGAGCTTTGGCAGGCGCCGATCCGGCGGCGCCGGCGGATCGGATTCGGGCGGGCGCGCCTCGCTCAGCAGCGTGTAGCCCTCGTCACGGTCGTCGTAATCGCTGAGCGTTTGCCGCATGGCTACATCTCCTCCACCGGCTCGACCCCAAACACCGCCAACCCTGACGCGATGACAACAGCCACGCCGCGCAACAATGCCAGCCGAGCCAGCGTAACTTCCGCATCAACGGCGATCAGGAAACGCAACGTCGCGTCATCATTACCCTTGTTCCAGAGCTGGTTGAATTGCGCCGCGACATCGTGAAGAAAGAATGCAATCCGATGAGGTTCGTGAGCCTCGGCGGCGCTCTCGACGATACGCGGCCAGCTCGCGAGCTGCCGGATCAACCCCAGTTCCAGCGAATCGGTGAGCCGCGCCAACGGCACCCCCGCCAAAGCCGCGTCGGACAGTTGCGCCGCCGTAAATTGCTCGACGGCCTTGCGCATAACCGAATGCGTGCGGGCGTGAGCGTACTGGACGTAGAAGACGGGGCTGTCGTTGGACTGTTCCTTGACCTTAGCGAAGTCGAATTCGAGCGTCTGATCATTTTTCCGCGTCAGCATGATGAAGCGGAAGACATCCTTGCCGACCTCATCGACCACCTCGCGCAAGGTGACAAAGGTACCAGCCCGCTTCGACATGCGCACCGGCTCGCCCTTGTCGAACAGATGCACAAGCTGGGTCAGTTTGACGTCGAGCTTGGCCTTGCGCTCGCTGAGCGCGGTGACGGCGGCCTGCATGCGTTTGACATAACCGCCATGATCGGCGCCCCAGATATCGATCAGATTGTTGAAGCCGCGCCGCACCTTGTCGTTGTGATAGGCGATATCGGCGGCGAAATAGGTCCACGACCCGTCGGACTTCCGGAGCGGCCGATCGACTTCATCGCCGAACTGCGTCGCGCGGAACAGGGTCTGTGGCCGCGGCTCCCAATCGTCGGGCAGTTTGCCCTTGGGCGGCTCCAGCACGCCCTCATAGATCAGCCCACGCTCAACCAGGGCCGTGAGGCCGGCATCGACTGCGCCGCTGGCGACCAGCTCGCGCTCCGAGGTGAAGGTATCAAAGGTGACACCAAGGGCGGCCAGATCGGAGCGGATCAGCGCCAGCATTTCGCCGATGGCAAATTCGCGCACCGGCGGCAGCCAGGCCGCCTCGGGCTTGTTCAGCCAGCGATCGCCGTCGCGTTCGGCCAGCGCGCGGCCTGTCGCGACAAGGTATTCGCCGGGGTAAAATCCCTCGGGGATGCCTCCGGCATCCTCACCAAGCGCCTCGCGATAGCGTAAGTGAGCGGATCGGGCCAGCACATTGACCTGCGCGCCGGCATCGTTGATGTAGTACTCGCGATGCACCGTAAACCCCGCCTTGGCGAGCAGGGCGGCGAGCGCGTCGCCGACCACTGCGCCGCGGCCATGCCCGACATGCATCGGCCCCGTTGGGTTGGCGGAGACGAACTCGACATTGACCTTCTCGCCAGCCCCGATATCGGAGTCTCCGTACCGGGTGCCGGCCTGCAGTACAGCGCGCAACTGAGTGTGCCACACCGCCGGTTCGAGGCGGATGTTGAGAAACCCGGGCCGCGCCGCCGCCACCTCGAAACCGCGACCGCGATAATCGCCGCTCACCAGCTTCTGGCCGCGCAGCGCCTCGGCGATCTTCTCGGCAAGCGCCATCGGGTTCTGCTTCACGGCGCCGGCCAGCACCATCGCCGCGTTGGTCGCCAGATCGCCGTGCGTGGCGTCGCGCGGCGGCTCGACCGCAACTCGTGTAAAATCGAGCCCGGGAGGCAGAATGGCGGCCGCCGTCAATTCGTCCAGCGCCGCGATAATGAGCCGGCGAAAGTCGCCGAAGATATTCGTCATCGTGTTCTAGTCATACCGAAGCGTAGGTATCGAATAAGCGACGATGCTCGTCGAGCGCGAATCTATCGGTCATGCCGGCGAGGTAATCGGCGATGATCCGCGCCGTCGCCACCGTACCGGTGCCCGCCGCCGGACGCCATTCGCCGGGCAGGCATTCCGGCTCGGCGACAAACAGCTGGAAGAGCTCGCGCACAACCCGGCGCGCCTTGGAACTCATACGGTTAACCCGGTAGTGGCGGTACATCCGCTCAAACAGGAAGCGCTTGAGCGCTCGGTCGTGGTTCCGCATCGCCTCGGAAAAAGATGCCACGGGACCAGGCAATAACCGCACCTCATCGACCGATGTCACCCCACTCTCCGTCAGCCGCCGGCCGGTCTCCGACACCAGATCGGTGACCATGCGGTCGATCAGCCGACGAATCGCCTCGTGCACCAGCCGGGACTCGTCGAGGAGGGGATATTTGCGGGCCACCTCGGCGAAGACTGGCCCGACCAGCGGCACATCGGCCAGGTCGGCGCGCGCGAACAGCCCGGCGCGCAGCCCGTCATCGATATCGTGGTTGTTGTAGGCGATGTCATCGGCCAGCGACGCCACCTGCGCCTCCGCGCCGGGATAGGTGTGCAGGTCGAGCGAATGGCCCCGGTCGTACTCCGCGATCGTCGGCGGCACGGCATGCTCCAAGCCAGGGCCGACCAGCGGCCCATTGTGCTTTGCGGTGCCTTCGAGCGTCTCCCAGCAAAGATTGAGGCCGTCAAACTCGGCATAGCCATGTTCGAGGCGGGTCAGGATGCGCAAGGTCTGGTCGTTGTGCGTGAAGCCGCCATAGGGCTGCATCTCGGCATTAAGTGCTTCTTCGCCGGCATGCCCGAACGGGGTGTGCCCGAGATCGTGCGCGAGAGCCAGGGCTTCGGCGAGGTCTTCGTCGAGTCCCAGCGCCCGCGCGACGGTGCGCGCGATCTGCGCCACCTCAAGGCTGTGCGTCAGCCGGGTGCGGTAGTGATCGCCCTCGTGATAGACAAAAACCTGCGTCTTGTGCTTGAGGCGGCGGAACGCGGTGGAGTGGATGATGCGGTCGCGGTCGCGCTGAAAGGGCGAGCGCATGGCGTGCTCCGGCTCCGGATAGAGCCGGCCGCGACTTTGCTGCGGGTGAGACGCGTAGGGCGCGCGCCCTACCGGCCAGACCGAGTCCCAGGCCATGCGGCGACCCTAAACCGGACCGCCGCGCGCGTCCACTCAAGCCTGGGTAGCGTCAGAGTGAGGCGAGCATCGCCTCGGCGCTCGAGATGCCGTATTCGCCCGAAGGCTCGACATTGAGCGCAATGATCGTGCCGTTATCGACGATCATCGAATAACGCTGCGAGCGCATGCCCATGCCGGCCGCGATACGATCGACCGTCAGCCCCATCGCCTCGGTGAACTCGCAGCTGCCGTCGCCGAGCATCACGACATTGTCGCCGGCGTTGTGCTCCTTGCCCCAGGCGTTCATCACAAACGCATCGTTGACCGACAGGCAGGCAATCGTGTCGACGCCCTTGCCCTTCAGCGACGCCGCGTTCTGCA
>Ga0213875_10001070_pt1 | contig 19185 bp, 22 predicted proteins | sample BarmaccomBMRX_R8_FD_160105 | JGI IMG/M metagenome (GOLD analysis project Ga0213875, IMG submission 160105) | Root-associated microbial communities from Barbacenia macrantha in rupestrian grasslands, the National Park of Serra do Cipo, Brazil - RX_R8 | ecosystem: Host-associated > Plants > Roots... | reverse complement strand
TCAAGAGCCAAACTGGAGGTAGAAGTGAAGACTCCAGCTAGTAAGCCCATCGCCACAGACTAACTCCGGCGGTGTAGCCCGCGCCTACCGCAGCGAATAGGACTAAGTCACCTTTCTTCAATCGTCCTTGCTCCAGGGCGTCGCGGGTAGCCAAAGGAATAGTGGCTGCGGTGGTGTTGCCGTATTTATCGAGATTTATGACTACTTTCTCCTCAGGTAAGCCCAACCTTTCGGCGGTCGCCATAATGATTCGGCGGTTTGCCTGATGGGGAATCAGAAGCTTCACGTCGCTCGCTGAGAATCCCTTCTGCTGAAGCAGGGAATCACAAAGTTCGTACATCTTGCGCACGGCGAACTTGAAGACCTGCTGGCCTTCCTGCTTGACATAGTGCAAGCGCTGAGCAACGGTGTCCTCAGAGGCTGGCATGCGGCTACCGCCTGCGGGCATCTGCAGAAAGGGCGCTCCTGATCCATCGATCTCATTTAAATGGCCGAGGAATCCCGCGCTTGAATCCTCGGAGGGCTCGATGAGAAAAGCCCCGGCCCCATCGCCGAATAGGATGCAGGTCGAACGGTCTGTGTAATCGAGGATCCGCGACATAGTGTCTGCGCCGATGACCAGTACGTTCCGATGGGTGCCGGCCGAAACCAAGTGGGCTGCCACGGTCAACCCATACAAAAATCCGGAGCACGCGGCAACCAAGTCGAATCCCCATGCTCGCGATGCGCCGAGTTGATCTTGCACGAGGCAGGCGGTCGACGGGAACAACATGTCGGGCGTAACCGTGCAGACGATGATGGCATCGAGTTCGGCGGCTTCGATGCCTCTGGCGGAAAGAAGCTGTTTAGCAGCCATGACCGCCATGTCAGAGGTGGCGACTTTTTCATCCGCAATATGCCGCTCTCGAATCCCCGTCCGTTCAACAATCCACTCATCGTTCGTCTCAACCATTCGCGACAGATCGTGATTCGTCAGAACACCGGGCGGCACGTAGCAGCCTAAGGCACTAATTTTCGCTGTGGGCAAGAGTCACCTCTCTGGCGGCTTCTAAGGATGTGCTGGACCGCTGCATCTCCATGTTACAGTTGGGAAAAATGCAAGTCGAGAGTGCTCTGCTGTTTGAGACAGTGGAGCAAATCTACGCCCGCGTTTTTAGGATGCTGAAGCCGCGTACCCCACTGCCGCGGATTACCGTCGTGTTTCGCCGATACGCGAACGCTAACAGCCGAATCAGGCTTGAAGAAGGTCAGCTAAGGATCGATATCAGCGATTTACTGGAAGGCGCGCCAGCCCCAATACAAGAGGCTTTGGCCTTCATCCTGATCTCAAAGCTTTTCGGCAAAGTGCCGGACCGGAGAATTGCGGCCCGTTATCGGCGATATCTCAACCGGGCGGACGTGCGGCGCACGCTTCATCTGGTAAAGCAAGAGCGCGGGCGAAAGGCATTCCAGTCCCCGCACGGAAGGATTTACGATCTCTGCGCGATTTTCGATGAGCTGAACCTGCAATATTTCCACGGCTTAATGGCGCAACCACAACTCGGCTGGAGCCTCAAACCGTCGCGCACAACGCTCGGTCATTGGGATCCGTCTCACAACGCGATCATAATCACAAATCTCCTCGATTCGGAGAAGGCCTCGGAACTCATACTCAGATTCGTCATGTACCACGAGATGTTGCACCTGAGGTACCCAACGGAACACAGAGGCGCACGAAGATGCGTTCACACCAGCAGTTTCAAAGAAGCCGAAAAGCGGTTCGACGGTTTCGAGAAAGCGAAATCAGAGCTGAAGGCGTTTGTGGAAAGCGCTGAGTTCGTTCAGGCCAGCTGAGCTGCGGACACAGCGCTCAACTGTCCGCTCATTTCTTCCAGCCGCAAGATCAAGCCGCGTACTGCCAACGAGTCGAAACCAGCACAACAAAGAAAGTAACTGGCTTGAGCCTGAATGACCGCCGCGGTAAAGCGCAGTTTTAGAAAGATCAACCGAGTGAAGAGATCCGATTTATCGTCGCCGCAATTGGCCAATATTATGCACGTGGCAGTATGCAGACGATTGAAATCGATAATCAGGCGGCTTAAATACTGCTGAAAAATCCGAAGACGCTCCCGCCGTAGTTTCCTGTGAAGGGACAAATCGAACCCAGGTTGACGGCAAAGAAATGCAAAGTCTTCTTTGGCAAGAAGACCCGCCATCGGGTAGTAGGAAGCAACCGAAAACGTTTCCAGCCATTCCGGCGTAATTTCGTCCACTCCACACTTCCGATAGAGTTTGAACAAAGCTGGCGCGAGCAGCCCCAGAACGAGCGCAACGGCGATAACGGGTGTTAGTACTAGAACTGAGATAGAGTACCTTCCGTGAGTTTAACTGTAGCGAAATATCATTCAGTTTTCAAGCTTTTTTCCGACAAGAGACTCTTTTTTCTTTCAAGGGCTAGCTTGTAAGAAGAAGGGGCCGAAGAAGCTCAAGACGTACTCACCTCCGTGAGGCGCGTAATAAAGCCGTATTTATAGCTTCGAGCTGGCCTATTAATCTTTTTTGTTCAACAAGATGCCAGCTATGCCCAATCTGGACACGGGCTATCTCTCCTTGACGAGAAATAAGCATAATCCAGTAGATGAAACAACCGGTCAGGATCACATTTAACACGACGCTGAATAGATCGCTTCTTTCCGGCGCCAAATAGCTTCGGGCCAGCAACAAGGCTGTCTTTGCTGCGAAATAGATGACATACCCAACGCTAAAAATCGCCAAATTTCGAGGCATTCGGATAGGAAACCAAAGAATGAACCCCAAAATGGAAAGTAAAGCCAGAAGGGCGGCCAGGGAAATGGCTCGTTCCAACACAAACGCAACGCCCAAGGCGCGGTCGATTGGGTTCGAGGATCCAGTGAGTGCCGAAGCGGAGTACTCAGGGAAGGCTGTGAGTAGGGCCAGCAGTACGGCTAAAGTAAAGGTAACATTGAGGGCCCTGCGTGAAAATCGCAAGATGCCTGGAAAGGTTGCAAGTACCGCCTCCAGTAGGGCGTACACCATATATAAGGAAAGCACCCAGGATACGATTCGCGTACCCATCCAGCTGAGCCGGTAATCAAGGCCACCCAACATCAATATGCCCGATGCCAGTAATTCCCAAAGGAGGAAGAGGCAAAAAACGCGGTAAACGGTATGAAGTCTAAGAATTAGCAGCCTTATGATCAGGGCCAGGGCGAAGCAGTTGCTGATATACTGCGCAATTCGACTCCAGTGCATTTGGCTCTTCGGCTTATTGGATAGTAGTTGAAAATTTAAGGGCGAGCAAGTGCCCGCTGAAGCTACTATTCAAATGTGCAGTCGAGCAAATCAAGTCGGCGGGTCGGGCGGCTCGCACATGGCGATGCTGAATCGATTTTCAGCTAAGCGGCGGGTTCGGACTGCCAGGGTGCGGCCATGCTGGATCAGCTTTCAGGGCCACGGGCGGGTTGGGACTGCCCGGGTGCGGCCATGCAGGGTCGGATTTGAGGGCGAGGGGCGGGTCCGGACTGCCCGGGTGCGGCCATGCAGGGTCGGCTTTCAGCGTGACCGGCGGATCCGGACTGCCGGGGTGCGGCCATGCTGGATCGGAAGTTTTTGCGATCATGAGTCCGGCGAATCCGATAAAGAGAAGAGACGAGGTGAGCAGTTGTTTCATGGGTGACTCCTTATTCCCAAGATGATAAGAACTATTTTAGAGTTCTGACTGAGAATATTTCTAGACTGTACGATACCGTTTACCTCGGTGGTAATAGGGATTACGTAAAATGTTTTTCCGACATCGGAACGTAGCGGAAACCAGCGGTACTTCTAGAACTTGCTCATTACACCATCGCGTGTATGATTGATATACGGTTAATGGCGAGCCCAAGGGCACTTACGGTACAAAAAGAAGGCTCGAAGGATGCTTGGGAAAGAGAACTCTCCCAAATCCAAACGTCCTATGGACGCCTAGTATATCTCGCGGGACTGAGAAACGCGGACACGGGCAAATATGAGCACTATGGATTCAGCAGTGCGTCCAGCCGAGATGCGAACCGCGCTTTGAAGCGAATCCACGAAACCATTTTCAAAGAGTGGGTCACCTATCCACTCGAACGGAAAAAGTCAGACATAGAGATCTACATTGCGGGAATAGATCAGGTGGACAGGGCCGAACTGATTGACGCCTGGCTCCGACTTACACCTTACAAGAATCTGGTTCCGGCATCTATCCAAGGCCCCGAGCGGCAGAAGCACGTTTCCGACTTCGAAGCTATTTTGGGGTTGCTCAGAAACGTGTATGGCGTCGCTTCCCCAGATCCAAACGCATAGCCACTCCGACGACCTGGCCTAGCACATCAACCTCGCCGGGATATTTGAAGATGGCGGGAGCCTCGTGGGAAGCGGAGTGCGGCTGAACAATCAACAAGTTTCCGCTCTGAGTACACCAGCCGCAACGATATCCGTTTCTGTGCTCCAAGAAATAAATCGGGCGTTCGTATTCGTGAACCCAACCTTCGTCGATTACCCGGCGCTTGCTTTCATCGATTTGCAGGAATGAGCCTGGAGGGATGATCGGGTGCATCGACCAATCATTTGTGCCCAGAAACGCATACCGTTGTTTTCTGAAGTCCACTGAATTGAGGAAGAGGAGGGGCATCTTTCCCCACTGTTGTATATGCCGGCTCAAATAGCTGGTGCGCTTCAGATCGCCGCCATTTTCGAGGCGCATCGGCAAATCGACTTGTGCCTCGTCAGGCGTCGTAAAATCGACGGGATGGGTTTCAGCGAGGGCGAGTTTGGCGGAATCGGCAACCAGATCCTGCAGGTTGATGCCGTACCAGTTCAGCGCGGTGTTAAAGTCCAGGCTGTATATGGCACACAGGGAATAGAGGCGATAGAGTGAAGGCACCGTGCCTTTATTCTCGATATCGGCGAGTCGGCTCAGCCCGACTGCGAACTCGTGGTTCGCTCGCTGACTGGCAATTCGTTGACTTGCCTCGGCTACATCGCGGTATCGTAAGCGGAGGCGTTCCCGGAGACGCCGCAACTTTTGACCTGGGTCTTGGGTAGAGTTCTGAACAGCGGATTGAAGGGTGGCGCCCACAGGGTACTCCAGCCTCACAGATGGATTATAACGCCTCTCTCCGTCTGTTCCGTTTCCAGAACAAGGTCGGCCTTGACGCGGGCCGCCGGAAGATTTGGATACTGTGGTGAGCATTCCATAACCTTCCCGTGGGACGATTAATTTCGGGAAAATGGCACATACTCGTTCGTATTTGGCTGCATTTCAAGGCGAAAAGGGCGCATTTAGTCACTCTGCCGCTTTAAAATTATTGGGGGCTCACACGCGTACGACAGGGTATGCATCGTTCAAGGACGTCTTTGAGGCTTTGGGTAGCGGCTCAGTCGACTATGGGGTCGTACCGATCGAAAACACCTTGCATGGCAGTATACACGAGAATTACGACTACCTGCTGGAGTACAATTTTGCTATCTCCGGCGAGACCAGCGTCCGCATTTCGCACCATCTGATCGCGATGCCAGGGGTTCGTTTCCGCAGCATTCACCACGTGTATTCTCATCCGGTGGCCATCAACCAATGCCGGGTATTTTTTTGGAAGTATAAGAAAATACAGCCCTTTCCGTTTTACGACACAGCGGGAAGCGTGAAGATGTTGACAGAGCAGAAGCTTCCCAATGCGGGTGCGCTCGCTTCCGAAGCTGCCGCCGAGATATATGGCGGAGTGATTCTGAAGCGCAACGTTGAAGACGATCGGATGAATTTCACGCGATTTTTTCTACTTACGAAACAAGCAACGCCGCGAAGGAGAGCTAGGGGTGAGTGGAAGACGTCGGTCGTTTTCTCGACGGAAAACGTGCCCGGAGCGCTATTTAAAGCGATGGCGTGCTTCGCATTGCGCGATGTCAATTTAACCAAGATTGAATCGCGTCCCTTGCGGGGGAAACCATGGGAATATCTGTTTTATGTGGATATGCGGGGCCATAAAGACGATAAACCCGTTCGGAGCGCCTTGGCGCATTTAACCGAAACGACGCAATTCTTCAGGATCCTCGGCAGCTACCGGCCCACGCCATGACGAACCAGAGCGGACAAATGACGCTTTCGCTCGAACTAGAGCGCCGCGTCTTCCGAGTCAGTGAGTTGAATGCGCGGGTACAAAAGCTCTTTGAAGGGGAGTTTCGGAGCATCTGGGTGGCTGGCGAAATCTCCGGCTGCCGCACAGCAGCGAGTGGCCACTATTATTTCAACTTAAAGGACGATCAAAGCCAAGTGAGATGCGCTCTGTTCAAGAGCGCTGCACGATTTGCAAAATTCAGGCCGCGGGACGGCTTGGCGGTACTTGCTCGCGGGAATCTCGAAGTGTATGAGGCTCGGGGCGAATATCAGCTCATCGTAGAGATGCTGAAACCGCAAGGCGCCGGCGCATTGCAACTGGCGTTCGAGCAGCTCAAGAAAAAACTAGCCAGTGACGGTCTGTTCGATGCGGGACGCAAGCGGCCTTTGGCGAAATTGCCGAGGCGCATCGGTATCATCACCTCGCCCGCTGGAGCAGTGATTCAGGACATTCTCCAGGTTCTGGAGCGGCGCTTCCAGGGCCTGCATGTCCGATTATTTCCTGCCCAGGTGCAGGGTGAGGGGTCAGTAGAGCAGATTTGTCAGGGGATCAGCTATTTCAGTGAAAGCGCCTGGGCGCACGTTGTAATTCTGGCGCGAGGCGGTGGATCTCTAGAAGATCTCTGGAGTTTTAACGAGGAGCGAGTCGCCCGCGCCATTGCCGGGTCACGAGTGCCGATCATTTCGGCTGTGGGCCACGAGACGGACTTCACGATTGCTGATTTTGTAGCTGACTGCCGTGCTCCGACGCCATCGGCAGCGGCCGAGATCGTCATCTGCACGCGAGAAAGCTTGCTGGACCAGATTCGTTCGTACAGGGCAAAAGCGATTCAGGCGGCTCGATATCAACTGCTGGTGTGCGGGCGACGCCTGCATCAGCGCGGGACAGAGCGCGCAGCAAGTTTAGTGCATCGCATGCTGGCCAAGCGGGCGCAACGCGTGGATGATCTCGACTACCAATTGCGCCAGCTGGGGCGGGGTGCGCTGGAAAGGCGTCGCAGGCAATATTCGGACGTGAGCCGGCGCTTACAGGCCAGTGATCTCCGTCTGCGATTCGCGCGAAAACGACACCGGCAGGAATCATTGAACCAGCGGCTCTTGAAGAGCATCGAAGGAAGGTTCCGCCAAGCGCAGAGGCGGCTCGAGGGATTCGAAGCTCATCTAACGCAGTTAAGTCCTTTAGCAGTTCTGGGGCGGGGGTATGCCATTGTCGAGGACGCAAACAGACGGGCTCTCCGATCGGCCGCCGAGACAGCAACGGGAGAGACCTTGAGGATTCGTTTGCATTCGGGCGAACTCGATGCAGTAGTTTCGCAAACCCGCGAGGAACCGTAGAACATGACTGGGGAAGGGAGACGGGCCATTTGCCTGCTCAGCGGCGGGCTCGATTCAGCGACCTGCCTGGCGATGGCCCGAGAAGCCGGATACGATTGCTACTGCCTCTCCTTTGATTATGGCCAGCGCCATAAGGTGGAGCTTGCAGCCGCGGGGCGGATAGCCAAGCACCTGAGGGCGAAGGAGCATCGAACCATCCAAATCGACTTGCGAGCGTTTGGGCACTCCGCATTAACCAGCGACATCGACGTTCCGAAGGATCGCGTCGAAGATGAGATGAAAAGAGCCGGGATTCCGGTAACCTACGTGCCGGCGCGCAACACGATCTTTCTTTCATTCGCGCTGGCCTATGCCGAGGTGGCCGGCGCGCAGGATATCTTCATTGGCGTGAATGCGATCGATTACTCGGGATATCCGGATTGCCGTCCGGAGTTCATCCAGGCTTTCGAAAAGCTCGCGAATCTCGCGACAAAAGCGGCGGTCGAGCGTTCGGCGAAGATTACGATTCATACGCCCCTTTTAAAAATGTCGAAAGCTGAAATCGTGCGCACAGCAGTTCATTTAGGAGTGGACCTTAGCCTTACACATAGCTGCTACGATCCCGACGAGAGTGGAATCCCGTGCGGTCGATGCGATTCGTGCATTCTTCGCAGAAAGGGATTTGAGCAAGCGGGGATAACAGATCCGCTTGCGGCTTTGGGTTTGTGAAGATAGCCGAAATTTTTTATTCGATTCAAGGCGAGGGGATCCTTGCCGGCGTGCCGTCCGTATTTGTCAGAACTTCCGGTTGCAATCTGCGATGTACGTGGTGCGATACGCCGTACACGTCCTGGAAGCCCGAAGGAGAAGATCTCTCGCTCGAGGAAATTGCAGCGGCCGTCAGAGCTTTCCATGCTTCTCACAGTGTTGTCACCGGCGGCGAGCCGATGATTGCACCTGGAATTATCGATCTGACGAGGACGCTTCGCGAGGACGGGATGCACATAACTGTTGAAACGGCCGGCACTTGTTTCGCGGGCGTCGCCTGTGACCTGATGAGCATCAGCCCGAAACTGTCCAACTCCACGCCACGCGAGCGCGAAGGCGGTAAGTGGGCCGCGCAGCATGACCGATTGCGATATCAGCCGGACGTTTTGCGATGGCTCATTGGGGCATACGAATATCAGTTGAAGTTTGTGGTTTGCTCCACAGAAGATCTGGACGAAATCGCGGCGCTGCGCGAGGAATTGAGCGTTCCGCGCTCGAAGATCGTGCTGATGCCCGAAGGAACGCACCGGGAAGCGTTGCGCGAACGCGGGTTGTGGCTGACCGACGTTTGCAAAACGGAGGGGTACCGGTACAGCCCGCGGCTGCATATCGATTTGTGGGGTAATCGCAGGGGCGTTTGAGAGACTGGGGTTTTGCCAGAGAACAGTTCAAAAATTCTAGTCGGCGCAGTGAGCTATTTGAATACGGCGCCCCTGGTTTGGGGGATGCTGCATGGCCCCCAGCGCGAACAGGTTGAGCTGTCATTCTCGATACCTTCGGTTTGCGCGGAGCAGGTGGAGCGGGGAAGCGTACAGGTCGGTCTGGTTCCGGTAGCGGAAATTGCGCGGCAGGGGCTCGAGACTGTTCCGGGTCTTGGAATCGCTTGCTTCGGCGCCGTGCGGAGCATTTTGCTTCTGTCGCGGGTTCCGTGGCGCGAAGTGCACACACTGGCCGCAGATGCAAGCTCGCGGACGTCGGTTCAACTGGCGCGCATCATCCTCCGGGAGCGGTACGGAGCGAAGCCTCGGATTGCGGCGCACCGGCCAGCTCTCTCAGAGATGCTTTCGAGCGCCGATGCAGCTCTTCTGATCGGGGATCCGGCTTTACGGGTCGATACGCAACAATTGAATGTCCCGTGGCTTGATCTTGGCGCGGAATGGCTGGCGTTAACAGGCCTTCCGATGGTATTCGCTGCCTGGGCAGGACGGCCCGGACTTCCCGTTCCGTGGATTTCCGAGGTAACGCACGGCTCTTATCAGTATGGGAAGGCTCGCCTGGGCGAGATTGTGGAGCGAGAGCACGAGAATCGTCGCATCACGAAGGAGCTCGCGGACCGCTATCTGCGGCAGCATATTCACTTTGAGATCGGCGCCAAGGAAGAACAGGGTTGGCAGGCCTTTCTGGAGCTAGCAAGTACAGGGAGAGGCGCGTTGGTTGCGCACCCATGATTACGCGAGAACAAGCCATTCAGATGTTTCGAAGCAACGATCTCATCGGCATCGGAATGGAAGCTGATGCGGTCCGCAAGCGGTTGCATCCGGAGCTGATTGTCAGCTATTCCCTTGAAGGCGGGCCAGAGCCCTCGCCCTCGATCGCGGCATTGCATTTCGATGGAAGACAAACGCTCGAGGAACGCGTGGAGGAGCTAGAGAACCTGCGTCGTGTTCAGGAGGAGACCGGCGAGTTGATGGCGGTGAATCCATCGTTCACGGGGACAGCAGTCGAGTATTTGAAGACCTTGGCGGTTAGCCGCATTTACCTCGACAACATCAGCCACGTTCAAAGCTCACCTTCGGCGGCGGGCGCCAAAGTGTGCCAGATCGCTTTGCGGTTCGGCGCTAACGATCTGGGCGCGATTGGGAACGGGCCGACCGAAGAAGAGATACGGCGTTTGATTCGAGATGCAGGATTTGTTCCGAAACAGCGCGATGCGCTGTTTCGGAGTTTGTTCTGGAATTAGCCGGCTTCGGTTTTCTTGGCCGCGGGGCGCGTGGCTTTGATGCGCTTCATGTCGACGGATTTATTCGACCAATCCTCAGCTTGGGCGATGTCGGCCTTGGCGGCATCCGGACTATCCTCTAAATCCGCTTTTTTGCGCAGCAGAAGATTCATGTAAGACATGGCGTCTTCGTTTTCTTTGTCGATAGAGAGGCATTTTTTGAGATCTGCGATGCCATCATCGATGATCTTTTCGTACTTGTCCTTCATTTCTGCCCTGACCTTGGGGTCCTTGAGCGGGCCTGGATCGTCCGCCTTCATTCGCTCTTCGACACGAGCGGACTGAATCGGTGTAAAGGCCTGGGACCAATCGATCACTCCGAGATAATAGTAGGCTTCGGCCTCTTTGGGATCTACTTCGATGCGGCGCTCGTTCCACTTCTTGGCCTCTTCGAGCGCGGCGGTCTTTTGCTCGGGAGTTCCAGAACTGGCCGCGTTGTAGGCCATGGAAGCCATCGAAGCCAGGGCCAACGAGTTAGCCGGCTCTCTTTTCAGCACGGTCTGGAACTCTTGCTGAGCCATTTTGTAATTCTTGACATTGTCCGGAGCGTCAGCGCCAGGAATCCACTGGATCATATAGGAGGTCGCGAGATAGAGCTGGGCATTCTGATTGTTGGGATCCAATCTCACAGCTTCTTTGAAATGCTGCACGGCGTCTGCGTAGTGGTTATTCCTGTACGCATTTACACCCCTATTCATTTCATCCCGCGATTGAAGCTTGGCGCAACCGGTGCATAGTACCATCAGGCCGGCACACAAAACCAGCGTTACGGATTTACACTTTTGCATCGTGTGGGTCCTCTCTTTCTAACAAATGCCCCTAGACTGCTGACTCTACTGTCCTGCCTCGACCTTGGGGGTCATGATGCCGACCTTGTCCAAACCGGCGCCCTTGGCATCGTCAATAGCCTGGGCGACGTAGCGGTAATCGAGATCGGGATCGCCCTTGACGAAGACAACCTTTGTCGCACGGGTCTTAAAGATGTCTTCCAAGCGCGATTGGAGCTCTTTCTCGGCTACGGCTTGGCCGTTGATCTCAATGCTTTGATCCTTCTTGACCTCCACCACTACGGTGGGGTCTTGATTGGGCGGCGGTGGCGGCTGGTTGGGCGGCGGTGGTTGAGGGACCAAGGTATCCAGTCCGTGAGGCGTGAGAGGGGTGATGACCATGAAGATGATCAAGAGCACCAATAGCACGTCGATCATGGGGGTGACGTTGATATCCGCCATGGCTCCCCCCTTTTTGCCTACTGCCATTGACATAAAAGTAAGTCCCTTTCAGTTGATATTTACAAACCTAAGCTTCTTCTGTTTTTGTCCTGGATTGCTTCGGTGATGAGGCCGACGCTATCCACTCCGGCGGTGCGGAGATTATCGATGACGTCAGTTACGCCAGAAAAACGGGCGCGGGCATCGGCTTTGATGTAGACGGTTTTGTCCGAACGGTTGGTCTGTAAATCTTTGACTTTGGCGCCCAACTCCTCTGGTGGGGTGAGCTTGTTCCCTGGGCTCAAAAACACCTTGCCGTCGCGAGTAATTGCGATGAGTACCGCGTCCTCTTTGTCGGCTTCCTGCATTTTGATGTCATTGTGTGTCTTCACCATATTCACGGCTACGCCTTTAGACAACATAGGCGTGATGACCATGAAGATAATCAGCAGCACGAGCATGACGTCCACCATGGGGGTGACGTTAATGTCGGAGACAACCGGCGGCGCCTTCTGTTTAGCCATATTCAACTCCTCTCAATCATTCAGATTTACTTGTGGGGTCCACTCTTGCATTCAACTGAGGCAGGCTGGAGCGGCGGTAAGGCCGCTCCAGCCCTCGATTCAACCCAGCTAAATGCCGCTCCTTAGCGACCGGTGTTAGCGGCGACGCGTTGCTGACTGCGCTTGAGGAAGTAGTCAATCAGCTCGGAGCTGGAATTGCCCATTTCGACGTCGAACGCTTCGATGCGGTTGGTGAAGTAGTTGAACATCCAGACCGCAGGTATGGCGACGAACAGACCGACAGCGGTGGTGATCAGGGCTTCAGAAATGCCGCCGGCAACCGCGCCAAGACCGGTCGACTTGGAAGTCGAGATGGATTTGAACGCGTTCATAATTCCGACGACCGTTCCAAACAAACCGACGAAGGGGGCGGTCGACCCGATGGTAGCCAAGCTGCTGACACCACGCTTCAGCTCTGCGTGAACGATGGCCTCAGCGCGTTCGAGAGCGCGACGCGAGGCTTCGATATCTTCGCCCGGAATGTCAGCGCTCATTTGATGAGCTTTGAACTCCTGCAGACCCGCCACGACGACTTTCGCCAAGTGGCTCTTGTTGAAGCGATCGGCAATCTTGATTGCTTCATCGAGCTTGCCTTCTCGCAACGCTCCGGCTACCGCAGGCGCGAAGGCGCGGGACTGCTTGCGAGCTGCGCTGTAGGCAATGAAACGATCGATCATGACACCGATCGACCACGCCGACATAATAAACAGGACAAAGACCACGCACTTGGCCATGATGCCCATGTTGCCCCAGACGGTCCGGGGATCGAAACTAATACCCTCAGCTTCCTGGAATAGCCAGAAGGCCCATACGTGAAGTTGTAGTAGCATGCTTTTCTCCTAAGTTGAATCGAATTTAGAACTAAGCTTTCCCTCTTATTGGCTCAACGTGAAGTTAACGATGATATCAGTGACAACTTCCACTGGCTGACCGTTAAGTAGCGTTGGGCGATATTTCCACTGCAGAACTGCTTCGCGGGCCGCGTTCACCAGAAGCGGATGGCCGCGGACCAAAGTGAGCCCTTCGATGTTTCCGTCCTTGCTGATGGTGGCGGTGAACTCAACCGTTCCTTGCACGCGGGCGGATTTGGCGAGGGGCGGATAGACGGGCTGAACTTTTCGGATCAGGTTGGCTTCCGCGACGCGACCACCGATAGCCACCGGGCCGCTGGGCGCCTTGGCTTTAGGCGGAGGAGGCGGCGGGGGCGGAGGCGCGCCGGGGACACCACCCAGAACACCACCGATTACACCACCGGCTGCGCCGGCATCTCCAGAACCACCCACAACACCCATGCCAGTGTCCGGCGGAGGTGCGGCTTCTTCGATCTTATTGATGGTTTTGGGAATTACTTTGGGGGCCAGCAACTGGTTCGCGATGAACTGTCTGACCACTGGCTTGGGCTGCACCTTCGGCGCTGCCGGCGGGGGTGGAGGTGGTGGCGGCGGAGGCGGAGGAGGCGCGGTGAGCATAGTCTTTAGCTGCGCGCTGGGCAGCGCCTCGGTATAGATAAGTGGAATCAGAATCAGGATGCAGATGATTCCGATCTGGAGTAGTAACGAGACAACCACGGTGTATTTCTTTTTAGTCTTCTGTGTCCCATCTACGAATGTTTGATCGAACATAGGGTTTCCTCAATTCGGCCCGGCGATGCGGGCACGTGACTGACTTTATACTGGAAAACGCTGTTCACTTAACCGCCTTAACAGGCTTTTCTGTCTTAACGCTTTTGACCGGCTTGGATACCGTTCGTGTACGGGTATCGAGGGCCGGTGGTGTTCCTCTTCGGTTGCGGCGCTCCGCAATGTTTTGCCAAAAGATCAAAATAGGACTCGCAATAAAGATGGATGAATAAGTTCCGACAATGATACCGACGACTAATGCGAAAGAGAATCCATTCAGGACCTGTCCCCCGAACAGGAATAGAGACACGGCCGTCAGGAAGGTGAGGCCCGAGGTGAGAATGGTCCGGCTCAGAGTTTGATTGATACTCAAGTTCACGATGTGAGTGAACGAGCCCCGGATCTGGAGTTTGAGGTTCTCGCGGATACGGTCGAAGGTGACGATCGTATCATTCATTGAATAGCCGACCAGGGTGAGCAATGCGGCTATGACGGTAAGGTCGATCTGCTTATTGAATAGCGAGAATAGACCGATGGTGATAATCGTGTCGTGGAATACCGCAATGACCGCGGCAACGCCATAAATCCATTCAAAGCGGAAGGCTATGTAGACGAGCATTGCACCAAGCGCGATCAAGACAACGTTGATGGCTTGCTGGCGCAGATCCGCTCCGATCTTCGGGCCCACAATCTCGACCCTCCAAATATTGAAGCTGCCGATAAAGCATTGCTGTTTGATGACGTTCAGGATCTGAGGAGTGACGCCTGAAACAGTAGAGAGCTCGTCGAGATTTCGAATGAGGCCGGAACGCGGAGGCGTGTCGCGGTATGTAGTAATCTGCTTGGTGAGCGACTGAAGCTGGTCGTCGGAGAGCGCGACGCCAGCACTGGCGAGTGGGTCTCTGAGCCCGTCGGCCAAGGCAGACTGGCCCGCAGTATTGATGTCGAGCTTGCCGGCGGCGTTGAGATTGAATGCGGCGTTCAGAGTGGAAATCATATCACTACGGGCGATCTGAAGTCCTTTTTCATCGCGCACGCCGGTGGAGATCAACGCTTCTTGGGAGTTTGCCACTTCCTGCACTTCAATCTCGCCAGAGATTTTCTTATGCAGCGCGGAGCGGATTGCTTCCGCAGGAGGCCGCTTGATGAAATTCACATCCATAAGCGCTCCGCCATTGAAGTCTATTCCATATTTCGGTCCGCCCTTGAGTGCCAGGCTGACCAAACCCGCCGCAGTGAGTACCAGCGACAAGGTGATGAACGGCCACTTTTTGCCGAGAAAGTCAAAGTTCGTTTGCTTGAAAATTTCCATCTAGCCTTAGAGGCCGGCATCCATAAGAGATAGACACCGGCTGATTATAAATGTTCCAACGTACAACCGCTCCCTTGCGGGCGCGGCTGGTAAAACTTAGGGTTGTAGCCCGCTTAAATGCTCAGGGCGCGAACCGGTTTGGGGCCGGTAAGCTCCCAATCAAAAATAAACCTGGATACAAAAACAGCCGTAAACACGTTGGCTACGAGTCCGATGACCAGTGTAACGGCAAAACCTTTCACGGGTCCCGATCCGAAAAGGAACAGAATGGCGCAAGAAACAATTGTGGTCACGTGCGTGTCGATAATCGTAAGCAGGGCCTTACTGAAGCCGGTGTCGACGGCTGGAAGAGGTGCTTTGCCCGCCCGAAGTTCTTCGCGAATTCGCTCAAAAATAAGCACGTTGCTATCGACGGCCATACCGATGGTCAGGATGACGCCGGCGATTCCGGGAAGCGTCAACACTGCGCCAAAGTAGCTGAGGCAGGCGATCAAAATGATGGCATTCAGAATGAGAGCCAGAGTCGCGTTGATGCCGCTTTTCTTGTAATAAATGAGCATTACGACGATGACGGCTAGTACGCCGGCTATGCCGGCGATGAAGCCCTCCCGAATCGAGTCGGCGCCGAGCGAAGGTCCGACGGTGTTTTCCTGCTCGTAGATGACGCTTGCGGGAAGCGAACCAGCTTTAAGATTGACCGCCAGATCGGTTGCGTCCTGCTGGCTGGCTGCTCCCTCGATTACTCCTTGATCACTGATCTGGCTCTTGATGGTGGGAGCGCTGAGCACTTTCCCATCAAGGACGATGGCCGAACGGCCTCCCACGTTTGCCCCGGTGTACTTCGCGAAGCGCTTGGCGGCGTCCTGGCTGAGCACGAAACCGGTGTTCCAGCTATTGGTCATCTGGCTTTGTTCCGGCCGGGCATCGCGGATATCGGCGCCTCGCACGACGGGATTTCGCGCAACCAGATAGACCCCTCCGCCGCGACTGGTCTGGTCAGTACTGGGACTGCCAATCAGTTTGGTGCCTGGAGGTAATACGCCGCCGCTTTGGGAGAGCGCGTCTTCGCGGTTCGCGTACGGGCCGCCTTTGACGTCATACCACTCGAGCTTGGCGGCGGTCTGAATGATCTGCTTGACGCGGGCGGGATCGTCCACGCCAGGCATTTGAACCAGAAGCTCGGAATCGGCGTCTTCCCGCCGCTGCTGCACGGTCGCTTCGGTGAGGCCCAACGCGTTGATTTTCCTGTCGATCGTGTTTTTGGATTGGGTGAGTACCTGCTGCCACAATTTCAGGGATTCGGTGGGCCGCATGGTGAGGCGATAATCTGTTGCGTTTTGAGGGGTGAGCAGCCACTGAGCGAACTGCTCATTGGCCACGCTTCGAAAATTCCCGGCCTGCGTGGCGGGAACGCCTTTGACGACAATGGCGGCTTTTGTGGCGTCCTGGAGGGACTTGGCGTCTTCAGCTTCGATGTCGGAGAACTGAATGTTCGCTTTACGGAGGGCGTCTTTGAGGCGATCGGTGCTCTGAGCAGCTTCATCGTTGAAAGCATCCTGCTGCTGAACCTGCAGGACCAGGTAAGTTCCGCCTCGGAGATCGAGCCCGAGGTGGATGTTGTTGTGCCAGTTTTCGACGAGCTGGCCTTTGCTCCTGGGCAAACCGATGATCCCGTAAATGCATACCAAGATCACCGCGACAATGAAAAAGAATTTGAATCGTAAATGGCGTTTCATGTGTGAGCAGTTTGTGTTACGGTGGCGAGCGCTACTTCTTAGCCTGGTCTTCAGGATTTACAACGGTGGTGACGGCGCTCCGGGCCACTTGAATCTTTAGGTTATCGGGTTTTATGCGCAGTATAAGACTATCATCGTTGACCGTAACGATGGTCCCTATAATTCCGCCGCTGGTGAGGACAGTCTGGCCGTTTTGTAGGCTCTTCAGCATCTCCTTCTGCTTGCCTTGCTGACGGCGCATGGGCATGAAGACCACGAAGTAGAAGATGGCGAGCATCAAGACGATGGGCAGAAGTCCGCTCAGGAAGGAACCGGCGGGCGCTGCCGTGGCAGATTGCAGAAGAATGTACGAGAGCGGCATATATCATCTATTAGCTTAATCGTTGGGTGGGGGACCGACGGATTCCAAAAATTGGGGGAAAGTGCCGGTCAAGATGGCCTGACGGATGTGGCGCATCGTATCGAAGTAATGCCGAAGATTATGCAGCGTGGCGAGCGTTGAAAACAGAATCTCTCCGGCCTGAAAGAGGTGCCGGAGATAGGCCTTGCTGAAGGTTCGGCAGGTATAGCAGGAGCAGGCCGGATCGAGGGCCGTCTCATCTTCTATATATTGGGCCTGTTTGATGACCACCTTGCCTCTCGAGGTAAACAGGTACCCGTTGCGGGCGTTGCGCGAGGGGAGAACGCAATCCATCATGTCGATCCCGTGAGCGACGTAGCGCGGCAACTCCTCCGGCATTCCGACACCCATGACGTAGCGGGGGCGATTGGACGGAAGAAGGGGAGCGGTGAGCGCGGCGATTTGCTGGCTGACATCGCGAGGCTCGCCAACTGAGAGGCCTCCGATGGCGTAACCAGGGGCATCGAGCTCAAGGAGAGCGGCGGCGCAAGTGGCTCGGAGGTCGGGAAACATGGACCCTTGGACGATGGGAAAGAGAGCGGCGTGCAGGCTCTTTTCGCGGCGAAGGTAGTGGTCGAATCCGGCACGGGCCCAGCGAACGGTCCGGTTCATCGATTGTGATGCGACTTCATGGCTTATCGGATAAGGGACGCACTCGTCAAGCGCCATGATGATGTCGCTACCGAGGGCGAGCTGCACATCGATGGTGGATTCAGGCGAGAAGAAGTGGGGATCTCCATTCAGGTGAGAACGGAAGAGCACTCCTGCTTCGGTCACTTTGCGAAGCGTGTTCAAGCTGAACACCTGGAAGCCGCCGGAATCGGTCAGAATGGCGCGAGGCCAAGCCATGAATTGATGCAATCCTCCCAGGCGCTCGATTTGCTGATGGCCGGGCCGGAGAAAAAGATGATACGTGTTGGCCAGGATGATGCGGGCATCGAGATCCTGTTCGAGATCGCGCGGGGTAAGTGCTTTGACAGTACCTTGCGTGCCGACCGGCATGAAGACCGGCGTTTCGATCATTCCGTGCGCGGTGTGGAGGAGACCTGCACGAGCGGCCGTTTGAGGACACTGCGCCTGTATTTCGAACCGGAGGGCGGACGTCAAAGAATTATTTTCGCGTCACGCCGGTCACTTATGCGCCGCCTTTTCGAAGGAACGACGTCAATGAGCAGCTCGGGGCTGCTGCTCGCCGGGCCGAGGTCTTCGCATGATAAATGGGAGTGGCGTTAGACACGCCACGATCAGGGACATAATCCAGAAACTGTTTTCGAAACTCAGAGCGCTGGCTTGCTGCTGAACCATCTGGTACGCCATGGCAACGGCTTTCCTGGTGGCAGTCACGGTGTCGTATCCCTGCGCAAGAAACGCAGCCTTCAATCCGCTCAAGAACTGTTGGAAGTTATAATCGCCGTTCGTGGTGTGGGCCGCGAAGGCTTTTTGGTGGGTTTGATTCTGGCGGGAAAGGAAGGTGGTGAGCAGCGACGTACCAATGCTGCCGCCGAGGTTCCGGGCGAAATTGGATAGTCCGGAGACCTGATTGTTTTTCTCTCGTGGAACGCCGATGTAATTCAGCGTGCTGATCGGAATGAAAATGAGAGGCATGAAGATGACCTGGATCATGCGCAGCAGAATGATGGTGCGGAAATCGATACCCACGTAAATGATGGTCATCAGGTGAAGAGTGAGGGAGGTTCCGAGGAAACCGATCGCGACCAGAAGACGCGGATCGATCTTGGTACCCGTCAACCGGCCGGCAATCGGCATCATCAGCATGAGGACCAAGCCGCCTGGAGACAAAGCCATTCCAGCGCGCTCGGCGGTGTAGCCCAGGCTGTTCTGAAGAAATTCAGGGATTAAAACGGTTGAGCCGAACAGGACCATACCCAGAGTGAAGGAGAAGAACACCGCAGTCCCGAAGTTTCGATTTTTCAGGAGCCGGACGTCGACAATGGGATTTTCGTGGTACCACTCCCAGAGGAAGAAGGCGAACAGGGTGGGGACGCCGATGCTGAACATGGTGAGGATCAGGCGTGAGGCAAACCAGTCGTCTTCCTGACCTTTGTCGAGGACGAGCTGAAAGCAGGCGACGCCGATGACGATGAGAGCCAAGCCAATATAGTCGATCCGGAT
>Ga0213875_10001069_pt1 | contig 19192 bp, 20 predicted proteins | sample BarmaccomBMRX_R8_FD_160105 | JGI IMG/M metagenome (GOLD analysis project Ga0213875, IMG submission 160105) | Root-associated microbial communities from Barbacenia macrantha in rupestrian grasslands, the National Park of Serra do Cipo, Brazil - RX_R8 | ecosystem: Host-associated > Plants > Roots... | reverse complement strand
GGCTGCGCGGACTTAGCGCGGCGAATCGCGGGTGTCGAGACTCGAAGACGAATGCGTTGACGGCTAACGCGCAGAATGAAGTCCTCAGGAGGCATGCGAGCGCTGCGGGCATGTGTCGATGACGGCAAGGTATGCACGGGAAGGGGACGGCTTGCCGCCGTGAAGAGAGGTTCGCCGTCAGGAGAAAGCTGTCGAAGCTCAAGATAACGAGCGAACATCCCTCCTGGCTTTCGTGCGCGCCGAGGATGCGGCAGCGCGCTCTGCATCATCCTCGATGCCGAGAACCCCCTCGGCGACGAGCGCATCGATCAGCTCGCGCTCATAGCCGATCTCGGCTGCGATCTCCCCGCTATGCTCGCCCAAACGCGGAACATCGAGGCGGCGACCGAGACGCCGCCCCGCCATTTCGAGCGGCAGGGACGGAATTTCGATCGTGGCGCCATTTTGCGTCGTGACCTCGATCATCGCGCCCGGCGTCGCAAGGTGCGGATCCTCGAAAAGTTCCTCGGGCTTTGTGATAGGCGCGAAAGGCAAGCGCGCCTCTTCAAAGGCAGCAATGATCTCGGCGCGCGTGAAGCCCAAGAACACGTCTCGAAGGACTGGCAACAGCCTCTCGCGCGCCGCCACTCGCAGCGCATTAGTCGCGAGCGTCGCGTCCGCGAAGAGCTCCGGCAGCTCGAAAACGCGACAGAAAATCGCCCATTGGGTATCCGTCACCACGCCGAGGAAAATCTGCTCGCCATCCCTCGTCTCGAAGACATCGTAGATGCCCCAGGCCGTAAGCCTTGCGGGCATGGGAGGAGCCGGTTTTCCGGTGACCGCGAATTGCGCCATGTGCTGGGCAACGAGAAAGACATTGTTCTCGAAGAGCGCGCTTCGCACCGTCTGGCCCTTGCCCGTGCGGGCCCGCTCATGCAGGGCCGCGAGGATGCCGATCGCCGCGAACATGCCGCCCATGATGTCGTTGACCGAGGTGCCGGCACGCAATGGTCGTCCCGGCGGTCCGGTCATGTAGGCAAGTCCGCCCATCATCTGGACCACCTCGTCGAGCGCCGCCCTGTTCTCGTAAGGGCCCGATAGGAAGCCCTTGAGTGAGCAATAGATGAGGCCGGGATTGTCCGCCTTCACAGCCTCGTAGCCGAGGCCGAGCGCCTCGAGCCCGCCAGGGCGAAAATTCTCGGTCAGCACATCGGCACGCGCGATCAGGCGCTTTGCCAAGGCCAGCCCTTTTTCGGATTTGAGGTCGAGCACGAGACTTTTCTTGTTGCGGTTGAAAGCGGCGAAGAAACCTGCGCCGGCCCCGACCAGGCGACGCGTGTTGTCACCTTGCGGATAAGGCTCGACCTTGATGACCTCCGCGCCGAGATCGCCAAGCACAAGGCCGCAACTCGGCCCCATCACCATATGGGAGAACTCGACGACGCGAATGCCTGAAAGGGGACCACTCATCGCAAACACACCTCGCCGATCAGTGAAATTTTGAAGACGGCTCTCAAGGCTCTACTTTGAACCGCGCATCGACCGACCTTCGCCATCGAGGAAACCCGGCGATCGAGGGCGCGTCGCATGCCTCCCGAATTCATGTCGCCATCAGGCGTCGTGGCCGCTGCCCGTCGAGGTTAGTGAAACACCGATGCGCTGTCACCTGAAGCGCGGAACTCGGGCGCCTACGCCCGCATGTCGGCTCAGACCGTCGATCGGTCTGCGGTGAGCTCGGCGAGTGCGTCTATGCGGCCAAGAGCTTCTGCACTTCCGTCACGAGATCGCGCAAATGGAAGGGTTTCGAGAGAACCTTCGCATCCTTGGGCGCATGATTGTCAGGATTGAGCGCGACTGCGGCAAAGCCAGTGATGAACATGACCTTCATGTCAGGGTCGAGCTCGGTCGCTTTGCGGGCAAGCTCGATGCCGTCCATTTCCGGCATCACGATATCGGTGAGCAGGAGCTCGAACGGCTCCTCGCGGAGCCGGTCATAGGCGGATCTGCCATTATCGTAGGACACGACGTCGTAGCCCGCATTCTCGAGGGCCCGCACCAAGAAGCGACGCATGTCGTTGTCGTCTTCCGCGAGGATGATCTTATGCATGTCGCTGGGGCTCGATCGTCGGTCGGCGGTCACAAAGCATAAGCCAGCAGGCGCGTAAAGAAGTCATGAAATTTCCAGGCGGTTTCGTGAATGAACGATGGACAAGCGGCGCGATGCACAGCAAACTTGTCATCGACTGGACGAGCTTTGGTAGGCTGATTTTCCGAGATATGAGCGCACGGGCCCACGACCCCCCTTTCGATATCGTCGAGCCCAAGGAGCTCGCTTGTCCGATCGTCTTCTCGTCTCCGCATTCAGGACGTTTTTATCCCGAGCCCTTCCTGAGCGCCGCACGTCTCTCCCCTTTCGAACTGCGCCGCTCCGAGGATGCCTTCGTCGACCTTCTCCTCAAACCGGCGGCCGAAAGCGGCGTTCCGCTCATCCACGCGCGTTATCCGCGCGCCTACCTCGACGTCAACCGCGAGCCTTATGAGCTCGATCCCCGCTTGATCGATGGGCCGATCCCCGGCTTCGCCAACACCCGATCGATGCGGGTTGCGGCCGGATTGGGCGCTATTCCGCGCATCGTCGCGGACGGCCATGACATTTATCACCGTCGTCTGCCCGTGACGGAGGCGTTTGAGCGCATCGAGGCTTTGCACAAGCCCTTCCATGCCGCCCTGCGACGCCTGCTGCAACAAGCCCGCGCACGTTTTGGAATCGCGCTTCTCGTCGATTGGCATTCCATGCCCTCGGGTGATGCCTCTGGCGGGCGAGCCACGCCGGATTTCGTGCTAGGCGATCGGTTTGCGACAAGCTGCAGCCCACAAATCGTCGATGCAGTGGACGCCCTTTTGCGCCGCAAGGGATATTCCGTTTCCCGCAACAAACCTTACGCGGGCGGCTATATCACCGAGAGTTATGGCCATCCGGCGCAGGCTACTCATGCGCTTCAAATCGAAGCATCGCGAGCCCTCTACATGGACGAACGGACCCTGACGCCCAATGCAAAATTCAAAAGCCTTGCGCGAGACTTCGGCGACATTGCTAATGTTTTGCGCGAAATATTGCCAGGCGCAAATCGTGACAGCCGGGTCGCAGCGGAGTGAGCTTCATCGCCCCAGAAGCAGAGGCGAAACACAAAAAAGAGGCCGCCAAGCGAGCTTGGCGGCCCAAGTCTAGGGAGGAAACGCCCAAGGAGGGCAGCAACCCGAGAGATCAGGTTGCAATGCACAACTTAATCGTTGCGTCGCACAAAATCAAGGGACGCGGCAATTATTTTCCCAGCTGGGGAAATTCCATGAACCCAGGACCGTGAACTCCTCGCTCATCTTGGCGGCGAAGACCTCGTGCGCATCAAGGCGCATGTGAGAAGCCTGCAAAAGATTGCATCAAGCCGAGGCGGTGCTTTGGCGAGAATATTTGCAAAAGGGTAAGTCGTACATGACGGCCGTCGACTTTGCTTCTTTCGTCGAGACGCTGGCGACCCATTCGGGTGACGCTATCTTGCCCTTCTTCCGAACAAGCCTCGCAGCGCTCGACAAGTCGACGAATGGCGATTTCGACCCGGTGACGGAGGCAGATCGCGCCGGTGAGGTCGCCATGCGGCGTTTGATCAACGCCAATTTTCCGTCGCACGGTATTATCGGCGAAGAATTCGGTGCCGAGCGTCGCGACGCCGAATATGTGTGGGTGCTCGACCCGATCGACGGCACCAAGGCTTTCATTTGCGGTCTTCCCATTTGGGGCACCTTGATCGGCCTCACCCACAATGGCCGCCCAGTCTACGGGATGATGAACCAGCCCTTTTCGCGTGAGCGCTTCAGCGGTGACGGCCAGGCGGCTCGCTACGAGGGCCCCGCCGGCCGCCGCACACTTCGCGCGCGCGCCTGCCCGAAGGTTTCCGAGGCAGTGATATCGACGACGCATCCGGGCATGATGGCGCCAGCCGAACGGCAGCGCTACGACCGGCTCGAGACGCGCGCCAAGCTGTCGCGTTATGGCGGAGATTGTTATGCCTACGCCATGCTGGCGGCCGGCCATATCGATCTCGTGGTCGAATCCGGGCTCAATCCATATGACATCGTCGCCATCATCCCGATTGTCGAAGGTGCGGGTGGCGTGATCACATCCTGGAACGGCGAAGATGCCTCGTCCGGGGGCAGCATCATCGCAGCCGGCGACAAGCGCACGCATGAGGAGGCGCTCGCCATCCTCAATTCGTAGCGGTCGATCTGGACGTCCCCATCCGTGGGATTGAATTGGCGGATGATGCTGTTCCAGGACATCGAAAGGGGCGCACCCTTGTGGATCCGACATCGATGCTTCACGGGCGCTCATGTCCTCAATTGAGCCGCCGTCTCGAAGAGTGATCGCCCGTGTGAGCCACCGAAATGCTCTTACTGGCCGGTCGTCGGACGCGCAATCTTGCAAAGGCCTGTGGTCATGCTCGACCTGACCCAACTCGCACTTTATTTCGCCGCAGCTTTCGTTCTCGCGATAACGCCGGGGCCAGGGATTTTCTACGTCGCTGCGCGCACACTTGCGGGAGGTCGCGAGGAAGGCGTCGCCTCCAGCTGTGGCACCGGATTGGGCGGCTTCGTTCACGTTCTTGCCGGAAGCTTGGGCGTTTCCGCCATCGTGCTCGCAAGTGCGGAGCTATTCACTGCGCTGAGGCTGATCGGCGCTGCCTATCTGATCTGGCTGGGCGTTCGCACCTTTTATTCCGCTCGCCGGGAGGCAAAGGCCAGCTTGGATGGCGGTGCAGGAACACAATCGATCGGCCCGTGGCGAGCGTTTCATGAGGGAATGTTGGTCGAGGCGCTGAACCCGAAGATGGCAGCCTTCTTTCTCGCCTTTATTCCGCAATTCGTCGACCCCACCAACGGCCATGTGGCACTGCAATTCGTGGCGCTCGGTTGCGTCTCGGTTGCGCTCAACACGCTCGTCGATATTGCGGTCACCTTTGGGGCAAGCGGCATCCGAAAGGGAGCCGCAATGAGTCCCAAGCCAATCCGCCGCCTGAGAGAGATGTCAGGGGCCGCGATGATCGCCTTGGGCATAGGCCTTATCCTGGCGAAGCGTCCCGCCCATTGATCGGAGGCCATGGGAATCAAAGCGCGACGGTCGCCCAAGGGACGGTGTCGAGCGTGATGATTGTGAGTTCAGCGGTCGCGGCTCACGCGATGAGAGCCGCCTCGCCCTCCTTTACGGAAAGCTCCCCGCCGGGAAGGAAGGCATCGATCGCGGCGAGAGCCTGATCACGAAAAAAATCGCTCTCCATCAGCAATTCGTGGCGTGCTCCTACGATGACGATGGCGGAGCCGGATTTCAGGCGCGAGGCGAAACGCTCGGTCGCCTGAGTCGAGACGACGCGATCATCGCCACTCGCAACAACCAGAAGGGGTGTCGTGAGGCGTCGGGGGAACTTCGGATCGGAAAGCCCGCTCATCATATGGCAAGCGGAGGCGGCCCAATCGATTGTAGGGTCGCCGATCGCGAGTTCGGGCGCGGCGGCCAAGACCACGGCGTTGCGTTCATAGCGGGCGCGATCCGTAGACAGGCGGTTGTTCTCGAAAGGCCTTGCGGCAATCGGCCCCGGGCCACCCCCAGGTACGAAGCATCGGCCCAGGCCAAAACCTGCAAGCGTGGTGGAGACCGTCGCGGCGTAGCGCGGGGCGATTGCGGGAGAGAAGCCGATCATCGGTGAGGTCAAGGCGGCGCGCAGTGCCGGCGTCGGCCCTCGCGCGAGCCTTGCCAAGAATATGGCTGCGCCCATCGAATGAGCGACCACGAACCAGGGTTTTGGGCTCGCTCTCGCTTCCATCTCCGCAAAAGCCGCATCGAGGTCGCGGTGATAGTCGGAGAAGCGGCGCACATGCCCCTTTTTGGTGTTGCGTGCCAGGCGCTCCGATCCCCCCTGCCCTCGCCAGTCGAAGCTCACCACATCGAAGCCGCGGCCGCGGAAATGCTCGACCGTCTCGAAGTATTTCTCGATGAACTCGCCGCGACCTTGTAGCAACAAGATCGTGCCTTGGATCGGCATGGCAGAGGCCGGCCATTGCGCAAAGCGGAGCGCAAGGCCATCCCCGCTGCGCAGGATGAAGCACCGTGTTTCGGCCGGGACCGGATTTTCAGGCGTGCCGACGAGATCGGTTCTTACTGCGCCAGGCATGCGATTCACCTCGCCGTAAACTAGGCGCAAAACTCATGCGGGGCAAAGCAAGGCCGCCGCAAAGCCGTAAGCGTCAGACCTTTCGCCTTCCGAAATCCGGCTCCGCCGTTTCCTGGCCTTGGTTCACGATGCCCCGCCTGATGGCGCGCGTGCGCGAGAACAACTCGAACAGCTTGTCGCCTTCTCCCCAGCGGATGGCCCTCGCGAGCGCCGAAAGGTCCTCGTTGAAACGCGCCAAGACCTCGAGCACAGCCTCTTTGTTGTGCAAGAACACGTCACGCCACATCGTTGGATCGGAAGCTGCAATTCGCGTGAAGTCGCGAAATCCGCCCGCCGAGAATTTGATCACCTCGGATTGGGTGACGGACTGAAGATCGTCGGCGGTGCCGACGATGTTGTAGGCGATGAGATGGGGCAGATGGCTCGTCACCGCCAGCACGAGATCATGGTGGTCCGCGGACATGAGCTCGACATTCGCGCCCATGCCTTCCCAAAAGGCGCGAATGCGCGCGGTCGCATCCTCATCCCCGCCATTTGGCGGCGTCAAAATGCACCAGCGATTGACGAACAGCGAAGGAAATCCGGCGGCCGGCCCGGAATTCTCCGTGCCGGCCACCGGATGCGCCGGCACGAAACGAGCATGGGCGGGAAGATGCTCGCGGACTGCCTTGATGACCGCCCCTTTCACTGAACCGACGTCGGTCACGATCGCATTTTGCTGGAGATGAGGCGCAATCTCGGCCACGACCGCACCGCAAGCACCAACCGGCACGCAGATGATCACGGCGTCTGCGCCATCAACGCTTTCGGCGAAGCTCGAAGCGATCTCGTCACCCAAGCCGAGCGCTCGTGCCTCGCGGCGCACCTCGTCGGAGATGTCGAACAGCACGACGCGCCGCGCCAGCGCAAAGCGTCGCGCTGCAAGCGCGATCGATGAGCCGATGAGCCCGATGCCGATGATGGCAAGCCGCTCGAAGGGTAATGCCTCCTCGGGGTGAGCTTTCGCCTCAGCCACGGGCCGGCACCGCCTCGCTCAGGAATTTTCCGAGGGTCTCCACCACTTTGTGATTGGCTTCTTCCGATCCGATCGTCAGCCGCAGCGCGTTCGGCAGGTTATAGGCGCCGAGCGTGCGCAGAATGAGCCCTCGGCGCGAGAGGAAAGCGTCGGCATCCTTTGCCGTCTTTCCCGGCTCGGTCGGGAAGTGGATGAGAAGAAAATTACCGACACTCGGTGTGACGGAGAGCCCGAGCGCACTGATCTTCGAGGCGAGCCAGGGGAGCCAGCGATCATTGTGCGCAAGCGCGGCCGCCACATGCGCATCGTCCGTGATGGCAGCGGCACCTGCGGCGATTGCCGCGCCATTCACATTGAAGGCGCTCCGGATTCGGTTCAAAGCGTCGACGACGTGGGCTGGTCCGTAGAGCCACCCGATGCGGAGATTGGCGAGGCCGAAGATCTTGGAGAATGTGCGCGTCATCACGACGTTCTCACTCGTTGAGACGAGCTCAAGCCCGGAGGCATAGTCGTTGCGTCGCACATACTCGGCATAAGCGGCATCAAGCACGAGAAGAACATGCGGCTGCAGGCCGGCATGAAGGCGCTTCACCTCGCTGTAGGGAATATATGTTCCGGTCGGGTTGTTGGGATTGGCGAGAAAGACGAGCTTGGTGCGGGGCGTCACCGCCTTGAGAAGCGCGTCGACATCCGTCTGGAAATCCCGCTCCTTGGCGATCACCGGCTTGCCCCCGGCCGCGCGGATAGCGATGGGGTAGACGAGGAACCCGTATTCGCTCATCACCCCATCGTCACCGGGCCCGACATAGGCGTTGGCAAGAAGGCTCAGAAGCTCATCCGAACCCGACCCGCAAAGGATCCGCTCAGCATCGAGGCCGTATTTTGCTGCGATCGCCTCGCGCAGCTTCGTGGACAAGCCGTCGGGATAGAATTCGAGGCCTTGCATCACCGACTTGAAGGCTTCGATCGCCTTCGGTGAAGCCCCAAGCGGCGTCTCGTTCGAAGAGAGCTTGTAGATTTTCTCAGCACCTTCCGCCGTGCTCTTGCCAGGCACATAGGCCTCTATATCGAGCACCCCCGGGCGGGGCTGAGGGCGAGACGCGGCGGCGGACATGGAGACGATCCCAAATGGCGGCGAGGCGTCGCGTTAAACACGCCTCAGCCGCGAGTGGTCAAGGCCAAACCCGGAATTTCTCCAGGGTCATGCCTTTGGCAAGCTCTTCCGCGCCCTTGTAACGAATGGGGCGTGGGCTCGCGTATACGTGTCCAACACATGTTCAGGTTCAGCGCGTCACGAAAACACGCGGCGAAACACCGAAAATCGAGGCCTTGAGAACATCGCGCGATGCACGGCGTGGGTCCATCCCGACGCCGGCCGTCTTGAAGCCACAAGAAGGTGCGACGCTTTGTCGGTGCCTTACAAGAACGGAGGAATGCCGTGGCCTCCACACCGCCTGAACCAACAAATGTCCTGGTTCATCCGCTCGTCGTGCGGGTGACCCATTGGGTCAACGCACTCGCCATCCTGATCATGATCGGCTCGGGTTGGCGCATCTACAATAATGTTCCGATCTTCTCCTCGATCGGGTTTCCGCTCTGGGCGACGCTCGGAGGCGATCCTGATCTGACCTATGCGCGCAACAGCGACGTCGGTTTCTCGAATGCGCTCCTATGGCATCTCGCCGGAATGTGGCTCTTCGCCGTGAACGGCCTCATCGTCATCTCGTATGGCATCTTGTCGGGACGCTTCTTTCGCAGGCTCTTTCCGATCCGCCCACGAGAGGTTACCGCGACGATTGGCGATACGCTGCGGTTCAAGCTCGCTCATGATGACCTCACGGCCTACAACGCCGTGCAGAAGATTCTCTATCTCGGTGTCCTCTGTGCGATGGTGCTTGCCGCGATTTCTGGCCTTGCTCTCTGGAAGCCCGTGCAGTTCCAAGGGCTGATCACGCTTTTCCAGAGCTTCCAGGGCGCAAGGCTCGTGCACTTCCTCTGCATGTCGGCGATCGCGTTGTTTCTCGTGGTCCATGTGGTGCTGGCACTTCTGGTGCCGCGAACCCTTCTTTCCATGATCAACGGAAAGGTTCGCGCACCTTTGCGCATTCCAGTCGAAGCGGGGGAGTGAAGTCATGAGCTCGCGGACACCTTCCAGATCCCTGTTTCGTCCGCCATCCGGGGTCGATCAATCGGCGCTTGCCGAAAACAAGGGCATCCTTTGTTCCATCGAACGGCGCTTGTTCTTGCGCCAGGGCTTGAGCCTCGGCGCTCTCACCTTGCTGACCGGCTGCGACATATCCAACAAGGAGAGCGTCCAGGCCGTGCTGAAGGGATTCTCGAGCTGGAACGATCGCGTGCAGGCATGGCTGTTCGATCCGACGAAGCTCGCTCCGACCTTCCCGGAATCGCAGGTGCTGAAACCGCCCCGGTTCAACGCTTTCTACAGCATCGACGAGGTGAAACCCATCGATGCCGCAAGCTGGAAGCTGGAGATTGCTGGCCTCGTGAAGGACAAGCGCCCTTGGACCCTCGATCGCATCAACGCGCTTACGAAAGTCACCCAAATCACCCGTCATGTTTGTGTCGAAGGCTGGGACTATATCGGCAAATGGAGCGGGGTGAGCTTGAGGCGTTTCCTCGAGATCATTGAGGCCGATCTCACGGCCAAATACGTCGCTTTCGAATGCGCCGACGATTATTCGGGATCGATCGACATGGCGAGCGCCCTGCACCCACAGACGCAGCTCACGACCGACTATGCCGATGAGCCGATCGGGGATGCTTATGGGTTTCCATTACGCCTGCGCGTCGCGACCAAGCTCGGTTTCAAAATGCCGAAATGGATCACCTCGCTCGAGGTGACAAACCAATATCCCGGGGGCTATTGGGAAGACCGCGACTACAACTGGTTCAGCGGAATATGAACTCTAATTGCAAACGCACCCGGTATCTAAATTGCTTCGGTCAGGTCGAACGATGCCGCTCCTCGTCGATCGGCACCGCCCAGCCTCGGGCTTGGTCCCGCATGGGCCGCCCGCCGAGACCCGGCGCATTCCTCGGAAGGGCGCATCGATGAACGCCGCAGGCGCCGACCCCAGCGGGGCGTGCGGGATCGCCGTCATGGCGAAAGCCTCGATGCCCGGCCGCACCAAGACGCGCCTCGTGCCGCCGCTCACCTTCGAGGAAGCAGCCGCTCTCAACACCGTCTTCCTCAAGGACGTCTTCGCCAATATCGGCGAGGCCTCGCGATCCACCCCCATCGTCAGTTTTGCGGCTTACGGCCCCGCTGGCGAGGAACCCTTCTTCGAGAACCTCACCGATGCGCCTCTTCGCCTGATTCCGGCGACCTACCCCAATTTCGGCGATTGCTTGCTCGCCGGCATCGACGGCATTTTCTCGGCGGGCTGCTCCTCGGCTTGTGTGCTCAACGCGGACACACCTGATCTCCCGAGCGAATACCTCGTGCGCACTGCGCGCGAGCTCGCAGGTGGGCGCGACCGGGTCGTCATCGGCCCGACTGACGACGGTGGCTATTACATTCTCGGTATCTCGAAGGCACACCGACGGCTCTTCGCGGAGATCGACTGGAGCACGGAGCGGGTCTTCGCCCAAACGCTCGAGCGAATCGCGGAGCTCGAGCTCGAGGTCGTCACCTTGCCGAGATGGTCCGATATCGACGACGCGCAATCGCTTCTACGTTTCGCGAACCGCATCGATGGTGTGAAGACCGAGTTCGGAGCACGTCCCTTTGCGGCGCCTCATAGCCGCGAGCATCTGCGCAATCGTTTCCGCGACAGCGATCTTGCGCATCGTTTGGCCCCTTCCGCGGAATTCCGGGTCGACGCCGCGTGAGAAACGAAACTCGTGTGATCGCGACGCAAGCGATGCGCGTGTTATGCGCGTGCGCGCTCATGCTCATCGGCTTGACGCTGCTCGCGCGCCACGCGCAATGGCTCGACGACTTTCCTCTCTTTATCCCAACCGTATGGGCCCAATGCCTTGTCTACGCGGTCAGCACCTGGGTGCTCCTGTGTCGCTGGCCGTCCGCTTCAGATGGCCGCCTCCTCATTGTGCTCATTCTTGCGGTGGCGGTGATCTTACGGATCATCGCGCTTGCGACGCCGCCGAACTTCCTTTCGACTGATGTCTATCGCTATGTCTGGGACGGACGCGTGCAAGGGGCGGGCATCAATCCTTACCTCTATATTCCCTCCGATCCCTCAGTCGCATCGCTTCGCGATGAGGCGATTTATCCTCACATCAACCGCCTCTATACGGCACCGACCATCTACCCGCCCTTTGCGCAGATGGTGTTCTTTGCGGTGACGCGCCTCGGCGAGAGCGTGACCGCGATGCGTCTTGCGATGCTGGGCTTCGAGGCCATCGCCATGCTCGCGCTTGCCGCCTTGCTGAAGCGCCAAGGCCAGCCGGTCCACCGCCTCGCGCTTTACCTTTGGCACCCTCTTCCCGTCTGGGAGTTTGCCTGCGGCGCCCATTTGGACGCGGTCGTGGTCGCGGCGACGCTTTTCGCGCTACTTGCGGCGATGTCGAAAAGGCCTGGCTTGTCGGGGGTCCTCCTCGCCATCGCGGCACTCACGAAATTCCTGCCGGTTGTCGTTGCGCCTTCCCTCTATCGGCGTTGGGATTGGCGAATGCCGATCGCTTTCCTCCTCGTCGCCATCCTGGCCTACGCGCTCTATTCGAGCGCCGGCTGGAAGGTGCTCGGCTTTCTCGAGAGCTACGCATCGGAAGAAGGCATGACCCACGGTCAAGGCATCTTCATCGCGATGCTGCTGCAGGACATCGGGCTTGGGCCACTTCCCGCGATGCTCGGCTTTGCGGCCATCGCCTCTGCCGTGCTCGGAACCCTCGTGATTCGCTCGCTTTCGCGCAATCACGATCCCGAATCCATGCCGGCGCTCGCGGGTGGGCTCGCCATCGCCACGCTCGTTCTGATCTCGCCGCATTACCCTTGGTATTTTTGCTGGCTCGTGCCGTTCATCTGCTTCCTGCCGAGACCCTCGCTCATTTATCTCACCTCCTCGGTCTTCTTTCTCTACCTCACCGATGAACCCTTCGGTCTCCGCACCGGCCTCATCATCTACGCCCCGGCGCTCGTGCTCTTCGGTTTCGAGCAGCGCCGTCTCTTCGCACCGCTCCTCCAGGAAGGATCCCTGCCGTGACCGTCCAGCCCCGCTTCCCCGACGTCAGTCGCCGCTATTTCGAAGAGGTGACGCAAGAGCGCGAGGCTCGCGCGGCCGCTTCTCCCGTGTGCCTCTATCTCGAGGTCACGAACCGCTGCAACCTTCCTTGCACCACCTGCCCGCGCACCTTCGAGGAGCTGGAGCCCGAGAAGGACATGGCGTGGGACATGTTCACGTCGATCATCGAGCAGTCGCCCAGCGTCAAGCGTGTCGTCCTCCACGGCGTGGGCGAGCCGATGATGGTGAAGGACCTGCCGCGCATGGTGGCTCATCTCAAGGCGCGCGGCATCTATGTCCTGTTCAACACCAACGGTACGCTCCTCAAGACGAAGAAGAGCCGCGAGCTGATCGAAGCCGGTCTCGATGAGCTGCGTGTCTCGCTCGATGCCGCAGAGGCCGGCGCCTATGCCAAAATTCGTGGGCGCGACATGTTCGATGCCATCGTACGAAATCTCAAAGGCTTTCTCGGGCTCAAGCGGGACATGGGGGTCGAGCACCCGCGCGTTTCGCTGTGGCTGACCGGGTTGAAGGAGACGCTCGAGCAGCTTCCCGCTTTTATCGACGTGGCCCATGAGATCGGCGTGAAAGAGGTGCATCTCCAGCGCCTCGTCTATTTTCCCGAAGGCCAGGGAATGGCGCGCCCTTCCTCCTCGCTGTTCGAAAGCATCGATGCGGCGGAGCGCACCTATCTCGACCTCGCGAAGGCGCGCGCCCGCGAGCTTGGCGTGTTCTTCGATGCTTCGGGCGCCTCGGAGCCCGAGGAGAGCCTCACGCGCGATGTCAATGGCAAGCCTTGGGCGATGTGCCGAAGGCCGTGGTCCTTGATGTATTTCACCGCCCATGGACGCGCGCTGCCCTGCTGCATCGCCCCTTTCTCCATGCACGGCTATGAGAGCTTCACCTTGGGCGATGCCAAGGCGCAAACGCTCGAGGACATCTGGAACGGGCCAGCCTATCGTCAATTCCGCGAGGAGCTCTTGAGCGATAAACCGCCATCGGCTTGCGCCAGCTGCGGGATGCGCTGGAGCCTGTGAGGGCCTTGGCGGGACGGCCCGAAATGGAAGCGACGATCTCCAAGGTCGAGAGTGCGTCTCTCGCACCTCCTCCTCGCACGAGGCAGGGGCGCATCGCGCTCGTCATTCCGACGCTGAACGAGGAGGAGGCGATCGGCCCGCTCCTCGCCCGCGTGCCGCAGGGCGTCGTCGACAGGATCATCGTTGCGGACGGCGGCAGCACGGACCGAACGATCGAACGAGCGCGCGAGCACGGCGCGACGACGATCGAAGCCGGGCGCGGATATGGGCGAGCCTGCTGGCAAGGCACGCTTGCGGCCGGTGAGGATTGCGCCATTGTGGTCTTCATGGACGGCGATGGCGCCGACAAACCCGAGCTCGTCTCGCGCCTCGTCGACCCGATCGCGAAAGGTGAAGCTGATTTCGTCATCGGCTCGCGGGTCTGCGGGAAGCGCGAGCCGGGCAGCATGTCGGCCCATCAGGTCCTCGCGGGGCTCGCGCTTGGCCATGCGATGCGCCTCGCTCACGGCGTGCGCTACACCGACATGTGCGCCTTTCGCGCCATCCGCCGCTCGAGCTTGATGGCGCTTGGGATGCGCGAGATGACTTATGGCTGGAACATCGAGATGCAGATGCGCGCGGCCGCCGCAAAGCTCCGCATCCTCGAATTGCCCGTGGATTACGGCGTGCGCGAAGGTGGCGTCTCGAAAGTGGCGGGCAGCCTGCGCGGCACGCTGCGCGCCGGCTCGCGGATCATCGCGACCTTCTTCAGGGTGTGGCGAGAGACCAGGTTCGATTCATAACCCCGCTCGCCTGCACCGTGATGCTCGGATCTCGGAAGAAAATCCATCATGTCGTTCCAAACGGGGCAGCTTGGATTCGTCCGCTCGGTATCGAGCGTTGCGCTTCTATGGTATGATCCGACTATGGATAGTCGGGAGATCCTTGCCAAGCTTCGCGAGAACGCGGCTGCCCTACGTGCGCGCGGCGTCCAGCACGCCGCCCTGTTCGGCTCGTACGCACGAGGTGACGCTCGCACGGACAGCGACATCGATATTCTAGACTCATTGAGATCGAGCCGGGAGCTTCGATCAATCTTTTCTACTATGTCGAGATCACACAAAACATTGCCGGCCTGTTTCCCAGCCATGTAGATGTGGCTAATCGGGACCGACTGAAGCCGCTGGTGCGGCCAACCGCCGAGCGCGATGCTGTCTATGCTTTTTGACCGGGCGCGCCTCGCACCCTGCGGGCGTCCATTTACACCTGCCGCACAACCATCATCTTTTTGATTTCAGCAATCGCCTTTGCGGGGTTGAGACCCTTCGGGCAGGTCTGCGCGCAGTTCATGATGGTGTGACAGCGGTAAAGCCGGAACGGGTCTTCCAGGTGATCGAGCCTTTCTCCGGTCGCTTCGTCGCGTGAATCGATCAGCCACCGATAGGCCTGGAGCAGCGCCGCGGGGCCGAGATACCGTTCGCCATTCCACCAATAGCTCGGGCAGGACGTCGAGCAGCAAGCGCAGAGAATGCATTCGTAAAGGCCGTCGAGCTTGGCGCGATCTTCCTCCGACTGGCGCCACTCCTTCTCGGGCGCGCGCGTCTGCGTCTGCAGCCAGGGTTGGATCGACGCGTGCTGCGCGTAAAAGGTCGTGAGATCGGGCACGAGATCCTTGACCACGGCCATATGGGGAAGCGGGTAAATCTTGATCGGATGCTTCACCTCGTCCATGCCGCGTGTGCAGGCGAGCGTATTGCCGCCGTCGATGTTCATGGCGCATGAGCCGCAAATGCCTTCGCGGCAGGAGCGGCGGAAGGTGAGCGTCGGGTCGAGTTTCGACTTGATCCAGATGAGGCCATCCAAGATCATCGGGCCGCAATCCCCGCGATCGACGAAATATGTGTCGAGACGCGGATTGGCGCCCGTGTCGGGGTCATAGCGGTAGATGCGAAACTCCGTGACCGTCTTTGCGCCCTGCGGGCGCGGCCAAGTCTTTCCGGCGACGATCCTGGAGTTCTTGGGAAGCGCGAATTCGACCATTGTCTCTTAAGCCTCAGTGAGTTCAAGCCGCTTCTCGATGCGCTGAAGGCGCTCGTCGAAGCGGTCCATGCGATGATCGATGCGCACGACATCTTGGCGCATCAAGGCGACCTGCTCCTCCAATGAAGGCAGGCGCGCGCGCATATCGACCGCCACCGTCTCGACATTCTCGAGACGTCGGTCGATGCGGGGAACGAATTCAAGAATCATTTTTACGGGTCCATCAGCCATCGCATGCTCTCAACGTAAAACGGCCGGGACGATACGGTAATCGAGAACGGGCCGTCATCAGTACACCCGAGCCTTCGGCTCGATATAGGCGATGTCGTTCGACAGCGTGAAGCTGTGCACCGGACGATAATCGAGCTTCACCTCGCGCTTTTCCGGATCGATCCAGGCGAGCGTGTGCTTCATCCATTCCTTATCGTCGCGCTCCGGATAGTCTTCCCGCGCATGGGCACCGCGGCTCTCCGTGCGGTTCAAAGCCGAATCCATGGTCACGACGGCCTGCACCACGAGGTTGTCGAGCTCCAGCGTCTCGACGAGATCGGAGTTCCAGATCAGCGAACGGTCGGTGACGTCGACGTCGTCGATGCCGCGCCACACATCATGGATGAGCTTGTGGCCCTCTTCCAGAACTTCGCCGGTGCGGAACACCGCGCAATTCGACTGCATCACCCGCTGCATCCTGTCGCGCAAATGAGCGGTCGGCGTGCCGCCCTTGGCGTGACGGAAATGGTCGAGCCGCGTGAGCGCGAGTTCGCCGGCGTCGGCAGGCAGCTCGGCTTGGGATTCGCCGGCATGGATGAGCTCGGCGCAGCGAAGCCCCGCCGCGCGACCGAACACGACGAGATCGATCAGCGAGTTCGAGCCGAGGCGATTTGCGCCATGAACGGAGACGCAAGCGGCCTCCCCGATCGACATCAGGCCCGGCACCACCGCATCATTGTCGGTGCCCTTCTTGGTGAGAACTTCGGCATGGTACGAGGTTGGCACGCCGCCCATGTTGTAGTGGACGGTCGGCAAGACCGGGATCGGCTCCTTGGTGAGATCGACCCCCGCAAAGATCTTTGCGCTTTCGGAAATGCCGGGAAGCCGCTCGTGCAGCACTTTCGGATCGAGATGATCGAGATGAAGATAGATATGATCCTTCTTCGCTCCGACACCCCGGCCTTCGCGGATCTCGATCGTCATCGAGCGTGAAACGACATCGCGCGAGGCGAGATCCTTGGCCGAGGGCGCATAGCGCTCCATGAAACGCTCGCCCTCGGCGTTGGTGAGATATCCACCCTCCCCTCGCGCGCCTTCGGTGATCAAGCAGCCGGCGCCGTAAATCCCGGTCGGATGAAACTGAACGAACTCCATGTCCTGAAGCGGCAGCCCGGCGCGCAACGCCATGGCGCTCCCATCGCCGGTGCAGGTATGGGCAGAGGTCGCGGAGAAATAAGCGCGGCCATAGCCGCCCGTCGCCAACACCGTCATTTTGGCGCGGAAGCGATGGACGGTGCCATCGTCGAGCTTCAGCGCCACGACGCCACGACAATGCCCGTCCTGATCCATGATGAGGTCGATGGCGAAATATTCGATGAAGAACTGGCTGCGTTCCCGCACCGCCTGCCCGTAAAGCGTATGCAGGATCGCATGGCCGGTCCGGTCGGCCGCCGCGCATGTGCGCTGCGCCTGTCCGCCATGGCCGAAATCCTTGGTCATTCCGCCGAAGGGGCGCTGGAAAATCCGGCCATCCTCGGTACGCGAGAACGGCACGCCCCAATGCTCGAGCTCGTAGACGGCTTCCGGTGCGTTACGCACCAGATATTCGATCGCGTCCTGATCGCCGAGCCAGTCCGACCCTTTGACGGTGTCGTACATATGCCAGCGCCAATCGTCAGGGTGCATGTTGCCGAGCGCGGCGGAGATGCCGCCTTGTGCCGCGACCGTGTGCGAGCGCGTCGGGAAGACCTTGGTGATGCAGGCCGTCTTGAGGCCCGCTTCCGCGCAACCGACCGTCGCGCGCAACCCCGCGCCGCCCGCACCGACGACCACCACATCGAAGGAATGGTCCGTGATCGGATAGGCCTTGCCGTTTTGCGCCGGCGCCGCTGCTCCGTTCCCCTTGCCGTTGGTCGCCATGGTTGTATTCCTCAGGTGAGCAGCCGCGCGATGCCGAACGTCAAGATCGCATAGACGGCCGAGATCGCGACGGCGAAGGCAAAGAAGGTGTTGGCGAGAATCGCCAGCACCTTGAGAAACTCGCCGTGCACATAATCCTCGATGATGACCTGCATGCCGATGCGCATATGGATCGTGGCCGAGATCACGCCAGCGAGCAGGATGAGCGAGACAAGCGGGCGCGAGATGAATGTGATGGCCTCGGCATAAGGCTTCCCGATGAGCGTCAGCACGATGACGATGAGGCCGATGGCAAGCCCGATATTGGCAAGGCCGGTGAGGCGCTGATGCCAAAAGTGAGAGGTGCCGCTCTTCGCTGAGCCAAGCCCTCTCACTCGAGCGAAGGGGGTGCGCATGCTGGTCGTGTTCGTCATGGCGTCCTTTGCTCCTGTCGAGGCCGCATCTTCAGCGAAAGGCGAGAGCCACGGCCCAAATGATGATGGTCAGCACGACCGAGCCTGCGAGATTGGCCCAGGCCAGCGCCTCTCGCGTTCCCGGCTCCATCCCCCTATCCGTGTCCCAGATGAAATGTCTTATCCCGCCAAGCATGTGGTGGAGGAGCGCGAAGGTGTAGCCGAACAGCACGATCTGTCCGGGCACCGAGCCGAAGAGGACGCTCGCCTTGTAATAGCTGCCCTCGCCCGCCGCGGCGGAAAGGAGCAGGAACACGAGCAAAAGGGTGCCGAAATAAAGTGCGGCGCCGGTGATGCGGTGCGCGATCGACATCACCATGGTGATCGGCCAGCGATACACCTGAAGATGCGGCGAAAGCGGGCGTGAACGGGTCGCGGTGTCGGTCATCTTCCGGAATCCAGAAAGCAAGCCACATCAGAGAGGTAATCAAACTCGGCCGTCTGTGCAATGCAGCATATGCGCGGCGGCCGCGCGACCATGCGAGGGCGATGATCGGCTCCTCCGCGGCCTGCCTTGTCAGGTTTTGCACATCCGGCCATCATCTTGCGGTCAAAAGGAACTCAGGAGAAGAACATGGCGGTCGAGGTGGCCGGCGGCCCGATGAAGGGCAAGCTTGTCCTGCGCAATATTTCGACGCTGTTTTCGGGCGAATTATCCCAGCCGGTGCTCGATGCCGACACGATTGTCGCGATCGACGGGCGCATCAGCGGCGTCGGGCGGGAGAAGGACCTCGACACGCAGGAAGCCGATCTTACGATCGATGCCAAGGGATCGGCCCTTGCCCCAGGCCTGATCGACAGCCATTGCCATCCGGCCTTCGGCGACTGGACGCCTCGGCAAAATCAGCTCGGCTGGATCGAAAGCTGTGTGCATGGCGGGGTCACGAGCTTCGTCTCTGCCGGCGAGGTTCATCTGCCCGGGAGGCCCAAGGATCGGCTCGGCGTCAAATCGCTCGCCATTGCGGCCGAGCGAGCTTTCTCGAATTTTCATCCCCTCGGCGCCAAAGTGCTTGCCGGCGCACCCGTGCCCGAAAGCGTGATGACCGAAGAGGACTATGCCGAGCTCGCCGCGGCCGGGGTGCGGCGCATCGGCGAGATCGGCCTCGGCACCGTGAACACCGGGCCGGAGGCGAGAAAG
>Ga0213875_10001068_pt1 | contig 19200 bp, 8 predicted proteins | sample BarmaccomBMRX_R8_FD_160105 | JGI IMG/M metagenome (GOLD analysis project Ga0213875, IMG submission 160105) | Root-associated microbial communities from Barbacenia macrantha in rupestrian grasslands, the National Park of Serra do Cipo, Brazil - RX_R8 | ecosystem: Host-associated > Plants > Roots... | reverse complement strand
GGAGACGGTCGGCGATATTCTTGCCGTCGCCTATCAGACGACAAAGCCCGGCCTGCAACCCGCGGGGTTCGAGTTGTTCGACATCTCGGCGCCGGAGAACCCGCGCAGCATCGGGTTTTTCGACTGCTCCGGCCCGACCTCGCGCGGCGTGCACCAGCTGTGGTTCTGCGACGGCGAGACGATCCATATGAGCGCCGGCGCCCCCGATTTCCGCCCGACCCACCCGAAGGACGACCAGTTCTACCGCATCGTCGATGTGCGCAACCCGTCGAAGCCCGAGGAGATCGGCCGCTGGTGGCTGCCCGGTACGCGCGAGGGCGACGACGCGCCGCCGCCCCGGCGCCACCCCGAGGGCAGCGACACCGGCTACCGGCCGCACAACACCAACGTCTATCCCGAGCGGCCCGACCGGGCCTATCTCGGCTATATCGACGGCGGGATGGTCATCCTCGACATCGCCGACAAGGCGCATCCGAAGATGGTGTCGCGCTGGGACTACCACCCGCCAAACCAGGGCTTTACCCACACGGTCGTGCCATTGTTCGACCGCGAGCTTCTCGTGGTCAGCGACGAATGCGTGCGCAATGACGGCGCCGACTGGCCGAAGCTGGTGTGGATCGTCGATGGCCGCGCCGAGGAGAACCCGGTGTCGATTGCGACCTGCCCGCTGCCGCCGGTCGAGGCGTTCGCGCGCCGCGGCGGCCGCTTCGGCGCGCATAATTTGTGGGAGAACCTGCCAAAAGACTATTGCTGGAAATCCGACCGGGTCGTGTTCGGCACCTTCTTCAATGGCGGGCTGCGCGCCTACGACATCTCCAACCCGTACCAGCCGGCGGAGGTCGCGTATTTCGTGCCGCAGGTCGCGGGCGCCCCGACCGGCGCCTGCCAATTGAACGATGTCTTCATCGACGAACGCCAGATCGTCTACACCGTCGACCGCCATATCGGCGGCCTGTACACGCTGGAAATGGATTTCTGAAGCGGTGCTAGCGCCCTGAATCAAAAGTTCGTTAGATCCTTATTGTCGTCATTCCGGGGGCCGCGCAGCGGCAGCCCGGAACCCAAGAACACGGGCCTTTCCTGGTTTTCGTAGGCGGTGTTCATGGGTTCCGGGCTCGCGAGCTGCGCTCGCGCCCCGGAATGACGAGGAGAATAATGATGCGGATTTCTGGCGAGCAGTGGCAGCCGAGGGTCGCCGCCGCGCCATCTGCAAGCCTCGACCGCTTGTTCGCCGGCCCGGATGCGTCGCCGTTCGGCCGGCGGCAGCGGCGGGTGCGCGGCGCGCGCGTGCCTGTGACGGTCGTCACCGGCTTTCTCGGCGCGGGCAAGACCACGCTGATCCGCGCCCTGCTCGCGACCCCCGAAGGGGCGGGGACCGCGGTCGTCGTCAACGAGTTCGGCGAGATCGGCATCGACGACGCGCTGTTGCGCGCATCGAGCGATGCGACCGTATTGCTCGGCAATGGCTGCCTCTGCTGCGTCGCGCGCAGCGATCTGCAGGAGACCTTGCGCGCCCTCGTCGCCGAGCGCGCCCGCGGCGCGGTGCCGAATTTCCGGCGCGTCTTGATCGAGACCAGCGGGCTTGCCGATCCCGGGCCGGTGTTGCAGACCTTCGCCAGCGACCGCGCGCTCGGCGGGGAATTCCACCTGCAATCGCTGATCGCGGTGGTCGATGCCGCGACCGGCGCCGGCACATTGGCGCGGCATCCCGAAGCGCGACAGCAGATCGCGCTCGCCGATCGCATCGTCCTGACCAAGACCGATCTCGTCGACGAAGCGGCGCGCCGGCACGCGATCAAGCAAGTGCAAGCGTTCGGCACGGCGCCGCTGGCGATCGCCCGCGACGGCGCGATCGACCCCGCTTTCCTGCTGGCCGAGCCCGTTGCCGAACTGCCCGGCCGGCTCGGCGAGGGTCCGCGCGCGCACGCGCACACGCACGGCGTCGCCAGCTTCGTGCTGTTCTTCGACGCCCCGCTGCCCTGGGCCGCGTTCGAGCAGGCGATGGCGGTGCTGGTCGCGTTGCGCGGCCCGGACCTGCTCCGGGTCAAGGGCCTCGTTGCCGTCGCAGGCTGCCGCGGACCGGTCGTGATCCATGCCGTCCAGCATGTCGCGCACCGCCCGGTCGAACTCGACGAGTGGCCCGACGCCGACCGCCGCTCGCGCCTCGTCTTCGTGACCCGCGGCCTCGCGCGGGATACGGTGGCGGCGCTGTTCGCGGCGGTGCGGGCCACCGCGGAAGCCGCGGCGCCGTCACCATAAGATTGCCAAAGTTAGGGTTTATGGTCCGAGGTTCGCAGGGCATGATACAACGAAAACGAGAAATTTCGCTGCTGATTTGCTGCAATAGCAGCGAAGCGCGAGTTGTCGGACAAGCAATGGTTGTGTCTGCCGAACGGATGTGGCGACCGCAACAGGGGAGGGTAGGGGGATGCAGCTCGGCGCGTTGTTGCCGTTGGGCGATATCGGCGGCGATCCCGCGGTCATCCGCGAATACGCCCAGGCGGCCGAGACGATCGGCTACGATTTTCTCGAAGCGGCCGACCACGTGCTCGGGGTCAATGTCGCGAGCCGGCCGGATTGGGACACCAGCCGGAACACCTCGGACGATCTGTTCCACGACCCCTTCGTGCTGTTCGGCTACCTCTCGGGCTGCACGCGCAAGCTCGGGTTTTCGACCGGCGTGCTGATCCTAGCGCAGCGCCAGACGGTTCTCGTCGCGAAGCAGGCCGCCTCGCTCGATGTGCTATGCGGCGGGCGGTTCCGGCTCGGGGTCGGCGTCGGTTGGAACGAGGTCGAGTTCACCGGGCTGAACGAGAATTTTCGCAATCGCGGCCGCCGCTCCGAGGAGCAGGTTCAGGTCATGCAGGCGCTGTGGGCGCAGCCGCATGTGACCTTCAACGGGCGCTGGCATACGATCGAGGATGCCGGCATCAACCCGCGCCCCGCCTCGGGCAAGGTGCCGGTCTGGTTCGGCGGGCATCACGAGCGCACCCTCGAACGGGTCGCCCGATATGGCGACGGCTGGATGCCGAACGCCTACCCGGCGGACGCCAGCGCGCTCGACGTCTTTGCGCAGCTCCGGCGGCTGACCGAGGCGGCGGGCCGCGACCCTGCCGCAATCGGCCTCGAAGTCTGGGTCTCGATGGGCGCGGGCGCAGAAGCCGAGTGGCGGCGCGAAACGCAATTCTGGAAGGAGGCGGGCGTCTCGCATTTGACGCTGACGACGACCTTCAACCGGCGGCATCATCGGCGGCTCGCCGGGCGCAGCCTCGCCGACCATCTCGCCGCGCTGCGCCGCTATCACGCCGCGGTCGCCGAGCTGTTGTAGCCCATCCCGGCGCCCGGCGCGCCGCTTGCGGCGAAATCGAGCGTTCGCCGGCGTTTCGGATAGGGTATGGTAGGCTGCGCCGCCGTCACTGGGGCGGCGGCTCTGGGGGGTGGAGCTTGGAAGATCTGGTTGCGAAGCCGAGGCAACACTCGGCAGGCGGCGCCGACCCGCGTCGGCGCGGTTGCCCCTGTGGCGGGTTCCGCTCAAATCGGGTCCGTCGCCGTCAAGTCGGGCGGAATCTGCCCTAGCCCGACCGGCGCCCGCACCCGCACGCCTATGCGCTTCTTGCATCGCCTGGCGTTCCTTGCCGGCGCCGCCTTGAGCGGCTGTTCGCTGCTGCCGACGGCGGGTCCGACCGTGGGCGACGTGCAGCACCAGGAGGTCGTCGATAACCAGACCCGCTTCGACCTCGTCGATATCGACGACAAGGTGATCGCCACCCTCAACGCCGTACCGATCGAGCGCTTCAGCGTGCGCTTCAAAAAATACGGCAAGCCGCCGCAGCCGCGGATCGGCGTTGGCGACACCGTTGTCGTTTCGATCTGGGAAGCGGCCGGCGGCGGGCTGTTCGGGGCGTCGCCGACCGACCGCGTCGCGACCGGATCGCACAGCGTGACGATACCGGAGCAGATGGTCAGCGGCGACGGCGCGATCAGCGTTCCGTTTGCCGGCCGCGTGCCCGCCGCAAACCGCTTTCCGCTCGAAGTCCAGCACGATATCGAACGGCGTTTGGCGGAAAAGGCAATCGAGCCGCAGGCGATCGTGACGGTCGCCAAGAGCGTCAGCAACACGGCGACCGTTTCGGGCGAGGTTGTCAACGGCTCGCGGGTGCCGCTGACCCTGAAGGGGGACCATCTGCTCGATGTGATCGCCGCCGCGGGCGGCGCCAAGGCGCCGGTCTACGAAACCTTCGTGCGCCTCTCGCGCGACGGCATCACCGCGACGATCCCGCTCGACACGCTGGTCTCGGACCCGGCGGAGAACATCTATGCGCAGCCGGGCGACGTGCTGACCCTGGTGCGCGTCCCGCAATCCTTCTCGGTGTTCGGCGCGGCCGGGACCAACAGCCAGGTCAATTTCAGCGGCGAGAGGATGACCCTGGTCGAAGCGCTGGCGAAGGCCGGCGGCCTGCAGGACATGCGCTCCGATCCCGGCGGCGTCTTCCTGTTCCGCTTCGAGCCGCCGGAGGTGGTCGGCGCGCTCGGGCGCCCGCAATTGCGGACAGGGCCCGAGGGCACCTCGCCGGTGATCTACCGGCTCAACCTGGCCGACGCCAAATCCTACTTCCTCGCGCAGCGCTTTCCGATCGAGGACAAGGACATCATCTACATCGCCAATGCCGAGCTGAACGAATTGCAGAAATTTTTCACGCTGCTCAATACCCTGACCGGTCCGGTGATCACCGGCATCGTGGTGCGGAATTCAGCGCCCTGAGCCCGGCATCGCATGAGGCCCGGTCAGATCCCGGGCGAGGGTTGAGCGGTGTGCGCGACGGGCTGATCCTGGTGACCGGCGGCGCCGGCTTTATCGGCTCGAACATCGTGCTCGATTTGGCAGGCGCCGGCTGCCGGGTTGCCGTCTCGGACCGCTTCGGCGCAAGCACCAAATGGCGGCACCTGAACGGCGCGCTGCTCCATGATTTGGTACACCCGGACGGGCTCTTCGTCTGGCTCGATCGGCACCGCGACGATCTTGCCGCGATCGTCCATATGGGGGCGATTTCGGCCACCACGGAAACCGATATCGATCGCATCGTCACGAACAACATCCGCCTGAGCCTCGATTTGTGGGGCTGGTGCGCAACGCATCGCATACGGCTCGTCTATGCCTCGTCCGCTGCGACCTATGGCGACGGTTCGGCCGGCTTTGCCGATGACGAGAGCCCGGCCGCGCTTGCGCGCTTGCGGCCGCTCAATGCCTATGGCTGGAGCAAGCACGTCGTGGATCGCCGCTTCCTCGACGATGTCGCGCGCGGCTGCCCCGCGCCGCCGCAATGGGCCGGGCTCAAATTCTTCAATGTTTACGGTCCGAACGAGTCGGAAAAGGGCGATATGCAGTCGGTGGTGGCGAAGCTCTACCCGCACGCCCGCGACGGCCGGCCGGTTACCTTGTTCAAATCGCATCGGCCGGATTACCCGGATGGCGGGCAGCGCCGCGACTTCGTCTATGTAAAAGACTGCGTTGCGGTCGTGCGCTGGCTGTTGGAGACCCCGTCGGTCAGCGGGCTGTTCAATGTCGGCACGGGGGAAGCGCGCAGTTTCGCGGAGCTGGTGGACGCGCTGTTCGCGGCGCTCGGCCGGCGTGCCGAGGTCCGGTTCGTCGATACCCCGGTCGCGATCCGCGACAACTACCAGTATTTCACGCAAGCCCAGATCCGAAAGCTCCGCGCCGCGGGTTTCCGCCGGCCGTTTCACACGATCGAAGAGGGCGTGCGGGACTACGTCGAACACCATCTCGCGCGGCCGGGGTGAGACAGGGTCGCCTGGACACGCGACCCGGTTGCCTGCGGAAGAGACGGCGAGGGGGGCGGTGATCGTCCTCGATCTGTCGCGTCTTCTGTCGCGCGCCGGACGAGAGGCGGCGACCGGCATCGACCGGGTCGAGTTGGCCTATGCCGAGCATCTGATTGCTACGTACCCGATTACCGGGAGGTCGCGAGCCGGTTTCGCGGCCGCTGCGTCGCTGCCCGGCATGGCGGGCAGGATCGGATCACTGCCGCGCTCGGCGGCCGAGGCTTACGTCCGCGCGCTTGCCGCCTCCTGGCGCGAGGGGCAAGCGACGCGTGCGGAGTATCGCCGTATCAGGAGCATGGGCCTGCGCTTGCGTCTCGCGCCGTTCTTTGCCCGTCCCAATGCCTTGCCGAGCCGTCTGCGCACCGCGGCTGCCACGCCTTTCTATTTTCTTGTGTCGCACCATCACTTGGAAGACCGGCGCGCAATTGAGCGCCTGAAGCAGCGGGGCGGCGCCCGCTTCATCTGCCTGATTCACGACCTGATCCCGACGCAATTCCCGGAATACGCCAAGCCGGGGCAGGGGCAGCGTCACCGCGAGCGGATCGAAGGTGCCGCCGCGCTGGCGGACGGCGTGATCGTCGCAGCCGAGGCGACCGGCGACGCCTTCCTGCCGTTTCTAGACCGCGCCGGCCGGCGCTCCGTGCCGGTGCTCGTGGCGCCGTTCGGCCTAGACCTGCCCTCATTGCCCCCGGACAGCGCGCCGCCGCTCGCGCCGCCCTATTTCGTCTATGTCGGAACGATCGAAGCGCGAAAGAACCACCTGCTGCTGCTCAATCTCTGGCGCGCCCTCGCGCAAGAGATCGGGGCGGCCGCGCCGCGGCTGGTGCTGATCGGGCAGCGCGGCTGGGAGACCGAAAACGTCATCGACATGCTCGAACGCTGCCCCGGCCTGCGCGGGCTGGTGATCGAGCACAATCGCTTGCCCGATGCCGAGATGGCGCGACTTCTCAAGGGGGCGCGCGCGCTGTTGCTGCCCTCTTTCGCCGAGGGCTTTGGCTTTCCGGTGATCGAGGCGCTTGCGCTCGGGGTGCCGGCATTATGCAGCGACGTGCCGGGGTTGCGCGAAACCGGCGGGGGCGTCCCGGAACTGATCGATCCGCTCGACGGTTGCGGGTGGCGGACGGCCATCCTCGATTACGCCACCGACCCGTCGCCGCGGCGCGAAGCGCAATTGCAGCGCCTCTCGGAATGGCGCCCCACCAGCTGGGCCGATCACTTCGCGGCGGTTGAGCGGCTCGTCGAGCGGGTTGCAGCGAGCCCGAGATGAGCGCCGGATCTAGCGCGGCGTCAGCCCGAGCCGGCCGAGATGCCGGGCCAGCGCCGGGAGATCGGCGGGGTCGGAGGCGATCGCCCGGTTTTCCTCGACCAGGATGCGCACGGTGTCGCGGATTTGCTGTTCGGTGTGCTCGGCCGTGAGAAAGAAGCGCAGCCGTGCGCCGCGTTCCGGCACCGCCGGGTAGAAGATTGGCTGCACATTGACGCCGCGGCTGAACATTGCGTCCGACAGCCGACCGGCGCGGATTGAGCTGCCGGTTATGACCGGCACGATCGATGCGCCGATCGAGCCGCCGACATCGAGCCCGCCTTCCCGCGCCAGGCGCAGGAACAAGCTGCCGCGCTCGTTCAGCCGGTGCACACGCTCAGGCTCCTGCTCGAGCACCTCAAGGGCCGCGAGCGCGGCCGCTGCGGCGGGCGGCGCCATGCCGACGGAAAACACAAAACCGGGAGCCATGTGCTTCAGGTAGTCGATGATCTCGCGACGCCCGGCGATGTAGCCGCCGCAAGAAACGAGGCTCTTGCTGAGCGTGCCCATCCAGAGATCGACCTCACCCGGGTCGATCCCGGCGTAATCGGCGGAGCCGAAGCCGCGCGGGCCGAGGACGCCAAGCGCATGGGCCTCGTCGACCATCAGCCAGGCTCGATGTCGCCGCGCCACCGCGACGAACGCCGCGAGGTCGGGCACGTCGCCATCCATGCTGTAATGCCCCTCGATGACGAGAAGCGCGTGCGAGTGACGCGAGCGCACCTGCCCCAGCAGCTGGTCGGCATTGTCCGGGTCGAGATGACGGAACGGCACGCGCCGCGCGCCCGACAGCATGGCGCCTTGCACGATGCTGTTGTGGCTGTAGGCGTCGTGCACGATGACGTCGTTGCGGCCAAGCAGGTGGCCGATCGTCGTGACGTTGGTCGAATGGCCCCCGACGAAGGCGATACTGTCTTCGGCGCCGTGCAGCCGGGCAAGACCCTGTTCGAGCGCGCGATGGATCGGCCGCTCGCCCGACACGGTGCGGCTCGCCGACACAGATGTCCCGTAACGGTCGATCGCCGCCTTTGCCGCCGCCGCAATGCGGGGGTCGCCGTTGAGCCCGATGTAGTTGTAGGAGGCGAAATTGACGTAAGTGCGGTTGCCGATGCGCGTCTCGGCACCCGCAATTCCTTCGTGCTCCCGGAAGAACGGGTTGGCGATGCCGAGATGGTCGCCGGCCTCTTCGATGACCCGGATGTCGCGATAGCCTGGCAGATCGGCGACCGATAGCCGTTCCGAGCCGTTTGTCGGTGCCGCCTCGGCGCGGCGTTCGCCGCCGCGTCCGACAGCCGCCGAGGACAGCTTTTCCAATAAACGTGCCTTGGCTTGCGCCGAAAGGCCAAACAGGTTACGCGCCGGCTCCAAATCGATCTCTCCGCTTCTCTTGATCCGCTCGCTCGCCCCGCCTGCCCGTATCGGGTGATACGGCCCCGCAAAATCGGCTGTTTACTCGGCTGCCGCGGATTTCGGGTCGAGCACCGGCTCGACCGGCGCAGTCATTTCCTCGACCGCCTGCACAGCATCGGCCGATTCGTAGCGCTCCGCCATCCCTACCAAATCGGGCGCTTCCGGCCGCGCCGAGACGGCAACTGCGAGGCGCGCCGCGATCGAGGCGACGCTCGTCCCCTCCGCCAACGACATAAGCGGCAGGTCTACGCGCAGGCGGCTCTCGATCGCGAGCCGCAATTCGACCGCCATCAGCGAATCCATTCCCATCTCGGAGAGCGGCCGCAACGGGTCGATGCTGCCCGCAGGCAGCCGCATAATCGTCGCGATCTCCTCGGCGACCACCGTCTTCAGGACGGCGGTGGCCTCCTCGGTGCTCAGCCCCGAAAGACGCTCGATCAGCGAATCGTCGGTTGCCGAGGTCCCGGCGTCGGCGCGCACCTCATCGAACAGCGGCGCTGCAAGGATCGGCAGGAAACGTCGCGCCTCGTTCCAGCTGGTCTCGGCGAAGGCGGCGCTCGCGAGCCCGCTCGCGATAATGTCGGGCAGCGCGGAGAGCGCCTGCATGGCCGCAATCGGCTTGGCTCCGAGCCGCCGAGAGAGCGCCTCACGGGTGTCACGGCGCTCGGCCAGATAGCCCGCATCCTCGATCGGGCCCCAGGCGATCGCGAGGGCCGGACGGCCCTCGGCCCGGCGCCGGCGAGCCAAAGCTTCGACCGCAAGGTTGGCAGCGACATAGACTCCCTGACCGGGAGCGCCGAGCAGGGTCGTCGCCGACGAAAACAGCACGAACAGCTCGATCGGGTCGTCGCGCGTCAGTCGATCGAGCAGCACCGCGCCGCCGAGCTTCGCCTCGAGGATCGGCACCGCGTTGCTGGCGTCGATCTCGCTCGCGAGAGCGTCTCCGATTGTCGCGGCGGCATGGACAACACCGCGCAACGGTGGCTGATTCTCGCGGATGGCGGCAAGCACGGTCGAGAGCGAAGCGGCATCGGCCACGTCTCCGGTGTAGACGCGCACCTCGATTCCGGATTTCTGCAACTCCACCACGCGCTCGGCGGCGCCCGGGGTCTCTGCCCCGCGTCGCCCGAGCAGCGCAATCGAGCCGGCACCTTGCGCCGCGAGCCAGCGCGCTGCCTCGAAACCGAAGCCGGACACGCCACCGGTGACCAGATAGGTTCCGTCCCGCCGCAATCCGAGCGGGGGCGCCTGCCGCGACCGGATCCCGGCATTGCCGTCCGGCACCAGCACGAGCTTACCGATATGTCCTGAGCCCTGCATGAGCCGGAACGCGTCATCGGCGTGGGCGAAGGAGAAGGTGCGATGCGCGAGCGGGCGGATGGCGCCGGTCGCGAGCGCAGCCGACACCTCGGTCAACAGCGAACGCGCCACCTCCGGACGACGGATCGGGAGTTGATCGACGTCGATCGCAAAATAAGAAATGTTCTGCCGCAGCGGCCGCAGATGGATGCGCCGATTCATATAGAAATCGCGCTTCCCGAGTTCGAGGAAGCGCCCGAACGGCTTCAGCACGGCCAGGCTCTGCTCCATAGCCTCGCCGCTCAGCGAATTCAGGACAACGTCGACCCCTTGTCCGGCGGTTAGCGCACGCACCGCATCGGGGAAGGAGAGGTCGCGTGAATCGAGCACGTGATCCGCCCCGGCAAGCCGCAGAAAGGCGCGTTTGCCTTCCGAGCCCGCCGTGGCGATCACCGCGGCGCCGCGATGCTTCGCATACTGAATCGCGGCGAGGCCGACCCCGCCCGCCGCCGCATGGATCAATACATGCTCGCCCGGCGCGACCTGTGCCAGTGTGCCCAGCGCGTAGATCGCCGTGACAAAGGTGACGGGTACCGTAGCGGCAGCGGCAAACCCGATCTCCTCGGGAAGGCGCACGACCGCGTCGGCCATCGTGACGACGCGCGAACTCAACGCCGCAGGCGCGAAGCCGGCGACGCGGTCGCCGACCGACAAGCCCTCGACATCAGGTCCGACCGCGCTAACGACGCCGGCGCATTCGAGCCCGAAGGTCGGCCCGGCGAAGCCGTCGATCAAGGCTTCTTCGGGCAGCAGCCCCATTGCCCACATAACGTCGCGGAAATTCAGCCCCGCCGCCCCGACATCGATCTCGACCTCGCCTGGCCCGACCGTGCCCGCCGGGCGCGGTTTCCAGGCCAGCGCATCGAGCGCACCGGGTTGTTCCGTGGACAGCGCCAGTAAATCGCTCGGAGCCGCCCAGCGTGGCGGCAGTCCGCGCCGCAGCCGCAACACGTGGCGGCCCAGCGGCGTCCAGACGATTTCCCGTTCCGGGCTGTCCGCAGCCAGCTCTGCCGCAAGCCGCTGTGCGGCTTCTTCAATTGAATAGGCTACGGGCACGTCGATGAGCCGCAAGGAGCCGCGCGGCATTTCGTTCAGCAGAACGCGCCCGAACCCCCACAACGCCGCGCCGACAAGATCCGCGCCGGCGCTCGCATCGGGCGCTTGCTGCACACCCCGGGTCACAACCCATAGAGGCACATGCCGCTCCGCGGCCTCGGCGGCAAGGCGGGCGAGAGCGGGAATGCGCTCCGCGCCCTCTTTCACCACATCGGAATCCTGCCGGCCCTCCACCACCAGGACGAAGGCTTGCGGGATCTCAGTGTCGCTCGTCGCGAGGGGGAGTGACCCTGCATCGCGGACCTCGGCCTGGTGGCCGACGGCCGCCAATGCCGCAGCCCACCCGCTGTCCTCCCCGACTCCGAGAAGCGCGATGCGATAACGAACCGCCGCTGGTTCCGTTACGGGTTCGGGTTCCGCGGTCGGTGGAGCTTTGCCCCAAAGCGCCAGCGCAGGCCACGGGCCGGGTGATATTGCTGCGGTGCCCGGGGCAGAGAATCCAGCCACCGCCAGCTCGGTGCGCCATTCCTCGCCGGAACGCAGCCCCAGCGGCTCGCCCGAAGGGGATCCCCCTTGCCAGGACCACAGCTCGCTGCCGAAGACGATTTCCCAGAGCGGATTCGGCTCCGGCTCGACCGCGAGAAACAACCCGCCGGGGGCGAGCCGCTCCCGCAGACGCGACAACGCCGCGGCATCAAGCTGCAGGCGTGCGCAGGCATTCGCGGCGACAATCAAGTCGAATCGCCGCCCATCGATGTCGTCAACTTCGTCGCGCGGCGACCAGCTTCGTGCCGTTGCGCCGACTGCGGTTGCGACCGTGAACGACAGGCGGGCTGCCATGTCGGGTTCGGGCGTCGTCGCCAAATACGACATTGCAGCCCCAGCCTGGGCCAAGCGATCGAGAATGCGGCGAGTGGCGGCGCCAGCGCCGATTTCAAGGATGCGGAGCGCGCGGCCTTGCGGCCAATTTCTTGCAACTTCGCTGATAGCGTCGCACAGCAGCGTCGTGCCCGCGATGCTTGCGGGCGAGGCCTGCAGCAGATGCTCCAGCAGCGGCGCGACCCAGGTATCGGGCTGGCGCGGCCCCTCGGCGAGAACGCGTGGCAACGCCTCCGCCGCGGCCGCGACCAGCGCCAACTCCCCGACCAGATCCGGCGCTTCGGCCAGCAGCAGCCGCCATATCTCGGTCGGGTCGGGCAGATCGTTCCCGTCGGTCAGGCGCCATTCGGAGGCGCTTGCGTCAGCTGCCCCGAATTGCTCGAGCACGGGCAGGAGCGCGGCCACGAACATCGCGGCGTCGGGCGCGATCCGCCCGGCATCGACCAGCTCATCGATGGTGAACGGGGCCTCGGTCCCGATCGCGGCTGCGACCGCGCGATAGCAGGTCGCCGCGATCAGTGCATCCAACAGCAGGGCCTGCTCGCCACGGTTGCGCGTAGTGTCGAGCACGGCCGCGGCTTGTCGCGATATCGTCTCGCCGATGCGGTCGAGCGCCGGTGCTGGCGGCAGCTCGAACAATGGCGCTGGAACGAGATCGACGCGAAGCGCCCGGTTGTCGATCGAGCCGCGGCGAGTCAGCTCGACCCGCCGGAACCAGCATTCGGCAAGCTCAGCGACCGGCTCACCGGCTTCGTCGAAGAGCGCGATGTTTGCCGCGGCAGAGCGCGTGCCAACCCGCGTCAGATGCAGTTCGGCTCGCTTCGGGGGCCGCGCGAAGGGCGCGATTGCCCGCACCCGTCCGAAGCGCCAGGGTACAAAGCTAGCCCCTTGCAGCGCCTCCTGGTGCTCGGCCACGAGCGCAAGCATGCCCTGCAAGGCGCCGTCGAGCAGCGCCGGGTGGATCAGGTAGCCTTCGCCCGCCTCCGCCGCAACGGAGGGGTCGAGATGTACGACCGCGCAATTATCGCCATATGCTTCGATGCGCTCGACGGTCCGGAAGCGCGGGCCGTAATCGAGGCCGAGCCGTGCCGCGAGCCGGTACAATGCATCATGCCCGATCTCTCGCGCTTCGCCGCGCGGCTGCTCTGACGGTGGTCGGGTTCCCGCTTCAGTCCCGGAAGACAGGCGAGCCACGGCATGCAGCGTAAACGGCTCCCCTGAGAGCCGTTGACGACTGGTCAATTCCCAATCGCCGTCCTCCGGGGCGAGTAGGATGCGGATTTCCCGCATGCGTCCCTTCTCGAAGGTCAGCGGCCGCCGCAATTCAACATCGAGCAGCTCGAGGGACTCCGCCTGCGGCCGTTGCGCCTGCGCTGAGGCCAGCGCCATCTCTATTGCGGCCGCGGCCGGCAACACGGGTACGCCCTCGATGGCATGATCGCACAGCCATGGCAGCAGATCCTGATCGAGATGGTTCAGCCAAGCCGGCATGGCGCCGGCCTGGGCAAAGCCGAGCAGCGGATGCACGAACGGCTGGTCCATCAGCGGATTGCGTTCAACCGTGCCTTCGAACCAGAACCGCTCTTTTTGCCAGGCGTGAAGCGGCAAACCGCGCGGATCGTCGGGGCCGGCAAACCATGGTGCCCGGGCGAGGTCGTGCCCGGCGACATGGCACCGCGCCGCGACGATCGGAAACGGATCGTCCTTGGTCTCGAGCTTGCGCGACAGGCTCGGGATCGCCCGACCCGGGACCTGCGCGTGACGCAGCGCGTCGTGCAGGTACGACTGGAGCAGCGGATTCGGACCGATCTCGACGAACAGGCGAAAGCCGTCCTCGATCAGCTTCGCCGCCGCTTCCGCAAAGCGAACGGGATTGCGGATGTTGCGCCACCAATATTCGGCATCAAGCGTTTCCGCGGACACGATCCCCCCGGTGACCGTGGAGGCGAGAACGCAAGGCGGCTGTTGCGACGAGAGCCCGGCAAGATCCGCAATCAGATCGTCGCGGATCGTGTCCATCGCCCGCGAGTGGAACGCGAAGTCCAGGTCGAGCGCGCGGAACGCGACCCCGCGCCGCCGCGCCTCGGCGCTCAGCTCGCGAATGCTCTCGCTCGGACCCGAAACGGTGACCGAATGGCTCGCGTTCAAGGCGGCGAGCTCAAGCGGGCTATTCAGCTCGTCGATCAGGTTCTGCGCCGCGGTGCCGTCCAGCGCGAGCGCGCCCATGCGGCCTTTGCCGCGCGTGCGTTCCTGGTTTCGGCTCCGGGCAATGACGACGCGCGCCGCGGTGGGCAGCGACAGCGCGCCCGCCGCCCACGCCGCGGCGATCTCGCCGACGCTGTGGCCGAGATGGCCGGCGGCTTCTACCCCGAGGTTACGCAGCACCTCAACAATGCCGACCTGGATTGCGAAGAGCAACGGCTGCGCGATATCGGCGCGGGCCAGTTCCTCGGGCTCGCATCCTTGCTCGATCCGCTGCGCGACGGACCAGCCCAGTTCCGGCGCGAGCAATGCGTCGGCCTCGGCGATTGCACGTCGAAACGCGGCGCTGCGCCGGTACGGGTGTGCCCCCATTTCCGCCCACTGCGCGCCGTTGCCGGTGAAGACAAAGGCAAGCTTCGCGTCCTTCACCGCGGTTCCGGTCACGACGGCGTGCGCCCGCGAATTGTCGATGTATTCGTTCAGTGCGGCTGTGGTCGCTGCGATGTCGGTCCCGAACGCAACCAGACGATGCGGATGGTGGTCGCGGCGTCGTGCGGCGGCGCGCAACAGCGCGGGCGCGCGCTCCGGCGGCGTGGCGGCGAGCGTGTCGCGCCAGTTCCGAGAGAGCTCCCGAAGCCCGGCTTCGCTGCGCGCCGAGACCAAAAGCGGCGGGAGCGGCATCGCAGCCACGGGAGGGGCCTGCAGCCGAGTGGGCGCGGCCGCGAGAACCACATGCGCGTTGGTGCCGCCGAATCCGAACGAATTGATGCCGGCGCAGACGCGCTCTGCCCGCGCAATCGATTCCGCCGTCCCGAGCAGCCGAAGATTCAGGGTGTCGAACGGGATCTTCGGGTTCGGGATCTCGCAATTGAGACTCGCCGGCGCCACCCCGTGCTCCAGTGCCAGGCAGGCCTTGAGTAAGCCGGCAAGGCCGGAGGCCGGTTCGAGGTGGCCGATATTGGTCTTAACGGAGCCGATCGGGAGCGGGTCGCGACGGCGTTGCCCGAGTGCGGCGCCGACCGCGCCGGCCTCGACCGGATCGCCGGCCTGCGTTCCCGTCCCATGCATCTCGAAAAAAGCGAGATCGTCGGGATCGACCTCAGCGGTCTCGTAAACCGATCGAAGCAGCGTGGCCTGAGCCGTCTCGCTCGGCAGGGACAAGCCGATCGTGCGGCCATCGGAATTGACGCCCGTACCCAGAATGACACCCCGAATCGGGTCTCGGTCGGCGAGCGCCTTGGCCAGCGGCTTCAGCAGAATGACCGCGCCGCCCTCGCCCCGTACGTAGCCATCGGCGCGTTCGTCGAACGCAAAACACCGGCCGCGCCGCGACAGCATGGCGGCCCGGCAGAAGCCGAGAAACGGGTAGGGCGTCAGCAGCAGGTTGATCCCGCCGACCATTGCCGTCTCGATGCGGTCCGCGCGCAGCGCCTCGCAGGCGTGGTGCAGCGCGACCAGTGACGAGGAGCACGCCGTGTCTAACGCGAGGCTCGGGCCGCGCAGGTCGTATGTATAAGACAGGCGATTTGCGACGATGCTGAGGGTTCCCCCCGTCATCGAGTAGGTATCGCCGCTGGCCGGATCGCCGAGCCGCGAATCGGCGTAGTCGGTCGTCGAGGCCCCGACATACACCCCAGTGGTGGTTCCAGCGAAGCGGCTGATCGGAATGCCGGCATCCTCGATCGCATGCCAGGCTAGCTCGAGCAGGATGCGCTGCTGCGGGTCCATCTGCGCCGCCTCGCGCGGCGAGATCCCAAAAAAGGCCGGCTCGAAGAGGTCGATCCCGCTAAGCAATCCCGCCGACCAGGTATAGCTCTTGCCCGGCTCGCCCGGCTTCGGGTGGAAGAAGAACCGCGTCGACCAACGGCGCGAATCGACCTCCGAAACCGCGTCCGTTCCAGTCGAGAGCAGGTCCCAGAACGCCTCCAGCCCGGAGGCACCCGGAAACCGGCACGACGCTCCGATTATCGCGATCGGTCCGTCACTCATAGCAAAGAGAGGTCATTCCTTTGGTAGACGAGTCTGGATGACAGCAGGCGCCGCGCTCACCCTTCATTACACAGCCGCAAACGAAACGCCAGAAGCGCGGGCGATGACCGGCTTTCCTGAGACGCTCTCACCCGCCGGGACCCTTCGCTCTCGTCGCACTGGCGCTGCTTTGGCCCATCGTCCCGGGAATTCGGATACATGGAGAGTTCCCCGTTCGTCACAGTTCGGCGCGACACCCAAGCAGCGGACAGGCGCAGGCACGCCGGAACGCACAGAAGTGCCCCGACCGTCGCCGCGGTCTCCCATTCAGCCGCCAACGGAGCCTTGAAGGATCTGGCTTCCCGAGCAGAGCGTTCGCATAAGGAAACGAACGCGGTGAGATAGCATCGCCATTCGTATACGAGCACCCAGATAAATTCAACCACAGCGTCGATTTGCGGCAGTCAGGGGGCGGTTGCCGAATCGAGCGGCGTGCGTGGGGTGACGATCCCTATGTAACGCCACGGATTGCGGGCCAGTCCAAATGTCTCCGCGAAATCCATTGCGGCCCAATAAGCCGGCACTGCGTTGCCCTTGAGAACGGGCAAGCTGGCAACATTGAGTCCAAGCCAGGGCAAGAACGGGTTGCGGCGGCCATAAGCCCAAATCTCGACCCGGATCGACGGGCGGGCGCTCGCACCCCGAGCATGAAAGCCCACGGTGTCGGCGACAACCAGCGTGTTGGCGGGAACGGCGAACACCTTCGGCTCGGGCAGTCCGAGTCGCCGCAAGGCGGCCGGGGTAACCCTCGGAGATCCGCGAGAGGTCTGGTAATCCGGGTCAGACCTTGCACTGAGCGACACTTCCCGCTCCCAGGCGAGACGGCGTCTGGTTAATCGGTGCGATCCGGGCACATACATGAACGGACCCTGGTCGGCGGAAACATCGGTCAGAAACAGCCAAGCCTTGACCGAAGGATGGAACGCGTCGGCATGAAGGTGCGTCTGCGGGTCCGTCGCGCCGTCGCGGGTTCGCGAAAAGATGGTCTGGATATAGACGACCGGGTCAAGCGCGAATGACCCGATGTAGCGCACGAGGCCCAGCCATTGCGGGTCTGCCAGCAGCGCGCGGGTGGCCGGGAGATGGGCCAACGCGATTCGGTCGAGCGCCAAGCGGCGGGTAATCGCGTCCCCCTGGGTTTGCTGCCGTCCCGGGCCGGCGAAACCGAACGCCTCATCCTGCAGCGCCGCGAATGCGGCAGGCGACAGGAAATTCCGTTTCATGACAAAGCCGTCGCGGTGAAAGGCCGCGCGGTCGGCAGCGGAGATCAGCCCAGCAAGGCGCGCTCGCCGCCACTCGGCCATGCGATGGGCAATGCGTACGCGGGCTACATGGAGGCCGGCGCGGTTGAGCGCCGGGCTGCCGATCACCGGATTATCGCGAAATGATTTTGCGCCGGTCGCGAGGGCGGCAACGTGATAAGGCGCCATAAGCCACGAAAGCCCGCGTGAGGTCATCGCAGTCTCGCCAGAGCAGGCAGCAGGGTTGCAGCGTACCTGAATCGAAGCACCGTATTGCCATCCTCCGGTAATTCCTTTGGCGGTTCGAGCGCAACCGATCCCGTGCGGGAGAGCGCGAGCTCATAGCTAAGGTATTGCATAGACGGGAGCATTTGGCCTGTCCGGCGCCTATCCACGGAATCGGGGGATAAGTTTGTGGAAAAGCACTTCCCGAAGGGGCTCAACAGAACCGTTTCCGCCAGGTTCCGACAGCTGATTAAAAACTGGGCAGATCTGGTAATCATTTGTTTTGGTTGAAAGCTGAAGTGGCGAATTGGGGCTCGGTTGTAAACGGCCTGTAACTGCGGGTCCAATCGGTCGCAATTTGGCCTCTTCGAGCGTGAGATGGAAAGAGCCCACCGCGATGTGAACAACTCGTCCCCGCATGGGCGCGGCTTGCTTCGCGAATCGGCCGCCTTTATCTTCCGGCGCTTTCCGAGCGCCGGTCGCGCTCCATCGCCGCACGCGAGGATCATACGATGGCTAAGATCAAGGTCGCTCAACCCGTCGTCGAACTGGACGGGGACGAGATGACGCGGATCATTTGGGACTTCATCAAGCAAAAGCTGATCCTCCCCTATCTCGACATCGACCTTAAATACTACGACCTCGGGATGGAGCACCGAGACGCAACCGACGATCAGGTCACCGTAGATGCCGCCGAGGCAATCAAGCGCTACGGGGTCGGAGTCAAATGCGCGACGATTACCCCCGACAAAGGGCGGATGGACGAGTTCAAGCTCAAGCGGATGTACCGCTCGCCGAACGGCACGCTACGGAACATCATCGGCGGTACGATCTTTCGGGAGCCCATTGTCTGTAAGAACGTGCCGCGTCTCGTTCCCGGCTGGACGCAGCCGATCGTGATCGGGCGGCACGCCTATGGCGACCAGTACGCCGCCACCGACTTCGTCGTGCCAAGCGCCGGCACGCTGACCATGACATTCACCCCAAAGGACGGCGGCGAGCCGGAAACTCGCAAGGTGTTCGATTTTCCCGGCGGCGGCGTCGCAATGGGGATGTACAATCTCGACGAGTCGATCAAGGGCTTTGCCCGCTCCTCGTTCAATTACGGCCTGCAACGCGGCTGGCCGGTCTATTTGTCGACCAAGGACACGATCCTCAAGGCCTATGACGGCCATTTCCGAGACCTGTTCCAGCAGGTGTTCGACGCGGAATTCGCCAGCGAGTTCAAGAAGCGCAATCTGACTTACGAGCACCGGCTGATCGACGACATGGTCGCGCTAGCGCTGAAGTGGAACGGCGGCTTCGTCTGGGCCTGCAAAAACTACGATGGCGACGTGCAATCCGACACCCTTGCACAGGGTTTCGGTTCGCTCGGGCTGATGACGTCGGTGTTGCTGACTCCGGACGGCAAAACGGTCGAGGCCGAAGCGGCGCACGGCACCGTGACGCGCCATTATCGCCAGCACCAGCAGGGCAAGGAGACCTCGACCAACCCGATCGCCTCGATCTTTGCCTGGACCCGCGGACTGCGCTATCGCGGCACCTTCGACAACACGCCCGATGTCGTGCGTTTCGCCGAGACGCTGGAGCGAGTCTGCGTTGATACCGTCGAGAGCGGGGAGATGACGCGCGATCTCGCGATCCTGATCCGCGCCA
>Ga0213875_10001067_pt1 | contig 19210 bp, 20 predicted proteins | sample BarmaccomBMRX_R8_FD_160105 | JGI IMG/M metagenome (GOLD analysis project Ga0213875, IMG submission 160105) | Root-associated microbial communities from Barbacenia macrantha in rupestrian grasslands, the National Park of Serra do Cipo, Brazil - RX_R8 | ecosystem: Host-associated > Plants > Roots... | reverse complement strand
GGCATGGCCCTCGACCAAGCAAGGGGCCCTAATGACAAGCACCGAAATCATCATTGCCGCCATCGTCCTCGTGATCGTCATCGCGGCGATCCTGCTCGTCGCGCGGCGCAAGCCCGCCGATCGCATCGAAGGCGACGGTGTCGGCGACGAGATCGCCGCGGCGGTCGAGAATATTGCCGGCGAATTCCTCGGCGTCGATGCGCACCATGATCGCGCCACCGACGGCCTGCCCCCGCCGCCGCCGCATAGCGGCCATCCTTCGACGATCGCGCTCGAGCCGGCGCCCACCGTCGTGCCCGCCGACGCCGACGAGGCCGGGCTGCCCGACGACGATCTCACCCGGCTGAAGGGGCTCGGCCCCAAGGCGGCAGCGCTGCTCGGCGAGCTCGGCATCCGCCGTTACGCGCAGCTCGCCGCGCTCGACGCCGCCGGGATCGCGCGGGTCGACGCCGCGATGGGCAACTTCAAGGGCCGCATCACCCGCGACCGCTGGATCGACCAGGCGCGCTTCCTCGCCGCGGGCGACATCGCCGGCTTCGAGGCGCAGTTCGGCAAGCTGGGCTGATTGGGACCGCCACGCGAGTGCCGGGCAAGGCTACGCTTAGGACTTGACACCAACGGCGTATCTCAGCCTAGCGCTATATTCGATCAGCCTGAAATTGGTTTCGTCGTTCCTTCCGAACGCAGTCGATGCCCAACGGATGGGGCTTCCCTTCGGCTGACCCAACGGGCCAGCCTGTCCTGAGCGCCTGCCCTGCAGGCAGTCGAAGGGCTCAGGGCGAACGGATAGTGGAGCTGTAGCGCGAACACGCGCTAGCTGCTCGGAAACAGCGCCAGCACCGCCTGCGCGGCGGCGATCCCGCTCGCCCAGGCGCCGTGCGCGGTCGAGAAGTCGGTCGGCGAGCAGGCCTCGCCGGCGAAGCGCAAGCGACCGTCGAGCGCCGGCGCGGCGAGCGTGGCGCGGGCATCGGCGTGGCCGGGGAGCGCGTGGCTGTAGGATCCGCGCGCGAGCGGATCGCGGCCCCAGGCCGAGGCGGCGACCGGCCGCAAGCCTCTCGCGAAGTCGCTGCCGAGCAGCGCCGCCAGTTCGTCGATCGCGAATGCCGCGGCCGCGCCCTCGCCCGCCGCTTCGAGCACGCGCGCGCAGTCGCCCGCCAGGAAGCACTCGATCACGGGATGCCCGAACGGGCGCAGATAGTAGCTGCCGGTGTTGGTGCGCCAGGGGCTGCCGATCAGGTGCGAATCCGCTTCCAGTACCGCGACGGTGGGCCCCGCGAGGAACAGCTTGTCGGCAAGCCCCAGCGGCAGCCGCGCGGCGGCGTCGAGATGATCGTCGAGTCCGCGCCCGAAGCGGATCGCGCCGGCTGCCAGGACTGATGTCGGAACCGTAATGATCGCCGCCTGCGCGCCGAGCGGGCCGCATGCCGTCGTCAGCGTCAGCATCATGCCCTCGCCGTCGATCGCCGTCACCGCGCAGCCGAGCCGCGCCGGCAATCCGCTGCCCAGCGTCGCGATCAGCGTGCCGTAGCCCGCCGGCAGCCGCCAGTTCGCGTCCGTTGCCGCGTCGTCATAGGCGAGGTAGTCGGCGACCGAGACGTCGCGGGACGGTGCGCCGTTGATGTAGCCCGAGAGCGCGTCGATCCAGCCGTTCCAGATGCAGCCGGGAAGCAGCGCGTCGGCCGCGATGTCGGTCGCCGGCGGAGCGTCGCGCAGCCGATCCGAAAAGGCCGCGAACGCCGCCTGCGCCTCGCGCTGACGCGTCTTGGCAAAGCCGAGCTCGCGATACTGTTCACGCCATGCCGAGCGCGTGCGGTCAATCGCGAAATCCGCCTTCGCCGCCTCGCCGACCAGCGGGTTGCGATCGGCCGAGTGCAGCCAGCCGCAGCCGAGGTCGAGCGCCGCGCCGTCGATCGTCACGCTGTGCGCCCGCCCGCCGAGGCGCTGGCCGGCCTCGAGCAGCAGCACGCTGCGGCCCGCCGCCGCCACCGTTCGCGCCGCCGCGATGCCGGCCGCGCCGCCGCCGACCACCGCGACGTCGACCCGATCCATCGCCGCTATTCCTCGCCCGCGGGCACGCAGCTCGCGAGCAGTTTGTCGAGCCGCCGCCCGTCCATGTCGACGATCTCGAACAGCCAGTCGCCGTCGCGGAAGGTCTCGCCGGTCTTGGGCAGATGCTTGAGCAGCGACAGCGCGAAGCCAGCCGCCGTCGCATAGTCGCGGTCCTCGGGCAGATCGATGCCGAGCCGCTCGGCGAGCAGGTCGGCGGGAGCCGAGCCCGAGACGAGGAAGCTGCCGTCGGCACGCTCGACGATCGCGGGATCGTCGTCGGCATCGACATCCGAGGCGAACGCGCCGCCGGCGATCGCCGCGAGCAGGTTGGCCGGCGTCACGATACCTTCGAAGTGGCCATATTCGTCGTGCACCAGCGCGAGCGGCACCTCGGCCTCGCGCAGCGTCTCGAGCGCGTTCATCGCGTCCATCTGGTCGGGGACGACCGGCGCCTGCCGCATCAGCGCGCGCAGCTCGAGCGGTCGGCCCTCCAGCGTCGCGACGAGCAGTTCGCGCACGCGCACCACCCCGACGATCGCTTCGACCGAGCCTTGGGCAACGGGCAAGCGGCTGTGAGGGCTCTCGGCGATGGCGGCGAGGATCGTCCCCTGATCGGCGGCGACGTCGATCCAGTCGACCTGGCCGCGCGGCGTCATCACCTCGCGCACCGGCCGGTCGGCGAGCCGCACCACGCCCGAGATGATCGCGCGCTCATTCTCCTCGATGACGCCGGCGGTCGATGCCTCGGCGACGATCAGGTGCAGCTCCTCGGCGGTCACCTGGTTCTCGCCTTCGCGATTCATGCCGAGCAGCGCGAACACGCCGGCGCTGGTGCGATCGAGCACCCAGACGATTGGGCCCGCGATCCGCGCCAGCCATATCATCGGCCCCGCCGCGACGACCGCGATCGGCTCGGGGCTGCGCAGCGCGATCTGCTTGGGAACGAGCTCGCCGAACATGATCGACACGAACGTCGTCAACGCGATCACCACCGGAAAGCCCCAGGAGAAAGGAATGCCGATCAGCGCTAGCCGCTCGCCGACCGGCCCGCCCAACGCCTCGCCCGAGAAGGCGCCCGAAACGATCGCGATGAGGGTGATGCCGATCTGCACGGTCGAGAGGAAGCGGCCGGGATCCTCGCGAAGCTGAATCGCGCTGGCGGCGCCGCGCCGGTGCACGCGCTCCATCGCCGCCAGGCGCGGCCCGCGCGACGAGACGATCGCAAGCTCCGACATCGCGAACAGCCCGTTCAGGATGACGAGCGCGACGATGATCAGCAGGTCGATCCAGGGGAAGGGATGCGGCGCGGGCATGGCGTCGAGCCCTGCTTAGCCGGGATGGCGGCCGGCCGACAACCATCGAGGTTGTTCGCCATCACGAGAACAGGGCGAGGCCGCCAAGAAAACTATGCTGCGCTGCACAATTCTTGTCGACGATTGCATTTTGGTTAACTACAGAGCGACCGCGACGCCGGCGGGGGCCGTGCGCCACGAAGGGGGAAGGTTTGACGTTGCAGGATCTCAAGGACATCTTTGGCCCATATTCACCCAGCCTATCGCTCCGCTCGGTGGAGGTGATCGCGCAGAATCTGTTGGCCGAACGCGCGCTCACGCCCGAGCACGAAGCCACGGTGCGCACGTTTTTGAATACCTATGTGCCGATCGCGCAGCGCCATCCGAATGGCCCGACGCTCGGCATGCGCCAGACGATCGCGGAACTGCTCGCCTAGCGCCGCTTCGCGCGCGGTGAGCGGTTCAGCGCCGCCGCCGCGCGCACCAGCGCCATGAACGCCGCCTCGTCGATCGCATCGCCTTCGCGGATGTCGATCGCACGGCGGACGTTGCCGTCGAGGCTGGCATTGAACAGTCTGGCGGGATCTTCGAGCGACGCGCCCTTCGCGAAGGTCAGCTTGACGACGGCCTTGTAGCTCTCGCCCGTGCAGAGGATGCCATGATCCTCCCACACCGGCACGCCGCGCCATTTCCATGTCTCGACGACATCCGGACAGGCCGCGTGGATCAGCGCCCGCACCCGCGCCAGCATCGCGCCCCGCCAATCACGGAGGTCGGTGATACGGGCGTCGATATGCTGCGCGGCGGACATGGCGCCGGCCGCAGCCGCATCTGAAGCTAACTGGCTTGGCATGTCACCGCTGTAGCCGCTCGCAAAAGGTGTTGCCACAAGAGAGCGGTAGTTATCGCCCCAGTAGCAGACGTTCACGTTTCCGTTCGGCCTGAGCTTGTCGAAGGCCTGCTCTTCTCTTTGGATGAGGCGAGGCGGCTGATCGTCGGCCAATCGCCTCGGATCAAGGCAAGTTTCTTGGCGCGGCTCCAGCCCTTGAGCCGCCGTTCCATGGCGAGCGCTTCTGCGCGCGTCGGGAAGGTCTCCGACCAGACGAGCGTTACCGGCAGGTGATCATGTGCGAAGCCTGGCACCACGCCGGACCGATGCTCCACCAGCCGACGCTCGAGATCGTCGCTATGGCCCACATAGAAGATGCCGCCGCGGCAATGGAGCATGTAGGTCCAGAACATCACGGTCGATCAAGACCGAAGAACAGGCCTTCGACAAGCTCAGGCCGAACGGATCGCTTTTGCGAACGGTTGCTTCCCACCACAAACGGACATTCCGCTTTCCTACAGCGTGCATGCGGGCGCATGATCGCGTCGGCTCTTTCTGATCGTTGGATTCGCGGACGCGGCCATCGGTCTAAAGTCTCAGCCGCTAAGATCACGAAACCATGTGACCTTTGGGCACCACGATCCGTGACCTTCCGTTGTGACCTTCGACGCATCAGCGCCGCGCGGCGAAGAAATCGCGCAGCAATATAGCGGCTTCGCTCTCGCCGATGCCGCAATAGATCTCAGGACGATGATGGCAGGTCGGCTGTGCGAACAGGCGTGGGCCATGCGCGACGGCGCCACCCTTGGGATCGGGGGCGGCGTAATAGAGCCTGGCGATGCGGGCGTGGGCGATCGCGCCGGCGCACATCGCGCAGGGTTCGAGCGTCACCCAGAGGTCGCAATCGCGCAGCCGTTCGGCGCCGAGCGCGGCCGCGGCGGCCCGGATCGCGACGATCTCGGCGTGGGCGGTCGGATCTGCGGTGCCGCGCATCGCGTTCGCGGAGGTCGCGATTACCTCATGCCCGCGTGTGATCACGGCGCCGACGGGCACCTCCCCAGCCCGCGCCGCCTCCGCCGCGAGATCGAGCGCGCGCCGCATCGGCTGGGGCAGCGGGAACGCCATGATGCGGCCCTAAGCCGAGATGCGCGCCGGTCAATCTTGGTTCGGGCCGAGCCGGGCACGACCCCGCCCTTCCCAGGGCTGGGAGAGAGCGTCCGCAGGAAACGATGGGCATACGGGACGGTAAGCTCAGGCGCGTGCCAGCTCCGCTCGCGGTCGCAGGATCGCGAACAGCGACCAGAGCACGCCCGGCAGCCAGCCGAGCAGCGTCAGCACGGTCGCTATCCAGAAGTCGCTGCCCAGCCGCCGCTCGCCGAGAAAGACGCCGAGCGGCGGCAGCAGGATGGCGGCGACGATCACACCCGGAGTAGCTGTCGATGAGGTCATGGGTTCGCTTCCGCCTCAGGGCTTGCTGACGTTGACCGTCGGCACGTCGACGTTGGTGGTCTTCGTGCCGACATCGACCTTCGGCACCTCGACGGTCTTCGGCTTGGTGCCGATGTCGACCTTTGCGGTGCTGACTGCGAAGGCCGGCGCCTGGCCGCCCGAAACCTGGATCGTCGGCAGCTGCGCGGTCCGCGTCTGGCTGATGTCGATGAAGCCGAACAGGAAGGCGACGATCAGCCCGATCACCACGATCGCCAATATGGCGAGCAACGCCCGCATCGTCCGGCTCCTCTCCAGCGTTATGGTATGTGAACGCGCCGGTACCGTAACGGTTGCAGCGCGGTAGGCGGCCGGCACCACCTGCCGCCAGGCGGAGACGCGAACCTTTGCGAAGAGGCCCGCCTTGGCATAGGGATCGCTGTCGGCGAAGGCCTGCGCGGCACCGAGCGCGGCGAACTCAGCGACGATCAGCGAGCCGACCGGCTTGCCGTCGGGTCCGTCGAGCGGCCCGGCGACGCGGACCTGGGCCTGGATGGCGTGGAGATGATCGAGATGCGCCGGCCGCGTCTCGGCGCGAAGCGCGCCGGCGTCAGGCTTGTCGAAGGCGATGATGGCGAAGAGAGGCATGGGCGAAAGCTCCACGGCGGGTTGACCGAAACGGCGTTTGCGTCTACCCGCGCCGACTTTCCGGGCAACCAGAATTCCGAAGGTTTGAGATCATGTCGCGCATTTGCGAGCTGACCGGCAAGGGCCGCCAGGTGGGTCACAACGTTTCCCACGCCAACAACAAGACCAAGCGCACCTTCCTGCCGAATCTGCAGAACGTGACGCTGATCTCGGACGCGCTCGGCCGTTCGATCCGGCTGCGCGTGTCGACGCACGGGCTGCGGTCGGTCGAGCATAATGGCGGGCTCGACAATTGGCTGGTCAAAGCCTCCGACACCGAGCTCTCGCTCAAGGCGCGTCGTCTCAAGCGTGAAGTCGCGAAAGCGCGCACCGCCGCCTGAGCGGCGCTGCTACAGCTTCGGATCGAACGCGAAGCGCAGCAGCAGGCTGCGCTGCACCGGGCTGTAATTGTCGTCTGACGCGATCCAAAGCACGTCGCGGCCGCCTTCACGGGTGATCGCGAGCGCTTCCATGTTGTCGACGGTGAGCGGCGCCGCGAGATAGGCGATGTTGCGCCCCTGCAGCAGCGCGTCGGGCACGATCTGCGCGGGATCGAACACCGTCAGCGCCGCCTCGATACCGCCCGAGAGGCTGAAGCGGCGATGCAGCAGCAGAATGTGCCCGCTGGGCAGCTGCACGCCGTCGGTGATCGCAAAGCCCGCCGGCGGGCGGTAGGCGAAGACGATCGGCTTCACGCCCGGCGCAGTCGGATCGCCGGGAAACAGCAGCCCCATATTGGCGCCGTCGGGCCGCACCGCGCCGGTCTCCTCCATCACCAGGAAGCGGCCGTCGCGCAGCCGCACGATCGTCTCCGCGCCGAGATTGCCGGGCCATTTCGCCATGTCTCGCGGCGCCGCATGCGCCTCGCCGGCGGCATAGCCGGGCGCGTAGCGCCAGATCTGGTTGGTGGTCTCGAAACCGACCCAGATGCGGCCGGTCGCTGGATCGATCGCGGAGGATTCCGAATCGCGATCGATCTTGTCGGTGCCGCCGTTCGGCACCGCGGGCAGCGACTGAATGCCGTCGAGCGCAACGCCGGTGGCATTGGCGCGCAGCCAGAAAACGAAGCTCGTGTCGCTCAGCGCGGCGATGCGGTCGCCCTGCACCGTCATCGACGAGATGCCGCCGAAGCGGCGATCCTGGCTGCGCAGAACCCAGCCGCCGAGATAGCTGAGTTCGCCGATCCGGACATGTGCGCGATCATGCGGATCGATCGCGACAGGCGTCGCGGTCAACCGCGGTGGCGGAGCGAGCAGCGCAAGTGCGGGCGGCGCCAGCGCGAGCGCGGCGGCGAGAAGGGCTAAGCGACGCATGCCAGCCCTTTAGCCGCTGCGCGACGCGCGCATAGCCATGCTTTCTCGTGAACGGCGGCTGACATGCGTGTTCAGCATCGTCTCGGTGCGGCTCGGGTACTTAGATCGGTATCAACCGGGTACTAGAGTAGGAGCCATGGCTCGCAAGCTGTTCGCAATCGGCGCATTGGGCACAGCGCTCGCCGCCGCCTCGCTCGCCACCGCGCCGGCCGAGGCGCATTGGGGCGGCTATTATGGCGGTGCGCCCGCGCAACATCGGGAGGGCGGTTATGGCGACCGCGGCTATTATGGCGGCCGCGCCGGCTACTACGGCGCCGGCTATGGCTATGACGGTGGCGATCGCGGCGGCTACGGCCGTTATCGCTGCGATCGCGGCACCGGCGGCACGATCATCGGCGCAATCGCCGGCGGGCTGCTCGGCAACGCGGTCGCAGGCTATCGCGATCGCACTACGGGCACCGTGCTCGGCGCCGGCGCGGGCGCGCTTATCGGCCGCTCGATCGACCGCGACTGCTGAAGCTCAGAGGCTGCCGCTCGCTGCGCCAGCCGTGCCGACGCCGCCGAGATGGATATGGACGCCAGCGGCGTAGCGGCCGTCGCTCGCATCCGCCGCTTTGGCGAGCGGCGCTGCGTCCGCAATCGCATTCGGCTGCGGAGCCGTCGTGTTCGTCGTAGCCGCACTGACCTGCTGCGCGCTGCCGCGATGGATCATCACGCCATCGCTGGAGTCGGAAGCGCCGCGGTGGACCGCGATCGTCGCGCCCGCAGCGCGAACAAAGTCGACGGCGGCATCGCCGACATCGACAGTCGCGGCGACCGCGCCCGGAACGTCGCGCGGCTCCAGTCCGCTATATTGCTGGCGAAAGTCGAGTGCGCGGTCCCACCCGTTGCTCAGGCTGTAGAAGATATGCGCGCCGATCTGCGCGACGCGGTTGAGGCTCGGCGCCCACCACGGTGACACCGCGGTGGTGTGGTAATAGGTCGCAGCGCCCACCGGTGCATAGACGTCGCCCTCGAGCGCCGCCTGCGCGATCAGCCGCGCCCGCTCCCACGCCTCGGCCTCGCGCGGGCGCAGCAACGAACCGTCGCAAGTGAAGGTGAACTGGCAACCCGTGGTGCGGTTCGATCCCTGATAGACGACGCCGCAGACGCTGCTCGGGAACGCGGCGTTGCGGACGCGATTGAGCACCACCTGCGCAACCGCGCGCTGGCCATCGATGGGTTCGGATCGAGCCTCATAATAGATCGCCGCGGTCAGGCATTCGAGCGCACGACCGGCATTGTCGCTATCGGTCGGGGTCGCGAATGGCGGCGCTTCGGCGAAATCGGCACTCTGATCGCCCGGGCCAAGTACCAGCGGCTTGAGCAGCGTCGATGGCGGTGCGGCGGGTTCGACCGGCGTGGGCGCACGCGCAAGCGCGATGCGCGCCTCGCCGGACGCGGCTGAGACGGCGCGGTCGGTCGGATGTTGAGGCGAGCAGGAGATGGCTGAAGCGAGCAGCACCGCGCTGAATATTGATCGCTTTGACATGCCGCCTGCTCCCGAAATCGATTGCTTCTAGGAGCATGGCCTTGTCTTTTGGTTAATCCTCTTCTTCGGCTCCGTTAACACTCTGGCAGATTAGATTTATCGCGCGCTAACCAACCTAGAGCACAATGTCTTGGGAGTTGAAGCTTAGATCTGCTCGCCGTCATCCGAAGGGGGATTTGAGCATGTCGAAGTTCGTGAAGATGCTGCGCGATTCGCGTGGCGCCACCGCCATCGAATACGGTCTCATTGCGGCTTTGATCGCCGTCGCCGCGATCGTGGCGATGAAGGGCCTCGGCAACGGCCTCAAGAACACCTTCAACAACGTCGCGAGCAACCTCAGCTAAGCGGCGCGCGGCCGGGCGCCGCGCTCGCTCAGGCAACAGGAGCGCCCCGGCCCACCGGCCGGGGCGCTCTTTCGCGTCTCGTCGTCCTGGAAACCGGCAGCCGCGTGGTGGGCGCGACAGGGATTGAACCTGTGACCCCACCCGTGTGAAGGGTGTGCTCTACCGCTGAGCTACGCGCCCACGCGCTGCCGGGCGGGCCGCTTAGCGCGGCCCATCGACCCTGTCCAGCAAGAAGCCCCTCCCTTCCCGGGAAGGGGAAGCTTGTCAGTTCACCGAATCCTTGAGGAGCTTGCCGGCGCGGAACTTGGGCTGGCTGGTCGCCTTGATGTTCATCGGCGCGCCGGTGCGCGGGTTACGCCCCGTCGAGGCCTTGCGCTTGCCGACCGAGAAGGTGCCGAAACCGACGAGACGCACTTCATTGCCCGACTTCAGCGCCGCCGTGATGCTGTCCAGCACACCCTCGACCGCACGCGTCGCGTCGCTCCGCCCCAGCCCGGTCGTTTCTGCGACCGAGGCGATAAGCTCCTGCTTGTTCATTCTTGGACCCCTTCCAGGATTTCAAATCCATTGCTGTTGCGCGGCGCGGTCAGCACATGACTCGCGCGTGCGGGAGGCGCACTAAAAGCGCGCTGCAATGGCGTGTCAACGCACGGGCATGGGCGTTTCGCCGCGACGACGCGACGTTCCACCCTGATCCGAGGCCGATGCTCGGGGTGATCAATGGTCGGGAGAAGATGGAGCGCAGCGCCGCGGACAAGTCTCGCGCGCCGCGTTCCAACCTCCATCGTTACGGCCAGCTTCAGTGCCGGATCGGGCTCTCGCCTTCGAGACCGCTCGGCAGATGCGGCGGCGGCTGCACCGCGAGCTCGTCGGCCTCGCTCCAATCGATCGCGTCGAGTTTCGCCACCAGCGCTCGCGCCAGCACCTCGTCGACATGGCTGACCGGTATAATCTCGAGCCCTTCGCTGATGCTGGCCGGGATCTCGGCAAGATCCTTCTCGTTCTCGGCCGGGATCAGCACCGTTTTGATGCCGCCGCGCAGCGCCGCGAGCAGCTTCTCCTTGAGCCCGCCGATCGGCAGCACGCGGCCGCGCAGCGTCACCTCGCCCGTCATCGCAACGTCGCGGCGCACGGCGACGCCGGTGAGCGTCGAGATAATCGCAGTGACCATGCCGATGCCTGCGGAAGGTCCATCCTTCGGAACGGCTCCCTCGGGCAGGTGGATGTGCATGTCCTTCCGCGCGAACAGGCTGGGGCGCACGCCGTAGCTCGGCGCCTTCGCCTTGACGAAGCTCCACGCCGCCTGGACGCTTTCCTGCATCACCTCGCCGAGCTTGCCGGTTGTCCGGATCGCGCCCTTGCCGGGGACGGTGACCGCCTCGATCGAGAGCAGTTCGCCGCCGACTTCGGTCCAGGCCAGCCCGGTGACGGCGCCGATCTGGTCCTCCTCCTCGGAAACGCCGAAGCGGAACTTCCGCACGCCCGCGAACTCGGAAAGATTGTCCGGGGTGACCTCAACCGTGCTCGCCTTGCCCTCCAGGATGCGCCGCAGCGCCTTGCGCGCGAGCCGCGCGATTTCCCGCTCCAGCGTGCGGACGCCGGCTTCGCGGGTATAATAGCGGATAAGGTCACGCAGGCCGCTATCGGTTAGAACGAACTCGCCCTGCTTCAGCCCGTGCGCCTCGATCTGCTTGGCGACGAGGTGCGACTTGGCGATCTCGACCTTCTCGTCCTCGGTATAGCCCTCGAGCCGGATGATCTCCATGCGATCAAGCAGCGGCTGCGGCAGGTTCAGACTGTTCGCGGTCGTCACGAACATCACGTCCGAGAGATCATAGTCGACCTCGAGATAGTGATCCTGGAACTTGGAGTTCTGCTCCGGATCGAGCACCTCGAGCAGCGCCGAGGCCGGATCGCCGCGGAAGTCGGCGCCCAGCTTGTCGATCTCGTCGAGCAGGAACAGCGGATTGCTTGTCCCCGCCTTCCTGAGATTGGTGACGATCTTGCCAGGCAGCGAGCCGATATAGGTGCGGCGGTGGCCGCGGATCTCGGCCTCGTCACGGACACCACCGAGCGATTGCCGGACGAACTCGCGGCCGGTCGCTTTCGCGATGCTGCGGCCGAGCGAGGTCTTGCCGACGCCGGGCGGCCCGACGAGGCAGAGGATCGGCCCCTTGAGCTTGTTGGTGCGCGCCTGGACCGCAAGATACTCGACGATCCGCTCCTTGACCTTCTCGAGCCCGTAATGATCGGCGTCGAGCACCGCCTGCGCCTCGGCGATATCCTTCTTGACCTTGCTCTTCTTGCCCCAGGGCAGCCCGAGCAGCACGTCGAGATAATTGCGCACCACCGTCGCCTCGGCGGACATCGGCGCCATACCGCGCAGCTTCTTGAGCTCGCCGGTGGCCTTGGCGCGCGCTTCCTTCGAAAGCTTCAGCTTGGCGATCTTCTGGGTGAGCTCGGCGACCTCGTCGCCGCCCTCGCCTTCCTCGCTGTTGCCGAGCTCGCGCTGGATCGCCTTGAGCTGCTCGTTGAGATAATATTCGCGCTGCGTCTTCTCCATCTGGCGCTTGACGCGCGAGCGGATCTTCTTCTCGACCTTCAGCACGCCGAGCTCGCCTTCCATGAAGGCGAACGCCATTTCGAGCCGCTTGACTGGATCACCCTCGACGAGCAGCGCCTGCTTGTCGGACACCTTGATGTTGATGTTCGCGGCGACCTGATCGGCGAGGCGCGACGCCTCCTCGATCTGGCCGAGCGCGACGACGGTTTCCTGCGGCAGCTTCTTGTTGAGCCGCGCATAATTCTCGAACTGCTCGACGACCGAGCGCATCAGCGCCTCGGCCTCGGCGCCCGACGCCTCCTGCTCCTCGATCAGCGCGATCGTCGCGGTGAGATGGCCGTTGTCGGCAGCCCCGAGCTCGGACAGCCGCGCGCGCTGGCGGCCCTCGACGAGCACGCGCACCGTGCCGTCGGGGAGCTTCAGCAGCTGCAGCACGGTAGCGACGACACCGATGTCGTAAAGCGCGTCGCGATCGGGATCGTCCTCGGCAGGATCGAGCTGCGCGACCAGGAAGATCGACTTGTCCGCCGCCATCGCAGTCTCGAGCGCGGCAACCGACTTGTCGCGGCCGACGAACAGCGGGACGATCATCTGCGGGAAGACGACGATGTCGCGCAGCGGCAGGACAGGAAGCGTTTCGTTCATGCATACTCCGGCGCCGCGGGTTCTGGCGCGGCAAAGCATATATGGGCGCCGGTAAAGCACCGATCAATGCAGCGGCCGAAACGGTGCACAGCTATATGCGCGATGCGGCTGCTCCGGTCGGCCCGCACACGGTCCGCCACACCGTGATGACGGCGGCAGCGCCCACCAGAGTCTGGCGCCATCCTGCTGCAACAGTCCGGCTCTAATCGCTCGATCGGGGGTCTGTCGGAGCGAGCGGGTTGATGAGCCCAACGACATCGCCGCGTGTGCGCGCGCGGCTCGATCGGCGGCTCACGCTTGTCGCGGCGCTGCTCTGGCCGGCGACGGCCGGGGCGGCAGGCGGCGCCGACGTCGTCGACGATCCGTTCGTGGAAACGCCGGGCGTCTGCCATATCGAAAGCTGGTATGTCGCGCCGCTGGACGGCGGCAGTCTCGCGCATCTCGGCATCGGCTGCACGCCGAAAGCGATCCATCGCCTGGAGCTCGATGCCGCCGTCGAGCGCGTCACCGGCGGCGGCACGACGGAGCTGTTCGAGCCGGGCTTCAAATATACGCTGCTGGTGATCGGCAAGCTTTCGCTCGGAACGGAGTTCACCGCCGCGCTGGATCGGCGCGGCCGCTTCGGCGGCGCGAGCCTGTTCGTGCCGCTGAGCTACGCGCTCGGCAAATACACGATCGTCAATCTCGATATCGGCGCGCAGCGCGGCGCGGCGGCGGATGGTGGCCGCGACGCGCTCTACTGGGGCGGCCAGATCGCGCAGGCCTTTGCGCCGCATTTCGCGGCGATCGGCGAAGTCTTCGGCGACAATCGCCACACGCCCGGGGTCCAGGGCGGACTACGCTGGTCGCCGGGACCGGAGCGCTTCGATTTCGACCTGCGCGCCTCGCACGGTCCGGACCACGCCGGAACCGCGCTCACCTTCGGTCTCACCTGGCGGACATGAGCGCGCGCCCTGTTCCCGCGAAAGCAGGAGCCAGGAACCACAAGCGTCGTGCTTGCGACCTTAAGCTGCATCGAAAGTCGGCGACTGAACGCCGCAGGCGAGACCGCTTTCAGACACATCCCGTGCTCCGGCGAAGCGCTGGACAATGGAGCGCAGCAATTGCCGCAAGCGCTCCGGCCTGCGCCGGAGCACACGGGATTTCGGCACCTCCGCAAATGCGGCAGGCCGGCTCAGTCCAATCGCGTCATACGTTGGGCTCCTGCTTCCGCACGAGCCCATGGACGCCGTCCGCGCGCTTCAAGCCGCCGGCGCTTCCTTGGCCTTCTTGGCGAAGACGCGAATCGGTTCCTTCCGGCCCTCGACGACGTCCTTGTCGATCATCACCTCGCCGACGCCGTCCATGCCGGGCAGGTCGAACATGGTGTCGAGCAGGATGCCCTCGAGGATCGAGCGCAGACCGCGCGCACCGGTCTTGCGATCGATCGCCTTGCGCGCGATCGCGACCAGCGCATCGTCGGTGAAGCCGAGCTTCACGCCCTCCATCTCGAACAGCTTCTGATACTGCTTCACGAGCGCGTTCTTCGGCTCGGCGAGGATCTTGACCAGCGCCGCCTCGTCGAGGTCCATCAGCGTCGCGATGACCGGCAGGCGGCCGACAAACTCGGGGATCAGGCCGAACTTGAGCAGATCCTCGGGCTCGCACTGGCGCAGCACCTCGCCGGTGCGCCGCTCCTCGGGCGCCGCGACATAGGCGCCGAAGCCGATCGACTTGCCCTGCAGGCGGTCCGCGATGATCTTCTCGAGGCCCGAGAAGGCGCCGCCGCAGATGAACAGGATGTTGGTCGTATCGACCTGCAGGAATTCCTGCTGCGGATGCTTGCGCCCGCCTTGCGGCGGCACGCTCGCGGTGGTGCCCTCCATCAGCTTGAGCAGCGCCTGCTGGACGCCCTCGCCCGAGACGTCGCGGGTGATCGAGGGGTTGTCCGCCTTGCGGCTGATCTTGTCGATCTCGTCGATGTAGACGATGCCGCGCTGCGCCCGCTCAACATTATAGTCCGAGGCCTGGAGCAGCTTCAGGATGATGTTCTCGACGTCCTCACCAACATAGCCGGCCTCGGTCAGCGTCGTCGCGTCGGCCATCGTGAACGGCACGTCGAGGATGCGCGCAAGCGTCTGCGCGAGCAGCGTCTTGCCGCAGCCGGTCGGGCCGACGAGCAGGATGTTCGACTTGGCGAGCTCGACGTCGGCGCCCTTCGCGCCGTGATTGAGCCGCTTGTAGTGGTTGTGGACCGCGACCGAGAGCACGCGCTTCGCCTGATCCTGGCCGATGACGTAATCGTCGAGGATCTCGCAGATGTCGCGCGGGGTCGGCACGCCGCCGTCGCGCTTCGAAACCAGCGCCGACTTCGTCTCCTCTCGGATGATGTCGTTGCAGAGCTCGACGCACTCGTCGCAGATGAACACGGTCGGGCCGGCGATGAGCTTGCGCACCTCGTGCTGCGACTTGCCGCAGAACGAGCAGTAAAGCGTGCTCTTCGAGTCCCCACCGCTCAGCTTGGTCATTTCGTCAATCCCTCTGCCGCCATCGGCGAAGCTACACCACCACTAACCGACGAACACCGCTACCGCTAGCCGCGTTCGCCCCCGGTCAGGCTTCGGCCAATATGTCTAGTGCGCGAAAGGGAAACAAGACGTCACCGCGAAACGGTTGCGGCCGGGCACGCGCGCGGTCGCCGAGCCGCTCAGACCACAATGAAACATGTCGCGTGGCAGGTCGATTGCAAAGCCATGGCCAGCCGTTATTCCGTTCTCAGGGAATGGCCAGTGAAGCGAAAGCAGTAATGCGTATGAAGCCGATCATCGGCTCGGCCATGCCCCGGACGCTTCGCCGCGCCGATCCGCTGCTGACGCTGCTGGCCTACTTCGATCGCAGGGATCTGAATCGCGGCTGGCACCTTGCGGCGATGATCATGCTGATGCTCGTCATCTCCTATCCGTTTCGCTGGTCCGGAAACGAGGAGAATTACTTTCCGCTGGCCTATCGCTTCGTCTACCCCGAGGCGTTCGGCGCCTCCAGTGCGGTGTTCGACGCGAGCCGCAGCAAGTTCGCTGGCTTCTGGATGATCGGCGAGTTGGTCGGGCTCGTGGGCTATGAAGCCGCGCACCTGATCCTGGCGGTGCTGATCGCGCTCCTGCTCGGCTATGCGCTCTACCGCGTCACCCGCGCCCTCGGCTTATCGGCGCTCGAGGCGCTGTGCCTGCTGTTCCTGTTCTACGCGTCGGGCCAGGCGTTGATGGGCGGCGAAGGCTTCCTCTCCGGCGTAGAAACCAAGACCTTCGCTTACGCCTTCGGCCTGCTCGCACTGGCCGACGTGACGGAGGCGCGCTGGCTCCGCGCTACCCTTTGGGCAGCGCTCGCTACCTACATGCACTTTGAGGTGGGCGGGCTCTGGTTCGCCATCGCCGCCGCGTTCCTACTGCTCGTGCACCGGGATTGGCGCTCTCCGCTTGCGATGTGCGGCCTCTACGCGCTGCTCACGCTGCCGGAACTCGGCGTCCTGGTGCTGGATCAGCATGTCAGTGCGGCCGCGATGCGACCAACCGGCAGCCCGAGCGCGGACTATATCTACACGGTCATTCGCAACGCACATCACATCGCGCCGTTCGCGGCCGTGGACGGCTGGCGCGAGGGGTTGGCGCGCGGGCTCGGCTATGCGGTGCTCATCATGCTCGTCGCCGCACGCGCGGCGCGCAGCGACCGGCCACGTCTGCGCACGCTCGGCTGGCTGACGATGCTGCTCGCCGCCTATATGTTCGTCGCCGCGGGGCTGAGCTGGCTCGATCGCGACACCGGCGCGCTCGGCAAATTCTACCTGTTTCGGCCTGCCTCGGCGCTGTTCCTGCTCGCGCTGATCATGGGTTTCGCGCTCTGGCGGGAGATGGCGCGCGGCGCCGAGTTCGGCCGCCTGCTGCCGATCGCGGCGATCATGGCGGTGATCTTCATTCAGGGTCTGACGCGTCCGCTCAACGGGCAGGAACGACCGCTCGACGCCCGCGAGCGTGCGATGGTGACGGCCGTCGCAACGAGGACCAGACCCGACGACGTCGTACTGCTCGATCCCGCCACCGACACGCGCGCCGGGCTGTCGCGTCAGCTCGATCGCCAGACGCTCGTCGTCTGGAAATTCGTGCCGACGGCACCGGCCGACATCTATCGCTGGTGGGACCTGATCAAGCGCCGCAGCGCCACCTTTTCCGGCGATTGTACGGCGACGCGCGGCCTTGCCGACTATCTCGTCGCGACAGAGCATAGCGTCGCGACCGCCGCGCGCTGCGGCCGCACCGCCTGGTCGAACGGATATTACACGCTGATCGCGCTCCCTGCGCGTCGCGCAGCCTGATCGCGCCGCCGCGCGAGACCCTCGACGCCACGCCAGACCGCGCGTGCAGCCAGCATTGCCAGCAAGGGATAGAGGATCCAGCAATAGCGCATCACCGGCTGGAAGGCCGAGGTGAGCAGCGTCACGCTGCCGATCGCAATCAGCGGATAGAGTGCGAGCGGGTCGCGGCCGCCGGCCATGATCGCCAGCTCGATCAGCGCCAAGGCGGTGACCAGCGCCGCCGCGACCGCGCGGGCGACGGCAAAATGCTTCTCATGCTCGGCCCTGAACATCCACGGGCGCGGGAACAGCATTTCGGAGAGATGGCGCATCCAGATCCGTGCGACCGCGACCGGGTGCCCGCTCATCCAGCGCAACGTTTCCGCTTGAAGCGCGCGCGAATAGGCGAGCTCGCCGCCAAGCGCCCGCAGCCGCGCCCGCGCAGGTGCGCTGAGCAGCGGGTGGATGGCGGCCTGCCGCTGCTGCATTCCCCCCAGCGGATCGGTGGGAGCCACGGCGGCGGGATAATAGGCCATGGCGAGCTCGAGCCCGAGATTGTCGCGCGTCAGCACCGGATGGTCCAGGGCCCGTGCGTTGCGCGCCACCCAAGGTGCGAACAGGATCGCGGTGGCGGCGGCGAGCAGGAGGATAGGCCGCAGCATCGCGACGCGCGCGCGATCGCGCCAGATGAAGGCGAGCGCGATCACCGACGCCGCGACACCCGTGATCGGATTGACCAGCAGCGCCAGCGCCGGAACGGCAGCGCGCGCCAGCTCGAAGCCGTGCGCGCGGCGTCCCCGTTCCGCCTCAAGCAGCAGGACGAGCATCGCCAGCAGCAGCAAGGTCGCGACGCCGCCATCCCAGCAGCGCCAGCGCACCGCTTCGGTGAAGTCGTGGATGGGTGCGAGGAGCAGGAACGCCAGTCCCCCAGCTGCCGCGCCGCGCGACGTTCCGAGCAGCCACGCAACGCGTGCCGCGAGCAGGAAACAAGCGATCACCGTCGCTACGCCCAGCAACAGCAGAACGGTCTCGCCGGTCGTGCCGCTGCCGAACAGCGCATAGATGCCCGCCGCGAGTAGCGGCGTCGGCGGCATCAGATGCGCCGTCGGCCCCCCGCCTATGAAGAAGGCGTCCGCGAAACCACGCCCGGCGGCGAGCGCTCGTGCGACGTTGTCCGCCTCGGCGTTCGGCGCATTCAGCCAATGCCACCCCTCGCCGAGGCGAAAGGCAACGCCGCAAGCACAGCTCAGCGCGATCAGGCGCCGCGCGCGAACCGACCGCCGATCATCGGCGGGCGCCCCGCTCGCCACGCGCCGCCGCTCAGGCCGCGGCCTTCTCCTCAGCCGGCGCCGGGCGCTTGTCGAACACCTCGTCGATCAGGCCGAACGCCTTGGCCTCGTCGGCCTCGAGGAACTTGTCGCGGTCCATGGCCGCCTCGATCTCCTCGATCGGCTTGCCCGTATATTTTGAGTAGAGCGAGTTCAGCCGGTGACGCATCCGCAGGATCTCGCGCGCCTGGATCTCGATATCGGCCGCCATGCCCTGGGCGCCGCCCGACGGCTGGTGGATCATGATCCGGCTGTTGGTGAGCGCAACGCGCATGCCGGGCTCGCCGGCCGAGAGCAGGAAGCTGCCCATCGACGCCGCCTGCCCGATGCAGACCGTGCCGACGCGCGGGCGGATATATTGCATCGTGTCATGGATCGCGAGCCCGGCGGTGACGACGCCACCCGGGCTGTTGATGTACATGAAGATGTCCTTCTTCGGGTTCTCGGACTCGAGGAAGAGCAGCTGGGCGGTGATCAGCGAAGCCATGTGGTCCTCGACCGCGCCGGTCACGAACACGATGCGCTCGCGCAGCAGCCGCGAATAGATGTCGAAGCTGCGCTCGCCGCGGTTCGACTGTTCGATGACGATGGGGACGAGGCCGGAGACGATGTCCTCGTGATCATGTGCCATGGTGGTGGTCGGTCCTTTTGCCCGTTCGGTCGCGGCCAACATCGGCCTTTGCCGGGAGCACTTCAAGGGGCGTTCGCCGGTCGCGCCGACGCGGCTGTGGACGATAGCGGCAGCCGCTTGTCGGTCGCCGTCACCGCCCGCTAAGTGCTGGGTCATGACCGTATCGCCCGCCAGCACAGACATTCCCGCTCCCTTCACGCTGCTCGAGCCCTATGGTCCGTTCCACGAGCTGGTCGGGCCGCTCTA
>Ga0213875_10001066_pt1 | contig 19215 bp, 12 predicted proteins | sample BarmaccomBMRX_R8_FD_160105 | JGI IMG/M metagenome (GOLD analysis project Ga0213875, IMG submission 160105) | Root-associated microbial communities from Barbacenia macrantha in rupestrian grasslands, the National Park of Serra do Cipo, Brazil - RX_R8 | ecosystem: Host-associated > Plants > Roots... | reverse complement strand
ACCGCGCTCGGAGAGTTCTCCGTCCGCGGCCCGCCGCTCATCCCATCTGCGCAGGTCAGGCGAATTAAGCCGGCGGAGCCGGCGCCTGCGGTCTCGGACAGGTATCGACCCGCTCTCCCCGGCTTCCTTTCATGCGGACAAGGCGAACGCACTTGACAGACGCAGGAAATAGGAGCGCCATTGGCGCCAGAGATAAGCGGGCAACCGCATCGTCAAGGCAAGCCGCCGAGGCGACGCGCCGAAAAGGCCCTTTTCGGAGTCTTCACGGAAGCGCGTCTCTTAGACGGTCGGTTTTGTTTTGCCAAGGGGGCGCAGCAAATTTCTGGCGGTTATTTGCCTGTTTTTTTAAAGCGACCCGAGCGGGCATGAGCCGGAAACATTGCAGATTTGATCGCGAAAGGACCCGGAAGGGCCTTTTCGCGCGTGTTTTGTCGATCTTTCGTTAGCGGCAGACCCTTCTTTAGCGGCAGACTCGCCGGGGACCCCAAGGCGTGGGCCGCACCCATCAACGATGCCATCCGTAAGCGTAGGGGCGTGGTCCCCACGCGTTGGGGGCGCAACCTCCCCACGGATTTCGCAACCTCCCGCGGCAAGCGTGATTTCCGGGTCTGCGGAAGTCGGGCCGGCGAGCGGGAACGCATTTGCGCCATTGGGAGCAGCCGCGGCCATGAGAATCCCAGCAAGTGCCGAGCAGACAATCATACGCATGGTGTTCCTTTCTCCGATTCGGAAGTCGCTCCCGTGCCCGTGGAATTGGGCTCAAAAATGGGGCACTCAATCCCCTCTCCTTTACGTGATTTCCACATGGGTACGTTCAGTCGGGAGATGTTGATCGTTGTACTTCTTCCCCCCTGAATCGGCGCGGTGCCCATGAGCGAGTGCTTAATGCAGGGCTTCGAGTTTTTTCGTCCCGGCCAGCCGCCGACGAAATGAGGGAAGCGCGCTTGAACGCGCCCGCCCCCCTCGCTAGAAGAGCCGCGTCCGGCCTGCCCGCACTCCTGGAATCACCGGGTCGAGACACGCCTGCCTCGCGCAGGCACCCCAAGTCGGTTCCGCAAATTAGGAAAAATTTCTATGGCGCGCAGCAAGATAGGCCTGATCGGTGCTGGCCAGATCGGGGGCACGCTCGCCCATCTCATCGGCCTCAAGGAACTCGGCGACACCGTGATGTTCGACATTGCCGAAGGGCTTCCCCAAGGCAAGGCGCTGGACATCGCCGAGTCCTCGCCGGTCGACGGGTTCGATGCCAGCTACAAGGGCACGCAATCCTATGCCGATCTCAAAGGCTGTGACGTCGTCATCGTGACCGCGGGCGTGCCACGCAAGCCCGGCATGAGCCGCGATGACCTTCTCGGCATCAACCTCAAGGTGATGGAAGCTGTGGGCGCGGGCATCAAGCAGTATTGCCCGAATGCATTCGTCGTCTGCATCACCAATCCGCTCGATGCGATGGTTTGGGCGTTGCAGAAGTTTTCCGGGCTCTCGAACAAAAAGATCGTCGGCATGGCGGGCGTGCTCGACTCGGCGCGGTTTCGCTATTTTTTGAGCCAGGAATTCGGCGTCTCGGTCGAAGATGTTTCGGCTTTCGTCCTCGGAGGGCACGGCGACGACATGGTGCCGCTCGTGCGCTACTCCACCATTGCGGGCATCCCTCTTCCCGATCTCGTCAAGACGGGGTGGACGACGCAGGCCAAGATCGACGCCGTCGTCGAGCGCACCCGCAAAGGAGGCGGTGAGATCGTGAACCTCCTGAAGACAGGCTCTGCCTTTTACGCGCCCGCGGCTTCGGCGATTGCGATGGCGGAGAGCTATCTCAAGGACAAAAAGCGCGTTCTGCCCTGTGCCACCTATCTCGAGGGCCAGTATGGGCAAAAAGGGCTATTCCTTGGCGTGCCGGTCGTCATCGGCGCTTCCGGGGTGGAGCGGGTCGTCGAGATCGAGCTCGACCGCGAAGAAAAATCCATGTTCGAGAAATCGGTGGCCTCGGTGAAAAGCCTGATCGAGGCTTGCCAAAACATCAATACGGCCCTGAGGCAGTGAAGATCCAGCGGGCAATACGCTTGCCGCCTGACCGCGAAGTGAAGCGGGACCGGCGCTCGGAATCGAGTGCTCGGCGCATCATAACTGTGCGAGACTTCAACCGCGGCGACTGCCAGGAATTTCCCCGATGAATATCCATGAATATCAAGCCAAGGCGGTGCTGCGAGAATTCGGGGTGCCCGTGTCGCGAGGCAAACCCGCGTTCACGCCCGAGGAGGCGGAAGCCGCCGCGAAAGAGCTCGGCGGACCTCTCTTCGTGGTGAAGAGCCAAATCCATGCCGGCGGCCGCGGCAAGGGCAGATTCAAGGAAGTCGCCGCCGGCGACAAGGGTGGTGTGCGGCTCGCCAAATCCGTGGAGGAGGTGAAGCGCTTCGCAAAGGAGATGCTCGGCAACACTCTCGTCACGGTCCAGACGGGCGCTGCGGGAAAGCAGGTGAACCGACTTTATGTGGAGGACGGCTCGGCGATTGCGCGCGAGCTCTACCTCTCGATGCTCGTCGATCGGGAAACGTCGCGGGTTGCTTTCGTCGCCTCGACCGAAGGCGGAATGGATATCGAAAAGGTCGCCCACGAAACGCCCGAGAAGATTGTCTCCTTCTCCGTCGACCCGGCGACGGGCGTGATGAGCTATCATGGCCACAAGCTTGCCAAGGCGTTGGGCCTCGCGGGCGGTTTGGCAAAGCAGACGGAGCGACTGGTCGCGCAGCTCTATGCGGCCTTCCTTGCGAAGGATATGAGCCTCCTCGAGATCAACCCGCTGATCGTCACCAAGGACAACCGGCTCATCTGCCTGGACGCCAAGATTTCCTTCGACGATAACGCCCTTTACCGCCACTCCGACATCATGGCGCTGCGAGACACGAGCGAAGAGGACGCCAAGGAGATCGAAGCCTCGAAGCACGACCTGTCCTACGTGGCGCTCGATGGCACCATCGGTTGCATGGTGAATGGCGCAGGGCTCGCGATGGCCACCATGGACATCATCAAGCTCTATGGTGAAGAGCCCGCGAACTTCCTCGATGTCGGCGGCGGCGCGACGAAAGAGAAGGTCTCGGCGGCTTTCAAGATCATCACCGCCGATCCGAAGGTCAAAGGCATATTGGTCAACATCTTTGGCGGCATCATGAAATGCGACATCATTGCCGAAGGCGTGATCGCCGCTGTGAAGGAGGTCGGCCTCAAAGTGCCCCTCGTGGTACGGCTCGAGGGCACGAATGTCGACCTCGGGAAATCCATCCTCGACAGATCCGGGTTGAACGTTATTTCGGCGGACGATCTCGACGATGCGGCGAGAAAGATCGTGCACGCGGTCAAAGCCTGACGAGATCAACCGGAAGGCGAGGCGCGGCGACAGGAGCGCTCCCATTGCGTCCAAACACAGCTCAACATACACTGTGTAGGCCAGGACCTTGTGCCATGAAGAACATCACTCTCGGGATAAAAGACGACGTGCTCGAAAAAATAAAAAAATACGCTGTTCGACGGGAAACGACGGTGAATGCGATCGTGCGCGAACATCTAGAACAGATCGCTAAGAACGATGATCGACTCAAGCAGGTGGTCTCGGAATTGCGGCAGATGAGCGAAAATTCCACAGCCGAGCTCGGCCGACATTATAAGTGGAAGCGTGAAGACTGCTACGAGCGTTGAGACGTTTCTCGATACGAATGTGCTCATTTATGCCGCTGCCGGGCGCGTCAGTGAGGCTGCAAAGCAAAGGCGCGCATTGGCATGCATCGAGGCGGCGAATTTCGGCACGTCCGGCCAAGTTCTGGCGGAGTTCTACACAAATGTGACGCGCAATCCGACGCGGCCTCTTGCTCGATCACAGGCCTTGGACTGGATCGAGCGCCTCGCCGAATTTCCGGTCATACCGATCAGCGCCGACCTCGTCAGGATGGCCGTCGGCGTAAGCCGCCAAGTATCAAATTTCCTACTGGGACGCTGCCATCCTTGCCGCGGCCGACGAGTTGGGCGCGCCGTTCATCTATTCCGAAGACCTCAATCCTGGACAAATGTACGGCTCTGTGAAGGTCGTGAACCCCTTCCTTCCCAACTGATAGGCACGTGATTCACATGTCCATCCTCATCGACGCCTCGACCAAGGTCATCTGCCAGGGCTTCACCGGCAAGAACGGCACATTCCATTCCGAGCAGGCGATCGCCTATGGCACGCGGATGGTGGGTGGTGTATCGCCCGGCAAAGGCGGCGCCGAGCACTTGAACCTTCCCGTGTTCGATACCGTACTTGAGGCCCGCGAGGCGACAGGGGCGGATGCGAGCGTGATCTACGTGCCGCCGGCGGGAGCCGCCGATGCGGTTTGCGAGGCGATCGACGCCGAGGTGCCGCTCATCGTCTGCATCACCGAAGGCATTCCGGTCGCCGACATGATCCGCACAAAGCGTGCGCTTTCCGGCTCGAGATCGCGCCTGATCGGGCCGAATTGCCCGGGCGTCATGACGGCTGGCGAATGCAAGATCGGCATCATGCCGGGCCAGATATTCAAGCGCGGTTCGGTCGGCATCGTGTCGCGCTCGGGCACGCTCACCTATGAAGCGGTTTACCAGACGACGCGCGAGGGTCTCGGCCAGACGTCGGCAGTGGGAATCGGCGGAGACCCCGTCAAGGGGACGGAGTTCATCGACGTTTTGGAGATGTTCCTCGCGGACCCCGAGACCACCTCGATCGTGATGATCGGCGAAATCGGCGGCTCGGCGGAGGAGGATGCGGCGCAATTCCTGCGCGATGAAGCCAAGCGCGGTCGCAAGAAGCCGATGGTCGGCTTCATCGCGGGCCGCACGGCCCCTCCCGGGCGCCGCATGGGCCATGCGGGGGCGATCATCTCAGGCGGGAAGGGCGGCGCGGAAAGCAAGACGGCGGCGATGGAGACGGCCGGCATCAAGGTGTCGCCTTCTCCCGCACGTCTCGGAAAGACTTTGGTCGAGGTCCTGAAAGGCTAAAGACCGCTTGCTGGCCTGAGCCGGCCAATGAATCCGCTCAAGGCTGGTCAAACCTGAAAGGAAAGGTGCAAGCTGCGCCAGCATGATCCCGAAATGAAGGCGCATCCCGATGAGATCGTGCCGGGCTCGTGAACGAGCGCGCGTTGACGTTTCCTTCAGGGCTGCATGTTCTGACGCAATTTCATGAAAGCTTCGAAAGCACCATATTGATCTTGCCGACTTCGGCGCTCGACGATGGCCGAGGCGGTCTTTGGCCTCAAGGAACAGACGATGGCTCGCCAAGTCCCCAACGATGCATTCTCGAAGAGCTCCTTCCTCTACGGCGGCAATGCCGCCTATGTCGAACAGCTCTATGACGAATATCGGCGCGACCCGACGGGGGTCGACCCGAGCTGGCGCGAATTTTTCGAAGGATTGAAGGACGAAACCGCGCTCGTCGAGAAAAATGCCGAAGGGGCTTCGTGGAAGCAGCGGGATTGGCCTGTTCCCCTGAACGGCGAACTCGTCTCCGCGCTCGACGGCAACTGGCAGACGATCGAGAAAGCGCTGGGCGAAAAGATCAGGACGCAGACTGGAGCCACCGGAGGGGCGCTTTCGGCAGCGGAGATCGCGCAGTCGACGCGCGACAGCGTTCGCGCCATCATGATGATCCGCGCCTATCGCATGCGCGGGCACCTGCACGCCAATCTCGACCCGTTGAACCTCGAGCCGAAGCGCGATCACGAGGAGCTCCATCCGTCGACCTACGGCTTCACCGAAGCCGATTACGACCGCAAGATCTTTCTTGACAACGTGCTCGGTTACGAATTCGCGACCCTGCGCGAGATGCTCGCGGTACTCGAGCGCACCTACTGCTCGACGATCGGCTACGAATTCATGCACATTTCGAATCCGCAAGAGAAGGGCTGGCTGCAAGAGCGCATCGAAGGCCCCGACAAGGAGATCGCCTTCACGCCGGAAGGGAAGCGCGCCATCCTCAACAAGCTGGTGCAAGCGGAAGGCTTCGAGAAGTTCGCGGACCTTCGCTACCGCGGAACCAAGCGCTTCGGGCTCGACGGGGGTGAATCCATGGTTCCCGCCCTCGAGCAGATCATCAAGCGGGGCGGCGCGCTCGGCGTGCGCGAGATCGTGCTCGGCATGTCGCATCGCGGCCGCCTCAACGTGCTCGCGAATGTGATGCACAAGCCGACGCGCGCCATCTTCCACGAGTTCAAGGGCGGCTCCTTCACGCCCGACGAGGTGGAAGGTTCAGGTGATGTGAAATACCATCTCGGCGCCTCGTCGGACCGCGAGTTCGACGGCAACAAGGTGCATCTCTCGCTCACCGCCAATCCGTCTCACCTCGAAATCGTCGACCCCGTGGTCCTCGGCAAGGTCCGGGCGAAGCAGGATCAGCACGATTGCCCGCCCGATCAGCGCACGGCCGTGATGCCATTGCTGATCCATGGCGATGCCGCGTTCGCGGGCCAAGGCGTGGTCGCCGAATGCTTCGGCCTTTCCGGTCTCAAGGGCCACCGGACCGGCGGTTCAGTGCATTTCATTGTCAATAATCAACTCGGCTTCACCACCTATCCGCGATACTCGCGCTCCTCCCCATACCCTTCGGACGTCGCCAAGATGGTCGAGGCGCCGATCTTCCATGTGAATGGAGACGATCCCGAGGCGGTCGTGTTCATCGCCAAGATCGCGACCGAGTATCGCCAGCGCTTCCAGAAGCCCGTCGTCATCGACATGTTCTGCTATCGCCGCTTCGGCCACAACGAAGGCGACGAGCCGGCCTTCACGCAGCCGCTGATGTACAAGCGTATCCGCGAGCACAAAACCACGTTGGCGCTTTATGCCGAAAAGCTCATCGCCGAAGGCGTGATCGCCGAGGGCGAAGCCGAGAAGCTGCAAGCTGCCTGGCGCCAACGTCTCGACGAGGAGTTCGAGGCCGCTCAGTCCTTCAAGCCGAACAAGGCCGATTGGCTGGACGGCGTCTGGTCGAAACTGCATGCCGCGCGGCTCGATGAAGACGATGCGCGCCGCGGCCGGACCGGCGTGAAGCAAGATATGTTGCGTCAGATCGGCGAACGCATCACCATGGTCCCGCAAGGATTTGCGGTCCACAAGACGATTCAGCGTTTCCTCGACAATCGACGCGAGGCGATCGAGACCGGAAAAGGTATCGATTGGGCGACCGGGGAGTCGCTCGCCTTCGGCTCACTTTGCCTCCAGGGCCATCCCGTTCGCCTTTCGGGCCAGGACAGCGAGCGCGGCACGTTCTCGCAACGCCATAGCGTGCTCATCGATCAGAACACCGAAGATCGCTTCACGCCGCTAAACCATATCGCCGAAGGGCAGGCGCGCTACGAGGTGATCAACTCGATGCTCTCGGAAGAGGCGGTGCTCGCCTTCGAATATGGCTACTCGCTTTCCGAGCCCAACGCCTTGACCTTGTGGGAGGCCCAGTTCGGCGATTTCGCGAACGGCGCGCAGGTCGTTTTCGACCAGTTCGTCTCTTCGGGCGAGCGTAAATGGTTGCGCATGTCGGGCCTCGTCTGCCTTCTTCCGCACGGATACGAAGGACAGGGGCCGGAGCATTCCTCGGCACGCCTCGAGCGTTTCCTGCAGATGTGCGCGGAGGACAACATGCAGGTCGCCGTCGCTTCGACCCCCGCCCAATATTTCCATTCCCTGCGCCGGCAGCTCAAACGCGATTTCCGCAAGCCGCTCATATTGATGACGCCGAAATCGCTTCTGCGTCACAAGCGCTGCGTCTCCACGCTCGATGAGTTCGGGCCGGAAGCCACCTTCCACCGCTGGCTCATGGATGATGCGGAGCGCCTGCCGTCGGAGGCGATCAAGCTCGTCAAGGACAGCAAGATCCGGCGGATCGTCATGTGCTCCGGCAAGGTCTATTTCGATCTTTACGAGGAGCGCGAGAAGCGGGGCATCGACGACGTATATCTTCTGCGCGTCGAGCAGCTCTATCCTTTCCCGCTCAAATCGCTTGCCCAGGAGCTTGTCCGCTTCAAGAACGCGGATCTCGTTTGGTGCCAGGAGGAGCCAAGGAACATGGGAGCCTGGAGCTTCGTCGAGCCTTGCCTCGAATGGGTGCTCGGCCAGGCTGGAATCAAAGCGAAGCGCGCCCGCTATGCGGGCCGCCCGGCAACGGCCGCGACCGCTGCCGGCGTGATGTCGAGGCATTTGGCGCAAATTCAGGCCTTCATGGACGAAGCCTTCCCGCCCTGAGCGCGACGCGACAGGGGGGTCCGCGTCTGCGAGCCATTGCCGGCGCCCCAATAGCGCCCCGGTCATGGATCGCGGTTGGGTCTTTAAGCGATTGACCGAACGCGCGGCGAGGCCCAGAGTCGAGCGCGTGGCGCTGGGGACGAGGGGTCTGCCCACTCCGGTTTGGAGGTCGGCGATCCGTCGGGACGCGAGCTTCGTTCAGGAAGGGCGATCCGCCGGCCATGTCCCTCACCAAACCTGTGCTCCTCGTGGGCGGTGCGACGGCGCTCTCGCGGCTGCTTGGCTTCGTGCGCGACGCCCTGATCGCAGCGACGCTCGGATCGGGCTTCGTTGCGGATGCCTTCTTCGTTGCCTTTCGCTTGCCCAATCTCTTCCGGCGCGTGCTCGGAGAGGGCGCGCTCAATCCCGCTTTCGTGCCGGTGCACGAGCGTATTCGATCGGGTTACGGAAGCGCTGCTGCCCGCAGCTTCACCCATCGTGCCGTCACTGGCGCGGGCGTGATCCTCATCACGCTTGCAATGGCAGGTGATCTCGCCGCTCCCGGCCTCGTGCTCGCGCTCGCTCCCGGGTTTACGGATGATCCGCTCAAATTTGCGCTCGCGGTCAAATATACGCGCCTTGCTTTTCCCTTCCTCGCCTTTGCGGTGCTCGCCTCACTCATGGCCTCCGCCCTCAATTCGCAACGCCGCTTTGCGAGCGCCGCGCTGGCGCCGGTCGTCGTCAACATCATCCTTGTCACGCTGCTGATCATCCTGCGGCTGACGGAGCAAAGCGAGCCGGAAAGCGCCCGCTTCCTCGCGAGCGCCGTAGGGCTCTCCGGCCTTGCTCAAGTGGCTTGGCTCCTGATCTCGCTCTGGCGAAGCCCGGCCGGCCTGCCGTTCACGCGTCCCCGTTGGACGCCTGAGCTTCGCGCCCTTTGCCTCCTCGCCTTGCCGGGCATCGCGGCCAGCGGAGCGACGCAAATGGCCGTGGTCGCCGCCACACAAGTGGCGTCGGCGCTGCCGGGAGCCGTCTCGTGGCTCTACTACGCCGATCGCCTCTACCAGCTTCCGCTCGGATTCATCGCCGTGGCGATGGGCACGGTGCTCCTTCCCGAGATCGCGCGCTGTGTACGCGAGGGAGACGGTGGGGGCGAAGCCGCCGTCATCAATCGGGCGTGCGAGCTCGCGCTTCTCGTCACTCTCCCGGCCGCGGCCGGCCTCCTTGCCCTTTCCACGCCCATCGTCTCCGTGCTGTTCGAGCATGGCGCGTTCGACACGCATGATACGCTCGAGACCGCCCACGCGGCACGCTGGCTCGCGCTGGCGCTGCCTGGCGCCGCGCTCGCCAAGATCTTCGCTCAACCCTTCTTCGCGCGCGAGCGGCCGGCCGTGCCGCTCCTCGCGGCGCTCGCGGTCGTGGTGATCACGTTGGCCTTCGGATATCTTTTGCGGGCTCGCCTCGGCGCGGCAGGCATTGCGCTCGCGATCGCGCTTGCCGCGATCGTTCAAGCAAGTTTCCTCGGCGCGGTCTTGAAGTGGCGCGCCATAGCGGCCCCCGAACGAAAGAGCCTTGGGCACTTCCTCGCCATTCTCGCCTCGGGCCTCGCCATGGCAGTCGCACTCAGGGCGGTGCGGCCCCTGGCCTCCCCGCTGCTTGCCCCGGCTCACTCCTTTCCCGTGCGTTTCGGCGCGCTCCTTCTGCTCTGCGGCCTAGGCGCAGTTCTGTTCTGCGCGCTTGTCGTGGCGCTCGGAGGAATCGATCGCGCGGTCCTGCGCTCGTTCCGGCCAAAGGGAAGGCCCAATTCGCAGCCCTCCAACAGCGAAGCCGTCGACCGATCGACGCCGCGCCAATTGGCTGACGGCTAAGCAGGCCGCGTCCCGTCGACCAGCGCAAGGCTGTCTCACTCCCAAAGCCGGCCTTGCCTCGCTTCCGGCGGTGCCATAAGCCTGCCGCCCTCATTCCTCGGAGCGCAACGATGTTAGCCTTCAAAGAGCGTGTCTTCTCCGGTGTCCAGCCGACGGGCTCGCTGCATCTCGGCAACTACCTCGGCGCCATCAAGCGCTTCGTGGAACTACAGTCGCGAATGGATTGCATCTATTGCGTCGTCGATCTGCACGCCCTGACGATTGCCACCCCACCTGACGAGCTTCGCGACGGAATTCGCGGCGTGACCGCGGGCTTTCTCGCCGCAGGACTCGATCCCAAGCGCTCGATCATCTTCAATCAGAGCCAAGTGCATGAACACGCCGAGCTTGCCTGGATCTTCTCCTGTGTTGCGCGTGTCGGTTGGCTCAACCGCATGACGCAATTCAAGGAGAAGGCCGGGAAGGATCGGGAGAACGCCTCGGCCGGCCTCTACACTTATCCGGTGCTGATGGCGGCGGACATCCTTGCCTACAAGGCGACGCATGTCCCCGTCGGGGAGGACCAGAAACAGCATCTCGAGCTCACGCGCGACATCGCGCAGAAGTTCAACACGGATTACAGCGCATCGATCCGCGCGCGAGGAGATTCGGATGCCTTCTTTCCCCTGACCGAGCCGCTGATCGGCGGCCCGGCCGCACGCGTCATGAGCTTGCGCGACGGCGCGAAAAAAATGTCGAAATCGGATCCTTCCGACTATTCGCGCATCAATCTCACTGACGACGTCGATGTGATCGCGCAGAAGATCAAGAAAGCGAAGACCGATCCACATCCGCTGCCCGGGAGCGCCAAGGAGCTCGCGACGCGACCTGAGGCGGAAAACCTCGTCGGCATCTTTGCGGCGCTCTGCGATACGACGCCCAATCAGGTACTCGAGGAGCACGGAGGGGCGCAATTCTCGCAGTTCAAGAGCGCGCTGGTCGATGTGGCGGTCGAGAAGCTCGGCCCTCTGCGCGCCGAAATGGTCCGCCTCTCGAACGCTCAAGATCATATCGACGCCGTGCTCGCGGACGGCGCTCGCCGCGCGCGCGCGATCGCCCACCCGATCATCGCGGAGGTGAAGGAGATTGTCGGCTTGGTCAGCGCAAAATAGCCGCGGGACGGCTGGTGCGGGCGTCAGATATGGATCGCCCGCTTCTCGACCGCGAGGGCTGCCTCTTTCACCGCCTCGGTCATGGTTGGATGAGCGTGGCAGGTGCGGGCGAGGTCTTCCGAGGAACCCTTGAATTCCATCAGCACGGCCGCCTCCGCGATCATCTCGCTTGCGCCGGCCCCAAGGATATGCACGCCGAGCACCTCATCGGTTGCCGCGGTCGCGAGAACCTTGACGAAGCCTTCCGTCGTTCGATTGGCGCGCGCGCGCCCATTCGCGGTGAAAGGAAATTTGCCGACCTTATACGCGATGCCCTGCGTCTTCAGCTCCTCCTCCGTTTTTCCGACGGAAGCGATCTCCGGATAAGTGTAGACGACGTTCGGGATCACGGCGTAATTCACATGACCCGCCTTTCCGGCGATGATTTCGGCGCAAGCCATTCCCTCATCTTCCCCTTTGTGCGCGAGCATCGGGCCGCGCACCACATCGCCGATGGCGTACACGCCGGGTAGGTTCGTGCGGAAATCCGCGTCGATTTCGATCCTGCCGCGTTCGTCGAGTTTGACACCCGCTTCCTGGAGGCCGAGACCCTCGGTCATCGGACGCCGGCCGATGGCGACGAGAACGACATCGCCCGTCATCGTGGTCGCCTCGCCGCCGGCGGCAGGCTCGACGATGAGCGTGACGCCGCTCTTGCCGGCCTCCGCCTTCACGACCTTGCGCGAAAGATGGAATTTCACGCCTTGCCTCTCGATGAGGCGCTGGAACTGCTTTGCGACCTCGGCATCAATGCCGGGCAAAATCCGATCGAGATATTCGATCACCTCGACTTCGGCTCCCAAGCGTCGCCACACCGAGCCGAGTTCGAGCCCGATGATGCCGGCGCCGATCACCAGAAGCTTTTTCGGAGGCGAGGACAGCTGCAACGCGCCGGTCGAGGACACGATGCGCTTCTCATCGATGGCGAGGCCAGCGAGCGGCGTCACGTCCGATCCCGTGGCGATGACGATCGACTTGGTCTCGAGGACTTTGGTCGAGCCGTCCTCGGCCGTGACCTCGACCTTGCCGGGCGCGAGAATGCGCCCCGTGCCGCGAATTCCCTCGATCTTGTTCTTCTTGAAGAGAAAGGCGACGCCGTCGACATTCGCCTTCACGGTCGCATCCTTGTGCGCCATCATTCCCTTCAGATTGAGCTTGGGCGCCGCCACCTCGATGCCAAATGCCGAAAGCCCATGGCCTGTCTCTTCGAACAATTCGGAAGCGTGCAGCAGCGCCTTCGACGGAATGCACCCGATATTGAGGCAAGTGCCGCCAAAGGTCGCCCATTTCTCGACCACGGCCGTGGCGAGGCCGAGCTGCGCTGCGCGAATGGCGCAGACATAGCCGGCAGGTCCGCTTCCGATAACGACGAGATCATAGGCCATTGACGTTTCTCCGGAGCCCTTGCCTTTCGAAGGGCTCAGCCGAGCTTCCACAAAGGCATGTTCATGGCTCGAGTGGCGCGCGCGTCAGAGCTCCAGGATGAGCCGCGCCGGGTCCTCGAGGCCCTCCTTCACGCGCACCAGAAACGTCACGGCTTCCTTGCCGTCGACGATCCGGTGATCATAGCTCAGCGCGAGATACATCATCGGGCGGATCACCACTTGGCCGTCACGCGCAACCGGGCGATCCTCGATCCGATGCATGCCGAGGATCGCCGATTGCGGCGCGTTGAGGATGGGCGTCGAGATCAAGGAGCCGTAGATGCCGCCATTGGTGATGGTGAAGGTGCCGCCTTGCATCTCCTCGATCTTGAGCTTGCCCTCGCGGGCTCTCTTGCCGAAACCGGCGATCGCTTTCTCGACCCCGGCCAACGAAAGAGCGTCGGCATCGCGCACCACCGGAACCACGAGACCCTTATCGGTCCCCACCGCGATGCCGATGTGATAGTAGTTTTTATAGACGAGGTCCTCGCCGTCGATCTCCGCATTGACCGCAGGGATTTCCTTCAGCGCCTGGACGCAGGCTTTGACGAAGAAGCCCATGAAACCGAGCTTCACGCCGTGGCGCTTCTCGAAGGCGTCCTTGTAGTGGGAACGAAGCTTCATCACCTCCGACAAGTCGACATCGTTGAAGGTGGTCAGCATGGCGGCCGTGTTCTGCGCATCCTTCAATCGGCGCGCGATCGTCTGGCGGAGCCTGGTCATCCGCACCCGCTCCTCGCGCGAGGCGTCGTCCGGCGGCGAAGGCGCGCGGAGCTGGACAGGCGCCCCGCCCGGGGCGACTGAAGCCAAGCCCATCGCTGCATTTGCGCCGCCTGCGATCGCCTGAAGCATGTCGCCCTTCGTCACCCGGCCGTCCTTCCCCGTCCCTGCGAGGGACGCAGGATTGACGCCGCTCTCCGACGCCAGGCGGGTCACCGCCGGTCCGTTGGCGCCCGACGAGGCGGCGGCGCTCGCCATTGCCGCAGATCGCGGCGGGGGCGCCGGTTTGGAGCCGGCCGAGACGGCGGGCTCGCCTTTTCGAGGTTCGGCCGCTTTCGCGGGCGCGGCCTTCCCCGGCGCGGAAGCAGAGCCTTCCGTGATCGATCCGAGGACCGCGTTCACCGCGACCGTCTGGCCCTCCTTGGCGAGCTGTTCGCCGAGCACGCCCGCCGCTGGCGCATTCACCTCCAGGGTCACCTTGTCCGTCTCGAGCTCGACCAAGGGCTCATCGGCCTTGACGGTCTCTCCCGGCTGCTTGAACCATCGCCCGATCGTGGCCTCGGTGACGCTTTCTCCGAGCGTCGGCACGCGGATTTCAGTGGCCATTTCGTTGTTTCCCGAACTGTCGAGCGGTGCTGCCGCCTTTACCAGATAATCACGACGCGACCGGAGCGAAACCGGTGCAAGCTTGAACGCGGCCGAAGTCTTACCGACCGAGCCGTGCGAGGGGTTCTCCGCTCAGCCGATACACCGTCCACTCATCCTTGGCCACGGCTCCGAGCGATTTGTAAAAACCGATCGACGGTGCGTTCCAGTCGAGCACGGACCATTCGAGACGTGCCAGGCCTTCGGCGAGGCAGCGGCGCGCCAGGGCCTGAAGCAGGGCTTTCCCGATCCCACGGCCGCGCAGCGACGGGCGCACGAAGAGATCCTCGAGATAGATGCCGTGGCAGCCTCTGAACGTCGAAAAATTGTAGAACCAGAGCGCAAAGCCTGCCGGCTCTGCGCCCCACTCCGCAATGTCGGCAAAAACCTTCGGAGAGTGCGAGAACAGCGCCTCGGCGATCATGTCCTGCGACGCCTCGACCTCGTGCAGGAGGCGCTCATATTCGGCAAGCTCGCGCACCAGGCTGAACACCAGCGCAGCGTCGGCGGGAACGGCGGGTCGGATAGTCAGGGACAAAGCGGCCTCGGAAGCGGCGCAGCGCGGTGAGTCGGAAACGGCCCGCAAGGCGCCTCACGCGGACGCCAATGTCAAGGAAGCGGCGCTCACCTTATCGGTTAAAAGAGGAACTTCGAGTCGCCATTCTTACGAAGCTCCGCAGCTGACGCCTGCGTCGAGCGGCTTTTCAGCACATCATCCAGGATCGGGAGTGCTTGAGCCTACGATGATCACGTCATCCAGCAGATATTCGCCCACCCCTGCGGCCGCGATGCAGCAACAGCGAGATGGCCACGCGCGGATGAGACAAGCCGCCGTCAGCTCGAGCGGCTCTTGCATAGAGCTCCATTCAGGCGGCGCTCTTCGCGGTAGGCCTGCCCGCCTCCGGCTTGTCGGCGGCGGTCAGTTTCAGGCGCGGGTCACCGGGCTGGATGAGCCCCGCCGACATGATGAGCTTGGCGCCGTCCTCGACCGGAATGGGGAGCTCGATCACCTCGCTTCGGGGAAGAAAGAAATAGAAGCCGGTCGTCGGGTTCGGGGTGCACGGCAGGAAGACGCTGATGTGATCCTCTCCCGGAAGCCGCGAGGCGATCTCGGAACTGGGTTCAGACGAGATGAACACGATCGACCACATCCCCTCAGCCGGGTATTGGACGAGCCCGACTTTGCGGAAGCTGGTCCCCGACTGCGAGAAGATGGTCTCGAAAATCTGCTTGAAGGTTCGATAGACGCCGCGCACCAGCGGCATTCGCCCGAGAACCACTTCACCCAGGCGCAGGAACGAGCGCCCGACGAGATTTGCCGTCAAGAAGCCGAGGAGGGTAAGGCCGATGATGGCCACCACGAGGCCGTAGCCCGGCACGCGGAACGGTAGGTAGCGGTCGGGAAGATAGGCCTGCGGCACCAAAGGCTCGACCCAGTGGTCCACCGTGGTGACGAACCACCAGACGATGTACGCGGTCACGGCCACGGGCCCGGCGACGATGAAGCCGGTAAGGAAATAATTTCGCAAGCGCCCGCCGAGGGTTTGCGCCTTTTCGGGTGCGCCCGCGAGCTTCGTCAAGGGAGGCTTGTGCTGCAGCTTCTCGTGAAGCTCCCGCTGAACGTCGAGCGCCATCGTCATCCTCCGGCGGAGAAACCGCCGCCCCAATCACGTCGAGGGGCGCTTCAAGGATTACTCCACCGTGACCGACTTCGCCAGATTGCGTGGCTGATCGACATCCTTCCCCATGAAAGCGGCCGTGTGATAGGCGAGAAGCTGAACCGGAAGCGCGTAGAGGATCGGCGCGAAGAGCGGATCGGATTTCGGCACGATGATCGTCGCCTCCGTTTCGACCCCGATATGGCGCGCCCCTTCGGCATCGGTGATCAGGATGATCCTGCCGCCGCGCGCCGCGACTTCCTGGACGTTGGAGGCCGTCTTGTCGAAGAGCTCGTCATGCGGCGCAATGACGATGACCGGCATTTCCTCGTCAATGAGCGCGATCGGGCCATGCTTCAACTCGCCGGCCGCGTAGGCTTCGGCATGGATGTAAGAGAGTTCCTTGAGCTTGAGCGCGCCTTCGAGCGCCACCGGGAAGCTCGTGCCGCGCCCGAGATAGAGCACGTCGCGAGCCTTCGAGAGGTCGCGTGCGAGCCGCTCGGCCTGATGCTCGTTCTTCAACACCTCGGCCATCAACCCGGGCAGATGATTGAGGGCCTCGACGAGCTTCGTCTCATTCGCTGGTGTGATCACGCCGCGCGCGAGACCGGCGGCGAGCGCGAGAGAGGCGAGCACCGCGAGCTGGCAGGTGAAAGCCTTGGTCGAGGCGACCCCCACCTCGAGGCCGGCGATGGTGAGCGCCACGGCCTCGCTTTCGCGCGCCAGCGAAGAGGTCGCGACGTTGACGATCGACAGGCTGTGCTGCTTTTTCGTCTTGGCGTAGCGCAGGGAGGCGAGGGTATCGGCGGTTTCGCCCGATTGCGAGACGAAGATGGCGAGACCCCCCTCTTCGAGCGGCGGCTCGCGATAACGGAATTCAGAGGCGATATCGATATCGACCGTCAGCCGCGCGAGGCGCTCGAACCAGTATTTCGCGACGAGACCCGCGTAATAGGATGTGCCGCAAGCCGAGATCGTGAGGCGTGAAATCTTCGCAAAATCGAAAGGAAGCTTCTCGGGCAAGCGCACCCGCACTTCCGAAAGGTCGAGATAACGTGCGAGCGTGTGGCCGACGACTTCCGGCTGCTCATGAATTTCCTTCGCCATGAAGTGCCGGTGGTTGCCGCGATCGATGAGCTGGGCGCCCGTCGCCACGCGCTGCACGGCCCGTTGCACGGGACGTCCTTCGACATCGCGAAACTCGGCCCCCTCGTGATTGAGCACCGCCCAGTCACCCTCTTCGAGAAAGGCGATCCGATCTGTGAAGGGAGCAAGCGCCAATGCGTCTGATCCAAGATACATCTCGCCATCGCCGAAGCCGACCGCGAGCGGAGCGCCGGCGCGTGCGCCGATCAGCAGATCCTCTTCGCCCGAGAACATGAAGGCGAGCGCGAAGGCACCCTTGAGACGCGCGAGCGCCGCCTCGACCGCTTCGACCGGCGCACGGCCACGGTCGAGCTCGCGCGTGACGAATTGCGCGACCGCCTCAGTGTCGGTCTCAGTCTCGAAAGCATAGCCGTCCGCTTCGAGCTCCGACCGAAGCTCGCGGAAATTCTCGATGATCCCATTGTGAACGACCGCCAGTCGCTTTGTCGCATGGGGATGGGCGTTGCGCTCGGTTGGCCGCCCATGGGTGGCCCAGCGCGTATGCCCGATGCCGATCAAGCCGGAGAGCGGCGCCTGCGACAGCCGCGTCTCGAGATTGCGGAGCTTGCCTTCGGCGCGGCGCCGTTCGAGCCGGCCCTTCTCCAAGGTGGCGATGCCCGAAGAATCGTAGCCCCGATATTCGAGCCGCTTCAGCGCATCGACGAGCTGTGTCGCCACCGCCGATTTTCCGATGATCCCGACAATACCGCACATCTCATCCCTCTCCGTCGTGAGCGCCGCCTCGCCTGTTCCTCAAGGATCGGCCGTGGTCCGGCCCCGACAAAAAAGTTCCGCCTTTGTCGCAAATGGCCCGGTTTCCAGTCACTGGCTCCCAGTCACAGTACCCACCCGCATCTCTTCGGCCGAGAGATGGCCGCTCGCCAAAGCTCCGAAGCCTGGAGCCGGGCTCTTCTCCACATGGTCACTGCGGTCGCGGCGAGCTCGAAGGACGAAGGCCGCAAGCCCAGCCTGCAAGAATACGCGCCGCTTCTCGCTGAAACCACAACACTTAAGATTTACCGGGAAGGAAAAAGGAAACCGTCAAATTCGAGACAAGGTCCGCACTCCACCTTGCGCGGGATCGTTACGCCAGGGTGCTTCGTGGTTCAAATCACGTTTGATGAAAGGAGGTTACGAAGGATCGTTGCGTGAAAACCTGATGCGGGACCTACGCATCTCTGCTCAGCCATCACGGGCTTTCCTCGATCGGCCGGCACCTTCGCTGCTCGAGACTTCGTCGCTTTTCGAGCCCTTGGCCTTCCGCTCGCGAAAGGCCTTGGCCCACCCTGGTTTCACCTCTTGCCGCGCGCGTCCGAGCGCAAGCGCATCCGGCGGGACGTCTCGGGTGATCACGGAACCTGACCCCACATAAGCGCCCTTGCCGATCCGCACCGGCGCCACGAGCGAGCTGTTTGTGCCGATGAAGGCCTCAGCCTCGATCTCGGTGCGATGCTTGTCGAACCCGTCATAGTTGCAAGTGATCGTCCCGGCGCCGATGTTCGATCGTGATCCGACCGAAGCATCGCCGAGATAAGCGAGATGGTTCGCCTTGGCGCCGGGGCCGATCCGCGCGTTCTTCACCTCGACGAAATTGCCGATATGAGCGTCCGTCCCGATCTCGGCGCCCGGACGCAACCGGGCAAAGGGACCGACAATCGCGCCCGACGCCACATGAGCGCCTTCGAGATGCGAGAAGGCGCGAATCCTCGCGGCGCTCTCGACCTGGACCCCTTGGCCGAAAACCACATGCGGCTCGATCACGACATCGCGGCCGAACTTCGTGTCATGGCTCAGGAACACGGTCTGCGGAGCGAGGAGCGTCGCCCCGTTTCGCATTGCCGCTTCTCGCAGGCGCTCCTGCATCAACGCTTCGGCCGCCGCGAGCTGAACGCGATCGTTCACGCCCATGACCTCATTCTCGCTCGCGTTCACCGCAGCCGTCTTGAGCGCGAGCTCGCGGGCGATCTCGACCGCATCGGTGAGATAGAACTCGCCTTGCGCATTGTCGTTGGAGATTCGCTCGAGGATCGAAAGCGCAGCGCTCCCGGAAAAACCCATGAGACCGCCATTGCAAAGCTTGATTTCGCGCTCTTGCTGGCTCGCATCCTTTTCTTCGCGGATGGCGACCAATTCACCTTCGCGTTGCACGAGCCGGCCATAGCCGTGCGCGTCGCGCGCCAAAAACCCGAGCACGACGCAAGCCGCGCCCCTCGCGAGCTTGACGCGCATCTCCTTGAGGGTGGAAGGCTCGATCAGCGGGGTGTCCCCGAAGAGCACGAGCACGTCATCGCTTCCACCTGTGAGCGCCTCCTTGGCCATCAGCACCGCATGAGCCGTCCCGCGGCGCTGC
>Ga0213875_10001065_pt1 | contig 19224 bp, 16 predicted proteins | sample BarmaccomBMRX_R8_FD_160105 | JGI IMG/M metagenome (GOLD analysis project Ga0213875, IMG submission 160105) | Root-associated microbial communities from Barbacenia macrantha in rupestrian grasslands, the National Park of Serra do Cipo, Brazil - RX_R8 | ecosystem: Host-associated > Plants > Roots... | reverse complement strand
CGTCGGGGTCAAGCTGACCATCGGGCCGTTCCCGGCCGGCGGCCTGGAGTTCAAGGCGATCGGCACCGCGGTCCGGGCCCCGGGAGCGCCGCCGCTGCGCACCCCGTTCACCTCCGACCTGTCCGGCCAGGACTTCGCCAAGCTGATCAACCGCGGCTGGGTGCCGGCCGGGCTGGCCCTCGGCATCTCGATCGCGGCCCGCCACGACGACTGGCTGACGGTCGGCCAGACCCGCTGGAGCGCGGGCAATGCCGAGGTCACCGGCTACACCGAGCTGGTCCACGAGGGCCGCCACGACGCCCGCGTCCAGCTCGAGCGGGACGTGCGCCGGATCGGGGCCGAGGGCGTCGTCATCGCCGACCTGAACGTGCGGGTGCGCGAGCGGGAATGCCCGATGCAGGAGGGCGCCCGCGACCACATCCTGGAGACCACGATCATCGGCACCTCGATCGTGCGATTTTCCGAGGGGCAGAAGTCGTCCGGTAAGCCCACCATTGCCGTGCTATCCCTGGACCCGCAGCGCAGGCAGGCCGCGCGGGTGCGGATCTGACGTAGGAGACTCCGATGACGGACCAGAACACCACCGAGGCCGCCGGGCTCAGCGCGGCCGGGGTGCCCCAGGACGCCGTGGGGCGCCTGGCCGAGCTGCAGCCGGGCCGCAAGGGCAGCATCTTCACCTCCGACCTGTCGGTCAACGAATTCCTGCTCGTCCGCGAGGTCGGGTTCCGCCCGCTCGGCCTGGTCCTGGGCACCTCGATCTACCACGTGGGCCTGCAGATCGGCCGCTGGGGCAAGAACCAGGAGCTGGACGTGCTCTCCCAGGCCCTGTACCACGCCCGCGAGCTGGCCATGACCCGGATGGAGGCCGAGGCCGACGCGATCGGCGCCGACGGCATCGTCGGGGTCCGGCTGGACGTGGAGATGAAGGAGTTCGGCAGCGACATCGCCGAGTTCATCGCGGTCGGCACCGCGGTCAAGGCCGAGGAGGGCGCGGGCGGCGGCGGGGTCACCGAGTGGCGCAACAACAAGCGCCAGCCGTTCACCTCGGACCTGTCCGGCCAGGACTTCTGGACGCTGATCCGGGCCGGCTACGCGCCGCTCGGCATGGTCATGGGCTCGTGTGTGTACCACATCGCCCACCAGCGGATGGGCAGCATGCTCGGCAACATCGGCCGCAACGTCGAGATCGAGCAGTTCACCCAGGCCCTCTACGACGCCCGCGAGCTGGCCATGAGCCGGATGCAGGCCGAGGCCGAGGAGCTGCACGCCGAGGGCATCGTCGGGGTCCAGCTGCGCCAGCACAGCCACACCTGGGGCTCGCACACCACCGAGTTCTTCGCGATCGGCACCGCGGTCCGGCCGCTCCGGGCCGACCACGTCATCGACCGGCCCACGATGGTGCTGAGTTTGGATAGTTAGGGGGTCTGGGGGGGCATTGGCCCCCGAGCCAGCACTGCTCGACAGCTCGTAGCGAGCAGGCTCAGACCTTTCCGATCGGCTCGCGCTTCTCGGACTGGAACACGTCCTCGGTCCGCCCGGCCGCCCAGTAGCCCGACAGCGACACCTGGTCGCCGTCCCTCAGGCGGCTCTTGAGAGCCCGCCGGATGGCCTTCATCGACTCGCGCTCCCCGTGCGCGAACACGTCGGCCCGGCCCGCCGGCCACGGGCCCGCCAGCAGCGCTTCGGCCAGCAGCCCGGGCTTGCGGCCGGGCTCGGGCCGGTGCAGCCAGCTGATCTCGACGCCGCTCGGCGGCTTGGCGTCCAGGTACTCGCCGGGGTCGGACGTTTCCAGGTAGGCGAGGCCGCGGGCGTCAGCGGGCAGCGCCTCCAGGGCCGCGCAGATGGCCGGCAGCGCCGACTCGTCGCCCGCGAACAGGTGCCAGTCGCAGTCCGGGTCCGGGCGGTAGGCACCGCCGGCCCCGGACATCGTGAGGACGTCACCGGCCTCCGCCCGCGCCGCCCACGGTGCGGCGATCCCAGCGTCGCCGTGCACTACGAAGTCGATCGTGACCTGCTGGCCCGCGGGGTCGGCCCGCCGCAGCGTGTAGGTCCGGGTCACCCCCGCGTCGGCGAAAATGATCTTCGCGTACTTGTCGGTGAACTCGTTCATGCGCAGCGCCTCGAACCCGGGACCGCCGGCCGTGATCCGGACCGTGTGCGGGCTCAGCTGCTCCCGGCTCAGTACACTCAGAACCGCCCGCGGGCGGGCCGGCCGGGTACGGGCCGCCGGGCCCGCCGTCGATTCAGTCATCCCAGCAGCTTAGGTTAGGCTTACCTAACTTGTCCAGTGTCCAGTGTCCAGTGCCCGGGGCCGGTCAGGGGCGGCCGGCCGAGCGCGGGGCCACCAGCCCGGCCTGGTAGGCGAACACCACCAGCTGGGCCCGGTCGCGGGCGCCGAGCTTGGTCATCGCCCGGCTGACGTGGGTCTTGGCCGTGGTCGGGCTGAGCACCAGGGCCTCGGCGATCTCGTCGTTGCTGAGCCCGTGGGCGACCAGCGCCACCACCTCGCGTTCCCGGTTGGTCAGCCTCTCCATCCCCACCGCCGCCACCGCGTCCGGCGGCCGGGCCACGAACTCGCTGATCAGGCGGCGGGTCACCGCGGGCGAGAGCAGCGAGTCGCCGCCCATCACCACCCGCAGCGCCTGCAGCAGTTCCTCCGGCTGGGTGTCCTTGAGCAGGAATCCGGCCGCGCCCGCCCGCAGCGCCGCGAAGATGTACTCGTCCAGCCCGAAGTTGGTCAAGATCACCACCCGCACGCTGGCCAGCCGCTCGTCGGCCACGATCTCGCGGGTCGCCCCGAGCCCGTCGAGTCCCGGCATCTGGATGTCAACCAGCGCGATGTCGGGCCGGTGCTCGGCCGCCAGCGCGACCGCCTCCCGCCCGTCGGACGCCTCCGCGACCACCTCGATGTCGTCCTCGGCCTCGAGCAGGGCGCGGATGCCGCTGCGGATCAGCGGCTGGTCGTCGGCCAGCAGGATCCTGATCACGACGCCTGCGCGGGCAGCTCGGCCTCGACCCGGAAACCGCCGCTGGCGCGCGGCCCCGCCTGCAGCCGGCCGCCGAGCGCCGACACCCGCTCGCGCATGCCCAGCAGGCCGAGCCCGGGCCCGGCGGTGTGCCCGTCGCGGCCGGTGCTGCTGGCTTGGCCCTCGTCGTCGACCTGGACCGTCAGCGCCGCAGGGGAGTACTGCAGGCAGACCGACGTGTGCGCCTGCCCCGCGTGGCGGCTGACGTTGGTCAGCGCCTCCTGCACGATCCGGTAGGCGGCCTGGTCAACTTCGGGCGGCAGCGGCCGCTCGACCCCGGTGACGGTCACTGTCACCGGCAGCCCGGCCGCCCGCGCCCGGGCCACCAGGTTCTCCAGCTGGCCGAGCCCGCTGCCGTCGGCGTCCTCGGTGCTGCGCAGGACCGATAGCGTAGCCCGCAGCTCCCGGGCCGCGTCCGCGCCCGCCTCGCGGATGGCCTCCAGCGCGGGCGGCACCTCCTCGCCCCGCTTGCGGGCCAGGTGCTCGGCCACCCCGGCCTGGACCTGGATCACCGAGATGCTGTGGGTGAGCGAGTCGTGCAGCTCGCGGGCGATCCGCAGCCGTTCTTCCATCGCCCGCCGCCGGGCCACCTCGTCGCGGGTCCGTTCGGCCTCTTCGGCCCGCTGCTCGACCTCGCGCAGATGCAGTCGCCAGATCCGGGTGGCCACGAACGCGACGCTCGCGGCCACCACCCATCCGGCTCGCTGTACGTTCCGCCTGCCGTGTTCACTGGCCATGCTCCGAAGCGTACGGGTCCGGCCGCCGGATGCGCGCCGGCCGGAAGTAGCGACGGCCGGCTACTTCCCGGGTAGTAGTCGAGCGACGCCGGGCCTCCCCGCTGACCAGTAACAAGACGGTTCCGGTGGGCGACGACAGCGGGCCGCCCGCTCGCCACCATCGGTGCCATGACTACGACCTTGCCGGTACCGAAGCAGACCTCCGACCAGACCGGCAGCCGCCACCCGGGGGTGGCGCTGCTGGTCATCGCGACCGCGCAGCTGATGGTGATCCTGGACGCCACCATCGTCAACGTCGCGCTGCCGCACATCCAGACCGCGCTGCGGTTCTCCGACAGCGGCCTGGAATGGGTGGTGAACGGCTACGCGCTCACCCTCGGCGGCCTGCTGCTGCTCGGCGGCCGGGCCGGTGACCTGCTCGGCCGCCGCCGGATGTTCATCGCCGGACTGCTGCTGTTCTCGGCCGCGTCGCTGGCCGGCGGCCTCGCCACCTCCCAGGCCGGGCTGCTGGCGGCCCGGGCGGTCCAGGGTGCGGGCGGCGCGATCGTGACCCCGACCGCGCTGGCGCTGGTGTTCACCACGTTCCCGGCCGGCCGGGCCCGGCACCGGGCCCTGGGCGTCTACTCGGCCATGAGCGTGGCCGGCGGCGCCGTCGGCCTGCTGGCGGGCGGCCTGCTGGTCAGCTACGTGTCCTGGCGCTGGGTGCTGTTCGTCAACGTGCCGATCGGCGTCTTCGGGGCACTGGCGGCCCGGGCGGTGCTGCCCGCCAGCGGCCGCCGTCCCGGCCGGTTCGACCTGCCCGGCATCGTCACCGGCACCGGCGGGGTCGCCGCGCTCGTGTACGGGCTGTCCAACGCGGCCACCGGCCAGGACGGCACCTCGCACTGGGGCGACCCCAAGGTTGTGATCACGCTGGCGGCCGGCGTCGCCGCGCTGATCGCGTTCGCGTTCATCGAGACCCGCACCCGGCAGCCGCTGCTGCCCCTGCGGTTGCTGCGCGACCGCAACCGGGCCGGCGCCAACCTGATCAGTCTGGGCGTCGGCACCACCCTGTTCGGCGTGTTCTTCTTCCTCACCCTGTTCGTGCAGGACGTGTGGGGCTACTCGGCGCTGCGGGCCGGCGCCGCCTTCCTCCCGCTGACGGTCGCGGTGCTGGTCACCTCGGTCGCCTCCAGCTGGCTGGTGGCCCGCACCGGCCGCCGCCCGCTGCTGCTGGCGGGCACCACCATCAGCGCGGCCGGGCTGTACTGGATGTCGCGGCTGACGGAGCACGGCAGCTACCCGGGCGGCCTGCTGGGGCCGGTCGTGGTCACCGGGGCCGGCCTCGGGCTCCTGTTCGTGCCGAATTCGCTGGTCGCGCTGTCCGGTGTGGCCGAGCAGGACTCGGGCGTCGCCTCCAGCCTGCTCAACACATCCCGGCAGGTGGGCGGCTCGATCGGCCTGGCGGTGCTGGGCACGGTGGCCTGGACCGTGGTCGCCAACCGGGCCCTGCGGGCCAAGACCACCGTCGCTTACGCCCGCGCGCTGGCGGCCGGCTTCGACCGGGCGTTCCTGGTCTCGGCCGGGGTCATGCTGCTGATGCTGGTGGCCGCGTTCGCCCTGGTCCGCGATGGGCGCCCGGTGGCGGAAGGCGCTGGCGAGGACCGGGCTGGCCTGGACCGGGCGGGCGTGGACCGCGGGTCAGGCGGACGGGCCGCTGACCACGTCGAGCAGGTGGGCCAGCCGCTGCCGGACGCCCCGGCGTGAGCCCGTGCGCTCCCCGGCCGCCGCGCTGACCAGGTGCTGGGCCACCGTGAAGGAGACCGGCGCGGCGGCCCCGGCGGCGGCCGCGGGCGGCACGGTCAGGGTCTCGTGGGCCAGGCCGTCCAGTTCGGGATCGCCCTGGTTCAGGGCCAGGAGCGTGGCGCCCGCCCGGCGCGCGTCGGCGGCCCGCTCCAGCAGCGGGACCGGCGCCGTTTCCGGGCTCACCACGAACAACGTCTCGCCGCGCTGTGCTGCTTCCAGCCGCTCCAGGCCGACTCGCAGGTGCTCGGGGGCGCCGGCCGGGATGGTCCAGCGGACCAGCGTCGGGGCGAGCTCTTCGATACCGGAGTAACGCGCCTCGTCGTCCAGGTGGGCGGCCAGGTGCCAGGGCTCCTCGGCCGGCGTGCCGACCAGCAGCAGCCCGCCCGGGCGAGCGGTCGAGCCCCGTAGCGCCCGCGCGAACGTACGGGCCCGGTCCGGCCAGCCGGTCGGGGCCAGCAGTGCCCGCAGCGCGTCGACCTCGTCCCGGTTCACCCGTCCATCCTGCCCCAGCTCGTGACGATCCGAAACCCCATCAGCACGAAGCGTCGCGGACCACCCGGGCGATCCGGCGGGCAGCCTCCCGGAGCTGGTCCGGGGTGTGGGCGGCGTACCCGAGCACCAGGCCCGGGGGCGCCGGCTCCGTGCCTGGCACCTGTTCCCGGTGCCAGGACAAGGCGTGGACCAGTACTCCCGCCCGCCGGAGGGCGGCCATCAGCTGCTGATCGTCGAGCTCAGCCCGGTCCGGGAAGGTCACCAGCAGGTGCAGGCCGGCCGGGATGCCCTGGACCCGCGCGTCCGGCAGCTGGCCACGCAGCACTTCCAGCAGCGCATCCCGGCGGCGGCGCTGCCGGTGCCGGACCTGGCGAATGTGCTGTTCCAGGTCGCCGGTGCTGATCAGCCGGGCCAGTACCAGCTGCGGCAGGGCGGGGGCGCCCAGGTCGCTGGCGTGCTTGGCCCGCACGATGCCGGCGTACAGCTCGGGCGGCGGCACCAGCCAGCCCAGCCGCATGCCGGGGGCCAGCGTCTTGGACACGCTGGCCGCGTAGGCGATCCGGTCCGGGGCCGACCCGTGCAGGGCCGGTACCGGGGTCCGGTCGTAGCGGAACTCGGCATCGTAATCGTCCTCCACCACCAGGCCGCCCGCCGCGGTCCAGTCCAGCAGCTCCCGCCGCCGCTGCGGGCTCAGCACCACCCCGGTCGGGAACTGATGGGCGGGCGTGAGCACGGCCGCCTGCGTCCCGCTGGCCGCCAGGGCCGCCACGTCCAGCCCGTCGTCGTCGACCGGGACCGGCACCGGTTCGAGGCCCCAGTGCGCCAGCTCGTCCCGGGTCCCGCGCGAGCCCGGATTCTCCACCGCCATCCGGCGATGCCCGCGTCCGCGCAGCACCTGGCTCATCAGCGCCAGCGCCTGCGCCACGCCTGCGGTCACCACGATCTGGTCCGGCTCGGCCCGCAACCCCCGCGTCCGCGCCAGCCACCCGGCCAGCTCGCCGCGCAGCTGCTCGTGCCCGCGCGGATCGCCGTACCCCAGATCGGCCACGCTGGTCTCGGCCAGCACCGCCCGCTCCGCCCGCAACCAGCCCGCCCGCGGGAACGCCGACAGGTCCGGCACCCCCGGGGACAGGTCGAGCTCGACGTCAGCCAGCCACCGCCGCGGCAGCTCCAGCGGCTCCGGCGGCTTCGCCGGGTCGCTCAGCGGCGGGGGCCAGCTGACCGATCCGGCCGCGACCGGGGTGAAGCCTTCGGTCATCCGGCCCGCGGCCAGCCGGGCCACGGCGGTCAGGCCGGACCGGTCCACCAGATCAGGCACGGCCGCCAAGCCGGGCGCCGGCCGGCCGGCCGCCAGTGACCGTGAGGTGGGCAGCACCTTCGTGCCCGCGCCGGACCGGCCGCTGATCAGCCCCTCCTCCCGCAGCCGCTGGTAGGCCTCGACCACCACCCCGCGCGACACCCCCAGGTCCTCGGCCAGTACCCGGCTGGCGGGCAGCACCGTCCCCGCCCGCAGCCGGCCGTCCCGGATCGCGGCCCGCAGCGCCCCCGCCAGCCAGACGGTCAGCCCCCGAGCGGGCGCCGCCGCCCGGTCCAGCTGCAGCAGATCCGCCCCCGCCGCCCGGCCGCCTTCACCTCCCGTCGCCCGGCCACCCCCACCTCCCGTCGCCTGGCCACCCGCGCCCCAAGCCGTCCCGCCGGCTTGGTCCGCCCCAGCATCAAGCGCTGCCACTCCGCGCTCGACCGCCCCATGCGTCCCACGCGCCTCGCCGCCCGCACTTCCCGCGCTCATTGGTCCATTATGAATGGCTCTCAATGGACCTACTTCATAAACCATCTCGCCACTAACGTCGGCTCCGTGACCGACGTATCCCTCCCCGACCCCACCCTGACCAGCCCCCCGCCAACCCCGCCAGCTCGCCCGGCCCCACCGCCCCCGCCTCCGGCCCGGCCATCGCCTGCTGCATCTCCGGCATGGTGTTCGTCGGCGGCAGCGTGGCGGTCTCCGGCGTGCTGGCCGGGGCGCCGTTCTACACCGCCGAAGCGATCCGCTACGCGGCCGCCTGCCTGCTGCTGGTGCTGTTCGCCCGCTGCGCCAAGCAGACCCTGGTCTGGCCGCGGCGGACCGAATGGCTGTGGCTGGTCGGCATCGCCGTCACCGGCCTGGTGCTGTTCAACATCGCGCTGGTCCAGGGCTCCCACCACGCCGAACCGGCCGTGCTCGGGGTGGCGGTGGCCTGTGTGCCGCCGCTGCTGGCGGTGGCCGGGCCGCTGCTGGAACGGTCCCGGCCCCGGCCCGCGGTGGTCGCCGCCGCCCTCGTCGTCACCGGCGGGGCCGCCCTCATCCAGGGCCTCGGCCGCACCGACGCGATCGGCGTCGGCTGGGCGGCCGTGGTGTTCGGCTGCGAGGTGGCGTTCACCCTGCTGGCCGTCCCGGTGCTCGGCCGCCTCGGCCCCTGGGGGGTGTCGGTCCACACCACCTGGATCGCCACCATCATGTTCGGCCTGCTCGGGCTGACCCGCGAAGGCCCGGCCGCCGTGACCCGGCTGACCGCGCACGGCTGGCTGGCCGTCGGCTACCTGGCCGTCGCCGTCACCGCGGTCGCCTTCGTGCTCTGGTACACCGGCGTATCCCGGCTCGGCGCCGGCCGGGCCGGGCTGCTGACCGGGGTGGCCCCGGTCGCCGCCGCCATCACCGGCGTCCTGCTCGGCAGCCCGGTGCCCCGCCCCCAGGTCTGGGCCGGCATCGCCGTCGTCGTGGCCGGCCAGATCCTCGGCCTCCGCCGGGCCTCCCGCCGCGCCCCCGCCAGCCCCGAAGCCACCGCTCTCGCCGACGCCTCCACCCTCCCCGCCAGCCCCGAGCGGCACTGAAAAAGCGTTTTGGTAGCGTCGTTTACATGAAGTTTGCCTGGCTGTGCAGCCACGAGGAGTACCAGCCGGAAGCCCTGGTCGACCAGGCCGTCGCGGCCGAAGAGGCCGGGTTCGACATGGTGCTCGGCTCGGACCACTTCCACCCCTGGGTGGACGACACGTCCGCGGCCGGGTTCGTCTGGTCGTGGCTGGGTGCGGTGGCCGCGCAGACCGAGCAGGTCCTGCTCGGCACCGCGGTGACCTGCCCGCTGTTCCACTACCACCCGGCCCTGGTGGCCCAGATGGCCGCGACCGTCGACCGGCTGTCCGGCGGCCGCCTGCTCCTCGGGCTCGGCACCGGTGAGGCCATCAACGAGCGCCCGCTGGGCTGGTCGTTCCCGGGCTACAAGGGACGCCAGGAGCGCATGCAGGAGGCGCTGGAGATCATCCACCGGCTGTTCGCGGGGGAGAAGCTCAGCTTCGACGGCCAGCACTACAAGACCGAGACCGCCAAGCTGTACTCGCCGCCCATCGGCGAGGTGCCCGCGCTGATGGCGGCGGGCGGCCCCAAGTCGGCCGCGTTCGCCGGCGAGTACGCGGACGGCCTGATCACCAGCGTGAAGGACCCGGCCGACACGGTCGCCAAGGTCATCAACCCCTACCGGGAAGCGGCGGCCGCCCGCGGCCGCGCCCAGCGGGTGCTGGCCACCCGCTGGACGGTGCTGGCCGGTAACAACGACGAGGCCTGGCGGGCGCTGTCGGCCATGCGCGGCCTGCGTGCCCCCGGCCGGCTGGAGACCGCCGACCCGGCCGAGCTGCGCTACCGGGCCGACGAGATGGACCGGGCCGAGGTGATCGGCAGCTACACCGTGGTCCCGGACGCGGGGGGCCTGGTCGAGGCCTACCGGCCGCTGGTAACGGACGTTGGCGCCGATATGGTGTCGATCCAGGTCATGTCGGACGACCCGATGGCCACCATCGCGATGATCGGGAAGGAAGTTCTGCCTGCTCTGCGCGCCGCGGCTGGTTAATTTCGGCGAACGTGGACATATGTTTACGCTGTGACCCCCCGGAACCTGGGACGCCTGATCCTGGGCACGTCCTGGCTGGCCGCCGTCACCGTGGGTTGCGCCAGCGCCGCGTCCGCCACATCCCCCGTCGCTCAGTCCGCACCGGTGTCCCGGCCCGCCTCCGGGCTGGGTCCGCAACCCGATAACCCGCTGGTCCGCCCGGCCAACCAGCCCTCCCCGGTGACCGCCGATCCGCTGCCCGACTGGGCCGCCCCGCTGCTGGCCAGCAACGTCCCGGCCTCGGCGGGGCAGGCCGTGATCGTCACCGCCCCGTCCACGTCCAGCACCACCAACACGGTGTCGCTGTGGACCCGGACCGCCACCGGCTGGCAGCAGACCGGCCCGTTGATGCCCGGCCACAACGGCGACGAGGGATGGTCGGCCCACCGCAAGGCCGGCGACCTGACCACCCCGACCGGCACCTACACGCTGACCGCGGCGGGCGGGGTGCTGCCCAACCCCGGCACCCGCGAGCCCTACGAGCACAGCGCCTCGTACTTCCACACCGGCGGCCGGTTCCTCGGCCACAACACCGCCGGCGTTTTCGACTACGTGGTGGCGATCGACTTCAACCGGGTCGCCGGCTCTGAGGTGTCGAGCGAGGATGAGCCAAACGGCCAGGCCGAAGGCGACGACATCTGGCTGCACGTCGACAACGGCGCCCCCACCCTCGGCTGCGTCACCGTGGCCAAGGCCGACATGGTCACGATCCTGCGCTGGCTCGACCCCAGCCAGCACCCCGTCATCGTGCTCAGTGCTGGCTAATCTCCGTACTGGCTAATCTCAGTGCTGGCTGACTGGAACAGAAAAAGCCACCTCCAGGTTGGCGCCTTTAGGTAAGTACCGAGATCGCCATCGTGAAGGAGACGGCAGTGTCCCGACAGGTTCTGGAGCCCAGCGCCAAGCACCCGATCACGATCGAGCCGACCGCCGGGCAGGTGGTGGTCCGCGTCGGGGACACCGTGGTGGCCAACTCGGCGCACGCGCTGACCCTGCAGGAGTCGACCTACCCGGCCGTGCAGTACATCCCGCTGGCCGACGTCGACCAGAGCCTGCTGCGCCGGACCGACACCTCCACCTACTGCCCGTTCAAGGGCGACGCCAGCTACTACAGCGTCGCGACTCCCGACGGCGCCACCGTCACCGACGCGATCTGGACCTACGAGCAGCCGCACGCGGCCGTGTCCGAGATCAAGGATCACGTGGCCTTCTACGCTGACCGCGCCACCGTCACCGTCGAGCCCGCCAGCGCCTGACCGGCGCCGATGACCACCGCGGAGCCCGAGCCTTTTCGCGGCCGGGTGGCCCTGGTCACCGGCGGCAGTGGCGGCATCGGGCAGGCGGTTGCGCTCGCCCTGGCCGCTGAGGACGCCCAGGTCGCCGTCCATTACGGTCATCAACGTGACGCTGCTGAAAGGGTGGTCGCCCAACTTACCGGCCAGGGTGCCCGGGCGGTCGCACTCGGGGCCGACCTCAGCTCACCGGATGCCCCCGGTGAACTGGTCACCGCCACCGAACAGGCCCTGGGCCCGATCGACCTGCTGATCAGCAACGCCGGCCTCGGCGAGCGCCGGACGCTGGAAGAGGTCACCGTCGCCGACTTCGACGAAACCCTGGCGGTGAACCTGCGCGCCCCGTTCCTGCTGGCCCAGCGCGTGCTGCCGGGGATGCGGGAGCGCGGCTTCGGCCGCGCCCTGTTCGTGTCCTCGGTGGCCGCGTTCACCGGCGGGATCGTCGGCCCGCACTACGCCTCGTCCAAGGCCGGACTGCACGGTCTGGTCCACTTCCTGGCGTCCCGTTTCGCCCCCGACGGCATCACCGTCAACGGCCTGGCCCCGGCCCTGATCACCGGCACCGGCATGCTCCCCGGCGAACCCGCCGACCTGGCCCGCCGGATCCCCGTCGGCCGCCTCGGCCACCCGGCCGAGGTCGCCCGCCTGGCCCTGTCCATCCTCGCCAACCCCTACGTCACCAACCAGGTCATCTCCATCGACGGCGGCTCCCACCCCCGCTGACAACAGCAAGAAGCCAGCCGACCTGAGCAGCCTCAGCCACGTCAGCTCGACGGCGACCCCGCGCCCCGCCCATCACCTGATAACAGCAAGAAGTGGGTTACTCAAGCCCAGCCGCCGTGACCCCGCCAGCCCCGCACTGAGCAGCCGCCCCAGCCGCGGTGACCCCGCAAGCGCCGCCCCAGCCGCTCCAGCCGCCTCAGCCCGTCAGCCGCTCCCGGTTGGCCTCGGCCACGTCCTGCGCCGCCTGCTCGTCCCCGCGCTCGCGCAGCCCCTCAATCACTGCCGCCACGTCCGCCTCCGGCCGGTTCTGGCTCAGCTTGGCCTTGGCCTCGATGCGGGTGATGGCCAGCTCAACCCCTACGATTGCCCGCAGCTGGCCCGCCACGAACTTCTCTGGTGCGTCGTCCACCGACCACGGCTCCGCCCGGGCCGCCTCGTGCTTGGCGGTCAGCCGCCGCACCAGGTTTTCCACCCAGACCGGGTCGTCGTGCACGATCAGGTTGCCGTAGACGTGGGCGGTGACGTAGTTCCAGGTGGGGACGACCCGGCCGTGTTCGCGCTTCGACTGGTACCAGCCGGGGGAGATGTAGGCATCGGCGCCGCGCACGATGACCAGGGACTCACCCCGGGCGGCGATCCGCCACTGGTCGTTGTTGCGCGCCACGTGGCCGAGCAGGGCGCCGTGCGGGCCCGCCTCCGGATCGAACACGAACGGCAGCAACGTGGCCAGCAGCCCCTGATCCGTGTTCGTGATCAGATCAGCGGCGCCATGGTGCACCAGCAGCTCGTGCACCTGAGCATCGTCAACTGCGAAATGCGCCGGTACATACATGCCACGAATCTATGCCGAATCCCCGCCCAGGGCCCACCCGGCCGGGGCCCACCCGGCCGGGGTCCCTCCGGCCGGGGTCCGTCGACCATGACAGCATCTGCTGTCAGCGCCGAGCCGATCACAGCACCTGCTGTCAGCGCCGAGCCGATCACAGCACCTGCTGTCAGCGCCGACCCGATCACAGCACCTGCTGTCAGCGCCGACCCGATGTCAGCATCTGCTGTCAGCGCCGACCCGATGTCAGCACCTGCTGTCAGCGCCAACCCGATGTCAGCATCTGCTGTCAGCACCGAGCCGATGTCAGCATCTGCTGTCAGCGCCGAGCCGACGACAGCATCTGCTGTCAGCGCCGCGCCGATGTCAGCATCTGCTGTCAGCGCCGAGCCGACGTCAGCATCTGCTGTCAGAAGCGAACCCATGTCAGCATCTGCTGTCACTAGCTGGCTGCTGACCGCGGCTGGCTGGCGTTACTGGTAGGACTCCGCTGGCCCCGGGAAGTTCCCCGACACCACATCCCGGGCGTACGCCGCCGCCGCGTCGCGCAGGATCGCGCCGACGTTGGCGTACTGCCTTACGAACTTGGGCGTCCGCGGCGACAGCCCAGCCATGTCCTGCCACACCAGTACTTGAGCGTCACAGTCCGGCCCGGCGCCGATGCCGATCGTCGGAATCGTCAGCGACTCGGTGACCCGCGACGCTAGCGGAGCCGGCACCGCCTCGAGCACGATCGCGAACGCGCCGGCCGCCTCCATCGCCTTGGCGTCCTGCAGCAGCCGGTCGCCGTCCTCGCCGCGGCCCTGCACCCGGAAGCCGCCGAACGCGTGCACCGACTGCGGGGTCAGGCCTACGTGCGCCATCACCGGTACGCCGGCCGCGACCAGGTCCTCGACCTGGCGGGCGACCCGGTGGCCACCTTCCAGCTTGATCGCGTGGGCGCCCGACTCCTTGAGGAACCGGCTGGCAGTGGCCAGCGCGTCCTGGCTCGACCCCTGGTAGGAACCGAACGGCAGGTCGGCCACGACCATCGCCCGGCTGGTGCCGCGGACCACCGCCGCGGTCAGCGGGATGAGATCGTCGACGGTGACCGGGATCGTGGTGTCGTGCCCGAACACGACCATGCCGGCTGAGTCCCCGACCAGCAGCACCGGGATCCCGGCCTCGTCGAAGATGTGGGCGGTGAGGGCGTCGTAGGCGGTCAGCATCGGCCACTTCTCGCCCCGGGCCTTGGCGGCGGCGATGTCGCGGACGGTGACCCGCCGCCCGGCCTTGCCGCCGTACAGCGGTTCGGGGGCCGGCTTGCTGGTCCGCTCTCCCGTAGCGGCCACGCCTGATCCTTCTGCCTGCAGATTCATGAAGAACCTCCACGTCTCGAGGCGCCCCTGCGGCGTCCCCGGACATTCCGATGATGACATGCCCGGGCGGCTGGTTGAAACCTCTGTGACATATCCGTGTTACCCCTCACCTGCGGCTCAAGCACAGATCGTGGCCGGCCCACCCGGACGGGTCGCGGTCCTGAGAAACTGGCGTCTTGGATCAGCGGGGAGGACACCGATGACGGAGCACCAGCCGGAGCACCAGGCGGAGCTGACCGGCCAGCAGCCGGAGCTCACCGGCGCCGATTTCGACCTGGTGGACGCGCAGGCGGCCGAGTACGCCGCGCGCGGCCGCGAGCCCGGCCTGGCCTACGGCGTGGTGGCCGGCGGCCGGCTGGTGCACGCCGGGGGACTGGGCGAACGGCGGGCCGGTGGCCCGGTCCCGGACGCCGGCACCGTGTTCCGGATCGCTTCGATGACCAAGAGCTTCACCGCCACGATGGTGCTGCGGCTGCGCGACGAGGGCGCGCTGAGCCTGGACGACCCGGCCGAGCAGTACGTGCCCGAGCTGCGCGACTGGCCCCCGGTCACCCCCGACGCCCAGCCGGTCCGGATCCGGCACCTGCTCACGATGACGGCCGGGTTCCCGACCGACGACCCCTGGGGCGACCGCGAGCAGGGCACGCCGCTGCCCGAGTTCTCGGCGTTCCTGGCCCGCGGGGTCAGCTTCAACTGGGCGCCCGGCACCCGGTTCGAGTACTCCAACCTCGGTTACGCGATCCTCGGCCGGGTCATCGCGGCCGTGACCGGCGAACCCTACAAGGACGTGATCAAGGCCCGGCTGCTCGAACCGCTGGGGATGTCCTCGACCGGCTACGAGGCGGCCGAGTTCGCGCCCGAGGTGCTGGCGGCCGGGCACCGCCGTGACGGGACCAGCTGGGCCGAGCTGCCGGTCGCCCCGTACGGGGCGTTCGCCCCCATGGGCGGGGTGTTCAGCACGGTCGCGGACCTGGCCCGCTGGGTCAGCGGGTTCGCCGCCGCCTGGCCGCCCGGGCGCCAGGACGCGGGCCCGTCGCACCCGCTGGCCCGCGCCAGCCGCCGGGAGATGCAGCTGCCGCAGGTGGCCACCGGTCAGCTGCGCGGCCCCGCCCCGCTGCCGGGCAGCGCGGCCACCGGCGGCTACGGGTTCGGCCTGTTCGTCGACGAGGATCCCCAATGGGGCCGGATCGTGCACCACAGCGGCGGCTACCCGGGCTTCGGCAGCAACATGCGCTGGCACCCGGCCACCGGCATCGGCGTGATCACCCTCGGCAACAGCACCTACGCCCCGGTGTCGCAGCTGGCCGCCCGGCTGCTGCTGACCGTGCTCGGCCAGCGGGCCCAGCGCCTGGTTGGGCCCGGGCACCAAGGCTCCCCGCCCGCCGAGCGGGCGCTGGCCCTGGCCCCGCGGCCCGCCCCGTGGCCGGCCACGATCGCCGCCCGCGAGGAGATCGGCCGGCTGATGGACTCCTGGGATGACGCCGCCGCCGAGAAGCTGTTCGCCGGCAACGTCGACCTCGACCAGCCGCTGGCCGACCGCCGCCGCCGGATCGTCCTGGTCCGCGACCGGCTCGGCGGCCTCCACCCCGATCCCAGCCGCCCGCCCGAGTCCGACACCCCCGCCCACTGCCGCTGGTGGGTGGCGGGCCGCCACGGCGCCGCCCAGGCCGAGATCAAGCTCACCCCCGAGCAGCCGCCCCGGGTCCAGCTGTTCAGCCTGGCGGTCCCCCCAGCCGCCGGTTCGCCGCTGGCCGCCGCCGTGGCCGGGCTGATTGATTTGCTGAATGAAAGGGTGCCGGCCTGGCCGGACTCGCTTCCGGCGGCGGCGTCGCTCGACGTCGGGGTGACGGTGCGGCGGCTGCGGATGGCGGCCGCCTGGGCCGGTGCGTGCAGCCCGGGCGCGTTCCGGGCCGGGGACGGGGCGACCTCGGTCACCGTCGAGCTGGCCGGGGAGTTCGCCCCGCTCCAGCTGGCCGTCACCGTCAGCGCCGACGGCCAGATCCAGCTGGCCGACGTGATGCTGGCCGGCTGAGGTCCGGTCACGCCCCGGACCCGAAATATTACGAACCGCGAACCACTCGGCCTCCAGATCCGTGCTCTTGGGTGAGCACGGTGAGGAGCGATATTGGCACCCGCGAGGCGGCGCGCTGGCGACTGGGCGATCCTGCTGACCCTGAGCCTGGGCTTCTTCATGACCCTGCTCGACCTCACGATCGTCAACATCGCCATCCCCGACATGCGGCACGACCTGCACGCGTCGCTGGCCGAGATCGGCTGGGTCATCAACGCCTACGTCATCGTGCTGGCGGTGCTGATGATCACCGCCGGGCGGCTCGGTGACCTGCGCGGCCGCCGCAACCTGTTCATCATCGGCATCGCCGTCTTCACGCTCGCCTCGGCCGCCTCCGGGCTGTCGCAGACCGGCACCGAGCTCATCGGCGCCCGGGTCGTGCAGGGTCTCGGGGCCGCCCTGCTGATGCCGCAGACGATGGCGATCATCATCGCCATCTTCCCGCGCGAGCGGCGCGGGGCGGCCCTCGGCGTCTGGGGCGGGGTGGCCGCGCTGGCCACGATCGCCGGCCCGACGGTCGGCGGGGTGCTGGTGACCTGGAGGGGCTGGCGCTGGATCTTCTTCGTCAACATCCCGCTCGGCATCCTCGCCATGATCCTGGCCGTGGCCATCATCCCCGACGTCCGCAGCGGGCGGCGGCTGCCGCTCGACCTGCCGGGGGTGCTGATCGCCAGCGCGGGCCTCGTCGCCATCACCTACGGCCTGGTCGAGGGGCAGAGCTGCGACTGGGGCACGGTCTGGTCGTTCGTGTCGATCCCGCTGATCCTGGTGGCCGGCGTCGCCCTGCTGGTCATCTTCGCACTGGTGCAGGCGCTGCGGCAGGAACGGCGGCCGCTGCTGCCGTTCACCCTGTTCGCCGACCGCAACTACGCGGTGATGGCGACGGTCAGCGTGATCATCTCGATCGGCCTGGTCGGGATGGCGCTGCCACTGACCCTCTACCTGCAGAACGTGCTCGGGTTCAGCGCGCTCAAGGCCGGCCTGACCATGGCCCCGGCCTCGCTGGCGTCCGGGTTCTCGGCCCCGTTCGTCGGCAAGCTGGCCGACCAGGGCGGCAAGTACCTGCTGGTCACCGGGTTCACCCTGTACGCGACCGGGCTGATCTCGATCTGCCTGGTGGCCGGGCCCGCCTCGCACTGGTACGACCTGGTGCCCGGCTACGTGATCACCGGTCTCGGGGTTGGCTTCACGATGTCGCCGATGCAGACGATCGCCACCCGCAACGTCGACCCGGCCCTGGCCGGCGCCGCCTCCGGCGTGCTCAACACCACCCGCCAGACCGGCTCGGCCCTCGGCAGCGCGGTCGTCCTCGCCCTGCTGCAGAACCGCCTGGCCGCCCACGCCCCCTACGTGACCGCGATGCGCTTCGCGCTGGCGTTCCCGATCGCCATGCTCCTGCTGGCCGCCGTGCTCTGCGCCGCCATCCGCGAGCGCACCAGCCCGGCCGTCACCCCCGCCACCCCCGCCACCCCCGCCTTCGCCTCCCCAGACTCGGCAGGCCCCATTCATGCGCCAGCCCCCGTGACCCCGATCTTCGTATCGGCCCCAGTGGCCTCAGCCATCCCACCGGCAACTCCCGTGCGGCCACCGGTCCTGACCGGCCTGCTGGCCGCCCCGGCCGTGACCGCCGCCCCGGCTGGCACGCTGCCAGCTCACCCGTTCCCCGAGACCCCGGCCGCGGCGTTCCTGCCCGCTCGCCGCCGGCTGGAGGTGACGCAGATGACCGAACCGGCCGACCGCTGGCGCCGGTGGCTGGTGGACAGCCGCTCCGGCGATGACGCCCAGCATGACCACCTGCTGACCACGTTCCTGTATCCGCTGCGCGACGAGCTGCTGAACCGGGCCCAGATCCGCCCGGGCGAGATCGTGCTCGACGTCGGCACCGGGGCCGGCCTGATCGGCTACGGCGCGCTCGACCGGGTCGGGCCGGGCGGCCGGGTCATCTTCTCCGACGTGGCCCCGGAGATGGTCGGGCACTGCCAGGCCGCCATCACCGCCGAGGGGATGCTCGACCGCAGCGCGTTCCTGGTCGCCTCGGCCGACGACCTGTCGGTGCTGCCCGACGCCGCGGTCGACGTCGTCACCACCCGGTCGGTGCTGGTCTACGTGGCCGACAAGGCGGCCGCGCTGCGCGAGTTCCACCGGGTGCTGCGGCCCGGCGGGCGGGCGGTGCTGGTCGAGCCGATCACGCCGGTGCCGGCCGACGGCGGCTTCTACCTCGGCTACGACCTGAGCCCCGTCCGTGACCTGGCCGCCAAGCTCAGCGCCTACTACACCAGCGTGGCGGCCGGCGCGGCCGGCCCGGTCAGCAGCAACGGCAGCGCCGAGCCGCTGCTCAGCTTCGACGACTGGGACCTGCTCGACCTGGCCGAAACGGCCGGGTTCGGCCAGATCCACCTCGAGGTGCGGGTCGACGTGCAGGCCCCCCGGCCGCCCTGCCCGTGGGACCGCTTCCTGCGGATGACGCCGAACCCGCTGCTGCCGACGTTCGGCCAGATTCTCGGCGACGCCCTCGACCGCGACGAAGCCGGCCAGCTGACCGCCTATCTGCGCCCGCTGGTCGAGTCCGGGGCCGGCCGCCGCCGCCAGGCCATGGCCGGCCTGGCCGCCGTGAAGGCCTGACCGGCCACTCAGGCCAGGCGACGCTCGGTGGCCCAGCGGGTGAGCTGGTGCCGGGTCGACAGCTGGAGCTTGCGCAGCACCGACGACACGTGGTGCTCGACCGTCTTGACCGAGATGAACAGCTCGCGGGCGATCTCCTTGTAGGTGTAGCCGCGCGCGATCAGCCGCAGCACCTCCCGTTCGCGGGCGGTGAGCTGGTCCAGTTCGGGATCGAAGGACGGGCGCTCCTCGGTCACCGTGTCCGGCGGCAGGGTGGAGAACGCGTCGAGCACGAACCCGGCCAGCATCGGCGAGAACACCGCGTCGCCGTCGGCGATCCGCCGGATCGCGGCGACCAGCTCGGTGGTGGAGATCGTCTTGGTCACGTAGCCGCGG
>Ga0213875_10001064_pt1 | contig 19245 bp, 15 predicted proteins | sample BarmaccomBMRX_R8_FD_160105 | JGI IMG/M metagenome (GOLD analysis project Ga0213875, IMG submission 160105) | Root-associated microbial communities from Barbacenia macrantha in rupestrian grasslands, the National Park of Serra do Cipo, Brazil - RX_R8 | ecosystem: Host-associated > Plants > Roots... | reverse complement strand
AAGCCAGCCTGCCCGTGCTTGGGGTCGCCCGGCCACCAGCCGACCGCGACCTCCTGGGCGTCCATCGCGTTGCGCATGATGAAGTCCTGCGACGGAGGCTGCGCGGGCCGGCCCGAGAACAGGCTCACCGCCAGGTCGAACGACCCCCACCAGGCGTTGACCGGCGTCGACCGGCCCCGGAACGGCGCCCGGTACTCGGCCAGCACCAGCGCGACCTGGCTGACGATCGTGAAGTAGTCGCCGACCTGGCCCTCGTCGTAGGTAGCGTGCTCGAAGTCTTCATCCAGCGGCACCGTCCACGCCACCTCCTGCGGCGTCGGGTCGAACTCGACCGCGCCGCCCAGCCGCCGCACGGCGTCCAGCACCCCCCGGGTGACGTCGCCGACGGCCCGGTTGGGGCTCAGCGGGATCCGGTCGGCCCGCCCGTCGCTGTGCTCGACCACCGCCGCGTGGGTACGCAGATCCAGCCGGACCGACAGCGCACCGGATCCGCTCGGAGCCGGCAGCGGCCGGGTCTCCCAGCCGCGCGTGGTCAGCTGCAGCGCCGCGTGCTGCAGCTGCGGCTCGGGCGGAGCCAGCTTGGCCGCCAGCTTGCCGAGGACCTGGGTGTGCGCGTGCAGCGTGTCGCACGTCGCCTGCCACTGCGGATAGTTCAGCTCAGGCCAGGGGAGGGGCATGCCCGCAAGCTACCAGCCGCCCAGACGCCGCCCGCTACCAGCCCGCAGGCTTCCGGAACTCCCCAGCCGGATCGGGCAGCTGATGGTTCTTCAGATCGGTGGCCGACAGCCGCATCCACCAGTGCCGTCCGACCCCGGCGTCCGGTTCGCCGCGCAGGCCCGCGGCCAGGAAGCTGTGGGACGGGTTGATCACGGCCACCGGGACGTGCTGGCGGGCCTGCTCGACCGGCAGCTTGAGGTCGCTGTCGTTGGAGATGACCATGGCCCCCTCGACCTCGCGACGGAACACGTCCAGCAGCAGGTGGGTGGCCAGGTTGACGTCGGAGCCCTTCTCCTCCCGGTGCGCGTAGGACACCATGAACACTGCCTCCCGCACCGGGTCGCCGTGCCCGTCCTGGACCATGATCGGCCAGTCCGGCTTCACCACCTGCGGGCGCCCCTCCTCGTCGCGGGTGGCCAGCGGCCCGGTCCGCACGTGCGAGACGTAGGTCCCGTACTCGATCAGGTCCACGCTGCGGGCGGCGGTCAGCGCGTTCAGATACGTCTCCTGATCCCGCGCCCCGGACGGATTGGACACCGCGTCGATCTTGGCGGTGCAGTACACGACCCGCTGCACCTGGGCGTCGGACCAGTTCCGGTGGCTGCCCGCCAAGCTGGCGGCCAGCCCGCGCAGGTCGAGCCACCGCCACCCCGGCGTCCCGCGCCCGCAGATCCCGCGCGCCCCGTAGTACAGATTGAACCCGTCGACGTACACCCCTATCCGCACTCGGGCAACGTAACACCGAGGCGTAACAAAACGTCCCGGCCGGCCCCACCAAGGAGGCCGACCGGGACGCGGAGAGCCAGCTGCTACCCGCGAGCTAGCTGCTATCGCGAGCCAGCTGCTACCGCACGTCGTACCGGTCGAGGTCCATGACCTTGGCCCAGGCCGCCACGAAGTCGTGCACGAACTTCTCCTTGGCGTCGTCGGTCGCGTAGACCTCGGCCACCGCCCGCAGCTCCGAGTTCGAGCCGAACACCAGGTCGACCCGGCTGCCGGTCCACTTGACGGCGCCGTCGGGGCCGCGGCCCTCGAAGGTGGCGCCCTCGTCCGAGGTCGGCGTCCAGGTGGTGTCGTAGTCGAGCAGGTTGACGAAGAAGTCGTTCGTCAGCGTGCCCGGCTTGTCAGTGAACACGCCCAGCGAGCCGCCGTCGTAGTTCGCGCCCAGCACCCGCAGGCCGCCGACCAGGACCGTGGTCTCCGGCGCGGTCAGCGTCAGCAGGTTGGCCCGGTCGATCAGGTGGTACTCGGCCGGGAGCCGCAGGCCCTTGCCCAGGTAGTTGCGGAACCCGTCCGCCTTCGGCTCCAGGTAGCTGAACGACTCGGCGTCGGTCTGCTCGGCGGTGGCGTCGGTCCGGCCCGGAGTGAACGGCACCTCGACCGTCACCCCCGCGTCGGCCGCCGCCTTCTCCACCCCGGCGTTGCCCGCCAGCACGATCAGGTCGGCCAGCGAGACCTTCTTACCCCCGGCCGCGCTGTTGTTGAACGACTGCTGGATGCCTTCCAGCGTCCGCAGCACGCCCGCCAGGTGGTCGGGGTTGTTGACCTCCCAGCCGTTCTGCGGCTCGAGCCGGATCCGGGCCCCGTTGGCGCCGCCGCGCTTGTCGCTGCCGCGGAACGTCGAGGCCGACGCCCAGCCGATCGCCACCAGCTGCGAGACCTGCAGGCCGGAGGACAGGATCTCCCGCTTCAGGCCGGCCACGTCGCTGGCGTCGACCAGCTCGTGGTCCACCGCCGGCACCGGGTCCTGCCAGATCAGCTCCTCGGCCGGGACCTCGGGGCCGAGGTAGCGGGCCCGCGGGCCCATGTCGCGGTGGGTCAGCTTGTACCAGGCCCGGGCGAAGGCGTCGGTGAACGCCTCCTGGTCGTCCTTGAACCGGCGCGAGATCGGCTCGTAGATCGGGTCGTAGCGCAGCGACAGGTCGGTGGTGAGCATCCGCGGCTCGCGCTGGCCGTCGCCGAACGCGTCCGGCACCAGGCCCGCCCCGCCGTTGTCCTTGGGCCGCCACTGCTTGGCACCCGCCGGGGACAGGAACTGCTCCCACTCGTAGCCGAACAGGATGTGGAAGAACTCGTTGTCCCACCGGGTCGGGTGGTAGGTCCAGGTGACCTCGATGCCGCTGGTGATCGTGTCGGCGCCCTTGCCGGTGCCGTAGGTCGACTTCCAGCCGAAGCCCTGGTCCTCGAGCGGGGCGGCCTCGGGGTCGGGGCCGACGCTCTCGGCCGGCCCCGCGCCGTGGGTCTTGCCGAACGTGTGGCCGCCCGCGATCAGCGCCACCGTCTCCTCGTCGTTCATGGCCATCCGGCCGAACGTCTCGCGAATGTGCCGGGCCGCGGCCAGGAAGTCGCCGCTGGCCTCCGGGCCCTCCGGGTTGACGTAGATCAGGCCCATCGTGTCGGCGCCGAGCGGCTCCTCGAACTTGTCGTCGGCGCTCCAGCGCTCGGTGCCGAGCCACTCGGTCTCGCTGCCCCAGTACACGTCGGCGTCGGGCTCGTAGACGTCCACCCGGCCGCCCGCGAAGCCGAACGTCGGGAAGCCGCCCGACTCGAGCGCCACGTTGCCGGCCAGCACGATCAGGTCGGCCCAGGACAGCTTCTTGCCGTACTTCTTTTTGACCGGCCACAGCAGCCGCCGCGACTTGTCCAGGCTCACGTTGTCCGGCCAGCTGTTCAGCGGCGCGAACCGCTGCTGGCCGGAGCCGGCCCCGCCGCGGCCGTCGCCCAGCCGGTAGGTGCCGGCCGCGTGCCACGCCATCCGGATGAACAGCCCGGCGTAGCTGCCGAAGTCGGCCGGCCACCAGTCCTTGGAGTCGGTCAGCACCGCGCCGATGTCCGCCTTCACGGCGGCCAGGTCGAGGGTGTTGAACTCGGCCCGGTAGTCGAGCTCGCCGTGGAACGGGTCGGTACCGGGGGCGTTCTTGTTGAGGATCTTCAGGTTGAGGCGGTTCGGCCACCACTCGCGGTTGGGGTCGCCCTGCGTGGGGTCGACCCGGCCGTGAACGACCGGGCATCCCTCGGCACTGGCGCCACCAGTTTCCTCAGCAACCTCAGGGGTCTCACCGTCGGCGATGATCGGGTCGTGGTTCTCGGACATGAAAATCCTTCCTGGGAATCTCAGGAACTGCGGGCGTTCGAGCAGTTGGGGCACAGGCCCCAGAAGATGACCTGGGCCTCGTCGATCGTGAAGCCGTGGTCGTCGGAAGCGGTCAGGCACGGTGCGTGGCCGACCGCGCAGTCGACGTCGGCGACCGCGCCGCACGAACGGCACACGAGGTGGTGATGGTTGTCCCCGATGCGGCCCTCGAACCGGGCCGGGCTACCGGGCGTCTCGATCCGGGCGATGAGGCCGGCCGCCGTCAGCGCGTGCAGGGCTTCGTACACGGCCTGCAGCGAGATGTGACCGAGGCGCGCCCGGACCAGGGTGGCGATGGCCTCGACACCCAGGTGATCGCCCTCGCGGACGGTCTCCAGCAGGGCGACGCGGGCCGCTGTCACCCGCAGCCCGGCCCTCCGCAGCTCATCAGCGGGCGTCGGGGGCGATGCGGTCACGTGCGTCAATCTATCGATGAAAAGGCGAATGATTCAAGAGAGCGAATGACCCAAGCGCGGTCTTTGTCGCGTATTGAGACACCCTGAGCTGCGTCAGCCCTTGCTTTCCGCTTCCTGCACGGCGGCCGCGAGCGACTCCGCATCGGGCTCGATGTCGACGCCCTGCACGTGGACGGTCGGGGTACCTTCGACCCCGGCCTGGCCCGACCGTGCGGTCACGAACGTCGGCCAGTCCGCGTAGCGGCCCTCGCCCAGGCAGGACGCGAACGCCGCCTGGCCGACGCCGGCCTTCACCCCGATCTCGGTGATCTCCTGGTCGGTGAGCCCGGCCCCGCCCTCCGGCGGCTGGCCGACGAACAGCTCGTGGGTGAACTCCACGAACCGCCCGGCGTCGGCCGCGCAGCCGGACGCGGCCGCCGCCCGGGTCGAGTACCTGGTCGTCGACGCCTCGTCCAGGAAGTTCATCGGGTGGTAGACGAGCGTGGCCCGGTGCTCACTGAGCAGCGAGTTCAGCAGGTCGTTGGCGTTCAGCTCGAACCGCTGGCAGAACGGGCACAGGAAGTCGATCCACAGGTCGACCCGGACCGGCCCGCCGCCGACCGCGATCCCGTCCCCTTCGGGGGTCGCGCCGGCCGGCAGCCGGCTCGGCACGCTCAGCTCGCTCATAGCTCTCCGTCCCTCGGCCATCATCTCGGCCCGCTCAGCCTTTCACCTTCCGCGCCGCCGCCCGCCGCCGCCCCTTGACCTTGCCCGGCAGTCATGGTTCAGGCTCGTAGCCGTGGACGAGCTACTCACGATCGGCGAGTTCTCGAGGAGCTGCGGACTGTCGGCCCGGGTGCTGCGCAGCTACGCGGGCAACGGGCTGCTGCCGCCGGCCGCGGTCGACCGCTGGACCGGCTACCGCTACTACGCGCCCGTCCAGCTCCAGCAGGCCGAGGTCATCGGGTTGCTGCGGCAGGCCGGGATGTCACTGCGGGACATCGCCAGCTTGCTGGCCGACCCCGGTCCGGCCCGGCTCGACGACTGGGAACGCAGCCTCGGCCGGGAACTGGCCAGCCGTCGCCAGGCCCTGGCCGCCGCCCGCCACCGCCTGGCCACGCTGACCCCCGACCCCCCGCCCCCCGCCGACCTCCCGCCCGCCGCCGACGGCTTCATCGCCGGGACGGCCAGCGCCCAGGGGGCCGCCCGCGCCGTCAACCAGGACACCGCGCTGGCCGCCGACGGGCTGCTGGCGGTGGCCGACGGCCTCGGAGCGGCCGGCCAGACCGCCAGCCTCCTCGCGGTCGAGGTGCTGCTGGCCGCCGTCACCGCCGGGGCCGGCCCGGCCCGCGCCTGCCAGGCCGCCAACGCGGCGATCTGGCGGCACACCGGCGACGACGCCGAGCCGACGATGGGCGCCACCCTCACCGCCGTCGTCTCCGCCCCGGCGGCGCCCGGGTCCGCCCGCTCCCTCGTGCACGTGGGCGACTCCCGTGCCTACCAACTGCACAGCCACCCAAACGGGCACCGGCTGAGCCGGCTGACTGAAGACCACACCTTGATGGCCGATCTCGTCCGCACCGGGCAGCTGTCCGAGGACGACGCTCGCCGCCACCCGCAGCGGGCGCTGCTCACCCGGGCGCTGGGCACCAGCCCGCGAGTCGAGCCGTTTGTGACCACGGTCCGGCTGGCGGCCGGCGACCGCCTGCTGCTGTGCACCGACGGCGTCACCAGCGTGCTCACCGACGAACAGATCGCCGCCGCTCTGGCCGACCCCGGCCCGCCCCGCGAGGTGGCGGCCGGCCTGGTCCAGCTCGCCCTGACCCACGGCAGCCAGGACGACACCTCCGTGGTCGTCGCCGACCCCGCCGCCGCCGACCCCGCTGCCACCGACCCCGCCTCAGCCGATGACGCCGGCTGAGCGGCGTCCCCAGCGGTTCGCGACCGTGCTGGCGGTCCCCGCGTTCCGGTGCTTTTTCATCGGCCAGATGGTCTCGCAGTTCGGTGACCGGCTGGTCCCGGTGGCGCTGGCGTTCGCGGTCCTGCGCGCCACCGGTTCGGCCGCCGACCTCAGCCTGGTCCTCGTCAGCGGGGCGCTGGCCCAGCTCGCCTGCCTGCTGCCGGGCGGGGTGCTGGCCGACCGCTGGCCCCGGCGGGCGGTCATGGCCGGCTGCGACCTGGCCCAGTTCGCGGTCACCGGCGCGGTTTTAACGTTCCTGGTCGCCGCCCCGCCGACCGCCGTGGCCGGTCGGCCCCTGGTCGTGGTGCTGGCGGGGGCGGCCGCCGCCCAGGGGGCGGCCGCCGCGGTGTTCCAGCCCGCCGCCGCCGGCCTGATCCCGTCCCTGGTCCCGGCCGCCCGGCTGGCCGACGCCAACGCGCTCAGCCAGGTCGGCACGGCCGCCACCCGGGTCGCCGGGCTGGCCGCGGCCGGGCTGCTGGCCGCCGCGGCCGGGCCGGACGGCCGCCAGGGACCAGCCTGGACGTTCGCCATCGACGCGGCCACGTTCGCGGTCAGCGCCCTGTCCCTGGCCCTGATCCGGCCCACCCCGTCCCCCGCCCGCCGTCGGCCCGGCTGGCGGACGGACCTGCGCGACGGCTGGGCGGCGTTCCGCGGCTGCCGCTGGATCCTGGTCGCCACCCCGGCACTGCTGCTGGCCGACTTCGCGTTCGCGATCTTCGTGGTGCTCGGCCCGCTGGCCTGCCTGCGCTACTACCACGGCGCGGTCACCTGGTCGGCGGTCAGCGCGGCGGGGGCGGCCGGCGCGGTCGCGGGCGGCCTGGCCACCGCCCGGTTCCGGCCCCGCCACCCGTTGCCCGGGGCGCTGGCGGCCGGCGCCTGCTTCGCGCTCCCAGCCGTCGCCCTGGCCGCCCGGCTGCCGGTCGCGGCGGTGGCCGGGCTGTCGGCGGTGGGGGAGACCGGCCTGCTGGTCTTCACCCGGCTGTACCTGACCGCGATCCAGCAGGCGTTCGCGCCCGAGGTGCTGTCCCGGGTCTCGTCGTTCGGCCTGACCGGCTCGGCCGCCGTCTACCCGCTCGGGCTGGCCTGTGCCGCCCCGCTGGCCGCCACGATCTCGGTCGGGCCCGCCCTCGGCCTGGCTGGCCTGGCCCTGGCCGCGTCCATGCTCGGCCCGCTGCTGGCGCCCAGCGTTCGCTCATTCGAACAAAGTATTGAATGAAAGCGATCGGGACTGGTAGTGTTCGCGCTAGATGGCGACTGGCAAGGGGGATTCATGCTGACCAACCGTCCGGAGCAGCTGAGCGACCGTCAGGAGCAGGTGCTCCAGGTGGTCCGGGCCGGCGTGGCCCGGCGCGGCTACCCGCCGTCGATCCGCGAGATCGGGGACGCGGTCGGCCTCAAGAGCACCTCCAGCGTCGCTCATCACCTCAAGACGCTGCAGGAGCTGGGCTACCTGCACCGTGACCGCGGGCGCCCGCGCTCGGTCGAGGTGCTGCCCCCCGGCCAGTCCGCCCCGCTGCCAGCCGGCCGGTCCGGCCCCCGGTCACTCGCCCCGCTGGCAGCCGGCCGGTCCGCCCCGCTGTCGCCCGACCTGATCCGCACCGACCACGGCCCGGTCCTGACCCTGCCGCGCCCCGCCGCCGACGCCGAACCGGAGCCCCCCGCCCCGATCTTCGACATCCCGTCCCAGGAGCCGGCCTACGTGCCCTGGGTCGGCCACATTGCCGCCGGTGGCCCGATCCTGGCCAAGCAGGACATCGAGGACACCTTCCCGCTGCCCAAGCAGTTGGTCGGCGAGGGTGACCATCTCATCCTCCAGGTCCGTGGCGACTCGATGATCGACGCCGCCATCACCGACGGGGACTGGGTGGTGGTCCGCCGTCAGGAGGACGCCGAGAACGGCGACATCGTCGCGGCCACGTTCGAAGGCCAGGGCACCGAGGAGGAAGAGGCCACGGTCAAGACGCTCAAGCGCGTCGACGGCCACGTCTGGCTCATCCCGCACAACCCGCGCTACACCCCGATACCCGGCGACGATGCCAAAATCATCGGCAAGGTCGTTTCTGTCCTGCGCCGCATTTAAACACCCCTTTATTTCCGGAAATAAAAGGGTTCCTATCCTGAGCCCGCTAACCGCGCGGCCGAGCCCGCTAACGACGCGGCCGGGCCGCGTCATCCGGCCGAGCCAGGCTGACGACCGGGGCGGCTGGCGCTAACGGCCGGCCGATGACCGACCAGACCACCTTCTGGATGTTCTTGCGCTGGCCGTCGTCCTCGTCGGCCGGGAAGTAGTAGCCCCATTGCTCGCTGACCGTGTCGACCAGCAGCAGGCCGCGGCCGCCCTCGACGTCGAGCTCGTTGCTGGAGGCGATCGGGGTACGCGGGCTGCTGTCACCCACCTCGACCATGATCCGCTGGCCGTCGGAGATCAGCCACAGCCACACCGTCGGCAGGCCCAGATTCTCGTGCTCGTAACCCGGCAGCTGGCTGCTCAGGCCGGCCGACGCCTGCACCGCGTTGGTGACCATTTCCGATACGATCAGCTCGACCGATTCGTCGAGGTCGGTCAGATTCCACTCCCAGAGCACATGCCGGGCGTGCAGCCGCGCGCAGGGGACGGCACCCTGCAGGGCGCCGAGCTCCAGGTGTGTCCGCAGCGCCCACGAGTTCGTCATCGGCCGCTGCTGCGGACGGTGATGGAACGGGGGACTGGCGGCAGCCATCTCGCTCATCACCTCGAATTTTGCCCCATCGCGGCAAGCTGAAGCACTCGTTCATGCATTTTCGTATCATGCGAAAAGCCCTAACGAGGCTGCGCACTTTGCGAAATGCAGTTGCAAGGTCCCAACCAGTAGGTACCGATGCGAATCGGACGTCAGCCGCCAAAATCCCCCAGCTTGCTGGCCGAATACGCGCCCCCGGTCCGGCCCGGCCGGCCACCCCCGCACCCGGCCGGCCACCCGCCGCACCCGGCCGGGTACTGCGAGTGGATGAAGCCGGCCGCCCCGTCGGCGCAGGAAACCCGCTACGTCTCCCGCTACTCCTCGAACCGCCCGCCCAGGTAACGGGCCAGGAAGCGCTCGGCCGCGGAGTAGAACTTCAGCCGGTTCTCCGGCTTGGCGAAGCCGTGCCCCTCGTCCGGGAACAGCATGTACTCGTAGTCGATGCCCGCGTCCTTGAGCGCGGCCACGATCTGCTCGGACTCGGCCTGCTTGACCCGTGGGTCGTTGGCGCCCTGGGCGATCAGCAGCGGGATGCGGATGTCGCGGGCCCGGGACAGCGGCGACCGCGACCACAGGAAGTCGGCTTCGGTCTCGGGGTTGCCGACCCGCTTGTAGAGCTGGGCGATCATCGGCGCCCAGTACGGCGGGATGGTCTCCAGCAGCGTCTTGAGGTTCGAGGGGCCGACGATGTCGACCGCGCAGCGGAACACGTCGGGGGTGAACGCCGCCCCGACCAGTGCCGCGTACCCGCCGTAGGAGCCGCCGTAGATGGCCACCTGGTCGCGGTCGGCCCAGCCCTGGCCGACGATGTGGTCGACCGCGTCGATCAGGTCGTCGTGCATCTTGGCGCCCCACTCGCGGTCGCCAGCGTTCACGAAGTCCTTGCCGTAGCCGGTCGAACCCCGGTAGTTGACCTGGACGCACAGGTAACCGCGGTTGGCCAGCCACTGGGCCTCGGGGTTCCAGCCCCACTCGTCGCGGACCTGGGGCCCGCCGTGCACGTCGACCACCGCGGGCAGGTCGCGCCGGTCGGCGCCGGGCGGGAACGTCAGGTATCCGTGCACCGTGAGGCCGTCCCGCGAGGTGAAGCTGAACGGCTCCATCGCCGCCAGCTGGTAGCGGTTCAGCTCCGGGCGGGCGTCGAACAGGAACCGCCCGGCGTGGGCGGCCGGGTCGTACACGTAGTAGGCGACCGGCCCGGCGTCGTTGGTGAACGCGGCCAGCCAGCGCGAGTTCGCGTGCTCGCGGCCGCTGATCGACGGGTCGCCCGGGTTGAGCGCCCGGACCGCCTTGAGGTCGGCCTCGATCGCCGGGTCGAGCACGATGAACTCGGTCCGGTCCTTGAGCACGGTCACGATCTGCGGCTCCAGCGTGTCCGGGTGCAGCACCACCCCGTCCACGTCGGCTTCCGGGTCCTCGGCCAGCACCTCGATCGCGCCGGTGGCCACGTCGACCCGGATCAGCCGGGCGGTGTTGGCGTCGACCGGGGTGATCACCAGCAGGCTCCGGCCGTCCGCGCTGAACGACACCACCCCGCTGGTGGTCGCGTCGTCGGCCGGGAACGACATCAGCTCCCGCCAGTCGCCGCCCGGCTGCTCGCGGACCATCAGGTTCATGCCGCCGTCGGGCAGCGGCGCGTAGGCGGCCCGCACGGCCAGGTCCTCGTCGGCCTCCCAGCCCGCGAAGCCGGGGTTCTTCTCCACCAGCGTCAGCTCACCGGTCCCCAGGTCGAGCCGGTAGACGTCGTGCAGCTGCGGGTTGTCCCGGTTCAGGCCGACCAGGATCTCGGCCGGGAACTTCTTGTTGCTCGCCACCACCTGGACCTGGACGCCGGGGAACGGGGTCAGGTCCCGGCGCTGCATGGTCTGCAGGTCGACGTCGTGCAGCCGCCAGTTCTCATCCCCGCCGGTGTCCTGGATGTACAGCAGGTGCCGGCCGTCGTGGGCCCAGAAGAACATGCGGATGCCGCGGTCCCGGTCGTCGGTCACGACCTGCGCCGACGCCCAGTCCACGGCGTCGCCGCCCGGGCCGACGCGCAGCGGCGCGACCCAGACGTTCAGCACGCCGTCGTCGGGTGCGATCCAGGCCAGCCGGCTGCCGTCGGGGGACAGCCGCGGGAACGTCCGCTCCGGGTTGCCGAACAGGACGGTACGGGGGATGAGGTCGGTCATGGTCTCTGCCTACCACAGCGGCTCAACCCGTTTCCCCGCCCGGGCTCGCTGTTCGCGATCAGCCGAGCCCCGGCCCGCAATCCGGGCCGGGGCGGCTGTCGTTCAGCTGCCGGCCGGTCCCGCCTGCCCCGGCACCGGGACGAACGGGTTACCGGTCACCGGCCAGCCGTCCACCCAGCTCAGCGACCGGATCTGAATCCAGGCATCGCCGCTGTCGAAGGCGTCGTAGTAGTGGTAGACCAGCAGCGGCGCCGTGCCGCCGCCGGCCCCCGGCCCGAACACGAACGGCGAGCCCGGCCCGATCATCCCGGCGTCGGTGCCCTGGACCTCCATCCCGCCGCCGTTCAGCATCGCGGTGCCGGAGGCGTCCACGTAGGGCCCGGTGATGCTGGCCGACCGGCCGACCTGGATGTGGTAGGTGCTGCTGATGCCCTTGCAGCAGTAGTCGACCGCTACGAACAGGTAGTAGTAGCCGCCGTGGTAAACGATCCCGGACCCCTCCTCCGGGTCGGGGGCGGGCTTGGCCGCCAGCGAGTACACGGTCGGGACGGCGCTGGAAGGCTTCCCGGTCGCCGTGTCCAGGCTGATCAGCTTGATCCCGCTCCAGAACGACCCGAACGACAGCCACTTGGCGCCCGCCGCGTCGGTCACCAGCGACGGGTCGATCGCGTTGTAGTCGTCGGCGGTGGTCGACCGGAACACCAGCCCGTCGTCGGTCCAGTGGTACCGCGGGCTGGCGGGGTTCAGGGTCGGCGTGGTCGCCAGCCCGATCACCGAGTTGTTGGAGCCGAAGCTCGAGCCCGCGTAGTACAGATGCCAAAGGCCCCCGAAGTAGGAGATGTCCGGCGCCCACAGGTTCGGGATCGACCCGAGCGCGCTGGTAATCCAGGCCGGCTGCTGGGCGAACACGGTCCCCTGGTACTGCCAGCTCCGCAGGTTGCGGGAGGTCCGGATCTGGATGTTCCCGTTCCCGATCACCCCAGCCGGGTCCCCGGTCGAGAACACGTAATAGGTGTTCCCCTCCCGCGCCATCGCCGGATCATGAATGAACGTGTACGGCTGCGGCACACTGGCCGCCGTCCGCGCCCCGCCCGCCCCAGCAGCCCCGCTCGCCCCAGCAGCCCCGCCCCCAGCTGCACCGGCCGCCCCACTAGCCACAGAAGCCCCGCTCGCCCCGCCAGCACCAGCGGCCGCACCGGCCCCCACCCCGGACGCGGTCGCGAACCCCGCCGCCCCGCCGCCCAGCACGGTCGCCACCGCCAGCGGCACCAGCACCGCCAGCGCGGCCCGCCCTCGCACCCGCAGCGCCGTCCAACCTCCGCGCAGACCCATCCTCGCGCACCTCCCAGTGCTCACAACCAGCCCTGACCCAGCACCCCCCGGCCAACCTGCTCCGCCCGCCCACACCCGTGAGCTCCAGACCCGCACCCGCGTCCCCACCCCACTCACACCCGGGTTCCCACCCCACTCACACCCGCGTTCCCACCCCATTCACACCGTGAGCGAACGTTCGCTCAAATCCCAAATCCGAGCATAGACAGACACAAATCCCCCCACAAGGCCCAAACTTTCTCCGACCCCGCCGGTCGCGTAGCTTGAAAGCGCCGCCCAGCCCTGGTCGAACCGGCATCGTGAGGAGCGGCTCATGCCCGGAGGTATCTACCGCTGTTCGGACGGTCATCTGTTCCGCCGCACCGTCCTGGCCATGCTGTTCGAGGCCAACCTCGGCCCCCAGCGCCACCTGGAAAAGTGCCCCGTCGACGGCCAGCTCCGCGTGGTCAAGCGGGTCAACCAGGACGAGCTGACCCAGGCCCAGCTGGCCGAGGTCGACGCCAACTCCCGGAAGTGACCCGGGTCCGCCCGCGCATTCCCCCGTGATATACCCATCCGGGACACCGGCCGCCGTACCCGCGGGCGCAAAGAGCGCGCCCCGCGCCCGTCCCCGCCGCACAATGCGATCTCAGATCAAGATCAACACCGGCCGCCGCGTCTCCCTCCAGCATCGCGCCTCCCGTCGGCGCCGCGCCTCCACTTACCGGGACCCTGCCCCCGAGTGCTCCGGCCAGCGCTGCCCGCCGACCCAGTAGTCCTCGATGTCCTCCAGCGGCCGCGCCTTGGTCTCCGGCACGAAGAACCGCACAAAGATCAGCGCCAGCACCCCGACGATCGCGTAGGTCCAGAACGTCCAGCTCTTGCCGATGTCGGCGATCATCGTCAGGTAGGTGACGGTGACCAGCAGGTTGGCCGACCAGTTGGCGACCGAGGCCCAGCTGGCGCCCACGCCCCGCAGCCGGGTCGGGAACACCTCCGCGCTCATCAGCCAGAACAGCGGTGAGATGGACGCGGAATAACACGCGATGTAAATGATCAGGGCCACCAGCAGCAGCACCCCGTAGTGGGTGGCACCCGCCCGGAAGATGAACCCCAGCGCCACCAGCATCGCGGTCATCCCGCTCAGCCCGATGTAGAACAGCGCCTTGCGCCCGATCAGGTCGACCAGCGCGATCGCCGCGAACACGAACAAGAACAACGTCAGGCCCACGTAGATGGTCGACACCAGCGCACTCGACGCCGACGAGCCACCCACGTAGGAGAAGATCGTCGGGCCGTAGAAGAGCACCGTGTTAGGCCCGATGAACTGCTGGAATACGGCCAGTCCAACGCCTGCCACCAGGGCGCCGCGCAGGCCCGGCCGGAGCAGGTCGCGCCAGGAGGAGGTCTGCTCGGCCTCGATGCTGTCGCGGATGGCGTCGATCTCGTCGTCGCTGGCGCCGGGATCGACCTTCGCGGTCACCGCCCGGGCCTCGTCCCAGCGGCCGCGCATGGCCAGCCAGCGCGGGCTGTGGTCGAGTCGCAGCATCCCGACGGCCAGCGCCACCGCCGCCACCACCGCGGTGGCGAACATCGGCCGCCAGCCCCAGCCGAGCTTGGTGTAGAGGAAGTCGAACAGGTAGGAGACCAGGATCCCGAACGCGATGGCGAGCTGTTGCAAGATGACCAGCGCGCCGCGGACCTGGCGCGGTGCCAGCTCGGCGATGAACACCGGCACGATCATCGACGACGCGCCCACCGCGACCCCGGTCACCAGCCGGAACGCGAAGAACCACCAGTAGCCGGGGGAGATCGCGGTCAGTACCGCGCCCAAGCCGTAGACGATGGCCATCACCAGCAGGGCGTACCGGCGGCTGATCCGGTCGGCCAGCTTGCCCGCGAACACGGCGCCCAGCACCGACCCGATCAGGACCGCCGCGACCGCCAGCTCCTCCGACCCGGAGGACATGTGGAACGCCTTGACCAGCTGCAGCTCGGCCCCGGAGATGACGCCGATGTCGTAGCCGAACAGCAGGCCGCCCAGCGCCGCGACGCTGGCCACCAGATACGTGTACCGGGGTGCCGACCGGAAGACCGTCATGGGAGATACCTGCCCGTTCGCTGGAATCCGGGTGCCACAACTACCCGGCGCCCCCGCGGTCATGCACAGCCAGCGTCAATTGGGCAAAGGCTTGCGCATCACCATCCGCGCCTGGCCCGCCCCGCCGTAGTCTTCGACCCGGGTCAGCGTGAACCCGAGCGCCCGGTGGAAGGCCTGCGACCCCTCGTTGTCCGGGCTGGTGATGGCCTTGAGCGCCACCGCCCCGCGCGCGGCCGCCAGCTCGGTGAACGCGGCGTACAGGTGCTGGCCGAGCCCCTCGCCGCGGGCGTCGTCGCGGACCGCGACCAGGTGCACGTAGGCGTCCCGGGTGGGGGCCACGAATCCCAGCAGGTAGCCACGGACCTGCCCGTCGGAGCCGCGGGCGGCCAGCGCGGTGTCGCCGAACTCGGCCACGAACAGTGGATGGTGCAGCGGGCGCAGCTGCTCGCGGTCACCCCAGAACCGGGTGAACTCCCGCAGGATGGCGGCCAGGTCGGTGTCGCGGACCCGGTAGATGCTGACCTCCGGCATGCTGCTCATCGTGCCCGGTCGGGGTGCACGTAGACATCCGGGTGATCCGTAATACCGTCAAGGCGTGGGCACAGTGGGCGGCACCTCGGTCAGCGGGACCCGGCGGACGACCCTGGCCGGTCGGCTGGTGCGGCTCGGGTTCGCCGACGCCGCCAAGGCCGAGCGGCTGGTCACGTCCGACCTGGGCCTGGACGTCGACCCGGGCGACCGGCCGGGCGCGATCACCCCACCGGGCGGCTCCGGCTCCCCGGGCCGGGATGAGACCGTGCTGGCGGCGCTGGCCGCCGCCGCCGACCCCGATCTGGCCCTGGTCGGGCTCGCCCGGATCGCCGGCGCCGAAGCGGGCGACGACGCGGCCGCCCTGCGGGCCACGCTGCGGTCCGAGCCCGGGTTCCGGCAGCGGCTGATCGCCGTGCTCGGGTCCAGCACCGCCCTCACCGACCACCTGGCCCGCCACCCCGGCGACGCGCTGATCCTGCGGGGCGCCGACGGCGTCCGCCGCCCCAGCCCCGACGAGCTGCGGGCCTCGCTGGTGTACGCGGTGGCCGGCAACCCGCTGGACGAATACCCGGTCTCCGACCTGGCCGCGCTGAACGGCACCGACCCGTCGGCGGCGCTCACCGCCGCCTACAAACGGCACATCCTGCACCTGGCCGCCCGCGACCTCACCGGCGTGGTCACGGTCGACCAGGTGGCGTCCGAGCTGGCCGACATCGCGGCCGCCGCCATGTGCGCGGCCCTGTCGGTGGCCCGCGCCCAGCTGCCGTCCGGGTCGGCTCCCGCCCGGCTGGCCGTGATCGCGATGGGCAAGTGCGGCGGCTGCGAGCTCAACTACTCCAGCGACGTCGACGTGATCTTCGTGGCCGAGCCACCCGCCGGGCCGCCCGACCGGCCGCTCAGCGGACCCCCCACCGGCGCCGCGGCCGCCGCGGCCGAGCCCGGTCCCGAGGCGACCGACGCCGCCCTGCGCACCGCCACCCGGCTGGCCAGCAACATGATCAAGGTCCTGTCCAAGACGACCTCGGAAGGCATGATCTTCCCGGTCGACCCCAACCTGCGCCCCGAGGGCCGCAACGGCCCGCTGGTGCGCACGCTCGCCAGCCACGTCGCCTACTACGAGCGCTGGGCCAAGACCTGGGAGTTCCAGGCCCTGCTGAAGGCCCGGCCCGCGGCCGGCGACATGCGGCTCGGCCAGGAGTACATGGACCTGGTCGCGCCGATGATCTGGCAGGCCGCCCAGCGGGAGAACTTCGTCGAGGACGTCCAGGCCATGCGCCGCCGGGTGGAGAAGACGCTGCCCCCCGACCAGGCCCCGCGCGAGATCAAGCTCGGGCCCGGCGGCCTGCGCGACATCGAGTTCGCGGTCCAGCTGCTGCAGCTGGTGCACGGCCGGACCGACGAGGCCCTGCGCAGCCCGTCCACCCTGCCCGCCCTCGACGCGCTGGCCCGGGGCGGCTACGTCGGCCGCGAGGACGCCCACGAGCTGGCCGAGGCTTACCGGTTCCTGCGCCAGGTCGAGCACCTGCTGCAGCTCTACCGGCTGAGCCGGACCCACACGCTGCCGGAGGACCCGGCCGTGCTGCGCCGCCTGGGCCGGGCGCTGCGCTCGATCGCGGCCAGCAGCGGCCAGCCCCGCGAGCCCGCCCCGCCCGGCACCAACCCGGCCGACGAGTTCACCGAACTGTGGCGCCGCCACGCCCGCCAGGTCCGGCGGCTGCACGAGAAGCTGTTCTACCGGCCGCTGCTGGGTGCGGTCGCCCGGCTGCCGGGCGAGGTGGCCCGGCTGACCCCGGCCGCCGCCCAGGCCCGGCTGGAGGCGCTCGGCTACGTCGACCCGGCCGGCGCCCTGCGCCATATCGAAGCGCTGACCGCGGGCGTGTCCCGGCGGGCCGCCATCCAGCGCACGCTGCTGCCGGTGCTGCTCAGCTGGTTCGCCGACGCCGCCGAGCCGGACGCCGGGCTGCTGGCGTTCCGGCAGGTCAGCGACGCGCTCGGCGACTCGCCCTGGTACCTGCGGCTGCTGCGGGACGAGACCAAGGCGGCCGAGCGGATGGCGCACGTGCTGGCCTCCAGCCGCTATGCGGCCGGCCTGCTGCTGCGCGCCCCGGAGGCGGTGGCGATCCTCGGCGACGACACCGAGCTGGTGCCGCGCTCGCCGGAAGCGCTGCGGGCCGAGGCCGACGCGGCCGTGCGCCGCCACGCCGACGCCGAGGGCGCGGCCGCCGCCGTCCGCTCGCTGCTGCGCCGCGAACTGCTGCGGATCGCCGCCGCCGACCTGATCGGGCTGATCCGCCCGGCCGAGGTCGCCGACGCCCTCAGCGCGGTCGCCGCCGCCAGCATCGAGGCGGCGCTGGCCGCCGCCGCCCGGAAGTACGAGGGGGACAAGGGCGCCCCGCTGCCGACCCGGATCGCGGTGATCGGCATGGGCCGGTTCGGCGGCCACGAGATGAGCTACGGCAGCGACGCCGACGTGATGTTCGTGCACGACCCGCGGCCCGGGGCCGACGAGCAGGAGGCCGGGCGGGCCGCCCACTCCGTGGTCCAGGAGATGCGGCGGCTGCTGACGTTGCCCGGCCCCGACCCGGCCCTGGTCGTCGACGCCAACCTGCGGCCCGAGGGGCGGCAGGGCCCGCTGGTGCGCACGCTGGCCTCCTACCTGGCCTACTACCGCCGCTGGTCGCGCCCCTGGGAAGCGCAGGCGCTGCTGCGGGCCGAACCGGTGGCCGGTGACGCCGAGCTTGGCGCCGAGTTCAGCGCCATGATCGACGAGTTCCGCTACCCCGACGGCGGCATCGCCGAGACCGGCGTCCGCGAGGTCCGGCGGCTCAAGGCCCGGATGGAGGGTGAGCGGATGCCGCGCGGGGTCGACCCGGCCCTGCACGTCAAGCTCGGTCCCGGCGGCCTGTCCGACGTCGAATGGACCATCCAGCTGCTGCAGCTCCGCCACGCCTTCGCCGTCGCCCGCCTGCGCACCACCCGCACCCTGCCCGCGCTGGCCGCCGCCCGCGAGGCCGGCCTGATCACCGCGGCCGACGCCGCCACCCTGGCCGAGGCCTGGCAGCTGGCCGCCCGCATCCGCGACGCCGTGATGCTGGTCCGCGGCACCGCCGCCGACACGATTCCCACCGCCCACCACGAACAGGCCGCCGTCGCCCGCATCCTCGGCTACGGCCCCGGCGAGGGCCAGGCCCTGGTCCAGGACTACCGCCGCGCCGCCCGCCGCGCCCGCTCGGTCATGGACCGCCTTTTTTACGGCTGACCTGAGCCCCGCAGACCCCGCACCAGCCGGTCACCCGCTGCCCCCACACCCTTTTCCTGCGGCTCCGCCACCAGCACCGCGAAGCCGCCGCCAGCTCGGCCAGCTCGGACGGCACCCCCGGCCAGTAACCCCAGCTCCGTCACCAAGTAGCCCCCAGCTCCGCTCGCGAGCCCCCCGCAGCATCCACACGCCCCACTCAGCCCTCAAGCCACACCCGCCCCGCCAAGCTCAGCACTTCGTGGTCCTGCCGAGTTCGGGCAGACTTTGGTACAGCATTTGTAAAAAAGTCTGCCCGAACCCTGCATCCTCGCCGCTCCTGAGGCCGCCGCACCAGGTCACCCCTCACAGCCGCCCGTTCGCCCGCAGCACCCGCAGCGCGTCCACCGTCAGCGCCCCGCGCCACTCCCGTTCCGCCGCCGGCGACCACGCCAGCCAGTTGAACGTCCACCCGCCGTCCGCCTGCTGCCCCGCCGCCAGATGGTCCAGGTGTGCCTTGATCGTCGCCTCGTCGAACAACGGCCGGGCCATCGAGTCCGGTACCGGCGCGAAGTTCAGCGGCGAATGGACCTCACCCTCGGCGTCCGGGTCCAGGGTCACGATCCCGCTGTCCAGGATCAGCGGCCCCAGCCGGTCCATCGCCCGCCGGGCCCGGTCCCGGTCGGGAACGTACTGCAGGAAGTGCAGCATCCCGCTCATGCCGTACGGGGTCGGCTCGGCCCGCCCCTCGGCCAGCCCGTCGATCCGCGACCACATGACCTCGTCGGCGCCGTCCAGCCAGCGGTGCGCGGCCCCCCGCTTGTGCAGCGTCCCCGCCATCAGCCCGGTCTGGATGTCCGAGGCCGGGGGCGCCCCGTCCACCCCCTTCGGGCCCGCGTCGGGCACCAGCCAGGGCGCGTGCGGCCAGTCCGCCATGCCGTCGTGCACGAACAGCACGCCGCCTTCGGCCG
>Ga0213875_10001063_pt1 | contig 19261 bp, 13 predicted proteins | sample BarmaccomBMRX_R8_FD_160105 | JGI IMG/M metagenome (GOLD analysis project Ga0213875, IMG submission 160105) | Root-associated microbial communities from Barbacenia macrantha in rupestrian grasslands, the National Park of Serra do Cipo, Brazil - RX_R8 | ecosystem: Host-associated > Plants > Roots... | reverse complement strand
GGCCTCCTCGATGAGGTCGTGCGGCACCTTCAGGCCGTACTTCTCCAGCGGCACCAGGTAGCTGCGGTAGTAGTCGTCGTAGATCCACCGCCGCCACATCTCGGCGTACGACTCGCGGTCCTTGCGGCGGTCCTTCGTGCCGTACTCGATGAACGTGCCGATCGCCGCGTCCACCACGCGGTGGTTGTTCCACCACGCGTAGCGCAGGTCGCGCTCGAGAAGCTGCTGGTTCTCCTCGTCGGCCAGCGCCATCAGCAGCGTGGCGTACCCGTTGCTGATGTGCCGCGACTCGTCGGACTGCACCGAGTGGAACACGGTCGGCAGCAGGTAGTCGCCGTTGGCGGCGGCCTCGGCCGGCATGGCCACGAACAGGGTGTTCGTGAACGCGGTCTCGGCCACGATCGTCAGGTAGATGGACGCGGCCGTGATGGCGTCGCCGGTGATGAAGCCCTCGGCGAACTGCCGGCCGATCGTCCCGCAGTAGTCGTTGTGGAACCCGCGCAGGCTGGTGTTGAAGCCCGCCGGGTCGATGTAGTTGTTCATGTACAGGCGCTTCAGGTTCTGCTGGATCGTGGAGTGCCGTACCTCGTCGATCATCTGGATCGCCTGGCCGTTGTGCAGCTCAGGGTTCGGCACGTTGCGGAACAGCAGCGGCATCGCCCGCGCCGCGGAGATCTCCGGCAGCGGGATGATGCTCAGGAACAGCTTCTGCCATTCCAGCCAGCGCTCCTGGACTTGGCGGAACATGTTGCCGCGGATGGCGCCGTCCTCGGCGCCGTAGACGCGGTGGTCTTTTTCCTCCTGCATCGGGAAGTAGGACCGGAGCACCTGCTTGAGCGGGTCCTTCTTCTGCGCCCTGCGGAAGGTGTAGTCGGTCCCGTACTGCGAGACCGGCTGGTGGTACGCGGGCTCCCAGGCGAGTTCCTGGATCTTCTGGTGCGCCCTGGCCACGCTCTGGCGGCTCATCTCGTCGTCACCCCTTCCCCGGGGCCGGGACGGTGCGGACGGACCGCCGGCCCCGAAAAGTCCTTGTGTGCTGGATCTCATCGCGAAAGCCGAGGTCATGGCCTCTCAACCTGAGACACGTCCTGAGACACGTCCGGGGACACCGGCGGGGGCGCCCGGACCCACGAGGCGGCAGTCTCAACTTGAGACAGTGCTCCGTTACCGCGGGTTTAACGTGGTAGCGGCGACGGTAAACCGGAAGCGATCAGCGCCAGGCTGAGCCTCCAGGCAGCGCAGGCTGAGCCTCCAGCCGGAGATACAGGTGAGGGAGGCGGGCATGGCACATGCAGCATCGTCGCTGCACGTTGTCCGAGACCGGCTGGCCGAAGCGAGGGAGCGGTTCCTCGCGGCGGAGCCGGTGGATCCGCGTGCCGTGCGCGAGCCGATCCTTGCGTCGTGGCGCCGTTCCCGCGAGTGGAACGTCGCGGCCAACCGCATCCACCTGGACTATCTGCATGACCCCAACCTGGAGGGCACACTGGCCCGCAGCGCCGAACCGGTGCTGCGGCAGCTGCACGAGCAGCTCGACGGCCAGCCGATCAGCGTCATCCTGACCGACGCCGACGGACTGGTGCTCACCAGGCTGACCGGGGACCACGACCTGGAGCGTGCCCTCGACGGCATCAAGCTGGCCCCCGGCTTCAGCTACGCCGAAGACCGTGTGGGCACCAACGGCATCGGCACCGCGCTGGAGGCCGGCGGCCCCGCCCACGTCTTCGGTCATGAGCATTACGCGGAGTACCTGGAGCGCTTCGGCTGCGCAGGGGTACCGATCCACGACCCGGTCTCGGGCAAGACGGTCGGCGTCATCGACCTCACCTGCTGGCGCAAGGACGCCGATCCGCTGATGATCTCGCTGGTGAAGTCGACCGCCGAGCAGATAAGGCGCGCCATGCTGGCCGCCGGCAGCAGCCGGGACTTCCACCTGCTCCAGGAGTACATGCGGGCCTGCCGGCGCACCGGCGGCATTGTGCTGGCTCTCGGCAACGACGTGGTCATGCTGAACGATCACGCGCGCCGCGTGCTGGACCCCGGCGACCAGGCCGCACTGATCGGCCAGGCCACGGAGGCGCTGGCCGGGGGACGCGGGTCTCACGCCGGCGTCACGGTGAGCCTGCCCAGCGGCATGGTGGCGCGCGTGTTCTGCCGCCCGGTCGGCGACGGCCGGTTCTTTGACGGCGTGGTGCACGTGAAGCTGGTCGCGCCCGCCGCCCCCGCGGCCGAGGTGCCGGCGCCGCGGTCCGCCATGTACCTGCCGGGCCTGGTGGGCAGCGGCGTGCTGTGGCTGCGGGCGTGCCGCGAGGCGGAGACCGCCTACGACAGCGGGGACTGGCTGACGCTGGAGGGCGAGCCCGGCGCCGGCAAGCTGGCCCTGGTCCGCGCCGTACACCAGCGGCGGAACCCGGCCGCGCCGTTCCACGTGCTGGACGCGGCGGAATCCGGGACCGCGGCGGGTGGCACCCAGGACTGGCTCGTAAAGGTGCGCCACGAGCTGCTGGACGGCCGGGGAATGCTGGTCATCAGGCACGTCGACGCGCTGGCGGCCCGGCCGCTGCACGCGCTGGCCTGCGCGCTGCAGGAGGCGCGGACCGCCGACCGCCATTGCCACCTTCGGGTGGCGGTGACGCTCAGCCGCGGCCGCGGGGGAGAGGACGGCACGAGGGGCGAGGACCTGGCCAGGCTGCTGCGGTTCTTCCCCGGGACCGTGCAGCTCCCGCCGCTCCGGCATCACGTCGACGACCTGCAGGAGCTGGTTCCGTTCTTCCTCGCCAGGCTCAGCCAGCACGGCCGCCTCAGCTGCTCACCCGAGGCGATGCAGCTGCTGATGCGGTCGGCATGGCCGGGCAACACCGATCAGCTGTGGCGGGTGCTCAGGCAGGTTGTGCAGCGCCGCCGGGCGGGCGCCATCATGCCGCGCGACCTGCCGCCGGAGTGCTGGACGGTGAGCCGCAGGCTGCTCAGCCCGCTGGAGTCGATCGAGCGGGACGCCATCGTGCAGAGCCTGCTCGACCACGACGGCAACAAGGTCAAGGCCGCGGAGGCGCTTGGCATGTCGCGGGCGACGATCTACCGCAGGATCCACGAGTACGGCATCGTCACCTCCGGCGCCTAAGCTCCCGGCACCGTAGCGCAGCCCGTCCATCAGCAGGTCGAGCAGGCGGCCGGCCTGCTCGCGCCTGGCCGGCTCGCCGGCGGCGAGGGACACGCCGGACAGGCTCGCGAGCACGTCCTCCGGGCGCATGCCGGAGCGGACGGCGCCCGCCGCGGCGCCGGCCTGAAGCAGTGATGCGATCGCGCCGGTGAGCCGGGTGCGGCTGGTCGCGAAGGGGTTCCCGCCGGACGCGATAACCGCGCGCAACGCGTCGGCCATGCCGCGTTTGGTGGCCGTGTAGTCGATGTAGCGGTCCATCCAGGTACGCAGCGCCGCGTCTGGCGGCATCGTGAGCAGCAGGCCGGGCACGGCGTCGCACAGCCTGGCGAGCTCGCTGCGGTACGCCGCCTCGATGAGCGCCTCGCGGGTGGGGAAGTGCCGGTAAAGCGTGCCGATCCCGACACCGGCGTCCTTTGCGATCGCGTCGAGCGTCGCGTCGAGCCCGTCGCGGGAGAACGCGCGCACGGCGGCGTCGAGCAGCCGGTCGCGGTTGCGCCGCGCGTCGGCCCGCAGCGGCCTGGCCCCAGTGGCCGGCACGGCCCCTCCCATGGTTCCATGATCGTGGGTCAAAGGGCACCAGTAAAGGTGCACAACGACCCATGATCATGGTCCGCGCAACAAAGGGGCCCTGGGAGCTGGCCGGTAGACGGCCAGCGGGCCAGGTAAAGCCACCGCCCGTTCCGTAAGAGCAGCGGCGAGCACCGGCTCCGGGCCCGTCAGATCCTGCCCCAGGCCTCGGTCAGCACCTCGCGCAGGATCCGCTCCATCTCGTCGAAGTGCTCCTGGGTGCAGATGAGCGGCGGCGCGAGCTGCACCACCGGGTCGCCGCGGTCGTCGGCCCGGCAGATCAGCCCCGCGTCGAACAGCGCCTGGGACAGGAACCCGCGAAGCAGCCGCTCCGACTCGTCGTCGCTGAACGTCTCCCTGGTGGCCTTGTCCTTCACCAGCTCGATGCCGTAGAAGTAGCCGTCGCCGCGGACGTCGCCGACGATCGGCAGGTCGAGCAGTTTCTCCAGCGTCGCGCGGAACGCGCCCTCGTTGGCGCGGACGTTGCCGAGCAGGTCTTCCTTCTCGAAGATGTCCAGGTTTGCCAGCGCCACCGCCGCGGAAACCGGGTGGCCCGCGAACGTGACTCCGTGCAGGAAGGTCGACTGCCCGGAAAGGAACGGCTCCATCAGGGCGTCGCTGACCGCCATCCCGCCCAGCGGCGCGTACCCGGACGTCAGTCCCTTGGCGAAGGTGATGATGTCCGGCTGGTAGCCGTACCGCGACGAGCCGAAATAATAGCCGAGCCTGCCGAACGCGCAGATGACCTCGTCGGAGACGAGCAGCACGCCGTGGCGCGTGCAGATCTCCCGCACCCGCTCGAAGTAACCGGGCGGCGGCGGGAAGCAGCCGCCGGAGTTCTGCACGGGCTCTACGTACACCGCGGCCACCGACTCCGGCCCCTCGCGCAGGATCGCCCGCTCGATCTCGTCCGCGGCCCAGGTGCCGAAGTCCTCGAGCGACCCCGCCGCGAAGCCGGGCGCGCGGTAGAAGTTGGTGTTCGGCACGCGGACGCCGCCCGGCGTCATCGGCTCGAACGGGTACTTGATGTCGGCGAGGCCGGTGACGGCGAGCGCGCCCATCGAGGTGCCGTGGTAGGCGATGTCGCGGCTGATCACTTTGTACCGTGCCGGCTGCCCGGTCAGCTTGAAGTACTGCTTGGCCAGCTTCCACGCCGACTCCACGGCCTCGGAGCCGCTGGTGGTGAAGAACACCCGGTTCAGGTCGCCCGGTGTCAGCTCCGCCAGCCGCCCCGCCAGTTCGACCGCCCGCGGGTGCGCGTAGGACCACAGCGGGAAGTACGCGAGCTCCGACGCCTGCCGCGCCGCCGCCTCGGCGATCTCCGTCCGCCCGTGCCCCACCTGCGAGACGAACAGCCCGGACAGCCCGTCCAGGTATCGCTTGCCGTGGTTGTCGTAGACGTAGACTCCGGACCCGCGCACGATGACCGGCACGTCGCTGGCGCCGTAGGCCGACATCCGGGTGAAGTGCAGCCAGAGGTTCCGCTTGGCGACGTCCTGGAGGTCGTGGCTGCCGGCGCGGCCGGCGCCGGTGGTGTCGCTGACGGTGTTGTCTGGTGTCATCGCGTTCCCCATGAGTAGGTCTGCTTGCGTAGTTTCAGGTAGACGAACGTCTCGGTGCTGGTCACGGCCGGCACTCCGCGCACCCGGCCGAGGATCTCCAGCAGGTGGTCGTCGTTTTCGCAGACGACCTCGACCAGGAGGTCGAAAGATCCGGCGGTGATCACCACGTAGTCGATCTCGTCCATCGCGGCCAGGTGGTCGGCCACCTTCTCCAGGTCCCCGTCGCACTTGACCGTGATCATCGCCTGCCGCCGGAACCCGAGCGTGAGCGGGTCGGTGACGGCGACGATCTGCATCACGCCCGCCTCCTGCAGGCGCTGGACCCGCTGCCGCACGGCCGCCTCGGACAGCCCCACCGCCTTGCCGATCGCGGCGTAGGACCGCCTGCCGTCGGCCTGCAGCTGCTCGATGATCCGCTTGGAGATATCGTCGAGCACGGCCGTGGCGGCGGCCGGGAGCGCGCGCGGGGTATGTGCCATGCGATCACTCCTCCAAGGGCGCGTCTACCCGAGAGCGCGCCGGGTACTTAACATGCTGTCATGCCAGGCCGTGATGTCAACTGATTTCGTAGATATAAGCAAGAATAGCTACTGAATCACTTGTAATGACCGTATATCTCTGCGAAGCTCGTCGCTAGATGACCATTGGAGGCGGGAGATGACCCGGACACCGCTGCGGAACTTCGTGAACGGGAAGCACGCCGACACCCGTGACGGCCGGCTGAGCGACCTGCTCGACCCCAGCACCGGCGAGGTGTACGCGCAGGCGCCGGTGTCCGGGCCGCAGGACGTGGACGAGGCGCTCCGCGCCGCCGCCGCCGCGTTCGGCGGCTGGCGGGACAGCACCCCGGCCGAGCGGAGCCTCGCCCTGCTCAGGATCGCGGACGCGGTCGAGAAACGCGCCGAGGAGATCACCGAGGCGGAGAGCGGGAACACCGGCAAGCCGGTCGCGCTGACCCTGTCGGAAGAGCTCCCGCCTTCCGTCGACCAGATCCGGTTCTTCGCCGGCGCCGCCAGGGTGCTCGAGGGCCGCAGCGCGGGCGAGTACATGGCCGACCACACCTCCTTCGTCAGGCGCGAGCCGGTGGGCGTGTGCGCCCAGGTGACGCCCTGGAACTACCCGCTGATGATGGCGGTGTGGAAGATCGCGCCCGCGCTGGCGGCCGGCAACACGGTGGTGCTGAAGCCGTCCGACACCACGCCGGTCTCCACCCTGCTGCTCGCCGAGATCGCCGGCGAGTTCCTGCCGCCGGGCGTGCTCAACGTCGTCTGCGGCGACCGGGACACCGGCCGGGAACTCGTCCGGCACAAGATCCCGCGGATGGTGTCGATCACCGGCTCGGTGCGGGCCGGGATGGAGGTGGCTCGGGCCGCCGCCGAGGACCTGAAGCGGGTGCATCTCGAGCTCGGCGGCAAGGCCCCGGTCATCGTGTTCGACGACGCCGACGTCGAGGCCGCGGCCGAGGGCATCGCCGGCGCCGGCTACTTCAACGCGGGCCAGGACTGCACGGCCGCGACCCGGGTGCTGGCCGGCCCGGGCATCGCATCAGACCTGACGGCAGCGCTCGCCGAGCAGGCGCGGGGCACGACCACCGGCGGCCTCGACGTGCCCGACGCGGACTACGGCCCGCTGAACAACCCGAACCAGCTCGCCCGCGTCTCAGGCTTCTTCGAGCGGATCCCCGCGCACGCCGAGGTGGTCACCGGCGGCCACCGGGCGGGCTCACGCGGGTTCCTGTTCGAGCCGACCGTGGTGTCCGGCCTGAACCAGGACGACGAGATGATCCAGAACGAGATCTTCGGCCCGGTCATCACCGTCCAGCGGTTCACCGACGAGGAGGAGGCGCTGCGCTGGGCCAACGGCGTGGAGTACGGGCTGGCGTCCAGCGTCTGGACCCGGGACCACGGCCGGGCGATGCGAATGGCCCGCCGCCTGGACTTCGGCGCGGTCTGGATCAACACGCACATCCCGATCGTCGCCGAGATGCCGCACGGCGGCTTCAAGCACTCCGGCTACGGCAAGGACCTGTCCATGTACGGCTTCGAGGACTACACCCGCATCAAGCACGTCATGAGCTACATCGGCTCGTGACATCGGCGGCCGCCCGCGCTGGCTGAAGATCAAAATCAGTCTTCCGAACGGGCGGTGGTCACTCCGGCCGCGGACCCGGCTTCCCCGCGTCCGGGCGCGCCCAGATGCCACGGTCGTGCATGAGCGCGATCTGCTTGTCGATGACCTCGCGGCGGTATTCGGCGTGCTTGTACGGGGCGCGGCCGAGGTAGAGGTTCCTGGGGTAGACCGGTTCTTCGTAGATGAGCTGGTACTGCTCGGTGGTGAGGTCCTTGATCCAGTTGTCCCACTGCGCGCTGGCGCGGAACCGGCGCAGCGCGTCGATGTCGATGGTCCCGGCGACCCAGGAGGACCCGCCGCTGTAGTCGTGCCGGCCGATGATCTGCCCGCGGTAGTCGATCACGGCCGACCCGCCGCCGAAGGTGTCGATCGGGACCGTGGACTCAGCGTTCAGGTAGTAGGTGCCGACGTTGCACGCGATCAGGTACAGGTTGTTGTCGAGGGCGCGCGCCCGGTTCTGGACCTCGAACAGGCCGTTGCCCACGTGCGGGTGCGGATAGGGCCCGCGGTAGACGACCTCGGCGCCGTTCATGGCCAGGCCGCGCGCGTTCTCCGGGTACGAGCCCTCGTTGGCCATCAGAAACCCGAGCCTGCCGATCGCGGTGTCGGCGACCGGGTAGAACGCGTCCAGGTTACGGCCGTACAGCTCGATCCACCTGTCCCAGACGTTGTGCGGCGTGAGCGAGTGCTCCACCGGGAGAAGCGGCACCACCTTGTGGTGCCGGAGGATCACGTCGCCCTCCGGGCTGAGAACGAAGCCGACGTTGAAGAAGCGGCCGGGGAATTCCGGATGCCGCGCTTTCGCCTGCGCCATCAGGAAGACGTTCCACTGCCGGGCCAGCGCGCCGAGATAATCAGTCTCCGGTCCGGGGATGTCGATCGCGCATTCCCTGGCGAACTCCTCGTGGTCGAGGTCGAGCACCTCGTCGTTGAACCCCTGCAGCGCGCCCTCCGGGACCGCGATGAGCCGCACCGGCAGGTCCAGGCTGGACAGCCACGACGCGGCCTTGATCAGGTGCGAGAGGTGCTCGAGGTTGGTCTTGATCTCGTCACGGTGGCGGATGCCGCGCATGGTGGGTACCAGGCCAAGGGCCTGATAGGGCTCTGTCATGCCTCATCCCTTTCGGCCTGCGGGCCGCTGTTTCCCCTGTTGTACCTGAAATCGGTGATCGTGTGTACTGCAGGCATGAGTCAGGTGCCTGCCGCCGTCGCCCGCTCGCTTTCCGGTGCCGTGCCGCGGCCCTACTGGCTGGACCAGCCGGACGCGCCGGATGCGCTGCCCGCGCTGGCCGGGGCGATCACCGCGGACCTGGCCGTGGTCGGCGGCGGGTTCTCCGGGCTGTGGACCGCCCTGCTGGCCAGAGAGCGTGACCCGTCGCTGGACGTCGTGGTCCTCGAGACGCGGACGGCCGGGTGGGCGGCGTCGGGCCGTAACGGCGGGTTCTGCGCCGCCAGCCTCACCCACGGTCTCGGCAACGGCCTGGCGAGGTTTCCCTCAGAGATGGCGCGGCTCGACCGGATGGGCGCGGAGAACCTGCGCGAGATAGCCGAGACCATCGCGAAGCACCGCATCGACTGCGACTTCTCGCCGGCCGGCGAGCTGAACGTAGCGACCGCGCCGTGGCAGCTTGCTGACCTGCACGAGGAAGCCGAGGCGGCGCGGGCACTCGGGCACGACGTCCGGGTGCTGGACGCGGACGCCGTGCGCCGGGAGCTCGACTCGCCGACGTTCCTCGGCGGCGTGTGGGAATCCGGGACGCTGGCGCTGGTCGAACCGGGGCGGCTGGCCTGGGGGCTGCGCCGCGCGTGCCTGGAAGCGGGCGTGCGGATCTACGAGCGCACTCCGGTCCGTTCCGTCACCTCCGTCACCTCCGTCACCTCCGTCACCGGGGTCGGCGCGGGCGTGAATCTGGCCACGCCGTACGGCCGGGTCCGCGCCGGGAAGGTAGCGCTCGCCACCGGGGCGTACCGGCCGCTGCTGCGCCGGATCAGGAACTACATCGTCCCGGTCTACGACTACGCGCTGATGACGGAGCCGCTGCCGGAGGCGCAGCTGGCCAGCATCGGGTGGCGGAACCGGCAGGGCGCCGCCGACCACGGCAACCAGTTCCACTACTTCAGGCTGACCCGCGACAACCGCATCCTGTGGGGCGGCTACGACGCCGTCTACTTCAACGGGGGCCGGATCCACGACGAGCAGGCGCAGCGCCCCGAGACGTTCGCCCGGCTCGCCGCGCACTTCTTCCGGGCGTTCCCGCAACTGGAGGGCGTCTCGTTCACCCACGCCTGGGGCGGAGTGCTCGACACGTGCAGCCGGTTCTGCGCGTTCTTCGGCACGGCGTACGGCGGCCGGCTCGCCTACGCGGCCGGATACACCGGGCTCGGCGTGGGCGCGAGCAGGTTCGGCGCCCAGGTGATGCTGGACCTGCTGTCCGGTGCGGACACCGACCGCACCCGCCTCGCCATGGTCCGCTCCAAGCCGGTGCCGTTCCCCCCGGAGCCGGTTCGTTCCGCCGTGATCCAGCTGACCCGTTCCTCGCTGGCCCGCGCCGACCGCAACAACGGCCGCCGCGACCTCTGGCTCCGCACCCTAGACCGCCTGGGCCTCGGCTTCGACTCCTAACCCGGTCATTCCGCACCTTAGCCCCGGCGCGCCTGCCGCCCGTCACGCGCGCCTCCGTCCCCGCCCGCGCCCGCCCCTCCGTCCCTGCGCGCTTCCGCCTCCCTGTCCCTGCGCGCTTCCGCCTCCCTGTCCCTGCGCGCTTCCGCCTCCCTGTCCCTGCGCGCTTCCGCCTCCCCGTCCCCGCGCGCTTCCGCCTCCCCGTCCCCGCGCGCCTCCGCCTCCCCGTCCCCGCGCGCCTCCGCCTCCCCGTCCTCGTGCCCGCCCGTCCCTCCGTCCCCGCGCCCGCCTCCGCGTCCGGCGCGCCTCCGCCTGCCCTCGCCGGGCTTGCTCATGATCCCGGAAAGTAAGGGTCGCCTACGGCACCCTAATTTCCGCAAAAGCATTCGTGAGTTGCGGATCGTGGAAACGGCGGGTCGTATGCGACACCGAAAGTTCCACAACGCCGTTCATCGCTGGTGTTCCATGGAAACGGCGGGTCTTAGCGGGGCATTCTGGCGCGCAGTGTGTGATGCTTCCGAGGGTGCTGGTTGAGCTGGTGGCCGTGGGACTGTGGCTGGCGCCCTCACAGGCGCTGCCCGCCGTGTGGGTGTGGGAGCTGGCGCGACATACGCGCGGGCCGCCGTGTCGATGTGCCAGCGAGCCGGCTGTAGCCGGCCGAGCGGCACATTCACGCTCGCCCACGCGGAGGTCGGCGTCAGCCGCGCGCCGGGACCGAGGCGGACACGGCCGCCTTGTAGCGAGCGAAGCCGGGCAGCGCCGCGCAGATGACGGCGACCGCCGCGACGCAGCACAGCCCGCCCGAGACGAGCGAGAACCTGACGCTTGTGAGGCCGGCGACCACGCCGGAGCGGAGCTGGCCGGCCGGCGGTCCGAGGCCGTAGCTCAGCAGCTCCACGCCCGCCAGCCGGCCGCGCAGCGCGTCAGGAATCGTCTGGTTCCACAGTGTGTCGCGGAAGATCCCGCTCACCATGTCCGCGGCGCCCGCCGCTGTCAGGCAGGCGATGGCGAGGTAGATGTCCGGCGACAGGCCGAAGCCGGTCATCGCGACTCCCCATGCGGCCGCCGCCAGAGCGATGGCGCGGCCATGGCGCCGAACCCTGCCCATCCATCCGCTGAGCACCGTCACGCCGAAAGCCCCGGCCGACGGCGCCGCGAACATCAGCCCGGTCGCCCACGGCGCGTGCAGCAGCGCCGCCATAAAGGGGAACAGCGCGTTCGGGTACGCGAACACCATCGCCGCGAGGTCGGCCAGGTAGGAACCGAGGAGGTCCTGCCGCCCCAGCGCGTAGCGCAGCCCCGTCAGGACACCACCCACCCCGGCCCCTTCCGGCCGCTCCGCTCTTCCCGGCCGCTCCGCTCTTCCCGGCCGCTCCGCTCTTCCCGGCCGCTCCGCCCCTTCGGCCCCGGCGGCCCTATCTGCCTCTCCCGTTACGACCGGCGGCACCGGGCGCAGCAGGCCGAGCAACCCGAACGACATGGCGAAGCCCGCGGCGTCGAGCCCGTATACCAGCCACGGGCCAGGCGCCACCGCGAGAACACCGCCCAGCGACGAGCCGAGGATGAAGCTCGCGTTTCCCGACATCGCCAGCAGCGCCGAAGCCGCGGTGAGCTGCTCGCGTGGCACCAGCCGTGGCACCGAAGCGTCGAACGAGGGCCGCTGCAGCGCGGCAACCGCCATCATGACCGCCGAGACCGCATACAGCGGCCAGACCGCCGGGTCCGGCAGCAACGCGTTGACCAGCAGCAGGACCACGCAGAAGCCGAGGCCGGGTTCGCACCAGCGCATCATCGCGCGCCGGTCGAACCGGTCCGCGAGCGTCCCGCCGTACAGACCGAACACCAGCAGCGGCACGAGTTCCACGACGCCGAGCAGGCCCACCGCGAGCGGCGAGCGCGTGAGCTGCTTAGCCTGTACCAGCAGGGCGACCTCGGTCGCCTGGCCGCCAAGCAAGGTGATCGCCCGGCTGGCGAACACCAGGCGGAAGTCCCGCGAGGCGCGCAGTGGGGCGAGATCCGGCCGGAGACCGCTCAAGCGATCCCCGCCATCGCCCACGGGATCCGTGCCAGCACGCGGCGACGCTATCAGCGCGGGTACGGCTGCTCACAATGATTTTCCGCAGGTACCGGCGCACGCCGCCCATCCCCTCACCGCGACGAAGCCCCCGCACCGCGCCGAAGCCCCCACCGCGCCGAAGCCCCGGACCCGGGCACGGCCACTCCCTAACGCCACGTTGAGCAGCACGATGCCGGCCACGACCAGGATCGTCGCGGCGATCCGGGTGCGGCCGAACGGCTCGCGGAACACCACGGTTCCGATGATCGCGCCGAAGATGACGCTGGTCTCCCGCAGCGCCGCGATCGGCGCGAGCGCGCCGCGGGTCTGCGCCCACAGCACCAGGCCGTAGGCGAGCACGCTCAGCGCGCCCGCGGCAAGCCCGGCGGCCAGTATCCGCCTCGGCTGCGCCCGCAGCACATGACGCCGGCGGATCAGCGCGAACATCGGCACGCACAGGCTTTCCAGCAGCATCAGCCAGCCGATGTAACCTGCCGGGCTGGCCGACAGCCGGACGCCGAGGCCGTCCACCGTCGTGTAGGCCGCGATGGTGAGCCCGGTACCGATCGCCGCGATCAGCGCCGGGCGTCCCGGCCGCCGGCCGGCGAACACCAGGACCGCTAGGCCGGCGAACACGATCAGCACCCCGGCGAGCTGGGGCAGGGTCGGCCGCTCGGCGGCGAACGCCGCCGCCAGGATCGTGACGACCAGCGGGGACATCCCCCTCGCCAGCGGGTAGACCTGGCTGAACTCACCGAACTGGTAGGACCGCATCAGCAGCAGGTTGTAGAAGACGTGGATCGCGACCGAGCCCAGCAGGTACGGCCAGCAGGCCGAGCGGGGCAGCGGCGCCACCAGCACCAGGGGAATCGCCACCAGGATGCCGCCGGCGCCGATGAGCGCGAACGCGGCCAGCTGGTCCTTGATGCCGTGCGCGATGGCGTTCCAGGTGGCGTGGATAACAGCGGCCGCGAGCACGGCCAGGGTGACGGTGAGCGGGAGCGTGATCGGCGGGTGCATCGGGGCTCCTCAGGCAATGCCGAACTGGAGCCCTCAGGGCTTTTGTCCCGTCAGGTGTTCCCCGGGCCGGAAACCCGGGTCACGGCGCCGCTCGGTCCAGCCCCGGCCGCCCTGATTGTCAGGGCCAGACGAGCGAGCGGCCAGCGGAACCCTAGGCGCAACCACATGCTGGGCACAACCCTACCCCTTCCCACCCTTACTTGCCCTTGCGAAAGTTGGTCGATTGAGGTCGCCCTGGTAGCCCAAATCGACCAACGTTCCCCGATGATCTTGTGGTTGGCTTTGACGTCCTCCGGCGCGCAGGCGTAGCGTGGGTTCCAGATCATATATGAGATGCGATACACCATGCGCGAGCCATGAGCGCGGCACACGAGCGGCACACGATGAGCGCCACTGAACCTGTCACCCAGCGCAACCCGTACCTGACGGGGATGGCGCTGCCGTCCCGCACGGTGGCCGTGCTCGACGCGATCAAGCACGCGATCCTGACCGGCGAGCTCAGACCGGGCCAGAGCCTGGTGGAGACCGACCTCGCCGGCGTGTTCGGCGTGTCCAAGACCCCCGTGCGGGAGGCGCTCAAGACGCTCGCGGGCGCCGGCCTCGTCACGATGAGCCCCTACCGGGGCGCGGTCGTCCGCGTGGTCGACGACGAGCAGGCTCGGCACATCTACGACGTGCGGCTGCTGCTGGAACCCGAGGCGCTGGGCCGCGCGATCGCACAGGGTCACGACTGGCGTGCCGCGCGGCTAGCCCTCAAGCGGGCCGCCGCGGCCACCGACCCGGCCGAACGCAGTCTGGCCAACCGCGACTACCACCGCGAGCTCTACGCGGGCTGCGGGAACCCGCTGCTGACCGGCGTCCTCGACGACCTGCGCGACCAGACGGCCCTGGTCAGCGCCGCCGCGTGGCGCCACGACCCCGCCGCGCACCCCGCCGCGCGCGCCGACGGGCACCCCGACGGGCACCCTGCCGCGCACCCCGCCGCGCGCGCCGACGCGCACCCCGGCGGGCACGCGGGCGGGCAGGGGCCCCCGAGCTGGGAACGCGAGGCGGAGGAGCACCTGGCCGTCCTCGCCGCCGCCGAGGCGGGCGACGCGCCAACCGCGTCGGCCCTGCTCCGCGCGCACATCGAGTCTTTCGTCCGACGAAACTTCCCCGGGAACTGAGGAGAACAGCAGAATGAGTCTTGACGCCGCCACCGCGCAGTCGCTGCGCAACGCGCTGCAGACGGTGGTCGTCGTGCCGGTGATGCCGTTCGCCGAGGACGGGACCCCCGACACCGCGACCTGCGAGCGGCTGGCTACCCGGCTGATCGACGGCGGGATCACGGTGCTCACCCCGAACGGCAACACGGGCGAGTTCTACGCGCTGAGCCACGCCGAGGCGCGCCAGGCGCTCGAGGCCGCCGCGCGCGCGGCGCGCGGCCGCGCCGAGATCCTCGCCGGGGTCGGCCACGACATCGCCACCGCGACGGAAGCCGCCAGGCACGCACGGGACAACGGCGCGCGGATGATCATGATCCACCAGCCCGTCCACCCCTACGTCCACGCCGAGGGCTGGATCGACTATCACGCGGCCATCGCGGACGCGGTCCCCGACCTCGGCGTCGTGCTGTACGTCAGGACCGAGCGCATCACCGGCGGGCACATCGCGCGGCTCGCGGACCGCGCGCCGAACGTCGTGGGGGTCAAGTACGGCCTGCGCGACGCGGCCAGGTTCGCGCAGGTGGCGCGCGACGGCGGCATCGACAGGTTCACCTGGCTGGCGGGTGCAGCCGAGCTCACCGCGCCGTCGTTCTGGGCGTCCGGCGCGCGCGGCTTGACCTCCGGGCTCGCCAATGTCAACCCCGGGCTCGCGCTGTCCATGCTGGACGCGCTGCGCGCCGGCGACTACGGCGCGGCGATGCAGACCTGGGAGGACGCACGAAGGTTCGAGGAACTGCGTGCCGCGGACGCCTCCGCCGACAACGTGAGCGTCGTCAAGCAGGCCCTCGCCCAGCTCGGCCTGTGCCGCCCCGACGTCCGGCCGCCGAGCCGCCCGCTGCCCCCTGAGATACGGACGGAGATCTCCGCGATCCTCAGGTCATGGGGTGCGTTCAAGAACGCCCGGGCCGCGGCCGGGGCCGCCTCGTGACGAAGGCGCCGGAGGAGTTGCGCAGCCATCGCTGGTTCGGCGGCAGCCGCACCGAGGGGCTGCGCGCGTTCAGTCACCGGTCCCGGATGCGGCAGCTCGGCGTCCTGCCCGAGGAGCACCTGGGCAAGCCGCTGATCGTCATACTGAACACCTGGTCGGAGATGAACCCCTGCCACATGCACCTGCGGGAGCGCGCCGAACAGGTCAAGCGCGGGGTACTGGAGGCGGGCGGCTTCCCGGTCGAGCTGCCGGTCGCGACGCTCAGCGAGACGTTCCAGAAGCCGACGCCGATGATGTACCGCAACCTCCTTTCCATGGAGGCCGAAGAGCTGCTCCGCTCCTACCCGGCGGACGGCGCGGTGCTGATGGGCGGCTGCGACAAGACCACGCCCGCCCTGCTGATGGGCGCGGCCAGCGCCAACATCCCGGCGGTCTACGTGACCGCCGGGCCCATGCTGCGCGGCAACTACCGGGGCCAGCCGGTTGGCAGCGGCACGGACATGTGGAAGCTCTGGGACGACGTCAAGGCGGGCGTGGCGGGCGACTGCGAGCTGGCCGACCTGGAGGGCGGCATCGCGAGATCGCCCGGCCACTGCATGACGATGGGCACCGCGTCGACGATGACCAGCGCCGCCGAGGCGCTCGGCATGACGCTCCCCGGTATGGCGTCGATCCCGGCGGTCGACTCGGCGCACTACCGGATGGCCGCCGCCAGCGGCCGCCGCATCGTGGAGATGGTCTGGGAGGATCTCACCCCGGACAAGATCCTCACCCGCGAGGCGTTCGAGGACGCCGCCGCGACCGTGCTGGCGCTCGGCGGCTCGACCAACGCGCTCATCCACCTGATCGCCATGGCGGGCCGGGCGGGCGTGGAGCTCACGCTCGACGACTTCGACGCGATCTCGCGCCGGGTGCCGTGGCTGGCGAACATCAAGCCGGGCGGCTCGTACCTGATGGAGGACTTCTACTACGCGGGCGGGCTGCCCGCCCTGCTCGGCCAGCTCGCGAAGGTGCCCGGCGCGCTTCATCCGGAGCGCGTCACGGTAACCGGCCGCCCGTTCGGAGAAAACTTCGGCGACAAGCCCGTCCACAACGGCGACGTCATTCGCCCACCGGAGAGCCCGCTGGCGGCGGAGGGCGGCATCGCCGTGCTGCGCGGCAACCTGGCGCCGGACGGCGCCGTCATCAAGCACATCGCCGCCGGCCAGCGGCTGCTCAAGCACACCGGGGCCGCCGTGGTGTTCGACTCCTACCTCCAGCTGCGGCGGCGGATCAACGACCCAACGCTGAACATCACACCGGATTCGGTGCTGGTGCTGCGCAACGCCGGCCCGAAGGGCGGCCCGGGCATGCCCGAGTACGGCATGCTGCCCATCCCGGACTACCTGCTCGCCCAGGGCGTGCGCGACATGGTGCGCATCTCCGACGCCCGGATGAGCGGCACCAGCTACGGCGCGTGCGTGCTGCACGTCGCGCCCGAGGCGTTCACCGGCGGCCCGCTCGCCCTCGTCCGCACCGGCGACCAGATAACGCTTGACGTGGCTGCAAGGCAGCTGTCTTTGGATATTTCCGAACGGGAGCTGTCTTCGCGCCGCGCTCAGTGGCGCCCTCCCGCCCCGAAGTTCGGCCGCGGCTACGGCTCCCTCTACAGCGAGCACATCACCCAGGCCAACGAGGGCTGCGACTTCGGCTTCCTCGCCCGCCGTGCCCCCAACCCGGAGCCAGACCCGCAGTGACCTCGTAAAGACCACGCGCCCCACCGGGAGACAACGATGTCATACGAGATTGACAGCCGCACCGCCCTTCGCCTCGGCGCCCTCGGCGGTGCCCTGGCCTTCGGCGGCGCCATCGGCACCGCATCCGCCTCAGCCAGCACCCCTTCCATCCCGCGCACCCGCGCCGATGCCGCCCCGCGCACCCGCGCCGACGCCGCCGCCGACCGGATCATCGCCTCGGTGCGCCGGCCACGGTTCCCGAGGCGGCATTTCCCCGTCACCGACTTCGGCGCGGTCGGCGACGGCACCACGAAGAACACCGCCGCTTTCGCCGCCGCGATCCGCGAGTGCAGCCGTTCCGGGGGCGGCCACGTGATCGTGCCCGCGGGCACGTTCCTCACCGGCGCCATTCACCTGCTCAGCCGTGTCGACCTGCGCGTGGAGGATGGGGCCACGATCCTGTTCAGCCAGGACCCGAACGACTACCTGCCGGCCGTCTTCACCCGCTGGCAGGGCATCGAGCTGATGAACTACTCGCCGTTCATCTACTCCTACGGCCAGCGGGACATCGCCGTGACCGGGCAGGGCACGCTCAACGGGCAGGCCGACGACAGTCACTGGTGGAACTGGAAGGGCAAGGAATCGCCCGACTTCAGCGCCCTGGAGACGATGGCCGACAACAACGTGCCGGTCTCGCAGCGGGTGTTCGGCGCGGGGCACCACCTCCCGCCGCAGATGATCCAGCCGTTCGCCAGCGACCGCGTCCTGCTCGAGGGCGTCACGGTCATCAACAGCCCGTTCTGGCACCTGAACCCGAACTTGTGCCGGAACGTGACCGTCGACGGGCTGACGATCAGTTCCAGCGGCCCGAACACCGACGGCTGCGACCCCGAGTCCTGCGACGGCGTGGTCGTGCGGAACGTCACCTACGACACCGGCGATGACTGCATGGCGATCAAGGCCGGGCGGGACGCGGACGGCCGCCGGGTCAACGTGCCCTGCCAGAACGTGGTGATCGAGAACTGCTCCTTCGCCAACGGGCACGGCGGGATCACCATCGGCAGCGAGATGACCGGCGGCGTGCGGAACGTCTACGCGCGCGACCTGACCATGAACAGCGCGAACCTGGCGGCCGGGCACCGGATCAAGACGAACACCCTGCGCGGCGGCTTCGTGGTCAACACCAACGTCTACCGGGTCACCGCCGGCACGGTCGGCGGCCCGCTGCTGAAGATCGAGGGTCAGTACAACGGCCAGACCGGCGATTACCCGCCTGAAGTTACGGGCATCACACTAGATAACTGGACGGTCAGCGACTGCGCGGGCGTCTGGTCCATCGTCGGGGCTTCCGCGAGTGATCCGGTTGGCACTGCCACGCTGGAGAACCTCACGATCACCACGTCGACGGCGCCCAGCGCCGCGCAGTACATCAGCGACCTCGTCGTCGAGAACGTCACGGTAGGTGGTGTCCCGGTGACCGCCTAGCCGCCATGCCAGTCAGCCCGCGCTCGGCGCACAGCTTGTGCACCCCTGCCGGACTCGCCGGCCGGCCACTTGCCAGCGGGCGGGCGCCCCCCACCCCCACCCCAGGCGCCCGCCCGCGCCGCTCAGGTGACCGTTTATCGCGGCGCGGCGGCGAGCCCCATACCGACCCGGACGCGATACCGACCCGACTCGGCCCGGCCCCTAGGGTCCCAAGCGTATGCACATCAGATACCAGGAGTCACAATGATTCAGGCATTTAACCCTCGTACCGGAGAGCCTGCCGGGGATCCGGTCGCTGAGACCAGTGATGTGGGGGTCGATGCGCTCGTCAGCGCTGCGACTGAGGCGTACCCATTGTTGGCGGGGATGTCGCTGGGCGCTCGGGCCGAGGCGCTGGAGGCGGTGGCTGATGCGCTTGATGCACGGGTGAGCGAGCTTGTGGCTATCGCGGATGCGGAGACCGCGCTGGGGGAGGAGCGGCTCACGGGGGAGGTGGGGCGGACGACGGGGCAGTTGCGGCTGTTCGCGGGGGTGCTGCGCGATGGGTCGTATCTCGATGCGGTGGCGAGCCCGGTGGCGGGGGCCGCGCCGGATCTGCGGAGGGTGAACCGGCCGCTGGGGCCGGTGGCGGTGTTCGCGGCGTCGAACTTTCCGTTCGCGTTCTCGGTGGCCGGCGGGGCCACAACGAAAGCGCTGGCGGCGGGGTGCCCGGTCATCGTGAAGGCGCACGAGAACCATCCGGGGACATCTGATCTGACCGCGCAGATCGTGGGAGAGGCCCTGGCCTCGGCCGGGGCGCCGACCGGGACGTTCGGG
>Ga0213875_10001062_pt1 | contig 19277 bp, 18 predicted proteins | sample BarmaccomBMRX_R8_FD_160105 | JGI IMG/M metagenome (GOLD analysis project Ga0213875, IMG submission 160105) | Root-associated microbial communities from Barbacenia macrantha in rupestrian grasslands, the National Park of Serra do Cipo, Brazil - RX_R8 | ecosystem: Host-associated > Plants > Roots... | reverse complement strand
ATCACCGCGTTCAGCTTCAGCAGGTTCTCCGACACCGCCGATATCCAGGTGGCCGACTCCAGCACGTCGTCCATGTCTGGCACCGCCGTCTTGTCGCCCTCCAGCCCCTGCCAGACGCTGGTGAGAACGCGGTTGACCCCCTCCATGGCGGTCAGGGTGTCTCGCGCCCTCAGGTTCGTGCTGCTCACAAATCCCTCCAAGATCACGATCTGTCACGATCCGGACACCAGACAGTACCGCCCGGGCGGATGGGCAGAATCGTGCCCGGTCGGCTACGGAACAGCCCGCTGGCCCGGCTCCGGGCTCGGCGGCCGGGCGATGTAGTCGGCGATGATCAGGGCGCGCAGCTCGGCGGCGTCCCCGGCCACCATGAACGTCCGGGCGCCGTGCCACCGGGCCCGCCAGATGCCGAGGCGCTCGGCGATCTCGTAGGCCGATCCCCAGTTCCAGCGCAAGTAGACCAGGGCGACGTTCACCGGGCCGGCCACACGACCTCCGCCCACACGGTCTGGCCCTGGGCGCCGATGTCGTGGCCGAGCTTGTCGGCCAGCGCGGTCACGATGGCCAGGCCGCGGCCGTACTCGTCATCGTCCTCGGCCGGGGCGATCGGGTACCACTGACCAGTCCCGGGGTCGGCGACCTCGACCCGGGCCCAGCCGGGCCCGCTGCGGACGGTGACCGTGAACTGGCCGCCGTCCTGGCCGGCCGGGGTGTGCCGGATCGCGTTGCTCGCGAGCTCGGCGGCGATGAGCTCCAGGTCGTCGGCCCGGGGCGTTTCGGCCAGGATTCCCCGGACGAACCGTCGCGCGGATGGCACGATGGCGGGTAGGCCGGGGAACGTGATGGAAGTGTCCATCCGTGATCTCCTGGTGACGCCGGGCGGTCGAAGCTGAGTACTCAGCTTGCACCTGAGTACTCAAGTTCGTCAACCTTGGTTCCATGCCCGCGCCCACTTACCAGCGCATCGCTGACGACCTCCGCCGCGAGATCCTGGACGGCACCCGCCCGCCCGGCTCGAAGCTGCCCAGCCGCCACGAGCTGGCCGCCCAGTACGAAGTCTCTGACCGGGTGGCCGTGGAGGCCGTCCGGCTCCTGGTCGCCGAGGGCTTCGTGGAGGCCCGGTCGGGGTCGGGGTCCTACGTCCGGCAGCGGCCGGAGATGCAGCGGCTGACCCGCTCCTGGTACACCACGCGGCGCGGCGGGTCGCCGTTCCGGGCCGAGATGGGCGCGGCCGGGCGGGCCGGGAACTGGGAGGTCGCCAGCGAGACCGTGGAGATGCCGCCCGCGATCGCCGACCGGCTCGGCGCCGACCCGGGCGCGGCGGTGATGCGGACCCGGTACACGTTCACCGCCGACGGCGCCCCGGTCATGCTGTCGACCAGCTGGGAACCGCTCGCGCTGACCGGTGGCACACCGGTGATGTTCCCCGAGGAGGGCCCGCACGCCGGCCGGGGCGTGGTCGAGCGGATGGCCGTGATCGGCCAGCAGATCATCGCGGCCGAGGAGGTCGTCAGCGCCCGCCCGGCCCTGGCCGCCGAGGCCGCCCGGCTCGGCATCCGGGCCGGGGCCACCGTGCTGACGATCGCCCGGACCTACCGCACCGGGGAGCGGGCCGTGGAGACCGCCGACATCGTGATCCCGGTGGAGCGGTATTCACTGGTCTACGAGGTGCCCGTCCAGTTAGGCCCAGCGCCAGGTGCGGCGGCCGCGGCCAGCCGCAGCTGGCGCCCCCCGCTCACGACGGCGGCGGTCACGTTGGGCGTTGCGTTGGGCGTGCCGGGCCCCGCCCGGGCGCCGGTCGGCTACCCTTCCGCGTACCGTCTCCGGCCGAACCGGGCCGAAGGCGGATCTTGTATCTCAAAGCCGGGGCGTAGTGCCCGGCACCAGGCCCACGGTCTGCGGCCCTGGTCTCTCACGGGGAGAGTGCGTGAGCGGAAATTTCGACTGGGCGATCCACAAGGCGTGGCGGACGCTGAACGCTGCCCGTTCATCCGACCGCGGCAGGCAGGAAGACCCCCAGCGCTGGGACGGCATCGAAGGCGAGCTGTACCGGGCGCTGAAGGAGCTGCACTACGAGGCGGAGCGGGCCGCCAAGGATCTGCCCTGATCAACCCACCCTGACAGCAGAGGGCCCCGGAGCCACGCTCCGGGGCCCTCTGCGTTGACTAGGCCCTTACTTCGGCCAGCCCCCGGAGCGCGGCCAGGGCGGCCTGCCAGCGCCGCGCCGGGCAGCCGGGGCAGTGCCGGCCCGAGAGCATCGGCTCACCGTCTCCTCCTCAGCTTGGAGTGGACCAGCCCGGCGCCGAACCGGACCCGGCTGCCGCCCGTGCAGTGCCGGCAGCGGCCGTACCGGGTGCTGACCGACCCACGGTTGCGGCCGGTGCCGCCGCACCAGCGGCATTGGCCGAGGGGATGGCGCCGCAGATGCCACAGCCAGCGGCCGGCCGCGATGGCCGCCACGATCACCGCAGCGGCCGCCGCCTCACCCACGGCCGGGCCGGCCGGAGGTTAGCTGGCCGGAGGCGGGGTTAGATTTCCAACCCCGCCCCGGCAGACATCTAACGGGCCTCTGGCCTGGGAAAGTTAGGTGAGTGAGGCCGATGTGGCGCGTTAGCCAGGGCGCCCCGGAGACGGCCAGGAAGGCCTGGCGGGAGTGGCCGGTCATCTAACTCACCTTCCCGGCCGCCAGCGCGTCCCGGTGCTCCAGGACCCGCCGCAGGTCGGCCGGGTCCAGTCGCGGGATGTTGCCCGCGTTGGTGGTGCGGACCCCGGCGGCGTCCAGCTGGTCGCGTAGCTGGGCGCCGGTCAGCGTCCGGTACGGGCCCCAGGCCGGGGCCAGGTCCCGCAGCAGGGCGGGCAGGTCGGCCAGCCGGGCGCGCTGGTGGTCGAGGACCTGGTCCAGGTCCTCCAGCAGGTCCCGGACCTCGATCGCCGGGGCCGGGGTGGTGGCCTCGATCGGCGTGCCGGGCGCGACCTGGGCGACCGCGCGGGCGATCACCTCGGCGGCGGCGTCGAACCCGGTGTCATCGTCGACCGCGACGAAGTACCACTTCAGCAGCTCGAACTGGGCCTCGCTGATCCCGGTGACCAGGGAGGTGCCCCGGTCCCGGCCTGGCCGCAGCTCGGTCGCGCGGATGCCCGCGGCGAACGATCCGTCGCCGAGGAACCCGTCGTTGGACCGCCAGGACTTGACGTAGAAGCAGGCGTTCACGCTGACCAGCTCCACGATCCGGGGCGGGATGGCGTCCTTGCGGCTGGACTGGGTGTCGAACCCCAGCCAGATCCCGGTCTTGCGGGCCCGCCGCATCGTCTTGACGGCCAGGTCGGCGGCCAGCTCGCCGAACTCGGGGTGGCCGAACAGTTCGTGGCACTCGCTGAACAGGGCCAGCTTCGGCCGCAGGTCCCGGTGGGCCTGGGCCAGGCCCCGGGTGACCTTCTTGGCGCCCAGCTCGGCCAGCCGCTCCTCCCGGCGGCCGACCTCGGCGTACAGGTCGTGGAGGCTGGTCACGGCCGCTTCGATGTGCTCGTCCTCGGCGCCGCGGATGTAGCGGGCCAGCCGGGGCCGGTAGGCGTCGAAGTCGCCGTTCATCGCGAACACGTGGACCCACAGCTCGGCCAGCGGGTCCAGGGCCGCGCCCAGCATGATGACCCGGCAGGCGTTCGACTTGCCCTGCCCCATCTGGCCGCCCGCGACGAAGTTGTTACCCACCACCGGCAGGTCCCGGGCGTCGCCGCGCGGGGCGACCCCGGCCGGGACGCCCTCGAACACGTCGGCGGTGCCCTCGTGCAGCAGCGGGTACTCCGGCGCGTTCTTGGCCAGCACCCCGGAGTCGGCGATCCACACGCTGACCGACCCGGCCGGCCCGGTCCCGGCCTTCTCCGCATCGCTGGGCCAGACCTCGACCTCGGCCCGGTGCACGTTGCGGGCCAGGACCGGCCGCTGATCGGCGATCATCTCGGCCGTGACGCCCAGCGGCAGGCCGAACACGGCCGAGTAGCCGCGGCCGTCCCGGACCGGCTGCAGGTGGAACGACGGCTTCCACCCATCCTTGAACGCGCGCCGCAGCGCCGGGACCGGCAGGTTCTGCAGGGCGAGCACGATCGTGTCGGCGGTGACCACCATGCCCAGCTCACCCGGGTCCGGTCTGGCCGCTGCCAGCCACCCGGTGGTCGCCGTGCTGGCGTAGCTGCGCCCGGCCCACCACAAGGTGGCCAGGGCGATCCAGGGCAGCGCCAGCACCAGCGGACCCCAGGTCACCGAGACCACCAGGACGATCGCCTCCACGACATCGGCGACGGCCAGGAACGGCACCGCGATCTCGGCGCCGCGCCGCTCAGCGATCGCCAGCAGGACGCCGATCGCGGCCAGCACCGCGACCGATCCCGCGGCGATCTTCGGCAGCTGGACCAGCATCCGGGCGGGCAGCTCGATCCAGGCCATGCGCCGCAGATGGCGGTCGCGCCGGAACATCGCCAGCCGGGCCTCCCACTCCAGGACCGACTCGTGGTTGCCGGACTGCTCGGCCGACCGCATCCACCGCTCGTAGCGTGCCGTCGACCGGCTCTCCCACAGCCGCCGGGCCACGGCGTAGGCGCCGACCCCGACGTAGGCGACGTTCCGGCCGGCCATCCGGGTGTGCTCATGCTTCACCACGACCTGGGCCACGGTGATGACCTGCCGGACCGCACCCGGCGGGGCCGGGGGGATGACCTGGCCTTCGAGGACCGGCACGTCCAGGCCGGTGGCCTGGCCGTCCCGGGCGAGAACGACCTCAGCGTCCCGGGCTCGCCCGGGGAACTCTGACATAGTGATGACCACTCCTTCGGGAGAGAGACCCGGGCCGGGGTGCAGAACGTGGTAGGGACGCCCCCGGCCCGGGGGCTTATCGATCAGGTCACTAAGACCGCGTGACCGTTGGCTCCGGCGAGCTGACGCACTTTCGTCACCTGTGTACGGGTGAGCCGGAAACGCTCCATCAGCTGGTTGGAGGAGAGCGGGTTACCTGCGGCGAGGGTGGCCTTCAGCGCGGCGACCGCCGCATTCTCGGCGTCCGCCGGAACTGTGCCAGCCGCCGGGGCCGGGGTGGCTCGGCGGACCCGGCGGACCATCCCGATCGCCATCTCCGCCGAGCCCACGAACGCGACCGCGGGCCAGCCGGACAGCAGCGCCCCGGTGATCCCGAACCGCACCCCGTAGGCGACGTTGGCGGCCAGCGTCGCCGCCACCGACAACGCCAGCATCACCCGGGCCAGCCACGGCGTACCCAGCCGGGCCCGAGCCGCGCGGACCATGACCAGCGACGCCCCGGCCACGGTCCCGTCGATGGAGACCGGCAGCAGCACCGCGGCCAGCTTGGTCTGGCCGTGCGTGACGGCCAGGTGCTCGATGTGCACGAAGCTGACCACCGCGGCGATCACCGCGACCAGCAGCACCGCCGCCGTCGTCGCCGCCCGGGTCAGGCGGTTCTCCGCAACCGGGTCCACGGCCGGCCGGTCGGCGGCCCGGGATCGCACCCAGGACCAGACACGGCCCGGCCAGCTGGCCACCGCCCGCGCCGCCCGGCCGCCGATCATCGCCCACCACCGCGGCGGGCGGTCCGGCGGGCCAGGTCCGACCAGTACACGGTGGACCCCGACCGGGCGCCGAGCTTGCGGGCCAAGCCCGAGGCGACCACCGTCGCGACGGCATCCTCAGCGGTCCCGTGGTCGGTGTACCGGTCCCGGCATCCGGCCGTGTACCAGTAGGCGCCCCAGCGGCCGTCAGCGGTACGCTCGGCCCCGCCCACCGACTGGCCCGCGACCAGGACGCGGAGAGCACTCGCTAGCTTTCGCTCGCCGCGCAGCTCACCCCAGCGCCGCACCGCCACCGGCTCCGGCCGCCGCGCCGTCGCCGAGGTCACCGGCCACCGCCCGCGCCCTGGTCGTCGTGCTCGATGCCCAGCAGGGCGCCGATGACCCGCAGTTCGTTGTCCACGCGCCGCAGGGCGGCCTCCAGATCAGCCTGGTCATCGGCCAGGACCTGGCCGATCTCCGCGCGGAGCGCAGCGATCCGCACCGCGAAGTCGGGGCCAGTGATGTGATCCAGCTGGCCACCCCGGGCCTTCACGACCTGGAGGGCCTCGGCTACCCCAGCGGCCGTGTGCTCGGCTTGCTCGAGCGCACCGCCCAGTAGTCGCTCCAGGGCGCCCAGCTCCGTCTGGCCCGCAGGGCCCTGTGGCAGGGTGTTGGTCATGGCGAATTGACCTCCTAGATGGGTCGGTTTTCCTAGGGCCGTCGCTGCGTTCCAGCGCACGCGGCGGCCCGCCGTCATCACAGACAGTGATGCGACGCTGGTGTGGGTGTATCGGTTGACCTGGGCAATATTCGGGCAATCAAATGACCGAACACAGCTAGCACCAGCCAACGCCAGCCAACGCCGTTCTGGCTGGTGAGGGGACAGATCGGAAGAGCAATCCCGTATCTGGTCGACGCTTTGATTAGATCTTGCTGAAGTGCTGGAAGCACTCGTAGGCGTCGTCATGCTCGGCGAAGTCCGCGACCTCCGACCGCTTCACCGCCAGATACGCCGTACTGCGCAGCCCGCCCAGCGCCCCCATCAGCACCGGATCGGCTTCCAGGGCATCCAGCGCCGCCCCCAGCGAGGACGGCAGCCGCTTGATCCCCCGCTGCTCCCGCTCGGCCTCGGACAGGCTGGCCGGGTCCACGTTGACCGCCTCACCGGGGTCGAGCTTGGACCGGATGCCGTCGAGCCCGGCGTGGATGAACCCGCCCAGCGACAGGTACGGGTTGGCGCTGGAGTCCGACGGCTTCAGCTCCAGGTTGACCGAGCTGGACGGGTCGCCGCGCAGCACCGAGCAGATCCGGACGGCGGCTTCCCGGTTGTCCATGCCGTAGATGCTGAACGCGCTCGACCACATCTGCGGGGCCAGCCGCCGGTAGCTGTTGACGCTGCCGGCCGTCAGCGCCAGCAGCCCGGGCAGGTGGGCCAGCACCCCGCCGATGAAGTGGTAGCCAACGGGGGACAGGCCGTACTGATCGCCCGGATCGGCGAACAGGTTCTTGCCGGCCGGCTGGCCGTCGGGGCCGACCTCGAACAGCGAGCCGTGCAGGTGGGTGCCGTTCCCGGCCTGGTCGGGGATGGGCTTGGGGGCCAGGCTGGCCCACTGCCCGCGGCGGAACGCCACCCCCCGGATCGTCTCCCGGTAGAGCAGGTGGTTGTCGGCCGCCCGCAGCGCCGGCGCGTGCTTGATCACCACTTCCTGCTGGCCGTGGCCGAGCTCCGGGTACACGTGCTCGACCGGCAGGTCCTGGGCCTCGAGGGCGGCCACCGCGTCCATGATGTAGTCGTGCGCGAGCGCGAAGCCGGTCGAGGAGTAGCACAGGCTGTCGTCGTTCGGCACCATCCGGTCCGGCCCGCCGTCCGGGTCCGGCACCCGCTGGCCGAGGGTGAACTCCGGCTCGAACGCCGCCTCCAGCGCGTAACCCTCGGCCGCCAGCTCGGCGATGGCCTGCTTGAGGAAGGTGCGGGCGCACGCCTCCCACGGCTGGCCGTCCGGCTTGACCAGGTCCGAGCACATGGCGGCGGCGCCCGGGGCGTACGGCAGCGGCACGAACGTGGCCGGGTCGGGCACGATCCGGACCTCGCCGACCGGCCCCATCCCGTCGACCGGCTGCAGGTGGTCGAGCATCGACATCGCCATCATCGCCACCGTGTGCCCGATGCCGCTGGTCATCCGGGCCTCGAGGTCGGCCGCGTGGGCGGCCTTGCCGCGGATGATGCCGCCGTGGTCGGCGTAGAGGAACCGGGTCAGCGAGACGTCCTCGGCGGCCGCCCGGGCCACCGCGAACTCGATGGCGGCCCGGTGATCGCCGCTTGCGTCGGTCATGCCACTCCTCATTGGTCAGTCGAAGTCGATCGAGCTGTAGGCCCGCAGCTTCCACAGCTGGTGCTCGCTCTTGATGCTGCGAATAGTGCCAGACCGGGACCGCATCACCAGCGAATGCGTGGTCGCGGCCGCGCCGCGGTAGCGGACCCCCTCCAGCAGCTCACCGTCGGTGATGCCGGTGGCGGCGAAGAACACATCGTCGGAGGAGACCAGCTCGTCGGTCGTCAGCACCCGGTCGAGGTCGTGCCCGGCGTCCAGCGCCTTGCGCCGTTCGGCGTCGTCCTTGGGCGCCAGCTTGCCCTGGATCACGCCGCCCAGGCACTTGAGCGCGCAGGCGGCGATGATACCCTCGGGGGTACCGCCGACGCCGAGCATCAGGTCCACCCCGGTGCCCTGGCGGGCGGCCATGATCGCCCCGGCCACGTCGCCGTCGGTGATGAGCTTGATCCGGGCCCCGGCCGCCCGGACCTGCTTGATGAGCTCCTCGTGCCGCGGCCGGTCGAGGATGACGACGGTCACGTCGCCCGGTGAGCAGGCCTTGGCCCGGGCGACGGCGGCGATGTTGGCGGCCGGCGGCGCGCTCACGTCCACCATCCCGGCCGCCTCCGGCCCGGTCGCCAGCTTGTTCATGTAGAACACGGCCGACGGGTCGTACATCGAGCCCCGGGCCGCTACCGCCAGCACCGAGATCGCATCCGGTGACCCGTTGGCGCACAGCCGGGTCCCGTCGATCGGGTCGACCGCGACGTCGCACTCGGCCCCGGTGCCGTCGCCGACCTCCTCGCCGTTGAACAGCATCGGGGCCTTGTCCTTCTCGCCTTCCCCGATGACCACCACACCCTGCATCGACACCGAGTTGATGAGCAGCCGCATCGCGTTGACGGCGGCCCCGTCGGCGCCGTTCTTGTCGCCCCGGCCGACCCAGCGGGCCCCGGCCATCGACGCCGCCTCGGTGACCCGGGCCAGTTCCAGCGCCAGGTTGCGGTCGGGCGCGTCCTGGCTCGGTTCCGGTAGCGGATCGGGGGCGGGGGAGCGCTCGCTGTTTTCGGCGTTTTCCGCAAGCTCGCTGTGGTCAGCAGGCATCGGGTGAGCCCCTTCCATGATCGGCTTCTCCGCTGATGCTATTCAGCTACCCCTCCGGCGCTAGCCTTAGCCTGGTCACCTGAACGGGGACTGGAGGACCGGAACGACCGATGCCAGCTGATACCGAACAGAAGGCGGCGACCCACAGCCCCGAACCGCGCAGCTCTGAGCGAGGCGCGGCCACCCGGGCCGGGCTGCTGGCGGCCGCCCGGGCCGCGTTCACCTCCGGCGGGTACGCCGAGGCCAACGTCACCGACATCGTGGCCGCGGCCGGCGCCAGCGTCGGCAGCCTGTACCACCACTTCACCGGCAAGGCCGACCTGTTCCTGACCCTGTTCGATGAGTTCCACACCCGGCTGGCCGAACAGACCCGGACCGCGGTCCGCCAGCAGCGCGACCATGGGGTCACCGATCCCAAGCAGCTGTTCCTGGCCGGCGCCCGCGCCTATTTGGATGGCTGCATCAACGAACGCGACCTGTCGGCCCTGTTCATGCGGGGCGACGCTCCGCCCGGCTTCGAGTTGATCATGCGCCAGCGCCAGCGCGAGTGGGCGGAGATCAACACCGAGTTCTTCGCCCGCGGCCACGACCACCCCGACGACGCGGTCGCGATCGTGCTGACCGGCGCCCTGATGCTGGCGGTCGCCGAGGTCTCGCTCGGCAGCGACCCGGACGCCGCCCGCTCGCTGGCCGACCGGGTGATCAACGTCATCGGCCGCATCGACATCAGCGGCCGGAGCTGAGGCGGTCGCCGTGACCCGCCCCGTGCTGTTTCGGCTGGCCCGGTTCCGGCCGACACTGTTCCGGCCGACACTGTTCCGGCTAACACTGTTCCGGCTAACACTGGTCAGATCGATCCTGATCTGCCTGCTGCTCGGCCTGGTCGCGCTGCTGGTCGTCCCGATGGACCAGGCCAGCGCCCCGACCACGATCAGCTACCACGCCGACCTGGCCGTGATGACCCGCACCGCCCCCTACCAGGTGGTGGCCCCGGCCGGCCTCCCCTCGTCCTGGTCCCCGGTCGACTCCGGCGTCGCCACCGGCGGCGCCAACGGCCCCGACACCGTCACCTGGCGCCTCGGCTACGTCACCCCGACCGGCACCTTCGCCGCCCTCGAAGAGACCAACGCCAAACCCGCTCCCTTCATCCGCCGCATGACCAACAGCGGCACCGCGCAACCCTCCGTCCAGGTGGGCGACCGCTCCTGGTCCGCGTCGGAAAATTCTGAAAGGGGCCAACGCTCCCTGGCGCTGACCACCCCAGCCGGCGTCACCCTGGTCGTGACCGGCAACGCCTCCTGGCTCCAGCTCCGCACCCTGGCCGCCTCGCTTAAGCCCCAAAGCTGACCGGCCACACCAGGCCGCCCGGCCGTCGCCCCGACACCGCTCAGCCGGAGACCCTCCGAGTGCCACGCCGGCGCAGCGCCAGGCCGCTCAGTCAGCCGCAGCCGCGTCGTCCCGCCTCAGAACGGCCGGTCGTCCTCGTCCTCGCCGTGGCCCGAACGCTCCGCCGTCGCCGCCGACAGCCGCGCCCGCGCCCCTTCCAGCAGCCGCCCGCACACCGCCGCCAGCCGCTCGCCGCGCTCCCACAGCTCCAGCGACTGCTCGAGCGTCAGCCCGCCGGCCTCCAGCCGCTTGACCACCGAGGCGAGCTCGTCCCGGGCCTGCTCGTAGGACAGTGCCTCCGATTGGGCCTCGGCCTGGGCTTCGCCTTGCTTGGTCTCACTGCTCGCCACCCACTCAACCTACCAACCACCCCCGACAATCGCCCCGAACCGCCGCGCCCGACACCCGACGTCAGCATCTGCTGTCACGGGGAGCGGCCTCGCCCCGACGTCAGCATCTGCTGTCATGGGGAGCGGCCCCGGCCGATGTCAGCACCTGCTGTCACGGGGAGCGGCCCCGCCCCGACGTCAGCATCTGCTGTCATGGGGAGCGGCCCCGGCCGATGTCAGCACCTGCTGTCAGCCCGGCGGCTGGCCCACGGTCACGCCGAGCTGATCCTCGGCGAACCGGATCGTCAGCGCCTCGCCCTCGCTGACCTCGTTCGCGCCTCGCACCACCTGCTCGTCCTCGTGCTGGACGATCGCGTAGCCGCGCTTGAGGGTGGACGCGGGGGACAGCGCCAGCAACCGGGCCCGGGTGTGCGACACCTCGTCCTCGGCCCGGGTGATCGCCGCCCGCAGGCTGACCCGCGACCGCTGGGTGAGCGTGGCCACCTGCTCCTGCTGCCGTTCGATCTCCCGGACCGGGTTGGCGATGGCCGGGCGCGACGTCATCGAGGTCAGCCAGGACAGCTCGCGGTCGATCCGGCCCTGCAGGCAGCGCCGGGCCCGGTCCCGCAGCCCCTCGATCAGCGCCACCTGTTCGGCGACGTCGGGGACCACCCGCTTGGCGGCGTCGGTCGGGGTGGCCGCCCGCAGGTCGGCCACGTGGTCCAGCAGCGGCACGTCCTGCTCGTGGCCGATCGCGCTGACGACCGGGGTCTGGCAGGCCGCCACCGCCCGCAACAGCGTCTCGTCCGAGAACGGCAGCAGGTCCTCCAGCGAGCCACCGCCCCGGGCGATGATGATCACGTCCACCCCCGGGTCGCCGTCCAGGCGGCGCAGCGCCTGGACGACCTCGCCGGCCGCGTAAGAACCTTGCACCGCGGTCTGCTCGACCCGGAACCGCACCGCCGGCCAGCGCCGGGCGGCGATGCGCTGCACGTCGCGCTGGGCGGCCGAGTCCCGGCCGCAGATCAGGCCGATCTCCCGGGGCAGGAACGGCAGCGGCCGCTTTCGCTCGCGCGCGAACAGCCCTTCGGCGGCGAGCGTCTGCCGTAGCTGCTCGAGCCGGGCCAGCAGCTCGCCGATGCCGACCGGCCGGATGTCCAGCGCGGTCAGCGCGAACGATCCGCGGGTGGCGTTGAAGTCCGGCTTCGCGTGCACCACGACCCGGGCCCCTTCGCTGGGGGCGGGCCGGATCGAGTCGAACACGGTCCGGGTGCAGATCACCCGGACCGAGACCGCCGCGGCCGGGTCGCGCAGGGTGATGAACACGGTGCCACCCCGCCGGGCCAGCTCGGCGATCTCACCGTCGACCCAGACCCGGCCCAGCCGCTGCACCCAGCCGCCGACCAGTTGCAGGACGGTGCGGACGGGTACCGGCGCTTCGGCCGACGTCTCCAGCGCCATGGCCCGCCCGGCTCAGCTTTCCGCTTCGAGCTTGGCCACCCGCCGCTCGAACGTCGCGATGAATTCGGCCCGGTCCTCGTGCGCCCGCTCGTACACGATCAGCGCCCGCACCTGCTCGATCGACAGCCCCCGGAGCCGCGCCCGCAGCGACGCGATCGTGAGCTGGTCGTAGTTGGGCAGCGGGACCTCCGCGCTGGCGGCCGGGGCGGCCGGGGCCGGTGCCGCCGGGGCCGGTGCCGCCTCGGCGGGTGCGGTCTCGGCCGGGGCGGCCGGGGCAGCCGGAGCCGCGGCCGCGGTCTTTGCCGGTGCCTTGCGCCGCGGCGTGGCGGGCGTGGCCGGGGTGGTCTTGGCCTCGTCGTCCGACAGCACCCGGACGTTGCCGCCGCTCTCGGCCGGCTTGGCGGCCGGAACCTTAGCGGTGGCTGGCTTGGCGGCCGGAGCCTTGGCGGCGGGGCTCTTGGCGGCGGGTGCCTTGACCGCAGGAGCCTTGGCCGTCGGGCTCTTCGCCGGCGCTGCTTCCTCACCCGCGCCAGCTCCAGCCCCAGCCGACCCAGCAGCCGCATCGGCCTCAACAGCCCCACCAGCCGCTGCCGCCCCGGCGGCCGGGCTCTTGGCCGGCGCCGCAGGCTTCTTCGCGGCCGGCTTCCGCGCCGCCGGCTTCTTAACCGCCGGCGCCCCAGCCACAGGCGCAGGCGCCTCAGCCGCAGGCGCCTCAGCCGCCGATGCCCCAGCCGCCGATGCCCCAGCCGCCGGCGCCTCGACCGTCCCGGCAGCCCCAGAGCCCGCCGCCGCCCCATCAGCAACAGCCGTCTCAGTCCCACCGGCCGGCGCCGCAGCCGGCGCCGCAGCCGGCGTCGCGCCCCCCGCTTCCTGCGACGTGGCGTCGGACACGGTCTCAGCCTTGTTCTCCGGCGGCGTTTGCTCGTCTTCGCCGGACTTCTTCTTCATTCGGTCGGTAACGAGCAGTACGCGGCCGATGCTCGCGAACACAGATCGCAACGCGTTCGCGGGCGCCTCCTTCACTTTCTCGCTGACCTGCGGGAACGGCATATTCAATCTCTCCCTGAGGGGGGACGGATAAGGAAAGGATTTCACACGAACGCGATTAGCTAATGCTCTTTGGCGGAGCGTGTTCCTTGCCGGGTATCTTGCCGGCTGGGCCGGGCCCTCGCAACAAAACTCAGCCCTTCCTGGTGACCCGGCTCCGGCCAGGGTGCGAGTCGGCGGCCCCGAGCCTCGCCTAACATGGGGGACATGTCTGCGACCACCAGGCGTGTCCTCCTCGCCAAACCGCGCGGCTACTGCGCCGGAGTCGACCGGGCGGTGCAGACCGTCGAGATGGCGCTCGAGCGCTACGGTGCCCCCGTCTACGTCCGCAAGCAGATCGTCCACAACCTGCACGTGGTGCGGACGCTGGAGAAGCGCGGCGCGATCTTCGTGGACGAGACCGAGGAGATCCCGCGCGGCTCGGTCGTGGTGTTCTCCGCCCACGGCATCGCCCCCTCGGTCCGCGAAGAGGCCAAGGAGCGGGACCTCCAGGTCATCGACGCCACCTGCCCGCTGGTGACCAAGGTGCACAACGAGGCCAAGCGGTTCGCGGCCCAGGACTACGACATCCTGCTGATCGGGCACGAGGGCCACGAAGAGGTCGTCGGCACCACCGGTGAGGCCCCCACCCGGGTGCGGCTGGTGGACGGCCCCGAGGGCGCCGACTCGGTCCAGGTCCGCGACCCCAACAAGCTGGTCTGGCTGTCCCAGACCACGCTGTCGGTCGACGAGACCGTCGAGACCGTCTCAGCGCTGCGGGAGCGGTTCCCGACCATGATCAACCCGCCCAGCGACGACATCTGCTACGCCACCCAGAACCGTCAGGCCGCCGTCAAGCAGATCGCGGCCGGGTCTGACCTGGTGCTGGTGGTCGGCTCGCAGAACTCCTCGAACTCGGTCCGCCTGGTCGAGGTGGCCAAGGACTACGGCGCGGCCGCCGCCTACCTGGTCGACGACGCCTCCGAGATCGACCAGCGCTGGCTGGACGGCGTGACCACGATCGGCGTGACCAGCGGCGCCTCGGTCCCCGAAGACCTGGTCGGCGGCGTCCTCGGCTGGCTGGCCGAGCACGGCTTCGGCGACGTCGAAGAGGTCGAGGCGATCGAGGAGCGGATGTCGTTCGCGCTCCCGCGCGAGATCCGCCCCCCGCGCACCCGCGCCGAAGCCTGACCCAGGCGACCCGAAGCCGCCCGGGGCGGACCCGGCCTCAGCGGCGGCGTGCCCTCTCGTCGGCGGCCCGCGCCATCTTTCCGGCCGGGTCGCCCTGCAGCCCCCGCCGCAGTTCGCGGAGGTTGGCCAGCAGGCCCCGGCGCAGCCCGATGGCGATGGTCAGCGCGGTGCCGGCGAACAGCCAGGGGGCGGACGTGGCCAGCGTGACCAGGATGCCTTCGGCGATCGCGGTCCCGCCCGAGGCCGAGATCAGCTTGGCCAGCACGCAGGCGGCGAAAAAGGCCAGCGGCGGCGCCACCGACACCGTGAGCAGGTCGCTGGGCTTGGCGTACCAGGCCATCGCGCCGCAACCCGCCACGAACAGCACGTCGGCCACCACCCCGGTCCCCAGCCAGCCGGACACCAGCAGGCCGATGAACGTGACCACGAACAGCGCCAGCACCGCCCCGCGCCCGGTCAGCCGCAGGCCGCCCGGGCGGCCGTCAGCCCGGGCATCGCGCGGCGGCACCGGCCGCTGAGCCCGCTCCCGGGCCTGCCCCGGATCCCGGGCCTGCCCCGCATCCCGGGCCTGCCCCGCATCCCGGGCCTGCCCCGCATCCCGGGACGGCCGCGGCCGGAACGTCTCGGGACCGCGCACCGGCCCGCGACCGGACCCCGGCCACGGCTCCGGCCGCCCACCCCGCGACGGCCCATCGGCCCGCGACGCTCCGGCCGGGCGCGGGACCGACTGCATCCGCGGCCGTTCCGCCTCGTCCCGTAGCTCGTCGGCGGGAACAAAGCGCGGCCCGGCCGCCCCTGGCCTGCTGTATTCCGGCATGACTACGCATCACCCCCCGGTCGTCCTGGCACTGGTTGCCTCACGTCCATTGTGCTGTCTGGACGAGCGGATCTCGCTGGCTGGTTTCGGGCGATTCCGTCTCCGCTGCCGTCAGCTCGTCCGCCGGCGCCCCCAGCTCCGGCGCCAGCTCGGCCGCCGCCAGCCCCCGGGCCACCTCGTCGACGGTGGCCGGGGCGGTCAGCTCGGCGTCGACCACCCCCAGCTGGCTGAGCCGCCGGGCGCTGACCAGGACCCGGCTCTCGAGCGAGCCGACGGTCTGGTTGTAGGCCTGCACGGCCTTGGTCAAGCTGCGGCCGAGCTGGTCGACGTTGCGGCCCAGGCCCGCGATCCGGCTGTGCAGTTCCCGGCCGAGATCGAACACCGCCCGGGCGTTCTGCGACAGCGCCTCCTGCTGCCAGGCGTACTGGGCGGTCCGCAGCATGGTGACCAGCGTGGTCGGGGTGGCGATGTGCACCCTCCGGTTCAGCGCGTGCTCCAGCAGGGCCGGGTCCCGCTCCAGGGCCGGGGCCAGGAACGCCTCGCCGGGGATGAACAGCACCACGAACTCGGGGGCGGGGCTGAGCGCGGTCCAGTAGGCCTTGGCCGCCAGCTGGTCCACGTGCTGGCGGACGTGCCGGGCATGCGCGTCCAGCCGCGCCTCGCGCACGCTCTCGTCGGTCGCCTCGACCGCCTCCAGGTAGGCGGCCAGCGACACCTTGGAGTCAACGACGATGTTCTTGCCGCCGGCCAGCCGCACCACCATGTCCGGGCGCTGGCCGCCGGTCTCGCCCGCCGTCACCACCTGCTCGTCGAAGTCGCAGTGGGCGGCCATCCCGGCCAGCTCGGCCACCCGCCGCAGCTGCAGCTCGCCCCAGCGGCCGCGCGCCTCCGGCCGCCGCAGCGCGGTGACCAGCGCCTGAGTCTGATCGCGGAGCTGCTCGGTGCTGTGGCGGCTGAGGTTGATCTGCTCGGCCAGGCTCGAGTGCGACTCCTGGCGGGCCAGGTCGACCGCCCGCAGCTGGCCTTCCAGCCGGGTCAGCGTCTCCTTGAGCGGGCCGACCAGGTGCTCGACGGCGGCCCGGCGGTTGTCCAGGTCGCCCGCCGCCTTGACGTTCTCGGCCCGCAGCCGCCCCTCGGCGATCTCCAGGAACCGGGCGGTGGAGGCGTCCAGCGCCTGCGCCGACAGGCTCTGGAAGCGCTCAGCCAGCTGGCCGTCGACCAGCGCGGCCCGTTCCTCGGCCGCGCGAGCGCGCTCGGTGGCGGACGCGAGGCGGCGTCCCGCGCAGAGATATCCGATCACCGCCCCGATGATCATCCCGAGGATCAGCCCGGCAATCAGCATGATCGCGCTCATGTGGCACCATTTTTGCAGCCCCAACGGCGATTGCCCTGGTGACACGCGGGACCGGGACCGGCGCCACATTTTCAGAATATTTAAAAAGTCGCTTCCGCCAGGACACCTCAGGTTCGGCGGAGCGGGCCGAGCGGTGGCTGCGAGCGCCTAAACTCACGGCCGTGAGTTTGTCCATCGGCATCGTGGGACTGCCCAACGTCGGCAAGTCCACGCTCTTCAACGCGCTGACCCGGGCGGGGGCGCTGGCGGCCAACTATCCGTTCGCGACCGTCGAGCCCAACGTCGGCATCGTCGGCGTGCCCGACCCGCGGCTGGCCGAGCTGGCCAAGCTGTACGACTCGGCCCGGATCGTGCCCGCCACCGTGCGTTTCGTCGACATCGCCGGGCTCGTCCGCGGGGCCGCCGAGGGCCAGGGGCTGGGCAACCAGTTCCTCGGCCACATCCGCGAGACCGACGCGATCTGCCAGGTGGTGCGGGTCTTCACCGACCCCGACGTCAGCCACGTCGACGGTGATGTCGCGCCCGAACGGGACATCGAGACGATCATCACCGAGCTGATCCTGGCCGACCTGCAGACGCTCGAGAAAGCGGCCCCCCGGCTGGCCAAGGAAACCAAGTTCAGCAAGGACGCCGACAAGGTGCGGACCGCCGACGCGGCCGCCCGCGCGCAGAAGCTGCTCGACACCGGCACCACCCTGTTCGCCGGGGCGGCCGGGGCCGGCATCGACCTGGCCGACCTGCGTGAGCTGCAGCTACTGACGGCCAAGCCGTTCATCTACGTGTTCAACGTCGACCCCGACGAGCTCGACGACCCGGCCCTGCGCGACCGGCTGGCCAAGCTGGTGGCCCCGGCCGAGGCGGTGTTCCTGGACGCCAAGACCGAAGCCGACCTGGCCGAACTGCCCGAGGATGAGGCGGCCGAGCTGCTGGCCGAGGCCGGTCTGGGCGAGCCCGGCCTGGCCCAGCTGGCCCGGGTCGGCTTCCGCACGCTCGGCCTGCAGACCTTCCTCACCGCCGGCCCCAAGGAAACCCGGGCCTGGACGATCCCCATCGGCGCCACCGCCCCCGAAGCGGCCGGGGTCATCCACACTGATTTTCAGCGCGGCTTCATCAAGGCCGAGATCGTCTCCTACGACGACCTGATCGCGGCCGGCTCGGTCGCCGCCGCCCGCGCGGCCGGCAAGGCTCGCATCGAAGGCAAGGACTACATCATGCGCGACGGCGACGTCGTCGAATTCCGCCACAGTTAAGCATCAAAGATCTTGGCTTGCTCGTCTATTGGCAGCTCAGAGCTTGGAGCTCGATCAGTTTTACCTGGCCCGACGTGCATGCTCGGCACGGCCGGGCCCCCGGACGGTGCTGTACGGCGGTGAACCGCAACCCGTCCGGCCCCGACAGAATACGCGGCTCCTGCCCTGTATGCACCCCGATGTCCTAGTTGCATGTTCGCGCACGTACAGGGTAACGTTCATTGCGTACACGAAGAGGCCCCACCGCCAAGCGGACACAGGATCGCCCAAGTCTGGCGACGACCATGATCCGGTAAGCGGTGGAGCCTCCCCTCGCCAGGGTCATTGTACCCCGTGTACGGCATGGTCCTCGGTGTTCCTGCCCTTGTATGGCAGACCCGAGGCTCCATGCTGCCCGCCTCAAAGGAGGTCACTAATGGCTGATGGCCGGGCCGGTCTCGCGAGTCAAACTCGGGGATCTTATGAATTTCAGGCGCTCCGAGGAAAAATGGGGTCGCGAGAGTTCTTTGTTGTCCTGCTTCCGCTTGCGGTTGTGCCAAGAATTATTGCGTCACCTCGGGGTGCCCAGCTTCCTCCCGAAGTCAGAGCTCAGCGTAAGTTGAATGAGCGTCGCGTCCCGGATATCACTCGATACATTCTTGATAATGAGGATGACTGGATTTTTTCCAGTCTCACCGCCTCCTTCGATGAAGCTGCGGATTTTGAGCCACTTAAAGGTAGCGATGACGTCGGCGTGCTCCGTCTTCCGCTCACCACTCAACTATTGGTAAACGACGGCCAACATCGCCGGGCGGCGATTGCACGGGCCCTTGAAGAGGATCCAACTCTAGGTTCTCAAACTGTTAGCGTTGTTCTCTTTCCCGGCGAGAGCCTCGAACGCAATCAGCAGATGTTTTCTGACCTAAACCGTACCGTCCAGAAGACTTCTAGGTCCCTGAACATTCTTTATGATCACCGCGATCCACTAAATCAGATCACGTTGTCTGTTGTGGAAAGAGTACCGCTTCTGGCAGGTAGAGTTGAGAAGGAAGCGCTCTCTTTGGCCATCCGGTCCGCCAAGTTCATCACAGTCTCGGCACTGTATGACAGTATCAGCCAATTCCTTGGTTCAGTCTCATCGGATGCATCGGAGGCCGATATTGAACGCCTAGAGAACGAGACTGTGGAGTACTGGAATAACTTGACAGAAGCGATTCCGCAATGGCTCGAAGTAGCCGAGGGCAATCTTCGCCCCGCTGAAGCACGAGTGGAGTACGTAAATGCACACTCCGTTTTCTTCTTCGCAGTCGGGGGTGTTGGCAATAACTTGCGTGAAAAGAAAGATATGGCACCTCTACGGAAACTTCGTGAGATCGATTGGCGCCGGGCCAATAAGGAATGGCAAGGCATCTGCATGCTTGGGCCTGATATCGTCACCAGACGTCAGACTAGAGCGGCGTTGAGGCAGCAGATTCTTTATAAGATCGGCGTCGTATCCAACCCGCCAAAGCCAGT
>Ga0213875_10001060_pt1 | contig 19315 bp, 12 predicted proteins | sample BarmaccomBMRX_R8_FD_160105 | JGI IMG/M metagenome (GOLD analysis project Ga0213875, IMG submission 160105) | Root-associated microbial communities from Barbacenia macrantha in rupestrian grasslands, the National Park of Serra do Cipo, Brazil - RX_R8 | ecosystem: Host-associated > Plants > Roots... | reverse complement strand
AAGCGGGAGTAATTCAGCGGTAGAATGCCAGCTTCCCAAGCTGGACGTCGCGGGTTCGATCCCCGTCTCCCGCTCCATGTTTTCAATAACTTGGGAAGATCTCATGTTCTCAGGTTTAATGCGATTAATGCTTTAAGCTCCCGATCACCTCGCGGAGCCCGGTTAGAGGGTGCTACAACACCCTCTAACCAATTCCAAAATCACTCGCGTAGCCTCCACCTCAAAGAGCCTCATCCATCTGCTCCCTGCGCCGTCATTGAACGGCTGTCTCCACCAGTCTCACTGCGGCGAGTTTCTGCTCGAAAGTAGCCACAGCATATTCATTCTCATTCACGTCGACGGTGTTACCCATCTGCGCTGAACGAGTGTGGGCATCCACACCGGCCTTCTTCGCCCATGTAGCGAAGCTCCGCCGCATCACCTGAAAGGTAGCCCATTCCAGCCCCGCACGCTCAAGCTTTGGAAGCATGTTGCGCGTCCAAATGTTGTCGCGGCTCATCGGCGTCCCCTTCTCTGAAGGAAACAACCAATCGCTTTGTGAACCAGTTCGCAACCGCTCGACCCAGAACTCCAACAGCAGTTTCGTTCCGCTCGTCAAGGCTACCTGACGAGCAGAGCGCCGACTCTTCGGATCATCCAAATCGCCCTTGTAGATCCGCCTTCTTACCCACAGCGAATCGTCGTCCAGATCGGAAACACGTAAGCCGAGAATCTCTCCTGGCCGCATTCCCTCCCAGGTTGCGAGCCTGGCGATTACTTTTTCGCGCAGGTCCAAGCAGTCAACGAGCAGGGCTGCCTGCGCTGGCGTCAGAACCCGCCGCTCACGTCCCGGTTTGAAGTCGCGAGGTGTGAATAGCGATATTGCAGGATTTCGCTCCACTACTCCCTCTGAAATCGCGAGGTTGAAAATGGAACGCAATCGGAATCGCATGTGATCGAGCATGCTGCGCCCGCAATTTTTGGCCTTCGTATCAAGCAAGGCTTGCAACTGCTCGCGCGTAACTGCCCTCATTCTCTGCTCCCCGATCTGACCCACCAAATGAACTTGAATCCGGTTGGTTTCGGTGTCGGTCGTCGAACCCTTCCATTTTCGCTGGTAAACGGGCAGGTACGTCATCTCGACGAATGATTCGAACGTTGTCTCTTTCGAGATTGCCCGTTCGACGCCTTCGTTGATGGGCTTCAAAATTTCCTGCAAAATCGATTCGGCTGCGACTCTGCTCATCTTGATGCAGAGCCCAATTTCCTTTGATTTTGGTCGTCCCTCCTCTCTCCACAAAGCAAACCAATACTTCTTTCCACTTCGCTTGCGAGTCGTCAAACAGCCTCGCTGAAATCGCCTTCGACGCATTTGTCTTCCTCTTTTCTGCGTCATGGGCAATCCACCTGTGCATAGCAACGAAAATGTTAGCACTGCCGTTTGCAAACGTTCAGCCATGTGTCCAGCCAATCGCGCCGCACTACTTTGCGACGTCCCATCGAAATGTGTGTGAGCGCAGGGACTCCTCTGATTTTGCCGTTCAGCAGCTTCGATACATGCGCCTTTGAGCAACGGAGGCGCTCGGCTACTTCGGGCAGCGTCAGGATTTCTTTTGTGCCATCTTCTTCCACAAAACGTCCTCTCACTGGATAAGAAGTTTCCAGAATCGTCAGTTCCGCAACAACCCCAAAAAAATTTCCTCCAAAGAAATCGCAACCAACGGGACTTTAGGGGCGCTTGTTGAAACCGAGGAAATCCACGGGACTTTAGGGGCGCTGCGAAGCATCGGCCGCGGGACTCTGGGGGCGAATCGACGGGAGTTTAGGGGCGCTTCTATTTCTTTATCCTGTATGCCTGTAAAACACACCAGTAGTCGCGTGTACGATGCTGAGGAAATGTGAAAATTCGGCGACCGCTGCCGCGAAAGGCGCTATCACACAGTGGAAGGTCGAGCGAATCGCTGGCGCGATTGCATCGACCACGGAAAGGAAAGTTCCCGTGCTATGTTCGGGGAAGAGGATCTTGATCTCGGGTCTGGCAAATCATTAAACCGTCCATTTCTGCAGTACAGCTTTGCAACACCGTCATCCCACCCACCTGAAACACCCTGCATCTAGTTCCGCCCACCGGAAACGTGCTTCATCCCCGGAACAGGGCGAACGAGATGTTTAGGCGTTCACTTGTCATAGCGCTGAAGTTCTTCGGCGTCGGCCTCGGCCTGCTCGTGCTTGCAGTGTCTTCTGTCGTAATGGTGCGTTGGGCACGCCGTCCATCACCTTATTCCCCGGAGGGCTTGCTTGCGCGCGCAGACGATCTGGCCTGGAACAACGATTGGATGGCAGCCTTTCCGCTTTACGTTAGAGCGGAACAGGCGTTTACGGCGAAAGGCGACCAAAGGAACGCGCTATACGCTCATGTGAGCCAATTCGGACTAACAATGGAAACCGGCAATCTTCCAGGTCTGATCGCGGAACTCGATCAGGATTTATCGCTGCCTACCGCTGCCGACTCCGCAGTACGACTTCGCATTCTAGAAATGAAAGCTAAATGCGAAGAAGAATACGACTCAGGAATGGCCAAGCGGACGTTCGCCGAGGTCGAGCAATTAGCAATGAGGCAACACAAGTACTACCTCGCTTCTCGGGCCAGCGGCGAACAGGGAATCCTCGCGTTTATGACCGGCGACCTCACACAGGCGACTCGCCGCGTGAAGCGTGCCTATGTTCTTGCGAAATACCTTGGTGATCCACCCGCACATGTCAGATATGCCGAGATGATCGGCTTCGGCATTCAACAACTAGGTCGCCCACAGCAAGCGCTCGTATTTCTCAACGAAGCTATTGGGACACAGAAGCGGCATCCCGAGGTCGCTTTGCCGTATGTCGCGTATAACGCGAAAGTCGATGCTCTGGCTGACTTAGGCCGATATCAGGATGCGCTCGCGCTTGCCGACCAGGCGATGGTTTTGCCGCGCACATACCAGTTCTATGGACAGCTTCAATCGCTTCTTACGAGTCGTTCCGACGTTCTTGCTAAGGCCGGCAGGATGAGTGAGGCGATCAGCGGATATCAGGAAGCACTCACGGACGCCAAAAAACTTCGATCCTGGCGCGCTATCAACAACGTTGACGGAAAACTTGCCGCCGCATATGAAAAGCTCGGAGATCTATCCAAAGCGCTTCAGGCTATTGATGAAGCCATCGAAGCAAATAAACAAACTCCGGAAGAGATGTTTTTGGTTCCCGGCAACATGGCCGTAAAAGCAAGAATTCAAGCAGAGCTCGGCCGCCGGGCGGACGCCGAACGGCTTTACGCAAAGGGAGCAGATATCTCCCGCGCCTTGCTCACGCGTGTTCCAACTCCCGAGATCGAGCGCCTGTTGGTGGCGGAGGTTGGTGACCTCTATGCAGGATACTTCCAGCTGTTGTCTAACGAACGACGGTATGGAGAGGCTTTTGAGGTAATAGAACAAGCTCATGGACGGATCGAAGCGCAGGATCTTGAGTACGACCAGACGGCCGTCCAGCATTACGCGACTGAAGAAGATAAGAGTGTTCAAAAGCTCGAAGTAAATCTTCTGAATGCCGATACCCCGCAACAAAGAACAGATATCCTACATAAAATCCTGACCTCGAAACAGAACGGAACCGATGAGGCGACGGAAGAAACACCTGTCGCTTTGAGAACACTTCAGGCGGAGCTTCATCCAGAAGAGCTGGTGATCGAATATGTGCTTGGCACGCCAAGCTCCTACGCCCTGGCAATTAGCCCTTCCAAAGTTGGTTGCTACCTGTTACCGCCAAAGACTGCGATTGAACAGGATGTTAGGAACTATCGAGATCGTCTTCGTAAGCGCGGTGTGGATGCCCAACTTGGGCAGCAACTCTTCCACGGTTTATTGGGGTTCACTCGAGATTACCGAAGTTCGAAGTCTCTGATCATTGTGGCGGACGGCAGTCTGCATCTCTTGCCGTTTAGTGCGTTGATAGACAGCTCCGGCAAGTACCTGCTGGAGACAAAGATCGTGAGTATGGCTCCGAGCGGAACCGTTCTCGGCCTTTTGCGCAAACGGGTAAATACTGGGGCCGTGTCGCGCCCTTATCTCGGAGTCGCTCCGTGGACTGAAACCACAAACACAAAACGTTGGACTTTACGCGCGGCCTCGTCAGATACGAATACGCCTGATTTGCCGCCGTTACCTGAATCCCGCGACGAAGTAGAGAGCATTGCGGCGCTGGTGCCACGCCCATCAACCGTGCTCATCGGTGGGGAAGCCACGAAGAAAAAGTTCGAGAGCTTGCCCCTCAGCGAGTATCGCGTATTGCACTTGGCGTTACATGGAGCCGTTGATCCCGTGTTTCCTGACAAGTCAGCTCTCGTGTTCGCACCTTCCGACGGAGATGATGGGCATCTGCAGGCAAAGGAGATCCGTCAGCTTCATCTGAATGCCGAGCTCGTTACATTAAGCGCCTGCGATACGGCAGTGGGCCCTGTTGGCGCAGCGGGTATTGAAAGCCTCGATAGGGCTTTCATTGAAGCTGGTGCAAATAGCGTGATTGCGAGCCGGTGGGCCCTTGAGGACAGCTCAACTGACACATTCATGAAAGCCTTTTATACGCATTTGAATCGCGAGAATGAAGGGGATGCACTCCGCGATGCCAAATTGGACCTCTTGCACGCTGGAGCGGCGCCTTATTATTGGGCAGCTTATGATCTAGTCGGAGATCCGACTGGTGTCCCGTTTGCGACAGAATGACATTTCCAGAACCTGAACGACGCGCCCTGCTAAAGAAGATCGATCGGCTCGTAGAAACGAAATTCTACGACCCGACCTTCAAAGGACATGATTGGAGATCAATCGTGGAGAAGCATGAAGCGCAAATCTTGGCTGCGGCTGACCATAATGCTTTTGAGACAGCCGTGAATAGCATGTTAGGCGAACTGCGCTCCGGCGGTCTCGGTCTGATCAGCGCGAGTACGAAAATCACGCCCAAGAATTCCATCAGTGCCACATTCCGGGCCATTGAAACTGAATACGGTACGCGTTGGGTTTTCCAGGACGTACATCAAGGTGGGCCCGCTGCCATCGCCGGCGTCCGGTCCGGGCAAGTACTTATTGCAATCTCAGGTCACGAGATTTTTCCGCCGGAAAAACCCGCGTTCCCCATGGGGCAGCAAGTGAAGCTCGGGATCGGAACGCCAGAAGGTGTTCTGGAGATTGCGATTACTACGCCGGGCGCGAGGCACAAAGAAAATCCGTGCGCCGCCCCCGATACCGTAAACGCCGACATCGTGGATGGAGTTGGCGTGGTCAAGATCCCGCTTTTTCCAGGGAAATTGGGCATCGATTTTGCTCGTGAACTGTCCAGTACTTTCGACCGATTCAACGGCGTGGAACCCTTGGTGGTCGATCTAAGAGGCAATCCAGGTGGCGGAATCGGGGGTTTGCGTCTAATGAGTCTTATGGTGCCCGGCAAAGCACCAGTAGGTTTCAGTATCGATCGCGCAACCGCGGAGCGCGGCTTTGATAAAACCGACCTTCCCCGTTTTGGAAGACTTCCGGCTTCAAAATTTGAGATACCCTTGCTCGCTCTGCGCTTTGCACGAAAGAAATCCGTGGTGCTCGTCACTGAAGGCCTCGGACCTCGACAGTTTCACGGCCATATTGTGGTGCTCGTAAATGAGCACACTGCGTGTGCATCTGAAATGGTTGCGCTATTTGCACGCGAAGAGGCAGGTGCAAAGATCGTTGGGATGACGACGCCTGGCAAACTCGTGTCTCATACCGGATTCAACGTTGGTCACGGTTTCACGCTCGCATTGCCCGTGGCCGCATACAGCAGTTGGAAGGGAACGCGTTTGGACGGAGATGGCATCGTGCCTGATTTTACTGTCGATTGGTCGTACTCGGATGCGCGAAAGGGCGTCGACAAACAACTCTCATCGGCGGTTAGCGTCTGCAAATCTGAGTGATTTCAGATCTCCCAGCCATGGACCCGAAAGCCCGGAAGTGCGCGAATCTGCACGGCACCGAGCTCTGTTCGCAAACGCGAGAGCATAGAGATATGTACGCCCGCACGCGCGAAGAGTTTCTCGAAATCCTAGTCGATTTCGGACTAAGCTCCGGGGATTGAGACTACGAACCACGATTTTATGCTCCGGCGGCGAATGGCTTATGTGCTGCTGCTTGTCCTATCTTTGGTGGCCGACTTGCGTCAGTTGGCAGTTGAATATACTTTCTGTTTTTCCTCAACTTACAACTGTAGGCCGATTTTAAGTACAACTTTCTTACTCGCTTCAAGCCATTCTGAGTTCAATTCCAGCAGTAGTTCTATTTCAGCTGTGCCCGGATTTCCCTCGACGTCTCTGACCTGAACCATCGTTCTTGCGAGCGGGAGCGTTGACGAATAGGGGAATTGAAGGTTGCGTCGACCTTTGCCTGGATGATCAACATATTGCTCAATCCATGCAGCAACCTCGTGCTGCAACTCGATGCTCGAACGTCCTTTGTTCTGCCACTGCATCCCTTCGATGCTATGGGCAATCTGACATGCCACTAATAGATGTTCCAATTCGCGTGATGTCAATGCTTCGGGAGAGCACACGCGCTGTTGATCTGAACTCTTCGGTGATTCGATTTCGTATAACGTTGGAATTTTCCAAAATACAGCCGCTCCGGTCCCGCGATCATATTCGAGTACTGCAAATCCTTGTTTAGAAAGCGCCGCGCCTGCAGAACGGGATAGCAGACCTTCGATGGGAGGCACCGTTTTGAAAAAAGCATTTTCCGCAATCGGAGAATGAGGCTGGAGCCCCGGAACTCTACCGTTCCTTAAGCCATGCATTTCTAAGCACCAGCCACGTTGCGCATAAGCCGTGATCATGCACGTACCGATTGCGTACGCAGCGTTTGACCACAAATAGTCCGACACTTTGGCTAGAGTCTCGGTATGCTTCCAGTTTGTGCGCGGGGACGTGTGATCCAAATAGGGATTGCGGAGTCTAATGCGCGGCAACGTCAATATGCAATATGAAGACTCTCGCGCTTTTCGAAACTCACGCCAGCCATACGACGAATCGTATGCGCATCTGTCGTCCCAATAGGTAGGGTCTTGCGAGAGTTCGGCAAACGATTTAGCTCCGAATGCATTGGGACCGATTGCGGAAATGATCGGTGCGTGTGCTATCGCGGCAGCCGCACAGAGTCGTTCGAGCAGAAATGCATCTGGGTCGTTGACGTGGGGAGTGAATTCGTAGTCGGCGATCATCGCCAGACAAGGTCTAGCACGGGTGGGCCTATCTCTCTGAACGCGTTCCGCAGAATGGAACAGTAGTAATTTGCTCGACAGCTCCGATGATCGTTCAACTTCTCGAATCGTACTCAACAGATCGTGCTTCGTTGCATGAATGACCTCAATTGCAACCAGCGGCTCGAAGTGTTCTTTAGTCGCTCGCTGTAGGTCCGACATAATCCAGTGCATTTCGTCGCGATTTACAGTGCGTTCGCCGTTCGCGTTTTCTCTTGGGTCGATATAACGATTTTCTGAATACTCCAGCAAGTATTCGAGACCGCGCCAGCTCGCCTCTAAAGACTGAAATTCTGGATGATGTAGAATCTCGTTAACTTGAGTTGACAAGATTCCTGGTATTTCAGGTTTGCTGCCGTGAGGTTCGTCCAGGAGGTTTCGCAATGCCGGCAGACATTCGACAATGTGGCTGGGACCAAAGTCGTCCATACATTCGAACCAGAGTTCCGCCTGCAGAACTTCCGCTGAACTCATCTCTTGTGATCGCCGGCACATGTGATTCAGAACGGCGATCTGAATACCAGGAGTCCCCACATAGTCAAAAACGGTCTTCGATTGTTGTCCCCGCGCTTTTTCCAGATCCTTTCTCGTCTTCGGCAAAGTCAGTTTCGTGAGAGGATGCGATTTCGCCTCGTTGCTCACGCGCCCTCTTCCAGGATCTGTTAAAGCACGAACAGGATTAAGAGGGTTGTTCCCCGCGAAGTCTCCGATAACCAAAACTCTGACCGGAAGATCCGGCAAAAAGACACGCTCTACTCGCGTTTTGCGGGGTCGCCAGTGTTCTCCAGAGGGAGATTTTTTCGTTCGCATAGAAACATCTTCGTGTTTGGAGCAGCTTTTATGCGCCTCCGTAGCGAACGCATTTGTTCTCGGTACGGGAGCGTCTACTTGAGCCTGTGAAGTGCATGATGTTGAGCGGTCGAGAACACGTCACTTACGGAAATCCTGCTCGGTAAGTCCAGGAACTGCGGCAATCTTCGCGAAACGCATCTGAATGGCACGCTGGCTAGAATCTGGTTTAAGCTGCATGATGGTCGGATATTGGCTTCGCCCGAAGGGTTTGTATTGTGAATATAAGATTTCACGGGTAGGCCCGACCTTGAGAGTGCACCTTACCGTTGTCGGTAGCGATTGATCGTTCAGTGTGACGTAGTAGACCGCTAAATCATTTTTCGCTTGGATCGTGGTAGGTGTTGCCGTTCCAGGATCTGCGAGTAGCTCAACGTTATTCCCACCCAAAATATCCAGGACATTCGGCAGCTGAAAGTCCCGAAAAAGACGCACAAAGTCTTGAAGTGATGGTTCTACCCACGCCACCGCCGGTTTGAGCTTTGCTTTGGATCGGGTTGAAGCGTCAATAACAGAGATCGTTTCGTGGCCAGCACCGTTGATATCCATCAAAGCCATACCAGGAATTTTCCAATTCGCCTTGATGCTCCAGGCCGTGCTCTTTCCGTCTTCCGACCATATTGTTGCTTCGCCGGAGGCAGTGCCAGAACTCAGGTCCGACATCCCCTCTTTCCCGCCCAGAGCTTGGATTAGCGACGCTAATCGTTGCTTCCCGAATAGATGTCGGGTCTCCAGCGTGGGTGTCAGAACAAAGCGATCAACCGTCTTTTCCTTATCGGCTTCAAGTAATACCCGAGAAGTTGCAACCTCGTAATTCGGGTTGTGTTTTGCTATTTGAATTTGGATGGTACCCGGTTGCAGTCCCGAGACAGTCAGTTTCCCGTCAGTGGTCTTGTAATTCGTGGTTTTACCTTTTTCATCTGTTAGCGAAACCTCGCATTCAGCCGGCACACAAGTGAGGTTAAGGGGGCCTGCGACTTTGATTTTCTTATTAGAGCTTTCGACCTGCTGAGGCCTGAGCGCGTCCAAAACGCTTGCGGGCGCACCAGCAGCTTTCAACTGATCGAATTCCGAGTCAGTAAGTGGCGCGGCAAGATTTCTTTTCTTGATGGCCAAAACAATGCGGTTCTCTGGTATTACTTTCCTTTCCACCCACTGCACTACTTCCTGGAACACTATGGGTGGCCCCTGAGTAATATCAGGCGGCCGCGTTCGCTGTCTGGCGCGGGGAGTTGTTTGACCGCCTCGGGCTTCGAGTGCTGCTTGCGTTGCCACTGGTCCAGACGACGCTACTTGAATCAGGCAAAAGCTCAAAGCGATAATTGCGAAGAATTTCATAGCCCCGTCACAGTGCACTTTCCTACGGCACCTCGGTTTCGGCCTTTTTGGCCTCAATCACCGTGTGTCTTAGCTGTCGAGCTTCGCGAAAATCGGGATTTCGGCGTAAAAGAAAATCCAGTACGCGTCTTGCTTTGTCGTATTCACCCGCTCTGTACAGCTCTTCAGCTCTTTGCATGACTTCAGCCAACGCGCTTTCAGACAGCGGCACCCGCGGCGCCGTAGTTCCTGTGGCTCCCGTGTTCGGAACTCTCGGTAGTAGCGTGGAGTTGTTAATCGATTGCTGTTGTGATGATCCGCTAGCCTGGTTTGTCGGAACTTCAGTGGAGCCGGTCTTTGCTATCTGCGGTGCATTCTGTCCCGCATACGACCTGTACGTAGCGGCTTTATCTTTGTAAGGCTTCGCAGCTTCAGGTGACGTTTGCCTCTGGGCAAGGATTTCCTCCCATTTTGCTAGCGCCGTATAATACCGGGTTTGGAGATCCAGATCTCTTGGAGGTTGGAAATCTTCTAGTCTTGTGACGTAATTGCCAATCTCATCCATACCGTCTGATTCCGGAGGTGGTGAGTTCAATGCCCATTTCAGCTCTTGTGATGCGTCGAAGGTCAAGTATTCGCGCTGCATAAAGCCGATGGGAAACGCTCGACCGTCGCGCACAAGCTGCACCTTGATCCAGTGAGGCTCCGTTGCAGGTAGCTCAAGAACGTGAATCGATTCTCCGCGCTCTGCCTCGTAAAGCGATTTTGATATGAGTGAAGGAGCGACAAAAATTGAAACTCTCGCCGGTTTTATCTTTGCTGTCGTTAAAGAGGGTGCCAGAACTGGACGCGATTGAAACATGTCCTTCACGCGACTGGCAACTCCCGTTTCGGCAAGCGCAATCAGAATTACAGCGCCGACGAGCGCTGCGGCCGTAACTTTGAGCCAAGTCGGAAATGGCGGGAAAAATACCCGTTCCCAAGAACTGCGACGGAGTTGGTGTAACTTGCGTTTCTGCCTCGCTAATTCAGCTTCGGCGTGCCGCCACTGTGGTGAGCGTTTTACATCCTCGTCCTTGATAGCCCTTTGGAGTTCCTCTATATCCTTCGTGATTTTCTGGATCTCTAATTGCCGGCGGTCAGGACTCATTGCTGCCCCGTTCCCTAGAATGTTCGCGAATGCGGGTTACCAACTGTTCTAGAAGTGCTCGTTTGACCTTTTTCTTCAATTGGAGCAAGCGCGGGTGATTGGGTGCAATGGCCAGCCCATCTGTAACGCGTTGCTCTGCCGATGGCAGTTGCCCTGCCTCTATGTCGTTCTCGGCTAGGCTGTAGAGATTTTCTGCCCGAAGCCGACGAGCAAGCCGCCTTTCCGAGAATTCACTGCTGCAAAGCAGTTCGAGCGATTTCGAGTATTGGCCGGTTTCTCTGGCTGCCCATGCAGACGTCAACGCATTTTCGAAGGTCGGCTGAGAATTCAAACCAGCGCTTACAACTTCTGCCTTCTCCTGAAGATCGCTATCAGGATCAGATTCAAGGAGGATTCGCGCAAGCACGTCACTTGCAAGCCGATACTCCTCCATTGCTACATAGAGGTTCAATTGCCGGCGTCGACCCTCAAGCACGACCTGTCTAGCGGCTCGAGCGGGGCTATCCCTAACTCCCAGCACTATCTCCCCCAGATATGGGTGATCTTTCCAAAAGAACCGCAAAGCGCGCCAATCAGATAACGCTTCGGCAAGACTTGCCGGTCCCTGAGCTGTTTGTCCAGTTTGCCTTAGCGCGAGGAGCGCATCCAAAACCCCGCACACCGGATGATGGATGTGGACGGCCTTGAGGCTATCCAGTAATTCACGCGCTCTGTCCAGTTTTCCTTCAGCAAGCGTGTGCAGTACCGCGTTGGCCTCTTCTTCGAACATCCGATGTAAGCTACGAACGTGCTCGCTCTCCGCTCGTGCTAAGTCATCCCCGCCGCAAAAATCCGAATAGGCGTCATACCAAAGCGCGGACTCCTCATACCGGTGTTGATGACGCGCCGCTTCCGCTTCTTTCAATAGCTTGGTCGCATTATCAAGCTGAATGTTGTCTTCCTGCTCCCGGAGTTCTATGTAATCCGATAAACGTAAGAGCTCCAGCGTGCCGCCATACCGCATCCCCTCTTCTATATGTTTCTTTGCGTCCGCGTAGGCGTGAGCGGCGATTTGAGTACTTGCCTTGGCGGCTTCTGCCATGGGCAATAGCTCACGATGGAACGCAAAGACGCTTGAATGACTAGGGGACCGCCGCATGACTTGATTTGTGATGTTATATGCATTTGTGTAATCACCTTCCTTGGCAAGTTGCCGGGCGTATCGGCGCACTGCACCGTCAATTTCGCGACGCAAATCCGTAATCTTAGAAGACGTTTCTCCCTTGTTCTCGATGGATTCCAATTCTTTCGAAATAGACAGCACTCGGTTAAAATCGCTTTCACTTGTAGCGTGACAGAGTTCGCTGTATAGCTCGTCCACCTTCTCGTCCAACTGCTTCGCTTCATCCAGGAGTACCGTTAATTGGTCGGGAGTCGCAGGTATGGTGAGTTGGTCTGATCGTGCATTCTGAATGCTTTCCCAAGCTTTCATGAAATCCTCGGGACTGCGAGGACGATTTTCGGGATCTTTCGCCATCGCCCGATGCACAAGTCGTGCGAAAAGGAGCATCCGCGTTTTCTCTGGACTCTCCTTGGCATGCTCCAAGGTGTCAATGGGCAAGCAAGGTGGAGGAGGATAAAATTGGATAGCGGCGAGAGCATCTTCCAAGTCTTCTGTTCGAACGGTCTTAGACAAGGGGTGCTCACCCATCAATGCTTCATAACAAATCACGCCCAGCGCGTAGATATCGCTCTTCGCCGTAGGGTTGCTAAGTGACTCTGGCGCCCAGTACAGGGGTGTCCCCGTTGCCATCTCGAGCTCAGGTTCGTTTACAGGCTTGCAGACTCCGAAATCCACCAATGTGACCGCATCGTGCTTCCCGACCATGATATTGGCCGGCTTAAGATCCCTATGCAGAAAGCTATTTTCATGGGCGTGCTGAAGCGCCGAGCAAATCTGTTTAAGCATGAAGTACCAGCGATCCAAGGGGATCTTGCCTTGCTGCTTGAACAGCGTCTCCAAGGTCTCTCCTTCGACGAATTTCATGACAAGAAACCCATATGCGTTTCCGTCGTTGGAGAAGGTTCCGAAGTCGTAGAGATCGGCGATATTGGGGTGAGTTAGCGTTGTTAGGGCGTGGAGCTCGTTTGCAAATGTCTGGTCAAGTGAGTTGACAGTTTTGACTGCTACCTTTCGTTTCGGGCCGTTCCGCACTTCATAGCCGGAAAATACCTTTCCCATCGATCCGGCTCCAATTTGTTCGACAATTCTCCACTGCTGCTGTCCGAACAATACAGATGGGACCCGCTCTGTGGAATCCTCGCTTGAACCGAATTCGCTTGTGTTCCAATCGCTGCCGGTGATGGGCTCTTCTGCTGCGAATGCCTTGGCTGACATGACTACATGCCTTGGCAACTCGGCCAGCCGCCTCAGGTATTCGGTCGGCTTTTCGTTCAGGAGCATGCCACCGCCTCTGGGAGACAAACATTATAATACCGGCGATACGACTAAGCGTGGAACTCTTTGCCTGCCAGCCGCGTCGCCTACGCACAGCTGTTAATAGTGCTCGCTAACAGAACGAATCTCACGACGAGATGCGCGTGAGTGAAACGAGAGTCGTTGACAAACGCTGAGTACGTGCGGTTGTATCGTGTTCGCCCGACCCTTGAAAAAGTGCCCCATTCGTAAGTTCGGTACTTGAGATGCCGTTGAGAACCCAATTCGCCTGCCTTATTCCGTACTCAGATGTGATATGATTATGCGCCCATAGGAGGTTTTCTGACGGCGAGCGCCACAGCGATTATGGATTGGGCGGCTTTGGGCGCTGCCGCCGTGAATGGGGAAATGCCGGCGGGCGTTCCGTGCAGCAGCGAAGCCTCGTACCACACGCTGGAAAGGACTGTGGGTAGTCTCGGCGCCAGCCAAGAAGACTTGGAAGAAGCATTGCAAAGCGCGGCGTCACTCCTCGAATTGAGGGGTAAAGACTTTCGCGTCGCGATATACGCCACTAAGGCGCTTTTCAAGACGGAGGGGATCGAGGGGTTAGCGGACGGGCTTGCCTGCATTCATGCCATGGCGAAGAACTTCTGGGAAGCCGCGCATCCGAAGCTGCAATACCGCGAATCGTGGTTCGGAAACCTCAGCGATTTTGTTCGATCAGTTCTCACGAATATCGATTCGCAGCAAACTGTGGCAATCGAACGCTGTGCCGATACTGCAAGCGATCTGGGCGAGTTCCTTGAGCACAAACTCGGAAAACAGCTCAACTTCAACACAATCGCCGTCGATCTCAGGAAGCTCATTCCGCGCAAGAAAGACACTGCACCGCCCGAACCTGCGCCCCCGAAATCTGCGGCTGAATCTCCGAAGGTCCTTCCCCTGAGTGCGCCCCCGGACGAGCTCAGCAAGCCGATCACAGCCATCCCCCTACCGCCCCCGGCCGGTGCGCCGACGGCACTCCAAGTCCGAAACGCTCTGCTGAAAGATGCCCATACCGCAAGGAAACACAACCGCGCAGAATTATGGCCCTACCGGGCAGTTCGCACTGCGGCCTGGCGGCAGATCACTAAACCCTTGACGTACGATTCGCAACTCGCGAGTATTCCGCCCCCCTCGGAGTACCTGATTCGATCTCTCGCTGAACTCACGGGTTCGGCCTCGTGGGACGATCTCTGCGACAAATCAGAGCAAGCGATCCCCGAGCACCCGCTGTTTTTGGATCTGCATATTCATTCGGCGAAAGCCCTGAGTGAGTTGGGCGGCGCTCACCAGCTCGCGGCGGAGTTCGTGCGCTCCGAGGCGCAGCTCTTTCTTGAAGAGTTTCCGTGGGTCGCAGAGTTGAAGTTCAATGACGGAACTCCTTTTCTCAGCGATTCCGCGCGCGCGTTCTTAACCGTGAAGGCCCAATCGGCCGAAGTACCGAGTACCCGGAGCACAATTTCGACTCGGCGGAAAAGGTTTGAAAACCTGATTGAACGGATCAGGGCGCTTGTGCAGGCGAACCATCCAGAGTTAGCACTGGCCGCTCTGGGCGCTCTCGATTCCGAGATAACGCGCTTTTCCCTGGAGGAATGGGATTCCGAAATCTGCGTAGAAGTATTTGAACTTTGGCTGAACGTGCTCGATCCCTTGCGCGGCTCGGACACACGGAAAAGCGAACTTTTCAACTCTGTCTTTGCCCGGCTGATCTCCATTGACCCCGGGAGAAAGATCGGGTTGGGCGAAATACAGGTTTGATAAAGGAGAAACATGCCAGAAGACGATGACTTAGTCGCACCGATTCAGCGAATCAATATCACTGTGGAAGCCCATACCAAAGGCCAGCCCGAGGGCGAGCTACCACTGAATATTTTAGTGCTTGGAGACTTTAAGGGAAGACCTGATGAGCTTCCTTTGTACCTCCCAACACAGGCCGTACATTCCCGGTCCGAGATTCCCGGCGCACGAGACGTACGAGGTACCAGGTCGATTACCAAGGACACTGATTTCGAAAGGGTACTGCGCGAGATGCATGTGACTATCGACTTGGACATTGGCGACACGGCATACGAATACAAAATTGAACGAATGATCGATTTTGGTCCGGATGCGATTGTTTCCAAACTCGCCCCGTTTGCGAAATTAGTCGAAATACGCCAAGCGTTGGAATCATTACTGACGCCTTTGAAAAACCCGCACGGGGTTCGAAAACTGCTCGAAGATGCGGTGCGGGACGAGTCTAAGCGCGAAGCGCTGGTTACTGCGATGGGAATTGAAAACGCCGAGGCGAGCGAAGGCAATTGAGGGCACAATGTCGCACATTTTCGAAAAGGTGAGCAACACCCAGGTCGCTGACCAAGAAAACCCGATAAAAGCTCCAGTAGTGGCTGAGTTACTGGATACCGCCGTCCAACAATTCCAAGAACAAGCGGGCACGACGGAGTTATACACCGAAGGAACGGGCAAAGATAAGAAAGAAAAACGAATTCCGATCCGTGAAGCGTTCCTTTGCATTCTTGCGGAAGTTCTGCGGAACGGGAACGAAACCAAACCGATTAATGAAATCGTGGTGAAGGAGCTGATCAAAGAGCTTGACATCTTCATGAGCGCCGAGCTGGACAAAATTCTTCACGATGCTCGTTTTAAAAGGCTTGAGGCGGCATGGACGCAACTCAAATATCTAGTCGACCATGCGGATTTCCGAAGGAATATAGAGATCAACGTGTTGAACATCTCGAAAGATGAGTTGCGCGAGGACTTGGAGAACCAGGCACCGCGCTCCTCATTCTTGTACAGGGTCGCTTACCAATTCGATTACGGCCAATTTGGCGGCCACCCGTACGGCGCGATGATCGCCAATTATGACTTCGGACCGAATTCGCCTGACATGTCGCTATTAAGAAACATCTCACGGATTGCAAATTGGGCGCATGCGCCGTTCATCGCGGCTGCGTCACCGGAGTTTTTCGGTGTGCGTGAGTTCCGCGACCTCTCATATCTCACCGATCTGGATCAGATCGTCGAAGGTCGCAAGCCTCAGAACACCGAGTGGCTTGAGTTTCGAAAAACGAAGGAGGCGCGATGTGTCGGATTGACATTGCCGCGCTTTCTGCTGCGCTTACCCTACGGTAATCAAAAGCCAACTAAGACATTCGGGTATACCGAGAGCGTGACCAATCATGACGCTTATCTTTGGGGTAATGCGGCGTTCGCGTTTGCCACGCGCCTAACTGAAAGCTTTGCCAGGAACCGCTGGTGCGCGAACATCATTGGTCCTCGCGGGGGCGGAGCTGTCAAGAATCTTCCATTGCATATCTTCCCCACGCTTGGAGGCAGCATGGGGGCTAAAATTCCGACGGAGATCATGATCCCGGACGAGCGTGAAGGGGAACTGGCGAGAGCCGGATTTATACCGCTTGCGATCAGGAAAGAAACCAATGAAGCCGCGTTTTTCTCAGCTAATTCATGCCAGGTTCCTGCTTGGTTTGGGGACGGCGACGAGCAAATGATCGACCAAGCCAATTTTAAGCTCAATACCATGCTGCCCTATACATTCATGATTAGTCGCGTAGCGCACTATATCAAGGCCATGCAGACAGAAAGACTGGGGCTGAACTACAGCGCGACCCAGATGCAAAAAGAATTAGAGAAGTGGCTTCAGCAATATGTCGCAAATTTCGACGCGCAGCCGGAAGTTAGGGCGCGCCGGCCGTTCAGAGAGTTAGAGATCGTAGTCCTCCCCAAACCCGGCGACCCGGGCTGGTTCAGAGTACAAATATTACTGCGGCCGGACTTCAAATATCAAGGTGCGGATTTCAAATTGTCGCTCGTCAGCGAAATGGCTGAAAGGGCGCAGAAACAGCAGAACCAATAAAGGAGAACTAAGATATGGCAGACGAAGCAAACATGACGGTACCGGGAATTCAGGGCTCCTGCGATATTCAGGGGAGAGAGGGAACGATTCGCGTGCAGTACGTTGAACACAATGTCTCGAGGCCGTACGACATTGATACAGGGCAGCCAACCGGCAGACGTGTACATTCACCGTTTGTGATCCGGAAAGAGGTGGACAAGGCCTCCCCACTTCTGTACCGCGACCTTGCTGAAGGCAAAAAGTACGATTCCGTGGAGCTCAAATGGTATCGCACGGCGAAAGACGGAAACCAGGAGCACTATTTCACAACGAAGCTCACGGATGCCCTGCTTGTTTCGATAAAGGCGTTAAAGAAGGATACGCAGGATCTATCATCGAAATCGTACAAGGACATGGAGGACGTGTCCTTTGTTTATAGGAGGATTGACTGGAAAGAAGAAACGAATGGCGTTGAGGCGTACGACGATTGGCGGAAAGCCTGATTGAGGTTGCTAGGACGCGGTGTCTGCGATTCGGTTGATCGAGCGGCTGCGGGGAGTAGCCAAAGGACGACTTTCGGTACAAAACTCAATCGAAAGCTACCTTCTGAATATATTGAACACGGTTGAAGGCGCGGTGCTTGCCAATCCGGCATATGGTCGGGCCGATTTTACGGACTTCCCATTCTCGAGTGAGCTGGCGCGCACTCTCGAGCGGCGTATCCCCGCGCTGGATCGTCGAGTTGAGAAAGTTCGTGTGCGCGTGCTGGAAGCGGAGATGCGCTTACCTGGGGAGCTTGCGTTTCTCGTGGAGTGGTGGCCAGCGAATTCCGCGGAGACCAATCGGTTCATCGCGAAGCGAACGGACGACGGTCAGTTTCACATTCCCGATGTTCTGAACCGCGCATCGATATGAACTTTAACCGCTATTTCGAAGAGGAGCTGACCTTTCTCAAAAACCTCGGGCCTGAGTTCGGGCGGCGCTGGCCGGAGTTGGCGCCCTTTCTGGGTTCTGATGATCCGAATGATCCCGCGTTCTCACGAGATCCGGATGTGGACCGGCTCTTCGAGGGGTTTGCCTTCCTCACCGGTCGTATTCGTCAAAAGCTCGACGACGAGTTCCCGGAGCTAATTGATACGCTGCTCTCGGTATTGGCGCCCGATCTGCTTCGGCCCCAACCGAGCGCAACCATCATCGAATTTGAGCCAATGCAAGGGCGCGTGCGCGGTGCAACGGAGATCCCGGCTCGCGAGGTAGAGCTTGGTGCAAAGCTCGGCAACGGTGCCGAGTGCCGTTTTCAAACCTGCTGGCCTGTCGAGGTCCTTCCGCTATCTCTCCAAGATGTCGCTTCCAAGGTACTTACAGATGGTGGTCTTGAGCTTCGCCTCAATCTTGTCTGGTACGACAAGGCGAGCCCTCCTGACCTTGATCGCTTGCGATTTCATTTGAGCGGTAAAGGCGCCGCCGATCTTTATCTGTGGTTTTGCGAACACCTGGTCAGGTGCGCGCTGACCGGTGCAGAGGTAGACCGGTCGATTCGGTTGCCCAAGCCCACTCCCCTGGGGTTCGTGCCTGGAGAGGCGCTCGTTTTGCAAACGGCGCCCTTCGACGGCGCCAGGCTTCTTCAGGAATATTTTGCCTTTAAAGCAAAGTTTCTCTTTGTCGAATTCTCTGGTCTCAAGGCGCTGCAAAAACTTGGCCGCCCGAAGGAATTTGCGTTATACCTGCGATTTCGGGACATTCCCGCACACCAATTCGATCTCTCGCCAGCAAACTTTCGGCTGTTTTGCTGTCCGGCCGTGAACATGTTCCCGGCAGACTCCGATCCAATAGCCGTGACCGGCGAGAGGTACGAGTATCCGGTTCAAGCCGCTGACAGCGACCTTTCCATCCACTCCATTCAGAGCGGCCAGGGATGGCTTGCGGGCACGAGAGAGCCCCGGGATTATGAGCCTTTCGTGTCCTTATCGCGCAAGCCCGATACAACTTACTACGACATAAAGTTTCGTCGGCACATTGTAACGGAGGAGCCACAGGCCTTCGTTTCTTTCGTGACACCCCGTCAAAAGGAACTGGTAGCCTCCCGAGAGACCGTGGTTTTTTCTCTGTTGTGCACGAACGGGTCCGCCGCCCAAACAGTGAAAGAGGGCCAGATTCATGACCAAACAAGCACGAGTCCGGAATATGCCCGGTTTCGGAACATCTCGCCCATTTCGCCATACGTTCCGGTTCCGACTTCGGCCGAGCGCCGGTGGCAACTGCTCTCGCACATGGTGCTGAGCCCCACCGCTCTCAACGATGTGGACAGGCTTGCCAGCATGCTCCGGATGTACAACATTCCGATCACTGCAGATCCACCAGTTGCACGCGCTAATATTCGACGAATTGAGAGTATCAGCGC
>Ga0213875_10001059_pt1 | contig 19331 bp, 20 predicted proteins | sample BarmaccomBMRX_R8_FD_160105 | JGI IMG/M metagenome (GOLD analysis project Ga0213875, IMG submission 160105) | Root-associated microbial communities from Barbacenia macrantha in rupestrian grasslands, the National Park of Serra do Cipo, Brazil - RX_R8 | ecosystem: Host-associated > Plants > Roots... | reverse complement strand
GCGTGGCGCTGGGACGCTGACAACGTGCCGGGATCTCGGCTCCCCCTCCCGACAAGAATCCGGCATGGCTACGGCGCTTGCCGTCGTGGCGTGGCGATACCGCCCCTGCGGGCATCGCCGCCACGGGCACGCCCGCACGGGCCGCGCCTGCGCACCCCCCACCCCCGCGCAGGCAGCGCCCGTGCGGGCGGAGCCCATTACTTTTCGTAGGAGCGCAGGGCGTTGCCGAGGCCGAAGAAGGTGGGCGCCCAGTGGCCGACGAAGATCCCCCAGCGGTCGGCCCGGTCGGTGCCGGCCTTCTCGGCGTTCCGCGACAGGGTCCAGGCGGCGAACGACAGGCCGATGCTGGCGAACCCGGCCAGGTAGGCCCACTCGGACTTCACGCCGGCCTCATGCAGCTTCTCAATCATCGTGTCTCCTGTTCCGTGCTGATCGGGACGGTGTTGGCTGACATCGGCCCCTGCTGTCCGGCGCGGCCACGGTTAAACAGGGTTTTTATGGCGATGTAGGCATAGTGCGTAAGGAGTGGACAGCGATCACCGACGAACCGGCCGACGGCCTGACCATCGGAGAGCTGGCCCGGCGGACCGGGGTGGCGGCGGCCACGTTGCGCAGCTGGGAGGCGCGCTACGGGTTCCCGAAGCCGCAGCGATTGCCGACCGGGCACCGCCGGTACGCCGAACGGGACGTGACCCGGATCGAAGAGGTGCTGCGGCAGCGGGCGGCCGGACTGAGCCTGCCCGCGGCCATCGCCCAGGCCGGCCCGGGGCATCCGGCGGCCGGCCAGTCGGTGTTCGCGGTCCTGCGCAACCGCCATCCCGAGCTTCAGCCCCAGGTCCTGAGCAAGGCAGCGCTGCTGGCGCTGACCCGGGCGATCGAGGACGAGTACTGCGCCCGGGCCGAACACGCGATCCTGTTCGCCAGCTTCCAGCGGCGGAACTTTTTCAAAATATCGGAAAACCGCTGGCGTGACCTGGCCCGCACGGCCGAGGCGGTCACGGTGTTCGCCGACTTCACGGGGCCGGCCGGCGGTGAGGGTGAACTGCGGCAGATTCCGGTGCCGGCCGGGGCGCCGCTGCGGCGTGAATGGCTGCTGGTCTGCGAGGCCCGCGACTACCCGGTCGGGCTGGCCGGGTGGGAGTTTCCCGGTCAGGACGCGGTCAACGACGCCGACCGCCGGTTCGAGGTGATCTGGACCCTCGACCCGCGCCCGGTCCGGGACGCCGCCTACGCCTGTGCCGAGCTGGCGGAATCGTTCTGCCCGGGCCTCGGCCTGGTCGGCCGCCTGCCGGCCGAGCCCGCCCCGCGGGCCTCGGCCGACCTGCAGCGCGCCACCGGGTTGCTGACCCGGATGGCCGCCTACGTCGATCACCGCCCGGGCTGACCGTCACGTTGCCGGGCGGCCGATCGTCATAGGAGAAAGACGAGCTGGACCGGGAGGACGAGATGAGCGATCAGCGGGGGACGACGACAGGCACCCACGTACAGAAGATGGCGGGCCAGGAGCTGGTCAACCGGGTCATGCGGGGCGTGCTGCGGACGCCGCTGCTGGCCCGGCTGGCGGGCCGGCGACTGGTGACGCTGTACGTGGTCGGGCGCAAGTCGGGGCGGCACTACGACGTCCCGGTCGCCTACACCCGGGACCGGGGCGACCTGCTGATCGGCACCCCGTTCGGCTGGGGCCGCAACCTGCGCACCGGCGAGCCGGTCGAGATCCGCCTGCGGGGCCGCCGCCGCCCGGCCGACGTGCAGGTCATCGCCGACGAGCCCGGCGTCGTCAGCGCCTACGCGGTGATGGCGCGCGACAACCACGCGTTCGCCAAGTTCAACCGGATCGGCTTCGACGCCAGCGGCAACCCGCTCCCGGACGACCTGCACCAGGCCTGGGCGACCGGTTCCCGCGCGTTCCGGCTGACCCCGCGCTGACCCTGCCCTGACCTCGCGGGCCGTCGCTCAGGCTCACCGGACGGCGGGGGTGAAGCGGGGGCGGCGAGGGGGACGGCGGGGATCGAGTGGGGTGGCCAGGGTGCCGTCGGGGGCGATGTGGCCGAACATCTGCTCGATGACGGAGGCGATGTGGGGGTCGTCGACCCGGTAGAGCTGGCGGCGGCCGTCGCGGCGGGCGGTGACGACGCCCGCGGCACGGAGCTTGGCCAGCTGCTGGCTGGCGGCCGGGATGTTGGCCCCGGTCAGCTCGGCCAGGGTGGTGACGTCGTACTCGTCGCCGGCCAGCAGCCACACCAGGTGCAGGCGGCCGGGGACGGACAGCAGGTCGAAGGTGGCGGCGGCGGCGTCGATCTGAGCGGGCGTGACCTGGCGGAGCGGTGGTGTGTCTGTCATCGTGCCTGCCACTGTCCCTCTAATTGTTCATTTGCGCAACCAATTGAATGTGGGTTACTGTTCCGGCGGCGCCCCGGGCGGGGCGGCCTGGGCGCACGCTGGGAGGTTCGCGATGACCATGCTGCGCCCGTTCACCAACCAGGGTGCGCCGCTGCGCAACCGCACCAACCTGGCGGCCGACGCGCTGGTGCTGATCTCAGTGGCGGTGCTGTTCTGGATCCTGGTCCGGGTCGCACACGGGGTGAACGCGCCGTTCAACCGGGTCTCGGCCCCGTCGACGGTGTCGACCGACCCGGCCAACCTGCCCTACTACGCGGTCCGGTCGCTGCTGCGGATGTTCGCCGCCCTGATCGTCTCGACGATCTTCACCTTCGTCTACGCGACCGCCGCGGCCCGGCTGCGGCGGGCCGAGAAGATCCTGCTGCCGATCCTCGACGTGCTGCAGTCGGTCCCGGTGCTCGGCTTCCTGTCGGTGACGCTGTCGGTGTGGCTGACGCTGTTCCCGCACACGATGCTGGGGGTGGAGTGCGCGTCGGTGTTCGCGATCTTCACCAGCCAGGCCTGGAACATGACGTTCGCGTTCTACCACTCGCTGATCACCCAGCCCCCGGAGCTGGACGAGGCGGCCCGGCTGCTGCGGCTGACCAAGTGGCAGCGGTTCTGGAAGCTCGACGTCCCCAACGGGATGATCCCGCTGGTCTGGAACGGGATGATGAGCTTCGGCGGCGGCTGGTTCTTCCTGATCGCGTCCGAGGTCATCTCGGTCAACAACCACACCTACGCGCTGCCCGGGATCGGTTCCTACGTGGCCGCCGCCTCCGACCGGCAGCAGATCGGGCGGCTGTTCCTGGCCATCGGGGTCATGATCGTCATGGTGGTGGGGGTCAACTTCCTGTTCTGGCGGCCGCTGACCGCCTGGGCGGAAAAGTTCCGGTCCGGCGACACCGCCTCGGCCGAGGTCCAGCGCAGCATCACCCTGGACGTGCTGCGCCACTCGGCGGTGCCGGGCCTGATCGCGCGGGGGCTGCGGCCGGCCGGCCGGGCGCTGGACCGGGTGACCCGCCCGTTCGGCCTGGCCGAGTACCCGCTGCGGGTGAACCCCTACCGGCGCCGGGCCGGGGACGTGGTGTTCACGGTCCTGGTGCTGGCGCTCATCGCCTGGGGTACCTGGCGGATGCTGGTCTACATCGACCGCGGCACCGGGCTCGGCGAGTTCGGGCACGCCTTCCTGCTCGGCCTGGCCACCTTCACCCGGGTGCTGGTGCTGATCGTGGTGGGCAGCGCGGTGTGGGTCCCGATCGGAGTCTGGATCGGGATGAACCCGCGGGTCACCCGCTACGCCCAGCCGGTCGTGCAGGTGCTGGCCAGCTTCCCGGCCAACTTCCTGTTCCCGTTCTTCACCCTCGCCCTGATCGACACGCGTCTCAGCCTCAACTTCGGCGGCATCGTGCTGATGAGCCTCGGCGCCCAGTGGTACATCCTGTTCAACGTCATCGCGGGCGCCTCCGCCATCCCCAACGACCTGCGCGAAGCCGCCGCCAACCTGCGGCTGGGCCGCCGGCAGCGCTGGAAGACGCTGATCGGGCCGGCCATCTTCCCGGCCTGGGTGACCGGCGGCATCACCGCCGCGGGCGGGGCCTGGAACGCCTCGATCGTGGCCGAGATCGTCTCCTACGGCCACCACACCCTGATCGCGACCGGCCTGGGGGCCTACATCGCGCAGGCGACCACGGCCGGCAACTTCCCCCGGGTGCTGGTCGGCGTCTCGGTCATGAGCGTCTACGTGGTCGGCCTCAACCGCCTGTTCTGGCGCCGTCTGTACCGGCTGGCCGAGACCCGCTATTCGCTGTAGGAGGTGCACCATGACCAGGACCGCGATCGTCGAGGTCGACCACGTCTCCAAGTCGTTCCCGTCGGCCGACGGCTCCACCCTGACCGTGCTCGACGACGTGTCGGCGACCCTGCACGAGGGGGAGATCGTCGCCCTGCTCGGCAAATCCGGGTCGGGCAAGTCGACCCTGCTGCGCATCATCGCGGGCCTGATCGCGCCGACCAGCGGCGAGGTGCGGTACCGGGGCCAGCGGCTCAACGGGGCCAACCCCGGGGTCGGGATGGTGTTCCAGTCGTTCGCGCTCATGCCCTGGCTGACCGTGCAGGCCAACGTGGAGCTGGGACTGCAGGCACGCGGGGTGCCCGAGCCGGAGCGGCGGGCCCGGGCGCTGGAGGCGATCGACGTGATCGGGCTCGACGGCTTCGAGACCGCCTACCCCAAGGAGCTGTCGGGCGGCATGCGGCAGCGGGTCGGGTTCGCCCGGGCGCTGGTGCTGCGGCCCGACGCGCTGCTGATGGACGAGCCGTTCAGCGCGCTGGACGTGCTGACCGCGGAGAACCTGCGGGGCGAGCTGATGACGTTGTGGGCGCAGCCCAATTTCCCCACCAAAAGCGTCTGCATCGTCACCCACAACATCGAAGAAGCGGTGCTGCTGGCCGACCGGGTGCTGGTGCTGGGGGCCAACCCGGGCCACATCAAGGCCGAGGTGGCGGTGCACCTGCCCCGGCCCCGGGACCGCCGCAGCCCCACCTTCGAGGTGATGGTGGACCAGCTCTACGGCATCCTCACCGGGCGGGACGATGATCGTACGGCCGGCCGGGCGGCGGCCGCGCCCAGCCCGCTGACCCACCCGCTGCCCGGCGCCAGCATCGGCGGCCTGGCCGGGCTGGTCGAAATCGTCTACGCCCACAACGGCCAGACCGACCTGCCCGACCTCGCCGACGAGCTGTCGTTCGAGGTCGACGACCTGCTGCCGCTGGTCGACGCGGCCACCATGCTGACGCTGCTGGAGGTGGAGAGCGCCCAGGCGTTCCTGACCGACGCGGGCCGGGCCTGGTTCACGGCCGACATCCAGACCAGCAAGCAGCTGTTCGCCAAGCTCGCGGTGGAACACGCGCCGCTGGTGCGGACGATCGTCAAGGCGCTGGAAAACAGCGACGACGGCACCCTGCGGGACGACTTCTTCCGTGACCTGCTGCGGCGCGGCTACACCGCCGAGGACACCGAGAAGCAGCTCGACATCGCCATCGACTGGGGCCGCTACGGCGAGCTGTTCGACTACGACGCCGACACCGGCGAGCTGGTGCTCAGCGAGGTCGCGGCCGCGCTGACCCCGCACCTGGCCGCCCGGGAGCAGCCGGGCTCCGGCGATCCAATGTGACCCGACGCACACTGGACCCGGAAAGAAAGACCCTAGTGACCTGCGTTTATGCTTTGGGTAAAGCGCAGATAGGCCCTGCGCTTCCCGCTGGCTGACTCTATTTAGGTGACTTAATGACAACACCGGACACATCGACCGCGCAGGTGCCGGGGACCGGCGTGGACGAGGACCCGAACTACGCCCGGCGCTGGATCATCCTGGCCGTGCTGGCGACCGCGCAGCTGATGGTGGTGCTCGACGCCACCATCGTGAACATCGCACTGCCGCACGCCCAGGCCGCCCTGCACTTCTCCAACAGCGACCGGCAGTGGATCGTCACCGGGTACTCGCTCACGTTCGGCAGCCTGCTGCTGCTGGGCGGCCGGATCGCCGACCTGTTCGGCCGCAAGCGGGTCTTCCTCATCGGGATCATCGGCTTCGCGGCGGCCTCGGCGTTCGGCGGCGCCGCCCAGAACTTCGCCATGCTGCTGACCGCCCGGGCGGTCCAGGGCGCGTTCGGCGCGCTGCTCGCGCCGGCCACGCTGTCCCTGCTCACCACCACGTTCCGCGACCCTGGCGAACGGACCAAGGCGACCGGCATCTACGGCGCGGTGGCCGGGGGCGGCGCGTCGATCGGGCTGCTGCTGGGCGGGGTACTGACCGAGTACCTGAACTGGCGCTACGTCATGTACGTGAACGTGCTGATCGCGGCGTTCGCGTTCGCCGGCGGAGCGGTCCTGCTCCGGTCGGTGGCCAATACCGAGCGGCCGCGGCTGGACATCGTCGGCACCGTGCTGGCCGGGGTCGGGTTGTTCGGCATCGTCTTCGGTTTTTCGAACGTGTCGATGTCGTCCGGGAGCACGGGCTGGACCAAGCCACTCACGCTGATCAGCCTGATCGGCGGGGTGGTGCTGGTGGCGGCGTTCGTGCTGTGGGAGCGGCGGGCGCCGCACCCGCTGCTGCCGCTGCGGGTCGTCACCGACCGGAACCGCGCGGGCGCCTACGTAGCCATGTTCCTGGCCGCGATCGGCATGTTCGGCGTGTTCCTGTTCCTGACCTACTACCTGGAGGAGACCCTCCAGTACAGCGCGGTCAAGACCGGGCTGGCGTTCCTGCCGCTGACCCTGGTCCTGGTCGTGGTGGCGGGCGCCGGCAACGTGATCCTGCTGACCCGGGTCAGCCCGCGGATCGCGGTCCCGTCCGGGCTGGTGCTGGCCGCGGTGGGCATGGGCCTGCTGACCCGCATCGGCCTGCACGGCAACTACGTGGCCGACGTGCTGCCCACGCTGCTGCTGGTCGGGATCGGGCTGGGCCTGGTCTTCGCACCCGCGTTCACCCTGGGCACCCTGGGCGTCGACCGGGACGACGCGGGCGTGGCCTCGGCCACGATCAACGTGGCCCAGCAGATCGGCGGCTCCATCGGCACCTCCCTGCTCAACACGATCGCGGCCAGCTACATCACGGCGCACGTGGCCGCGGCCAAGACCTCGGCCACGGCGGCGAAGCTGGTGGAGGCGAACGGGCTGATCCACAGCTACCACGTGGTGTTCTGGGTCGCCGCCGCGATCTACATCGGCGCCGCGGTGCTGACCGCCGCCCTGCTCCGCTCCGGCGTGGCCATCCCCCGCACCGGCGGTGAGGCCTCCGCCCCGGCGGTGCACGCCTGATGGCGACTTCCGCGGCGGCCGCCGGTGGGACGCGGCGGCTCCGGGCGGACGCCGCCCGTAACCGCCAGCGCCTCATCGACGCCGCCGCGGAGGTGTTCGCCGCCCGCGGCCTGGACGCCACCCTCGACGACATCGCCCGGCACGCCGGGGTGAACGTCGCCACCGCCTACCGGCACTTCGCCAACAAGCACGAGCTGGCGCACGAGTTCCTGGCCCAGTGTGTGGACCGGGCGGTCGCGATCGCCGACGAGGCGGCGGCCGAGCCCGATCCCTGGATCGGGCTGACCCGGTTCCTGGAGCAGTCGCTGGAGATGATCACGTCCAACCGGGCACTGCTGGACGTGCTCAAGCGCGCCTACGGGGCCGAGCACTTCGCGGAGATGCTGCGGCGGTCGATGGCGCCGCTGGAGCAGCTGCTGGACCGGGGCCGGGCGGCCGGAGTGGTGCGGGCCGATTTCGCGGTGACCGACCTGCCGCCGGTGCTGGAGATGCTCAGCTCGGTGACGGGGCAGGGGCAGCCGGGGCTGCCCCATCGGTATATCGGGCTGGTCCTGGCGGGGTTGCGGCCCAGTTCGGAGCCGTTGCCGGGGGAGCCCGTTACCCAGGAACGGCTGATCGAGATCGTGGCGGCCAAGGGCCGTAGTTTGACTTAGAGCGCACTCCAAGGGCAAGACTTGGGGAGTGACCTCCCCCGAATTGACCATCGGTGAAGTGGCCGAGCGCACCGGCCTGACCCGGCACACCCTGCGCTACTACGAGCGCGACGGGCTGATGCTCGACGTCGGCCGGGGCGGGTCCGGGCACCGGCGCTACTCCGAGCACGACCTCGGCTGGATCGAGCTGATCACCAAGCTGCGGGCGACCGGCATGCCGATCCGTGAGGTGCGCCGGTACGCCGAACTGGTGCGGGCCGGCGACGGCAACGAGGACGACCGGCTGGCGCTGCTGCGCGCCCACCGCGACCGGGTCCGCGCCCAGCTCGACACCATGACCGCCTACCTCGACGCCATCGACACCAAGATCGCCCACTACGCGGAGGCGGCCAGCGCCTGCGTGTCGATCGACGGCTACCTCAGTTCGCCGCGTCCAGCAACTGTCGCTGGCTGGCACTGAGCTCCAGGTCGACCGCGTCCAGGCTCTCCTCCAGCTGGCTGACCGACGACGCGCCGACCAGCGGCACGACCGGCAGCTCGCCGCCGAGCAGCCAGGCCAGCACGACCTGGTTGGCGGTCGCGCCGGTCTCCTTGACGACCTGGTCGAGGGCGGCCAGCCGGGCCCGGGTGCCGGGGTGGTCGTAGGCCCGGTCCAGCTCCTTGCCGGGGCGGGTGTAGGCGCCGTTCAGCAGCGGCGAGTAGGCGACCAGGGTCAGGCCCGGCTCGGCCCGCAGGTAGGACAGGATCGACCCGTCGGCCGCGCCGATCTCACCGTCCGCGGAGAACCGCAGCTCGGGAATGTCGGTCCGCATCCGCAGGTAGGTGTGGTGGTACTGCAGCACGGTGACCTGCGCGGTGCCGGCCCCGTGGTTGGCCGCGGCGGCCAGCGCCCGGGCCCGCTCGACCTGCCAGGCCCAGTGGTTGCTGAGCCCGAGCAGCCCGACGGTGCCGTCGGCGACCAGTTCCCCGAACGCGGCCACCTGCTCCCCGAGCGCGACCCCGGTCAGGTCGGGAATGTGGGCGTAGTACAGGTCGAGCCGGTCCACCCCGAGCCGTTCGCGGCTGCCTTCGCTGGCCGCGCGGATGGCGGCCCGGGACAGGCCCTCGAGGGCGGTGCCGAAGCTGGTGGCCGGGGCCAGCGGCCGGGCCCCGACCTTGGTGGCGATGACCACCTCGTCGCCGATCCCGCGGCTGGCCCGCCAGCGCCCCAGCAGCGCCTCGCTCTCACCGCCCTGGGTGCCGTGGACCAGGAACAGATAGTTGTTGGAGGTGTCGATGAAGTTCCCGCCGGCCGCGACGTATCGGTCGAGGATCGCGAATGAGGTCGCCTCGTCGGTCCGGGTGCCGAACCGCATCGCGCCCAGGCTGAGCACGCTGACCTGGCGGGCGGCCGGGGAACCGGCTCCGATGGTGGTGTAGCGCATGGACCGACGGTCGCAGTTGGCGCGCGCTCGAAGTCAAGCGCTGGGCAGCGCCTCCGGGCCGAGGGCCTCCGGGCCGACCGGCGCCGGGCGCTGCTCGTGGGCGGCCAGCGTCTGCTCCAGGTCGGCTTCGATGTCGGCCAGGATGCCGCGCCGGCGCCGGCTGAGGTAGAGCAGCCAGCTGCCGCCGGCCACCATGTAGGCGGCGAAGATGTACGGGAACAGGTTGACCGGGAAGGCCGGGACTGGATAGAAGCTGCCGACCGTTGGCACCAGCAGGCACAGGCAGGCGATCACCGCGATGACCACGTGGCGGGCCCGCAGCTCGCCCCGGCGCCGCAGGTAGACCGGGGCGGCGATGGTGATCAGGAAGTAGGCCAGCAGGAAGCCGAACGCGGCCAGCGTGCCCGCGTCGCCGAACGTGGTCAGCGGGCTGGTGAACAGCTCCAGCACCGTCGGGATGGCCAGCATGATCAGCATGTAGACGGTGATGGCGGCGTACGGGGTGCCGTTCTTCGGGTGTGCCTGGCCGAGCCGGGCGGGAAACACGTGGTGCTCCCCCATCGGGTAGATGATCCGCGCGCCCGCGTTCAGGCAGGACAGCGACAGCGAGAAGAAGCTGATCATCGCGCCCAGCGCGATCGGCGCCTTGAAGAAGCTCACGTGATAGATGCTGGCCAGGACGTTCAGCGGCGCCGACAGGCTAGCCAGCGAGGTGCCGTAGTGGCGGGTCCCGTAGACCTCGACGTAGCCCATCACCACCATGAACGAACCGGTCAGGATCAGCGACCAGATCACCGCCCGGGGCACGGTGCGGAGCGGGTTCCTGGCCTCGCTGCCCAGCGCGGTCGCGCTTTCGAACCCCACCAGGCTGAAGATCGTCGCCACCACGGCCAGGCTCATGCCGTGCACGCTGACGCCCTTGAGCGACAGCTGCGCGGTGTCAACGTGAGTACCGCGCGAAAACAGCACCACCGCCGCCAGGCTCAGAATGAGGAATACCGATATCCCTTCGAGGGTCAGCGTGACCAGTGACGAAATACGGATATCTTTATAGGCGATATACCAGCAGGTCGCCGCGCTGATGAGGAAAAAGATATCGGGCGGCACGGTCACATGGGCGCCGAGCGCCGACAGGAACTGCTGGAAGAAAATGGCGAACCCGGTGAGCCCGGCGGTGCCAATCATCAGGTAGCACCACAGCAGCGCCCAGCCCGACAGGACCCCGGTGGCCGGGCCGAGCCCGCGGGCGGTGTAGGTGTACATGGCGCCGGGGGCGGCCGACCGCTTGGCGAACTGGTTCAGGCCCAGCACCACGAACAGCAGCATCACTGTGCCGAACAGATAGGCCAGCCAGGTGCCGTTACCCGCATTGGAGAACGCCAGCGGGATGATGAGGACGGCCGTCATGGTTGGCGAGATGAGCGCGATCGACTGCCCGAGCACGGCCGGGAATCCGAGCGCCCCCGAACGCAACGCCGATCTGTTTTGGGCAGGCTTGACCGGAGCGATGGCCATTGTCTTTCCTTCCCTCGCAGAGAAAAAGAGGGAGGCATCGCTCCCGTGCATCAATTGTCGGCGGGCGGCCCGGGAGACAGCAATAAACCGCCGGTTAAACCTGGCCCGGTCATGTTAAGTGACCGTGAAGCGAGGCGGCCTTTTTATTTCTGGAAAATGTCCCACCTGGCCGGCGGATCAGCTGGCGTACTCGGTGATCTCCACCGGGTCGCCAACGTGAATCTGGCCGGGAGTCTCGGGAATCACGTTCTGCCCGAAGACCAGGTTCCGGCCGAACCGGCGGCGCTGGGCCAGCATCCGCAGCGGCTGGCCGCCGCGGTCGCCGGTGAACTGGTCGGTGGTGGTGACCACGCAGCGGCCGCAGGGCTTGACCACCCGGAACGACACGTCCCCGATCCGGACCCGGCGCCAGCCGTCCTCGGCCCACGGGTCGAACCCCTTGACCACCGCGTTGGGCCGGAACCGGTTCATCGGCACCGGCTCGTCGCCCTCGTCGACCAGCCAGTCCCCCAGCTGATCGAGCGATGAGGTGCTGGTGAGCAGCAGCGGGTAGCCGTCGGCGAAGCTGACCACGTCCCCGTCCCGGCCGTACTCGGGGTCGACCGGCCGCCGGGTCGGGTCGTCGAGGTAGACCAGCCGGGCCGGCTCCTCCAGGTAGTCCGAGAACCAGGCGTCGGCCACCGGCCCGGCCGCCGCCGCCAGCAGCACCGAGCTCCACACCCTGACCTTGACCAACTCGTCCGGCCCGGGCGCGGCCACCGCCAGCGGCGGGTAACCGTCGGAGGTGACGTCGATGCCGCCGGGCCGCGGCCGGACCACGACCCGGGCCAGCGCGGCGTGCTCACGCTGGCTGATGAAGCGGCCGTCGCCGTCAACCACCAGCCAGCGGCGGTCCCCCGCCAGCCCCCACGGCTCGACCGCCGACTCGCTGAGGTCGATGCCCCGGCAGCCCTTCACCGGATAGACGTGTATCGAGGTCAGCATCTCTCCATCATCGGGCATCGGCCGCGGTGCCCAGATTTCGCGCCCGTTAAGACTCAGAGCCACGCCTCTCCGTTGCGCAGGTCCTCCTCGCCCGGGTGGCGGACGAGGATCTCTTCGAGCGCGGCGACGATCCGGCCGGTGTCAGCGCGGGTGCGGCGATAGGTGCCGGGCATGAAGATCATGCCGAAATGGCCGGCACCGCCCGGGGTTATCGCTTCGTGGTGCAGCGGCCGGAAGTCGCGCAGGTTGTTGGTGACGACGGCCCGGCGCTGCGACCGGGCGAGCGCCATGACTTCGGGGTCCGGCAGTGCTTCCCGGTCGGGGTGGCCGGCGACCGGCTCGACGTCGTGTCCGCGCGAGCGCAGCTCCCGGGCGATGGCCGGACTCAGCATCTCATCCAGCAGCAGCTTCACCGCCGGAGCGCGGCCTGCCCGGCCAGGTAGGCGGCGTGCGCCTCGGCCGCCTCGCGCTCGTTGGCCTCGATCTCCTGGTCGATCTCGGCCGTGTAGCTGCCGTAGTAGGCGATGGCGGCCTGGATCAGGCCGAGCGGGATCTCCAGGTAGCGAGCCGATTCGGCGGCGTCACCGTCGTTGTCACGGACGACCGCGATGACTTCCCACACGTCCTTGCCGGTACCGAGCAGCCGCGCCCGGCGGCCCGAGGGGCCGTCGGCGAACCTGACCAGCGGGTGCTCGTCCATCCGCAGGCCCTCCTCGACGTAGCGCTGGGCCAGGGTCCGGGGCGGCAGGTGGACCCGCCGGGCGCGGGCACCCAGCCGGTCAAGGGTGGCGTCGTTCAGCCGGACGCTCAGCGGATGACTCATGTAGTTCATTGTAGTGCGTTGTAGCGCGAATGGTCACGTCGGGCGCAAAAGGCTTTGCAACACGGGCAGGTAAGAGGGGTCGGCCAAGGTGAGGGCGGGCAGGTCGGCCAGGGTGAACCAGGCGATGGCGTCGTGTTCCTCGGGCTGGAGGTTGGCGACCGGGCCGTGCCAGTGGCGGGAGGTCCAGACGGTGAGGTCGAGGCCGGTACTGGGGACGATCCGGTGGAGCACCGGGTCACCGTCGACGCCGGCCAGGGTGACGCCGAGCTCCTCGGCGACCTCGCGGCCGAGGGCAGCCCGGGGGTGCTCGCCGGGCTCGACGTGGCCGCCGCAGAAGTCCCAGACGTCGGGGTACGCGCGGCGGGTGGGCGCCCGGTGGCAGAGCAGCAGCTGGTCCTCGCGGCGGAGGATGACCGCGACCACGTGGTGGGCGGGCACCGGCACCGGGCCAGGGGTCACTTGATGGCGAGGGCGTTGGGCGGGGAGGCGATGCCGCCGCGGCCGTGGAGGGGGGCGCTGGTCAGCAGGCATTCGTTGACGCCGTCGTCGGCGCAGTCGGCGGCCAGGTCGCCGAGCTGCCACAACTCCCCCAGGGCCATGCCGAACTGGCCGATCAGCATCCGGTGGAGGAAGCCGAACGGGTGCGCGGCCGGGCCGAAGTCGGCCGGCCAGACCTCGACCGCGAACGTGTCGGAGGCGACCGCCATCGCGCCGCTGTCCCACAGGTAGCGGGCCATCTCCTCGGTGTGCTCGACGCCGGGCGCCTTCAGGTTGCGGGCCCAGTCGGCCCGGTCGGGGTAGGGCAGGCTGGTGTACCAGGCCAGGAACCCGGTGTGCAGCAGCACCACGCAGCCAGGCGAGTACTCGACGCCGGCCGCGGCCCGGGCCAGTTCGAGGTCCTCGACCGTGAACGCGGTGCCCATGGCCGGCCGGTAGTCGCGGCCGCTGGCGGCCAGCGCCCGGGCCGGGTCGAGGACGACGGCCCGGGCGGCGATGCCGCGGCGGGCCCAGTAGTCGATCGTGTTGCGCCGGCCGGCCAGCACGTCGTCCTCGGTGACGCCGTTGTAGAACGTGCCCGGTGAGTAGGCGGCGTGGCCGAGCGAGTCCCACTGGCTGGAAGTCTGCGGGTTGAAGTTGTCGTAGACGTCGTCCAGGCCCATCAGGCCGGGGCCGGGTGGGTGGATCAGCGCGTGCCGGGGCTTGCCGCGGCGCGGGGTCAGCGGCGGGTCGACCGCGTCGAGGGCGGCGTCGAGCGGGAACACCGCGCCCCGGCGGACCAGCCGGGTGGCGGCCAGCACCGACTCAGGGGTCTGCTGGTTCAGCAGGCCGACCGAATCATCCGGGCCGAACAGGCCCCAGCCGCTGCGGCCGCCCTGGTCGGCGGCCGGGAGCTCGTCGTAGCGGGGCAGGCGGCCATCGGGATCGGTCACGGTTGCTCCTTGGCAGCGCGAGGGGGCGTCACCTCCCATCCTGGCCCAGCGGCCGGCGCCCGTCGATCTTGTGATCAGCCCAGCTGGCCGACGTGGCGGATGACGTCCTGGGCGGCGTGGTCCCCGCTGAGCTGGATGTCGTCGATGACGGCGCCGTCCCGCAGCCGGATCAGCCGTTCGGCCCGGGCCGCGATCTGCGGGTCGTGGGAGGCGAGGATGATCGTCATCTCGTGCTCGGCCCGCAGCCGGGCCAGCAGGTCGAGGATCTCGGTGGCGTTGCCCGAGTCGAGGTTGCCGGTCGGCTCGTCGGCCAGCAGCAGGGCCGGGGTGTTGATGAGGGCGCGGGCGATCGCGATGCGCTGCTGCTCACCGCCGGACATCCGGGCCGGCAGCGACCGTTCGCGCCCGGCCAGGCCGACCGCGGCCAGCAGCTCGCGGGCCCGGCCTCGCTTGTCCCAGCCGGTCCGGTAGGGCAGCACCGGCGCGATCACGTTGTCCAGCGCGGTCAGCCCGGGCAGCAGGTTGTAGCGCTGGAACACGAAGCCGACGGTGCGCCGGTAGTCGGCCTGGGCGGCCCCGCGCAGCGCGGTGACCTCGGTCCCGTTGGCGACGATGACGCCGCCGTCGGGCCGTTCGAGCGCGCCGATCATGTGCAGCAGGGTGGACTTGCCGGAGCCGGAGGCACCGGTCAGCGCGACGAACGCGCCCGCCTCGACGGTGAAGCTGACGTCGTCGGCCGCGGTCACCTCGGCGGCGCGGCCGTCGCGAGGGTCCTGGCCGGTGCCGTAGCGTTTGCTGACGCCGCGCAGCTCGAGCGCGCCGTGGCCAGTCCCGCGACTGGGGTCGGGGCCGGATCGATCGGCAGCCATGTGGTTACTCCTCGGCTAGCAGTTGGGCGGAGGGCAGGCGGCGCAGCAGGGCCGCCGGCAGCAGGGTGGCGGCGGCGGTGACGATCACCCCGGCCGCCGCGACGGCGGCCGCGATGAGCAGCAGCCGGGTGGGCAGGTGACCGGCGAACCAGGCGGCCGCCGCCAGCCCCAGCCCGGCCCCGGCCACCGAGCCGGCCAGGCCGATGATCGCCCCCTCGGTGACCACCAGCCGGGCCAGCAGCGTGTCGCGCCAGCCGAAGCTGCGCAGGGTGGCCAGCTCGGCCGCCCGTTCGGTGATGTTCAGGAACACCACGTCGGCCACCGCCAGCACCCCGAGCGCGACCGTCGCCCCGGCCGCGACGTAGTCGACCCCGCGGACCTGGACCGCGACCGCGTCCCCGAGCAGCGAGCCGACCACCACCCCGCGGAAGGCGGCGGTGACGGCGGTCAGCATGGTCAGGGCGGCGATGCCGACGGCCAGGCTGGTCACCCCGGCCAGCGTGCGGCCGGGGGTGCGGACCACGTTGAGCAGGGCCAGCGCGGTGATCCCGCGCGGCTGGTGGGCGCGGCCGGCCGCCAGCACCGGCGGCCGGACCGAGCTGACCGGGTCGGCCCGGGCGGCCCGCCCGGCCGGGATCAGGCCGCCCGCCACGGCCACGACGATCGCGACCGGCACCGCCAGCAGCGCCCGGCCGGGCGAGGCGTGCAGGCCGAGGGCGGCCGCGACCGGCACCGCGACCACCGCCGCCAGCAGGCCCGCGGCCAGGCCGATCCCGGTCAGCTCGCCGAGCACGGTCGCGAACAGCCGGGACGGCCGCCAGCCGACCGCCGCCAGCACCCCCAGCTCCCGCCGGCGGCCACGGACGGCGGCGGTCGCCGCGTTGGCCACGAACAGCACGCACACCACCAGGATCAGCGTGAACAGGGCGACGCTGGCCTGGTCGACGGCGGACAGGATGGCGACCGCCACCCCCTTCTTGACCCAATTTTCGGAAAGGGTGAGCGACGGCTGACCGTATTTACCGGCGGGCAGGTCGATCGTCTTCGGGGCCGGCGACGAGCCCGCCACCACGTCGACGTCGAGGCCGGTGCGCTGGGCGATCTGCTGGGCGACGGCGTTGATCCGCGCCCGGGCCAGCGCCCCCGCCCCGGTGACCCCCGCGACCTTGACCCGGACCACGCTGATCGGGTCGGCGGCGGCCGCGGCGGCGTCGTCCTGGCTGGCTTCCAGGGCGGGCAGCGCCGCCATCGTGGTGAGCAGGTTGACCGGCTGGCTGACCAGGCCGCCCAGGTTCTGGCTGGGCTCCAGGTCGCTCCCGTTCAGCGCCGTGCGGCTGGCGGCGGTGGCCGGGGTCACGGCGACCGGCTGGTAGTCCCCCAGCGGCACCTGCGACAGGGCGCTGAACGACTTGATCCGCGCCGGGTCGAAGACCCCGCCCACGCTGAGCAGGGCGCCGAGGGTCTGGGCGGTCGCCTGCACGTGGGAGGTGACCGTCCGGTACTGGCTGCCCTCGTCGTCCATGGCGATCTGCGACGGGGTGCCGGTGTACCAGACCGAAGGGGGGTTGACGACCGGGCGCGGGGTCAGCGCCCCGGCCCCGGTTCCGGTTCCGATCGGCTGGTAGTCGACCGGGCCGACCGACCAGGAACCGACCGCCAGATCACCCGACGCGCTGCCCTCGTAGTCACTGGGCGGACCGTCGATCTCGCCGCGGTAGGCCTGCTGGGCGGTGGTGCGGGCGGTGGCCACGGTGCGGCCCGGCGCCGCCGCCTGCGCGGCCTTCCAGGCGGTGGTCATGTCCGGCATCGCCGACGGGGTCGCCAGCTCCGCCACGGTGGTCTGCGCGTACTCGTTCATGCCGCTGGCCGACGAGGCCAGGACCGGGATCTGCGGGCCGCTGGCACTCTCGTCCTCGCCCAGGTAGCGGCCGGCCACCAGCGCCCGGTTGAGCCCGTCGAGCTTGGCCTCGGTGTCCGGGTCGATCGCCGCCATCAGCACCGGGACGGTCCAGGTGACGTAGTAGCCGGCGGTGGTGGGAGACCCCCGGGTCGGCGGCAGGTAGTAGTGGTTCACCCGGGACCAGCACGAGGTGTAGGACTGGGCGGCCGTACCGAACGGATCCTCACCCGGTGACGGGTAGACCGGCGTGACTGGGCATCCGGGGCTCGCGCTGCTGCCGTCGGTCACGGTCTTGGCCGGGCCGCTGCCGGCCAGCTCGAGCGGCTGCGGCGTTACGTACAGGTAGTCCGGCGGCTGGGCGATGCGGATGACGCCGCCGTCACTGACCCAGGTGGTGGAGATCCGGTACAGCTGGCGTCCGGTCCCCTTCAGCGCGGCCGCCGGCACCGGCACGAACTCGTCGGCGTTGAGGTCCGCGTAACCGATCATCGCGATCGGGGCGGCCACCTGCACCCCGGGGATCTGCTCGATCTGGTGCCACTGGGACGTGGTGATCCCGCCGTAGATCCCGGACAGGAAGTCGGGCTGCACGGTGCCGGTCTCGTTCTCGACCGCGGTCCGCGACCCCCGCGGCCGGACCAGGATGTCGTAGGCGGGCCGGAAGTTCGCCGTCACCTGGCCCACGGTCCGCAGCTGGGCCGTCCGCGAGGCGGCTGTGAGCACGGTGAACGCGGTCGCCGCGACCAGCACCCCGGCCAGCAGCGCCAGCGCTCGGGCCGGGCGAAACCGCAGCTGCGACCAGGCAAGCCTGCCCATCACCGCACCCTTCGCTCGCCCGCACCGCCCCCGCGGGGCTGGCGCTGACCGGGGGCTGGGCCTATGCTCACTCCTTACCTAGTGACAATGCAAGGACCATCTTCAGATCGTTACCTAGTGACAAGGTAAGGCGCATGCCCCTGCACCACGCGGTCCTGGCCCTGCTGACCGCCAAGCCCGCCCACGGCTACGAGCTCAAGAGCAGCTTCGAAGAGGCCGTCGGCGACCAGTGGGGCGGGCTGAACATCGGCCACCTGTACCAGGTCCTCGACCGGCTGGCCCGGGACGGCCTGATCGAGTCCGAGCGCCAGCCCCAGCCGGTCAAGCCGGACCGGGTGGTGCACCGGCTCACCCCGGCCGGGCGGGCCGAGCTCGACCGCTGGCTGGCCGAGCCGGTCACCCCCGCCCGCGGTTACCGGGACGACTTCTTCCTCAAGGTCATGGCGGCGGTCCGCTCGGGTGACCCGGCCGTGCTGACCGCGGTGCTCGGCCGCCAGCGCGCCCACCTGCTGCGCCAGCTGCACGCGCTGGCCGGGGCGCGCGCCAGCACCAGCACCTCGGTCGAGGACCTGCTGATCACCGCGGCCGAGCTGCACATCCGGGCCGACCTCGGCATCGTCGACGCGGCCGAGAAAACACTGCCGTCGGAGACGGCCAAAAGGACACTGACGGCCGAGGCGACAGATACGGCCGGCGCGGAGTCGGCCCCCGGGTCGCCGGAACCCCGCCGGGCGGTGGGCTAGCCCAGGAACGAGTTGACTTCCGACGCGAAGCTGGCCCAGTCCTGCATCAAAAAGGCGTGCCCGGCGTCGGGGTAGAACATCAGCTTCGAGCCGGAGATCAGGCTGGCCAGCACGTGGTCGTTGGGCTGCGGGTCAAGGGTGTCCTCGGCGCCGTCGGCGACCAGGGTCGGGGCGGTGATCCGGGACGTCTCCACCCCGGCCCGGTCGTTGCCGACCCACCAGTCGGTCAGGGCCTCGATCTCCTGGCCCTTGGCCAGGCCGGAGACCTGGGGGACGTCCGGGTAGAAACCGACCGCGGCCTGGTACGCGCTGTAGGCGCCGCCCTGGTTGGCGGGGAAATCGCTGCGCAAGCCCTGGCCCGAGGCGGCCTGGCGGGCGTCGTCCTCGCCGTTGCCGGGGAAGGTGGCGCACAGCACCAGGCGGTTGACCTGGGCCGGGTGCAGGACCGCGAGGGCCTGGGCGACGGTCCCGCCCTCGGACCAGCCGAGCACGTCCGGGCGGCCGAGGCCGAGGGTGGTGATCAGCGCGCTGGTCTGGTCGGCCATGGCGTCGATGCTCTGTGGGACCGGCAGCTGCCGGGTGTCGCCGACGCCGGAGTTGTCGAACATCACCACCCGGTGGCGGGCGGCCAGCGCGTGCACCAGCCGCGGATCCCAGGCCTCCATGGTCAGGCCGTAACCCATGATCAGCACCAGCGGCGGCCCGCTGCCGACCGACCGGTAGCCGACCGGGCCGTCGCCGGTCTGCGCGGTCTTCACCGGGGCCGAGACCACCGACTTGATGGCCGGGGTCTCCTTCGGGCTGGAGCCGCAGGCGCTCAGGGCGGCGGCCGTCAGGGCCGCTACCAGCAGTAATGCGCCACCCCGGCGCGGGGTCATGCCGTCACCCTACGCTCGTGGCCGCGCGGCGTGAGGCGGGAAGGCGGCGCGGGGGGCCGCGTGGCGGGGGGCCGGCGCGGAGAGCCCGGCGCGGGGGG
>Ga0213875_10001057_pt1 | contig 19363 bp, 21 predicted proteins | sample BarmaccomBMRX_R8_FD_160105 | JGI IMG/M metagenome (GOLD analysis project Ga0213875, IMG submission 160105) | Root-associated microbial communities from Barbacenia macrantha in rupestrian grasslands, the National Park of Serra do Cipo, Brazil - RX_R8 | ecosystem: Host-associated > Plants > Roots... | reverse complement strand
CGCATCTCGACGAAGTGCGTCGGCACCAGGGATTGGCGCCCTTGCCCTTCGGCGTTGCCCTTCATCTCGGGGAGATGCTCTGGGGAAACATCGGTGCGGCGGATCGGCTCGATTTCACCGCGATCGGGCCCGCCGTCAATCTGGTGAGCCGCCTGGAGGGGCTATGCCGGCCGCTCGACAAGGCGGTCCTTCTTTCCGGCGCATTCGCGGCCGAAAGCGGAGCGTCGTTGATCCCGCTCGGAACCCACACGCTACGGGGAATTGCATCACCCTGCGCGGTCTACACCCTGCCGGTCGATGCATCGGCGGTTGGCGACGACCAGAAGCAGGCTGCGCCGCGGGGCCGTGAGCGAACCTCACACGCGTGACTCGACCGCATTAGCGCGACGAGCTAAATTCGTTTGTCTCTACCAATCTCTCGAATGGTGCGGGATTCGGGTCGCGTCGACGCTCATCGACGCGTCGAACAGGGAAGAGCTAAATGAAATTCGCAAGTCATGTCGCGGTTATCCTTGCCTGTGCGACGCTTGGATCATCGGCCGCGCGCGCCGATACATTGGCGACCCATCGCATTCCTGCGGCGCTGGCGGTCGAGGCCGCCACCGAAACGATCGCGGAATGCGCAAAGCAAGGCTATCGCGAGACGGCTGTCGTTCTCGACGCCGATGGTGCCGTCATTGTCTCGGTGCGTGGCGACGGCGCCGGCATCCACACGCTCGATAGCGCGCATGACAAGGCTTATACCAGCGTCTCTTTCAAGAACGACACGCTCGCGCTCGCGGAACGCGCGAAGGGTGAAGAGTCCATTGCGCCGCTTTCCAAGCTCCCGCATGTCATGTTCTTCGGCGGCGGGGTCGTGATCAAGCTCGGGGACGAAGTCATTGGATCGATCGGTGCCGCCGGCGCTCCAGGCGCCAAGCTCGACGACAACTGCGCGCGGGCGGGCCTCGCGAAGATTCAAGATCGCCTGAAATAGAAACGCGGTCGCCGCGTTGGTGCGGCGATCTCAAAGCCCGAGGCCTTTCTTTGTCTGAGCTATTCCCTCTTGGTGTTGGGAGAACATGCGTCCGCCAATCTGGCCTCCGTCCACGACAATGTCCGTCCCGTTCACGAAAGTCGACCGGTCCGAAGCAAGCCAAGCAACACATTGCGCGATATCGTCCGGCACGCCTGCACGAGGAACAGGCTGCAGCTTGGCAAAGCCATCCTTCAATTTGTCTGCGATCGAATCCGCGTCCTGCGGCGCCATTCCAAGCGCCTTCGCCAGAATACCGGTTGCGATCGAGCCGGGCGAGACGGAGTTCACGCGAACATTGTATTCGCCAAGTTCCATGGCCGCGCATCGGGTGAGATGATTCACGGCAGCTTTCGCAGCGCCATAGACCATCGACACCGAGTGGCCGGTCCGATGTCCTGCGACAGAGCCGTTGTTGATGATGCTGCCGCTGCGCTGCTTCATGAGGATCGGCGCCACATGTTTCATCCCGAGCATGACCGAGCGTACCAAGAGGGCCATGGCGGCATCGAAACCCTCTACTGGAATCGAGGTAATGCTGCCCGGCGGCGCCGGACCTCCCGCATTGTTGAATAAGCAGTCGAGCCTTCCGAAGGTCGTCAGCGTTTGTTCGATGACGCGGTGCCAATCCGCTTCGCGCGTCGCGTCAGCTTGCACGAAGACGCCGGCCGTTCCGAGCTTTGCCGCCAATGTTTCACCATTCGCCTTTCGCCGACCGGTGAATACGACTTTGGCTCCCTCTTCGACGAAGACTTCGGCCGTGCGTGCTCCAATGCCGCTGGTCGCCCCGGTGATGATCGCAACTTTTCCGTCAAGCATGCCCATGTAGAAATCCTTTGTTCTTCACCAGAGAGGTCTCATCTCGAGCATCTGGCCTTCACGGGTCGAGACGAGATCGGCAAGACGCTCGGCAGCGAAGCGGTGGAATTTACGTAGCGCAGCGCCAAAGTCATCACGATCGGAGGAGAGCCTCGGAAGCGAACGTCAGGTTTTCGGTGTTGTCGCCCGTAGGAGCCGACGGCGTTCCAGGCTCTCCGCGGACCACACTTTATCGATGTCGTAGAACTCAGGAACTGACTTCGCGCCGGCGGGTAGCACCACCCAAGCCTGCTTTGAGGAAGTGAATATATGGATGTCCGGCGGACAGAGGTCTGGGTTGTCCATGGTGCCCACGCGGACGAACCGCATGGCCGGACCAGCTTGCGGGTAGTTGCTCCAGAGCGCGATCCAGCAGGTGGGGCACCGCGCAATCTTCTGGCCTTGCCCGCTCGCCGACGGCGTCCAGACAAGCTCGGGCTCACCCGCTATGTGCACGACACGATCGGCTTCATAGACGGCATTGAGCGCATGTGAGGCGCCGGTCTCACGCTGGCACCAATGGCAATGGCAGGCGTGAACGATCAACGGCCTTCCAACCAGCCGATATCGGACGTGTTGGCATGTGCATCCGCCTTCCATTTTTGGCTCCATCGGATGGCATGTTGGATTTTACAAGCATTCACGTCGGGCATTCACGCAGGAGCGACTAGCGCGCCGCCTGACCGCCGGCTTGCGTGATGATAGCATTTTGCGTTCCCGAACATATTCCCGCAAATCGAAACTCGGAATGTCGGCTTCGATCGCCACGACGCGCGCTTGGTCGGCTCACCAGGCGTGGCGCCTAGGGCAACGTTCATATATGGCTTTCCCGGACCCTCAGTGGCGAGGCTTGGGATGAGCATGTCCGAAACGCTAATTTCGCGTCGGCTCGCTGCGATCGTGGCGGACGCGAATGAGGAGCCCACAACCTTGCTCAGGTCGAATTTCCGCTATGGCGACACGAACGCGGGAACCTGACATTGCCGCACCCCATGCCGTTCAAGATGAGAGAAGATCGCTGGGTGCGTGGGCTGGCGTTTTCTGCCTCCGTGATCCTGCATCTGCTCATAGCCGCGATTCTGATATTTGGGCTGCCCGAACCGGCTCCGCAGCCTCAGAGCGAGGAGGCGATCTCGGTCGAGCTCGTGCCGCCGCCCGAATCTTCCCGGAATGCCAGAGCAGACCCGTACCCCGTGCTTCAGCCCGTCATCCAATTCGGCGAGAAGGACGCCGGCCCTCGAACATCGCCTGATGGCAATAGCGCAAATGACGTCGCGCAACAGTCGGCGCCCCAGCGCGATCCGGAAAAGGCGGACCATGCGCAGCCATCGGCCGCCGCAGAGGTCAAAGCGACGGGCGAAGTCCCGCAAGCCAAGGCATACGACGCCCCCTCCCTCGAACCGGAGAGCGTCGCGAACGTGCAAGGCGCCGCGAAGCTCCGAGTGGCGAAGATGTTGTTCTCGCAAAAAGCAAACATCAATTCGATGGCGACGGTCGCAATGGCATATGTTGCGCGCGAAGTGCGCGTGGCGCGCCTGTGCGCCACGGAATTGAAGGAGCAGTTGCTCCATGCGTCACCTTCCTACTTTGCCGAAGTCGTCCCTTTCGACCGGCTGAAGGAAGGCACGATCGTCGAGAACGACAACACGGCGTTCCGTTCTAATTTTGAGTGGTACCATCTGGGCTATCGCTGCGAAGTCGACATGGACGCTACGAAAGTCGTGAGCTTCGCTTTCGATATCGGGAACCGTCTGACACTCGACGAGTGGCGGCGGCGGGGACTGCCCTCTCAGTGATTGTCGAACAAGACCTTTGTCGGCTTTGTTGACTACAAAGTCGAACGTGAAGGGCGCTTTCGGAAGCTCGCCGGCAGACCATGCCTGACGGCAGGGTTGATGAGATTTGCAGAACGGGCGTGCATCGGGCGTCGTGAAGGCCTCGCGCGTTGCAGAATTTGCGGAATGCCGTAAATTTCCGACGCTCGGCGCGGAGGACCGCGTAAAGGTGGTCGCGTGCTGCAAGGGCAGTGAGGGCGGCAAAATCGAAGCTGTTTCAGTTTCGCAAGAGCACGCCCGCATCGGCACCCGGAGGAGGGCGCCTCATGACTGACGTCGTGCGCTACCTCACCCACCCTGAGGTGACGATTGACCCCACCGCGCCCGTTCCATCGTGGAGCTTGAATGCGATTGGGAAAGCACGCGCCGACGCACTTGCAAACAGAGGAGCGCTCGCGAGTACGACGCAGGTCATTTCAAGCGGTGAACGAAAGGCGATTGAGACGGCCAAGATCATTGCAGCGAAGCTGAAGATCTCCGTCGAAATGCGGGAGGCGATGCACGAGAATGATCGATCAGCAACCGGTTTCCTGCCGCCGGAAGAGTTCGAAGCAATGACAAATCTTTTCTTTGCCCAGCCCTCCATCAGTATTCGCGGTTGGGAGCGGGCGATCGATGCCCAATCGCGCATCGTGCGCGAGGTCGAGCAAGTCCTCGGTCGAAATGGAACTTCGGATACGCTGTTCGTCGGTCACGGAGCGGTCGGTACGCTCTTGTTCTGTCATTACGCTGGTGTTGAGATAAGTCGCATCCATGATCAGCCTGCCGGCGGCGGTTGCTTTTTTGCATTCGCGAAAGAGGGCCGTCGCGTGCTGCATCCTTGGCGCCGCATCGAAGCCTTGTGATTCGGCAACCGTCCAGACATTCGTACCGCCCGTCACGGAGGTTGCAGTGCTGCGGTGGCCACCGGCAAATCGGGCGGATCGGTCCTGGAGATGCAGATGCCCCTTCAATACGCAAGGAAGAGGAGTTCAACGTCATCGCGACTCGTTGCACTCCGGTCGAGTAGGTCGTGGGGTGGCCTGGTTGGTAATGGGATCAGCTACTGCCGACCTGGTGTCCGAAACGCTCGATGCGGCTGCGGTCGACGCATCTGAACACGTGTTCCGCACTTCTCTTACCAAAAGCAAGGAGGTCGCCATGAGCAGTATTCAGGCAGGTGACGAAACAAGGACGGACATCGCCGCGCAGAAATCCGATACCGATCTGAAGCTGGAGGTCGTCGTCATCCCGGTCGCAGATGTCGAGCGGGCCAAGCACTTTTATGGCGGCCTTGGCTGGAGGCTCGACGCCGACTTCGTTTCAGGCGACGACTTCCGCGTCGTTCAGTTCACGCCGCCCGGCTCGCCTTGCTCGACTCATTTCGGGAAGCGAGTTACCCAGGCCGCGCCAGGCTCGGTGCAGGGCCTCTACCTCATTGTTTCCGATATCCTGGCGGCGCGCGCGGAGCTTATCGCTCGTGGCGCGGCGGTGAGCGAGATAATCCACAGGACAGGCCCCGGGACAGCGGCTCTCGATGGCCCGCATCCAGAGAGGCGAAGTTACGCCTCCTTTGCTTCGTTCAGCGATCCGGACGGCAATAGCTGGCTTCTGCAAGAAGTCACCACGCGGTTGCCCGGGCGGGTCGATACGGACACGGCCTTCGCGTCCTCGTCCGAGCTTGCAGCCGCGCTCCGACGTGCCGCCGCAGCTCATGGCGAGCACGAAAAGCGCATTGGCGGGGCGGATGCGAATTGGCCCGACTGGTACGCGACCTACATGATCGCAGAGCGGTCGGGGCGGGACCTGCCCGTGTGAGCAGCGACGTTGTCGTGATCCGTCGAGCTGGCCTCGGCCAATCGCGGCGCTGTAAACGCGTCGATCCCACAAATATCCCGATGCGATAATTCTCAATTAGCTATTGTGTGTCCCGGCCGCCGCCGCTCGCCATTTCTTGCATCCCTTCGGACCTTGCCTTGTCGGTGACCGGTCGAGATCGGGTGCCCGCATTTTTGCCAGTCCCGCCTTGTCCCTGGGGATTATAACCTTGACAAAGCAGATACCAGATGTAGAATAGCTTCCAGCATCGGAGCTACCGTCATGACTGCCAATCTCCAACAGCCAATTTTCAATGACGAAGCTAGGGCGCGCGAGTGGCTTGAAGCGCGCGTATGGCCGAATGGGCCGCGCTGCCCTCATTGCGGCAATGTCGATCAGGACAAAATCACGAGCTTGAAGGGCAAAGCCCATCGCCCCGGCGTTTATCAGTGCAACGAATGCCGCGAACAATTCACTGTCACGGTCGGCACGGTATTCGAGCGCTCTAAAATCCCGCTCACCAAATGGCTTGCGGCGCTGTTCCTACTTACGGCCTCAAAGAAGGGCATGAGCAGCCATCAGATGCACCGCATGTTGGGCATCAGCTACAAATCCACATGGTTCATGACCCATCGCTTACGTGAAGCAATGCGTGTTGGAAATTTGCCTCCGATGGGCGGTAGCGGCAAGATCGTCGAAGCCGACGAGACCGTGCTTGGTCGTCTCGAAGGCGCCCCTAAATCCAGCGCCAAAATGGGCGCAGCGGGTATCGTAATGTTGCACTCACGCTAGTTGAGCGTGGCGGGTCGGCCCGCCGCTTCCATGTAACCGGCACAACCATCGCGGAATTGAAGCCGATTGTCCTCGCCAATATCGAGCGTGAGACGCAACTAATGACCGACCAAGCCGCTTGGTATCCCGAGATCGGCGCACAGTTCGCCAGCCACGACACTGTGAACCATGCTCAAGATGAATATGCCCGCCGCGATGGTGAGCGCGTGATCTCAACAAACACCGTCGAGAATTACTATTCGATTTTCAAGCGCGGGATGAAGGGCGTCTATCAGCATTGCAAAGAGAAGCATTTGCATCGCTACCTTGCCGAATTCGATTTCCGTTATTCAAATCGATCCGCACTGGGCGTCGAGGACAAGGAACGTGCCGAGAAGCTAGTGAAGGGCATCGTCGGCAAGAGACTGACATATCGACGGCCTAACCGCGAAAGCGAAGCCCCGCCGTTTTAAAAAACAGGCGAAGCGTTTTGTGAATTGGCGCAAACGCTTACTGGACTCTAAATAAAAATCGGCCCACCATCGCAAAACTGCGGCCCCTCAGAAGCGCGCACGTGGCTCGTGCGGAGACAGGATGGGGGACACACCCGCAGCCCACGCCGGGCCAGACGCAGAACGCTTCTGTGCCTGGGTTGACGATAAGGCAAGATGCCTCTTCAGCCCGGAAGCCAGTGGGATTCACTGGAAGCGGTCATGAACGCAGATGGTGGGCCGATGCAGTCATGAACAGCGGCTTATCTGTTCGATGACGGCCAACACCGCAACCTTTTGGGTCTGCGGCGCGCCGCGACCTGGAAAGGCAGAGACCGTTATGCGGTCAACTCTCCATGTCGTGGTTGGGGCTAAGGTGAACGTCGCCGCGTGCCTCTGGGCACTTTACGCGATCCTTCACCTTTGGTTCTAACCGGAGGTGGCTCAGCTCGCTGGGCCACCTTTCTCTTTTTACCCCCCACACGGTGCTGCGGCGGACTTTTAGCGACAACCTTGACGGCTTTCTCGAATCGCTCCCATGCGTCGGGATATAGGTTCACAATGATACGTCGCTGTGTTTCTTGGATGATGAGCCCGTGACGGAATGCGAGCGGAGCCAAGGTTAAGTCGAATAAGTTCACGTCCGAATGATCGTTGTAGATGTGCAGAAAGCTTTCTTGTGACAAATGAACGATTGAGGTTTGCCAACCAAGAGCGTTGATTGCGGAACTGGGCAGATTGCCGGCCACGATTGACGTGCACTGCCTGTGCCGGAGCCTTTGTAAGTCCCATATTGTGAGGGCCATTTTTGGAGACCGCTCGACATACAGTAGGATGGCACATGGTCGCGAAATGTAACGATGATGCCTATAGCAACGAAGAAGTCGCTCGTCGCCGTGACGAAGTGGTGAAGCGTATGCTCGCCACGCCCCCGACGCCACATAAACCGCTCAAGAATAAACAGAAGAGACATCGCGAGGATGGCGCGCCCCGGCGCAAAGCCAAGCAAAGCAAAGAGGGCCGCTGATCCTCGCCAGCGGCCTATGGGGTTTTCACCTATGATCGATGCCTTAGAGCGTGTTGCTCAGCCTCAATTGCTGCCTTCCGTAACTGATCCCCAAGAGATAGAGCAGTGGAATGCAGCATGGGGATATGAATGGCAACAAGTTCGCGCGAAATCTCGGGAGCGGATACGTAGAGAATCATTTCTACGTCGTCGCCTACGGCACGCGCTGATCCGGTTTGAGCTATTTGCAAGCCGAATGGAGGCCGCCCTGCGAGGGTGATACTCGTTTCAAAAGTCATGGCTTTTTCCTTCGGGCTTTGCGCCATTTCAGGAAGCGTTTTGCCTGTCTACTGAAGTCCTTCCGGACGAGGTTGCCGGTAAGTGAGTCGTTTCCCTTCGACACCCTTGACCGCAACGCGAGCCCTCGCCTTATCGTCAACGCCAAGTGCAATGCGGTTCGAATATCGGAAATCGAATTCTGCAAGATACCGATGCAAATGCTTCTCAGCGCAATGCTGATAAGTGCCCTTCATCCCTCTTTTGAAAATCGAATAGTAGTTTTCGACCGTGTTGGTTGAGATGATTCGTTCGCCGTCTCGACGCGCATATTCCTCGCGAGCGTGGTTCACAGTTTCGTGGCTGGCGAAGTCCTCGCCGATCTCAGGATACCATGCAGCCTGATCGGTCATGAGCGCCGTCTCACGGGCGATATTGGCGAGGATGACAGGTTTCAATTCGGCGATGGTGGTGCCGGTCACATGGAAGCTGCGGGCCGATCCGCCACGCTCGACAAGGGTGAGGGCAACATTACGATAGCCGCTTCTGCCGCCCATCTTGCTGGTCGATTTTGGAGCACCCTGGACGCGACCGATCACCGTCTCGTCGGCTTCAACGGTTTTGCCGGAGCCGCCAAGCGGCGCCGGGCCACCATCGCGCATCGCTTCGCGGATACGATGGCCCATGAACCAAGCGGTGCGATAGCTACCAAAGCCAAGCATACGCCAAAGCTGGTGAGCGCTAATGCCTTTCTTGGATGAGCACATGAGGTGCGTAGCGAGCAACCACTTGTGCAACGGAATGTGTGAGCGCTCGTAAATGGTGCCGATAGTCGCGGTGAACGGCTGTGAGCAATCCTTGCACTTGTAGAGGCCCTTGCGATGCGATTTGCCCTTCAGCTCTGTCGAATTATTGACGGAGCCGCAATGCGCGCAAACGGGGCCGTCAGGCCAACGCAACTTTTCGAAATGCGCGCGGGCTGCATCTTCGTTTGTAAAGATGGGATTTAAGAGATCGGCGGTCATGGCGGGTAACTCCTTGCCGCCTTTTATGTATCATCTCTCTCGGTATGTCAAGTGCATAATCGCCAGGGACAAGGGGATTATAACCTTGACAAAGCAGAATACTAAATGTAGTGCGTCCAGCGCCAAGGCCAGCGATACGGCCAAGGCAGGCGCGCCCGACGAAATTATTTCGGTTAGTCGCTCCCTATTAAGGGACCAGGTTGTTGCGGAGTTGATGGAGCATTTTTCTCAGTTCTCAGCCGATATAAGGCTTCCGCAATATGAGGCTCGCTACATAGCTGGAGGTATATTACGTCGCTTGGAATCCCGCCGTGCATCAGATCGCGACGAAGGTACCAAATGAAGTCAGCAACGATTGTACGAAGCGCGGCAATATTATCTCTGATTTCTAGAAGATCGGCCTCTTTGTAGACGAAGATTCGTTTGGCAAGTTCAGCGTGCGCGTTCGCGTCTGGAGCGGGCTCCTTCCGAATCTGCGAGAGAAGCCAATTGGAATAGTGAGTTGAATGAAGCCAGAGGACACCATCTTCGAGTTCGTTGCAGACGCCCCAATTGCCATGAGTCAGAGTGTTGCGCTGGTCTTCTACGGTTGCGAAGACGCTCATGATGGCCCCAAACAGTTCGTAATCCTGCTTGGAAAGAGAGGTTTCTGCCGCCGCGTCCAGCGCATTTCGGCGCGGACGCCCTGCCCTTATGGATAGATAGACGGCGACGGCAGCATCACTGGAATTCGCTTTCATCAGAATGGCCAGCAAGAGAGCCATCGTCACTTCGACTTCTGGCCACATAGTGATACATTGGCCGATAAGTTTTGCGTGAATGGGGCGCTTATCGAGCAACCCGATGCCGACCATCCACGGGCCTTTATGATAGCGGCGGTGTAGAGGCTGACGAGCCATGGCGAATTCCGACGAGGTTAAGCGCAGCAAGGGCGCAACCGAACCTATCAGCACCCCGAAGAACCTGTCCGCTTCAAGATGCTGCTGAAGCTCGCCTCGACCGGAACCGATATTTGGATGACTACATTCCATCGGTGTCGGCCAAGACAGACGCGCGCCCTTCTTAAACGTGGGCCTGTAATTCAGAGGCACAAATGAAAATGGACGCCTGGGGCAGGGCGTCCATCTCCTCTAACCGTTGTGGGGTGAGGCCTGCCGGAACCTCACAAAGTGCGCTCGCCGTCCCCGAAAATCCCTAATGCGACGCTACGGCCTGCAGAATATCACCGTGTCACCCACTAAACGGTTGTTGTAATGATTCGTTCTGACCTGTCCATTAACAATTTCGGATAGAAGCCCACTCATCCACGCACTTCACACGGGGCGCGCCAGCTCCGAGCGGAGCCTCATTCTCATACAATTCCGCCTTAAGGTATGTCAAGTGCATAATCCCCCTTGTCCCTTGCGGAACACATATAGAACTTGTAAAAGAGTTCGTGATTTGTTTTCTAGGTGTTCGATTCGATCGATCTCCATCCGGGACCCATTCCATGCTCACGCGCAAACAGCTCGAACTCCTCAAATTCGTCAACGAGCGTTTGAAAGAAAGCGGTGTTCCGCCCTCTTTCGACGAGATGAAGGAGGCCCTCGATTTGCGCTCGAAATCGGGGATCCATCGATTGATCCTGGCGCTCGAGGAACGCGGCTTCATCCGCAGGTTGCCCAATCGAGCCCGCGCCCTCGAGGTGTTGAAGATGCCCGACGCGGCTTTCGCCCGCCAGCGCGGCAGCTTCAGCCCGAATGTCATCGAAGGCAGCCTCGGCAAAGTGCGCCACTCAACCGGCCCGGAGGAGCGGCGCCACGCCAGTGTCGCGATACCGATCATGGGACGGATTGCCGCCGGCACTCCGATCGAGGCCATTCAAACGCGCAGTCACACCATCGCAGTGCCGAGCGAGTTCCTTGGCCAGGGTGAGCATTTCGGCCTCGAGGTGCGAGGCGATTCGATGATCGAGGCCGGCATACATGACGGCGACACGGTCCTCGTACGCAAGCAGAATACCGCAAATTCCGGCGACATCGTCGTGGCGCTCATCGATGATGAGGAGGCGACGCTCAAGCGCTTCCGGCGCAAAGGCTCCTCGATCGCGCTGGAGGCGGCCAACCCCGCTTACGAGACGCGTTTGCTCGGGCCCGACCGCGTGCAAATCCAAGGCAAGCTCGTCAGTCTGATCCGGCGCTACAACTGAACGAACTAGAACATCTAGAATAGGATATTGGTGCGCCCCACCTCTCATCTCGCAAAAGCGGGAATGCGGAGTTTTGACGCACTTCGCTCCTCGACTCCGAGTTCGCGCTTTCTCCGACGCTTCCGCGGGATCGAGCGGAGATTTCGGTCACACCGATCTTTCCGCTCACCGTGGCGAAGTACGGGGGTTGGGACCGCGCTGACTAGACGTTCGTCACGGGCAATGCGCTCAGCGTGCCGAGCTTTCCGGCCCGCATCGGCTTGAGGACGAAAATCGCGAGGAACACGACCGCGAAATTGGTGAGGGTCGCGGCGAGGAATACGCCGTGCCAGCTTCCCGTGGCATCCTGAAAGACGTTGGCGAGCGGAACGAGAAAAGCCGAGGTGCCCTTCGCCGTATAAAGAAGGCTCGCATTGGTGGTGGCAAAACGGGGGCCGAAAGTGTCGGTCGCCGTCGACGGGAAAAGGCTGAAGATTTCACCCCAAGTGAAAAAGATGAGGCCCGCAAATACGACGAAGCCGAGCGGACTCGTGCCGAACATGTCCAAGAGCCAATAGGCCATCCCTCCCAATGAGAAAGCGATCGCCATCGTGTATTCGCGCCCGGCGTTGTCAGAGATCCAGCCGAAGAAAGGTCGTGCCAAGCCGTTCATCACATTATCGAAGATGAGCGCCACTGTGAGAGTGGAAGCTCCGAGCCATAGCGTGGCATCGGCGATGCCGTAGCTCTTGGCGATCAGCGCGATCTCCGCCGTGGCCATCAATCCGCCCGCTGAAACGGCGACGAACATGACGTAAAGCAGCCAGAAAATCGGGCTCGCCAAAACTTCGCGCGGGGTGAAGCTTCGCAGCGTTTGTTGCAGCTTCGGCGAGCTCCCGAAGGCGATTTCGCCTTCTCGCGGCGGACGCAAGAAGAAGGCGAGCACGAAGGTGATCGCGCCTTGCGCCAACGCGAAGATGAGAAAAGTGGCTTCGTAGCCGTGCGCGGCGATGAGGAGGCGAATGGGAATGACCGTGAGCGCAGCGCCGGCGCCGAAGCCCGCGGCCGTGAGGCCGACCGCCAAGCCGCGGCGATCGGGGAACCATTTCACCGCGTTCCCGATGCAAGTCGCATAGATCGCGCCAGCGCCGATGCCCGAGAGCGCTGCCGCGAGATAAAGAAGCGCGAGAGAATTTGCGATCGAATTGAGCGCCCAGCCGAGCGCCACCAGAACGGCGCCGCTTGCGACCATGAGACGCGGTCCGCGTTCTCCGAGCCGATCGACGACGAACCCTTCGATCGGGGTGAGCCACGTCTCGACAGCGACGAAGATGCTGAAGGCAAGCTGAATCTCGTCAATGCGCCAAGAATGCGCCTTTTGGATCGGGGTGACGAAGAGCGTCCAGCCATATTGGAGATTGGCGATGAGAGCCATGCAAATGACGCCGATGGCGAGTTGCCAAAAGCGTCGCGCAGGCGGTTTCCCGGCTTTGTTGGATGTTCCAACGGACATTTTCAGCTCCCCGCTGATTAGTTCCGTCAACATGCGGCGCGTTCTATGACGTCTTGCCGCACAGCATATAAAACCCTCGCGCGCCCTCCCCTATTCCAGGGCTGCAACATAAATGTTAGCAACGAGGCTTCCACTCTACACGTGATTGGACCAGAGAGGTATGGTCCGGCTCCTTGACGCGCGACCCACTCCCGCGAAAGCGAACTCACGTTCGGTGAGCGAAATGCTTGAGTGATCCGGTTCCACCTTCGCGGTGCCTCGCGGGAGTGAGCGGAAATGGGGTTGCACCCGGGTTCCCGAACGCAATTCGCTGCCCTGCCCTGTCGCCCTACTTCTATGCCGAAGGCTTAGGCAGATGACGCAAAGTCCGAGGACGAGTTGTTGCATCGCGGGTGGCGGCCCGGCCGGGATGATGCTCGGGCATCTCCTGGCACGCTCGGGCATCGACGTCCTGGTGCTCGAAAAGCACGCGGATTTTCTGCGCGATTTTCGCGGCGACACGATCCATCCTTCGACGCTCGAGATCATGCATGAACTCGGCTTCATCGATGAATTCCTGGAACTGCCCCATCAGAAGGTGGAGAAGCTTTCCGCATTGATCGGCAATGAGCGCATCACAGCGGCGGATTTTTCTCATTTGCCGGTGCATCACCCCTATGTGATCTTCATGCCACAATGGGATTTCCTCGATTTTTTGGCGCAGCAAAGCCGGCGCTATCCGCAATTCGGTCTTCTCATGCGAACGGCAGCGACGGGCCTGATCGAGGAAGGCGGCTGCATCACCGGCGTGAAGGCCGTGACCGATGGCGCTCCCGTCGAGATCCGCGCGGACCTCGTCATTGGCGCCGATGGTCGCCACTCGACCATCAGGGAAAGCTCCGGGCTGAGCGTGGAGGATCTGGGTGCTCCGATGGATGTGCTGTGGTTCTCGCTGCCGCGCTTTCCCTCCGATCCCGACGACACGCTCGGACGCTTCGAGCCGGGCGTCATCTTCATCAACATCAATCGCGGTGACCATTGGCAATGCGGCATGGTGATCGCCAAGGGATCGATCGAGGTGGTGCACCGCGCGGGTCTCGCGAACTTTCGCGCGAAGATCGGCGAGCTTGCTCCCTTCCTCGCGGAGCGCACCGACAGCATCGCGAGCTTCGAGGATGTGAAGCTTCTGACGGTGAGCGTCGACCGGATGAAGCGCTGGTACCGAGACGGCCTTCTTTGCATCGGCGATGCCGCGCATGCGATGTCACCCCTCGGCGGGGTCGGCATCAATCTCGCGATCCAAGATGCAGTCGCCACGGCGAACATCCTCGCTCGTCCGCTCAAGGCGGGAAACGTATCGTCGACCGATCTCGCCATGGTGCAAAGGCGAAGAGAGTGGCCCACGCGTGCCACGCAAGCGCTCCAGATCTTCATCCAAAAGCGCGTCATCGCTTCGGTGCTTCAGGCAAGGGAGCTGTTCGGCGCGGACCAGGCGAAGGCGGTACCCCGCGCCCCTCTGCCGACGCGGCTCGTCACACATTTTCCGCTTCTGCAGCGCATCCCGGCCCGGCTCATCGGCATGGGCTTTCGCCCGGAACACGTACGCGCGCCGAAGGGATAAGCACTGTTTGGGTGCCCTCAGTCGCGCGCCGCGGCGCATATCTTTCTTTCGCACTCTTCGCACGGGGAAAAGGCAAGCCGCAAACAACTATCGCGCCGCCGCGCTCCACGCCCATGCCGAAGGGATCAATGCCGGAAGCGTTCGGCGGCGTAACGGGACGGGTCGGTGAAGGGGGTCTCACCGGTCATCATCTGGGCGAGCAGCCGCCCGGTTACGGGACCGAGCGTGAAGCCGTGATGCGCGTGGCCGAAGGCGAACCACAGGCCCTTGTGGCGCCCGCCCCGTCCGATGATCGGGACCATGTCCGGAAGGCAGGGGCGTCGCCCCATCCAGGGCTTCTCGTCGAGCCGTTCCGCGAGCGGAAAGAGCGCGCGAGCGAAAGGCTCGGCGCGCGCGAGCTGAACGGGGCTCGGCGGAGCGTCGCGATCGGCGAACTCCACGCCGGTCGTGAGCCGAATACCCCGGCTCATCGGCACGAGCGCAAAGCCGCCTTCGCCGTCATGCAGGGAATGGCCGAGCGTCGCGTTGCCCTTCGGCGCATAGTGCATGTGATAGCCGCGCTTCACGGCCAGAGGAATGCGGTAGCCGAGTGGCCGGAATACATCGTCAGACCAGGGGCCGAGCGCAATTACAGCTTCGCGAGCCTCGACGGGCCCCTTCTCGGAAGCAACGCTCCACCCGGAGCGCTGTGCAGAAAGCTTCCGTGCATCCCCTTTGAGGAAGCGGCCCCCCTTTCGCGCGAACAGCTCCGCATAGGCCTTGGTGAGAGCTCCCGGATCGGCCGAAGTGGGCGAGCCGCGAAAATGGATCGCGCCGATTACGGCTTCGGACACATGCGGTTCGAGCTCTCTCACCTCGGCTGCGGACAAGACCGCGTAATCGACATCGTAGCGGTCGAGAACCCTTGCTTCATCGATCGCCTGGCGCATGCTTTCCTCGGTACGCAGGCACCGCAGCCAGCCTCTTTGATAGACGAGCTTTTGTGCAGCCCCGCCCGCTTCGGCGATCAGCGCATCGTGCTCCTTGACGCATTCGGCCATCAGCGGCGCTAGCGCTTGCGCCGAGCGCTCGATGCGCTCGGGCGCTCCTTCTCGCCAATAACGATAAAGCCACGGGGCAACGCGCGGCAGCGCGGAGAGGTGATAGACGGCGTCGCGGCGATTGTTCAACGCGTAGCTTAAAATCGTGCCGAACTCGCGCGGGAACGTGTAGGGGATGACGGCCTCGCGTTGAATAAGCCCGGCATTGCCGAAGCTCGTCTCCTCCCCCGCATCGCGTCGGTCGAGAAGGATGACATCACGCCCTCGCTTCTGCAAATTGAGCGCGACGCCAACTCCCACCATTCCGGCTCCGAGGACGACAACATCCGCGCGCAAGCTCATCCGCTCCTGCCTCCGATCGATGACGGCTCGCCTTGTAGCGCGCCCAACTTCTTGGGTCACCACGCTCGGCGCTCGCCAAGGCACGATCGCTCGCGGCGATCCCCCGATCTCACGACTTTGTTAGCCGGTGCGCGACCAAGCGCATTGACCGCGCAAATCTAGGGACGGACAATCGTGCCGAGGAAGAATGTCAATGAGGAGGATGATATGAAAGAGACGAGCCAAACCATCGTTGTGGCCGGGATCGGCCTTGCGGCGATGCTCTTTGTGGCCGCGCCCGCGGCCGCCGAGACGATCAACTACAAGGCCGACCTCAAGCCTTCGTCAGAGGTGCCGCCCAATAACTCGACCGGATCGGGAAGCCTCACGGCGACCTATGACACCAACACCAAGGTTCTCACCTGGACGACAACCTATTCGGGACTGACTGGACCCGCCATCATGTCCCATTTCCATGGGCCCGCCGATCCTGGCGTGAACGCCGGTGTGGTTGTCCCGTTGACCGGAAGCGTTGAGAGCCCGCAGCACGGCCAAGCCACGCTCACAGACGCCCAGGCCGCCGAGCTCGCTGCCGGCAAATGGTATTACAACGTCCACACCAACCAGAACAAAGGCGGCGAGCTTCGCGGCCAAGTCGTGAAGTAAGGCTCCAGAAGACAGCGAGATCGTGGGCCGACAATCGTTTACACGATCATCGGCCAACGACTTTTTTCATATTGCGATGAAGCCGCCTCAGGCCGCCTTGTGGCCGAGGCGCTCTTCGACACGCGAGGCGAGAAACTCGGTCGGGCTTGCATCCGCCGGCAAGGCGGTCGCATCACCGAGATCCGAGCGCGAGAGCCCAATGTCTTTCAGCTCGTATTCGGTCATGCGCGCCAGCATCTCGAGCTCACGGCGCGCTCGCACGACACGAAGCGGCCAGGCGGCCGCGTTCTTCACCAGAGACAGCAATCGCGACGCTGGCCCGAGGTCACGGCGAGGAAAGGGCTGGCCTGCCGTGTAGTGCGTGCAAACAGTGCTCATCACCTTCACTCCTTCAAGCCTTGCCCCTCTGACGACTTGCCGACATCGGGTCCAAGGATGTTTCAAGACGAGAGATGGTGAATTCCAATTGATTTGACAAACGAATGTTTGTAATATGATCCATCTCGAATATAGATGGATTGTCCCATGCTCGATACCGATCAGCTGCGCAGCTTTCTCGCCATCGTGGACACGGGAAGCTTCACTCGCGCGTCCGAGCGCGTGCACAAAACCCAATCGGCCGTTTCCATGCACATGAAGAAGCTCGAGGAGCGGCTCGGGCGGCCTTTGTTCGACAAGCAAGGGCGCGGCGTGCGTTTGTCCGAAGACGGCGAGAAGCTTGTCGATTACGCGCGCCGGATGTTGCAGCTGGAGGCTTCCGCCGTTGCGGCGATCTCCAACAAGGGGCTCACGGGAAACGTGAGGCTCGGCATCCCGGACGACTACGTCGACAACTTCCTCCCCGCGATCCTCACCCGTTTTACGCGGCGCCACCCGCTCGTGGACGTCTCGGTCATTTGCGATTCGAGCCTCTCGCTCGACCAGCAATTGCACATGGGTCAGCTCGACATCGCCGTCGTCACTGACTGCCAGAGACTCGCGAACGTGGAGATCCTGCGCGAAGAGCCGCTGAATTGGGTCGGAGGCCCGCATGGATGCGCGCATGCCGAACGCCCCCTGCCCCTTGCGCTCGGTCGCATCAGCTGCAACTGGCGCAACGCGGCGCTGGCGAGCTTGGCCGAGGCCTCGATCCCCTCGCGGCTCGTGCTCACCTCGAACAACTACGCGGCGATCGCGCCCATGGTGCAGACCGGGCTTGCCATCACGGTGCTGCCCACGAGCGCTTTCCGGCCCTGGCAGCGAGTTCTCGGAGCGCGGGAGGGCTTGCCGTCATTGCCGCCTTGCCGCATCGGCTTCATCACCGCGCAAGGAGAGCAGACGCCCGAGGTCAAGGCGCTCGGGGAGACGATCCGCTCCGCGCTTGAAACGCAAACGCCGGTGGAGCTTGACGAGGTGTTGCGCCACATTGCCGCCTGACAAAGCGTCTCCTTGTCATCCTCGAAAGAAGCATCGGGTTGAGACAGCGTCCGCCAGGCGACCCGTATCGGTGGATCATCGACCCAACGCGTTGAGCGCTTTTCGACCCGCATAGATGGCTTGATCGCCGAGCTCTTCCTCGATGCGAAGGAGCTGATTGTATTTCGCCGTGCGCTCGGAGCGCGCCAGCGACCCCGTCTTGATCTGACCGCAATTGGTCGCGACCGAAAGATCAGCGATGGTCGTGTCCTCCGTCTCGCCAGAGCGATGCGACATGACCGCACGATACGCTGATTTATGGGCTAGATCGATCGCGGCGAGAGTCTCGGTCAAAGTCCCGATTTGATTGACTTTGACAAGGATCGCGTTGCCGGCGCCTTCCCTGATGCCACGCTCGAGCCGCGCGACATTCGTGACGAAAAGATCATCGCCGACGAGCTGGCATTTGCCGCCGATCTTCTCCGTGAGAAGGCGCCAGCCCTCCCAGTCATCCTCTGCCATGCCGTCCTCGATAGAGACGATCGGGTATTTCCCGACGAGCGACTCGAGATAGAGGGCTTGAGCTTTGGATGAACGTGTTTTTCCTTCTCCTTCATAGTGATACTCGCTTTTCTTGAAGAACTCGGTTGAGGCGCAATCGAGTGCCAGAACGATATCGCTGCCGCCTTTGTAGCCCGCCGATTTGATCGCCCCCATGACGAAATCGAGCGCGGCCTCGGCGGATGGGAGGTTCGGCGCGAAACCTCCCTCGTCGCCGACATTCGTATTCTGCCCGGCCTTTTTCAGCGCGGACTTCAATGTGTGGAACACTTCCGATCCCATTTGTAGCGCCTCGGCGAAGCTTTGCGCCCCGATGGGCATGATCATGAATTCCTGAAAATCGATCGGATTGTCCGCGTGCACGCCCCCGTTGATGATGTTCATCATCGGCACTGGTAAGGTCCGCGCGTAAGTCCCACCGACATAGCGGAAAAGCGGGAGCGCGCTTCCAAGTGCCGCCGCCTTGGCGACGGCAAGCGAAACACCGAGGATGGCGTTTGCGCCAAGTCGCGACTTGTTCGGCGTGCCGTCGAGCGCGATCATCGCATTGTCGATCGCGACTTGATCCTGTGCGTCCATGCCGACGACCGCCTCGGCGATATCGCCGGTGACGGCCTCGACCGCCTTCATCACGCCTTTGCCGAGGTAGCGCTTGCCCCCGTCGCGCAGCTCCACGGCCTCGTGAGCGCCCGTCGAGGCTCCGGAAGGGACGGCAGCGCGGCCCATCGAGCCATCCTCGAGGACGACGTCCACTTCCACAGTCGGATTGCCACGCGAATCGAGGATTTCGCGCGCGAGAAGATCGACGATCATGGCCATGGAAAAAGCTCCGCTGGTGGTCCGGCGAGCCGGTTGATGGTTCCCATCTGTGGGAAAGCGGCCCGACGCATAATTCTATCCATTGTGGATCGAATTTGCCGATGCCTCGGGGCCATCCGTCGGCACCGATCACGAGGCGGTGGAATCGTGAGCGGCTTCTAAATCAAGACCTTCGACATTGGGAAGTGATTTCGCGACGATCCTATT
>Ga0213875_10001056_pt1 | contig 19403 bp, 16 predicted proteins | sample BarmaccomBMRX_R8_FD_160105 | JGI IMG/M metagenome (GOLD analysis project Ga0213875, IMG submission 160105) | Root-associated microbial communities from Barbacenia macrantha in rupestrian grasslands, the National Park of Serra do Cipo, Brazil - RX_R8 | ecosystem: Host-associated > Plants > Roots... | reverse complement strand
CCCCCCGCCCCGCTCTCACTTCGGACAACGAGGGCATCGGCTCCGGCCCCGACGTCGTCATGGCTGATGGTCAGCGCAACAGCACCGGTACCCGGTAGCGCCGCAGTGGGTTGTACGGCGGCCGCTCTCACAGCCTGACCGGGCGACGCTAACGCCGGACTGACCGGCCACCGCCGCCGCAGCCACCAGGTCTGGGGATGTGGCCGACCGGCCGCCGCGCAAGCATGAGGCCAAATGCTTGCCGCTTCCGGGGTGCCGGACGGCGGCGTTCCGTTCCAGCTCCAAAATCACGACCATACCGAGGAGTGAGCATGGCTCGTGACCTCAGCGGCAAGCGTGTCGCCATCCTGGCCACCGACGGCGTCGAGCGGGTTGAACTCGAGCAGCCGCGCGGCGCCCTGTATGGCGCGGGCGCCCACACTGAACTGTTGTCGGTCGATCCGGGCGAGATCCAGGCCCGGCAGTTGGACCTGGTGTCGGCCGGCACATTTTCGGCCGGCACATTTTCGGTCGACAAGCTCGTCACCGACGCCGGCCAGTTCGCCGGCAGCCGGATGCCGACCTAGCCGCCGGACGGGTTTCTCCCGTCCCAGCGACCCGAATCCAACGTTTCCGAAGGAGATTTTCGTGAAAGCAGTGGTGTATCACGGGCCCCGTAACGTCAGCGTCGATGAGGTACCGGATGCCAAGATCGAAAAGCCGACCGACGCGCTGGTGCGGATTACCGCGACCAACATCTGCGGCTCAGACCTGCACATGTACGAGGGTCGCACCGACTTCGAAGAGGGCCGCGTTTTCGGCCATGAGAACGTCGGGGAAGTGATCGGCGTCGGCGAGGCGGTCGACAAGATAAAAGTCGGTGACATGATCTCGGCTCCGTTCAACGTCGCCTGCGGGCACTGCCGCAACTGCGAGGAAGGGCTGACCAACTACTGCCTGCGCGCCAACAAGCCAGGGATAGCGGGCGCCGCCTACGGATTCGCGGACATGGGCCCGTGGCCGGGCGGCCAGGCCGAACTGCTGCGCGTGCCGTGGGCCGACTTCAACTGCCTGCGGCTGCCCGAAGATGCCCGCGAGAAGCAGGACGACTACGTGATGCTCTCAGACATCTTCCCGACCGGCTGGCACGCGGTGCGGATGTCCGGACTGCGCCCGGGCGAGACCATCGTCATCTACGGCAGCGGACCGGTCGGGTGCATGGCCGCGCTCTCGGCGACCACCATGGGCGCGTCCAAGGTCATGGTCGTGGACCGCCATCCGGACCGGCTCCGGCTCGCCGAGCAGGTCGGTGCGATCCCCATCGATGACTCAAAGGGCTCACCAGTCGACCAGGTTATGGAGCACACCAACGGCATGGGCGCCGACCGTGGCGCCGAGTGCGTGGGCTACCAGGCGCATGATCCGCGAGGCCATGAGGACAATTCCGCCACGCTGAACGACCTGGTTTCATCGGTGCGGTTCACCGGGGGAATCGGCACCATCGGCGTGTATGTCCCGCAAGACCCCGGCGGGCCGAACGAGCTGGCCAAGCACGGCAAAGCCCCCTTCGACGTCGGCAGCTTCTGGTTCAAGGGCCAGTACATGGGCACCGGGCAGTGCCCGGTGAAGCGCTACAACCGGTACCTGCGCAGCCTGATCGCCGAAGACAAGGTCAAGCCGTCCTGGATCGTTTCCCACGACCTGCCGCTCGACCAGGCACCCGAAGCGTACAAGCACTTCGATGCCCGGGAAGAAGGCTGGACGAAGGTTGTCCTGCATCCGGGGCAGGCAGGCTGACCTGCATGCTTGGCCGGCAGGCTCAGGCGGCGATCTCACGTGGCCGCCTGAGCCTGTCCCCGGGCGCAACCAGGCTCCCGAGGGCTGCCCAGCTTTTTGACGCCCGTCGGCACCTGGTCACCGTCGCTGCGGGGAGTCGGCCTCGGTGAGCGGGGCGGCGATCTCCTCCAGCGGCTTGCCCTCCGCGTCAATGCCCAGGAACACCTCGACAAGGCCGCCGAGAATCATGATGCCCCCGCCGACCAGGTAACCAATCGTGAGGCCGGTGCGGCTATGGCCGTTGCCGATCAGGGCGCCGTAGAAGGCGGGGCCGACCGCCCCGACGACCTGGGCGAGGGCAAAGAACACCGCGAGCGCCTCGGCGCGGATCTCGATCGGGAAGATCTCGCTGACCGTCAGGTACCCGGCGCTGGCCCCCGCGGACGCGAAGAAGAAGATCACGATCCAGATGAACGTCTGGCCCGCGGCGTGCAGCACCCCCGCGTCGAACAGCCAGGCGCTGGCGGCCAGCATGGCGCCGGACAGCAGGTAGGTGCCGGCGATCATCTTCTTCCGGCCGAGCGTGTCGAACAGGTGGCCCAGCAGCAGCGGGCCCGCCAGGTTGCCGACCGCGAACGCGAGCCCGTACACCGGAACCGCGTCGTTGCTGACGTGGTAGAACTTCGTCAGCACGAGCGCGTAGGTGAAGAAGATCGCGTTGTACAGGAACGACTGTGTGATCATCAGGGTGGCGCCGAGGATCGACCGCTGCGGATAGCGGCGGAACGCGACCCGCAGCAGGGTCAGGTAGCCGAACCGCCGCTCCGGCACGATGGTGATCGCGGCATCCTCGGGCACCGGTTCCAGCCGCTGCCCGTCCCGCACGGCCATCTCCTCGATCTTCCGCATCTGCTCCTCGGCCTCTTGGACGTGGCCGTGGGTGATGAGCCACCGGGGGCTTTCCGGGAGGTTGCGCCGGACAAAGAGGATCACGACGGCCAGCGCGGGCCCCACCAGGAACGCCACCCGCCAGCCTTCGTTCGTCCGCACTGAGTTGAGCAGCAGGAACGACGCCAGCGTGCCCAAGATCGCGCCCAGCCAGTACGTACCGTTGATCCAGACATCGGTCCGGCCCCGGTAGCGGGCGGGCATCATCTCGTCGATCGCCGAGTTGATGGCCGAGTATTCACCGCCGATGCCGGTGCCCGCGATGATCCGGGTGGCATACAGGTAGATGATCCAGCCCGACCCTTTCGCGGTGCAGGCGGTGAGCGCGGTGCCGACCAGGTAAATGGCCAGCGTCCAGGTGAACAGCTTGCGACGGCCGAGCTGGTCAGACAGCCGCCCGAACACCAGCGCCCCGATCACCTCGCCGACCAGGTAGACGGTGCCGATCGACGCCGCCTGGGTGGTGGTCAGGTTCAGCGTGTTGGGCTGGGTCAGCTTGCCGGTGACCGAGCTGGCGATCGTCACCGACAGGCCGTCCAGCACCCAGGCGGCGCCCAGCCCGATGACCAGGCGGGTGTGGAAGGGTGTCCACCGCAAGCGGTCCAGCCGGGCTGGAATCGTGCTGCGGATCGGCTGCTGAGGCCGGGTGGCGACGGTGGCCATGGCAGGCCTCCCTACTGGCTGGATGCCTCATTCGCACTGGGTGCGGGGTTGTGTTGGCTCGCCTCGTCCTGCTGGCGGCCCTGGCCCTCATCGCGGCGGGCCGCGTCATGGGCTGGCACGAGCATGACCGGGCACCGGGCCTTGAACAGGATGTACTGGCTCACCGTCCCGGGCAGCATCCACTTGCCGACGCTGGCCGCCAGCACGATCAGCTGTGCATTGGTCTGCTCGGCGGTCTCGATGATCACCCGGCCCGCGAGCCCCTCGGAGACCCGCAGGTCGGTGTCGGCCGCCCGCTCGTCGAGCTCGGTGGTGACCGTGTCCCGCAGGGCCGACTCGGTGATGGCCCTCTCGTCTCTTGCGGTGTGCAGGGCAGCGGACGGGTAGCCACCCGCGGGGGTCCCGAGCGGTGGCTCGTAGGCACTGACGGCGACCAGGCGGGCGTGCCGCCACTGCGCCTCCTGCGCGGCCAGCCGCAACGCGGTCCCCGACCCTCCCGAATTATCCACTCCGACCACGACAGTCATGCCGGTCTCCTTTCCGGGTGCCGGCCAGCTCGGACAGCGGCGGCAAGACGCGGGCCACGGCCGGTGATCAGCACGGCCGACCCGGTACAGAGCGCGGCCAGGAAGATGGCGCAGCCGAGCGTGGCCCGGAAATCGCCGAACGCGTCGGAGGCGAACCCGACGCCGACGACCGGGATGATCAGGCCGGTGTAGGCGAACACGTAGTACGTGGACAGAACGCGGCCCCGTTCCTCCGCCGGGGCCAGCCGGTTGGCCATGGAAAGGCTGGCCATGTTCATGGCCCCGACGGCGCCGCCGCCCACCACCGTGCCGGCCAGGAACAGCCCAATGGAGGCCGTGCCGATGCCCGCGACGACCAGCGCCAGCCCCACCGGGAACAGCCCGAGCCCGGTCGTGAGCACCGGGCGGCTGTTGAAGCGGGCCAGGCCCAGCGCGGTCACGCAGGCCACCGCGAACAGCAGGAACGCCACCGCCCCGCCCAGGGCCAGGTTGGCCTGGTGCAGCACCCGGCTCACGAAGCCCGGAGCCAGCGACGTGAACAGGCCGGTCAGCGCGAACGCGGAGAAGCCCGCCATCCCGGCGGCGACGAACTCGCCCCGGCCCCGCGACGGGATACCCAAGCCCTCGAACCGCAGGGTCAGCCGCTGCTTACTGGTGACCGTTTCCGGCACAAAGGCCAGCGAGAGCAGAGCGATGGCCAGCAGCCCCAGGTAGACCTCGAACACGAGTACGGTCGGGTTCGGCAGGTACTGCGCGAACAGCCCGGCCATCAGCGGGCCCAGCCCGGCGCCGGCCATGATGGCCGCGGCACCCACCAGCGAGGAGCGGCGGGCCTCAGATTCCTGGAGCAGCTCGGTGAGCCCAGCTGTGGCCGCGCCAATCATCAGCCCGGCCGACAGCCCGGAGAAGAAACGGCCCGCGAACAGCCAGCCGACGTTGGTGGCCAGGATGAACAGCGCGGTGCTGACCGCACTGCAGCCGAGCGCGGCGGCCATCACCGGCTTGCGGCCGGCCTGGTCCGAGGACCGCCCGGCCAGCAGCAGAACGGCCAGCACGGCGACCGCGTAGACGGCGAAGACCAGCGTCACGACCCCGGAGCTGAAGTGCCATTGACGCTGCCAGAGCGTGTACAAGGGAGCGGGCACCGCGGTGCCCAGATTGGTCACGCCGAGGACGTAGGCCACCAGCCAGAACGCGGCCTGCCGGGACAAAGACGGGCGATTAAGGGGGAACCCCGCGGACTGACCGAGGTAGTCGACGCAGGGCCGGTCGGCCACCGGCATGCGCTCGCGAACCGAATTCATCTGCCGCCGTCCTCTTCGTTGATGGGTGATGAGTACGGCCAGGAGACGAGACTGCCCGCCGCCGCCAGACCCGCACATCACCGGATCAGGTAGTCCGCGGACTAGCCGGCCAGGTGATATGGCCAGTCACCACGGCCGGCAGGCTGGCGGGCATGCCCACCCGTTGGTACCGGACCGGCGTCTTCTACTCGGTGGATGTCGGCCTGTTCCAGGACTCCAACAACGACGGGATCGGTGACTTCCGGGGCCTGATCGCCCGGCTGGACTACCTGGCCCGGCTGGGCGTCTCCACGGTCTGGCTGCACCCGATCCATCCGTCGCCCCGGCGGGACGGCGGATACGACATCACCGACTACTACGGGGTGCACCCGCCATTCGGCGGCATGGGCGACTTCTCGGACCGGCTGCACGAGGCCCGGGCACGGGGTATCCGGATCATGCTCGACCTGGTGGTGAACCACACCAGCGACCAGCACCCGTGGTTCCAGTCCGCCCGCTCGGACCCGGACTCGCCCTACCGCGACTGGTACGTGTGGTCGCACGCCGAGCCACCGGACCGGTTCGAGGGTATGGTCTTCCCCGGCGCGGAGAACGAGACGTGGACCTGGGATGAGCTTGCGCACGCCTGGTACCGGCACCGCTTCTACCGGTTCGAGCCGGACCTGAACACGGACAACCCGGCGGTCCGCGAGGAGATCCAGAAGATCGCCACGTTCTGGCTCGGCATGGGGGTGTCCGGGTTCCGGGTCGACGCCGCGCCGTTCCTGATCGAGCCCAAGACCCGGCCGGGCGGCGGCCCGGACTTCAGCTTCCTGCGGGACCTGCGGGAGTCGCTGTCCTGGCGCCGGGGCGACTCGGTCATGCTGGCCGAGGCCAACGTGTCCGACCAGGAGCTGAAGGACTACTTCGGGGAGGCGGACGGCACCGCCACCCGGGTGCTGATGGTGTTCGCTTTCCGCCTCAACCAGGCCCTGGTCCTGGCGCTGGCCCGCAAGGATGCGCGCCCGGTCGTCGCCACCCTGCGTGAGCTGCCCGGCCTGCCGCGGTTCGGCCAGTGGGCCACGTTCCTGCGCAACCACGACGAGATCGACCTCGGCCGGCTGACCGAGGAGGAACGGCAGGAGGTGTTCCGGGAATTCGCCCCGGATCCGGGCATGCAGCTCTACAACCGCGGCATCCATGCAGTGGGACGGCACCAGAGGGGCGGGCTTCTCCCGCGCCAGCCCGGACAGGTTTGTCGCGCCGCTGGTGGACGAGGGCCCGTATTCCTATGAGAACGTGAACGTGACCGACGAGCGGCTGGACCCCAACAGCCTGCTGACGTGGTTCGAGCGCACCCTGCACGCGCTGCGGGAGTGCGAGGAGATCGGCAGCGGCGACCACGACGTCCTGGACGTGGGCCCGGATCACGTGATGGTGCACCGGGCCACCGGGCGCAGCGGCACCACGCTGTTCGTGCACAACCTGGCCGACCAGCCGTGCCGGCTCAAGCTGGGCTTCGTGCGGGACCCGGAGCAGCCGCCGCTGAACTTCGTGTCCGACGCCGAATACGGCCGCGACGTGGACCTGGACGCGCTCGATGTGTCCGGTTACGGATACCGCTGGATCCGGCTGCGGCGGACGGTGGTGGCCTAGTGGGTGAGCTGGCCTGGTGGCAGTCTGGGGTGATCTACCAGATCTACCCGCGCAGTTTCGCCGACGCGAACGGGGACGGGGTCGGCGACCTGCCCGGCATACTGGACCACCTGGACTACCTGAACGACGGGCACGGCGGCGGCCTCGGGGTCACCGCGATCTGGCTGTCGCCGTTCTACCGGTCGCCGATGGCCGACTTCGGCTACGACATCGCCGACTACTGCGACGTCGACCCGCTGTTCGGTACGCTGCGGGACTTCGACGAACTGCTGGCCGCCGCGCACCGGCGGGGCATGAAGGTCATCGTCGACTGGGTGCCGAACCACACGTCCGACCAGCACCCGTGGTTCATGAACTCAGCCAGCAGCCGGGAAAGCCCCAAGCGGAACTGGTACGTCTGGCGTGATCCGGCCCCGGACGGCGGGCCGCCGAACAACTGGCCGTCGGCGTTCAAGGCGGTAGGGCCGGCCTGGACGTTCCACGAGCCGACCGGACAGTACTACCTGCACTCGTTCACGCCGCACCAGCCCGACCTCAACTGGGACAACCCGGAGGTGGAAGCGGCCATGCACAACGTCCTCCGGTTCTGGCTGAGCCGGGGCGCCGACGGCTTCCGCATCGACGTGGTGTACAAGATCGCCAAAGACCCGGAACTGCGCGACAACGAGCCGGACCGGCACCACGACGAGGACTGGCCCACCATCCACCCACGGCTGCGGCGGATCCGGGCCGTGGTCGACGAGTACGCCGAGCGGATGATCGTCGGCGAGGTCTACCTGCTGGACCTGCAGCAGCTGGTGGCCTATCTCAATAGCGGCGACGAGCTCAACCTGGCCCACAATTTCGTCTTCTTCCACCTGCCCTGGCGGGCGGCGGCGTTCCGCTCGTCGGTGCAGCGCTTCACCGAGCTGGCCGACCGCGCGGCCTGGCCGGCCTGGTTCCTGGAAAACCACGACCACTCGCGGGTCGCCACGCGCTACGCCGCCGACCCGGCCAGCGGCCAGCGGCGGGCCCGGGTGGCCGCGATGATGATCATGGCGCTGCGCGGCACCCCATTCCTGTACTACGGCCAGGAGCTGGGGCTGCCCGACGCCAAGATCCCGCCAGATCGCGTGGTGGACGTGGACGGCCGGGACCCCGAGCGGGCGCCGATGCCGTGGCGGCGGCCGTCAGAGGCGGGGCCCGGCGCCGGGTTCACCGCCGGGCAGCCCTGGCTGCCGGTGGCGGCCGAGGCCGAATACGTGTGCGTGGAGGCGCAGCAGCGCGAACCGACATCCACGCTCGCGTTCGCCCACGAGCTCCTGCGGTTGCGGCGGGACGAGCCTGCGCTGCGGGCCGGCGCCCAGCACCTGAGGGACGCTGCGCCCGGCGTGTTCTGCTTCGAGCGGGAACTCGGCCAGCGGTTCCTGGTCGCGCTGAACTTCACGGCTGAGAGCACGCCGCTCGACCTGGCCGGCGACGGGGACGGGGATGGAAAAGAGGACGGCGGGCCGGGCGGGTCCGCCGTCGTCGAGCTGTCTACTGATCCGGGACGCCCCGCTGGACATGTCGACCCACGGGCGCTTGTGCTGGAACCGGACGAGGGGTTGATTCTCCGGCTGCCCGCATATCGGGATTCCGGCGCCAGATGACCCACAGGCTGATCACGCCCAGCAGCGCGACCACGATCAGGACGACGTTGGACATCAGGCTGAACAGATGCACCTGGGTGGGCGTCGGGCCGGGCAGGTAGCCGAAGGTGAGCAGGCGCAGTTGCCAGGCCGTCCCGGTCAGCAGGTAGGTGATCACCACGGCCACCTGCTGGGCCGAGTCCCACAGGCCGTGCAGGATCGAGACCCACAGGTACGTGCCGAGCACGGCCTTGGTGTACCGGAACACCCCTTGGCGGGAGGCGCCGAACAGCACGCCGCCGAGGATCGCGGTCCACAGCCCATGCCCGAACGGAGCCAGCACCCCGCGCAGCAGCTCGGTCTCGACCAGCGCCCGGACCGACAGGCCATGCAGGGTGATCATGGAGGTGAACGCGTACCCCATGGTCTCGAAGGCAGCGAACCCGGCACCCACCGCGGCCCCGAGGACCACACCGTCCCTGGCGTGCAGGCGGGGCAGATGGCGCGCGATGAAGATGAGCGCGGCGCCCTTGACCCCTTCCTCGATCAGGCCCACGCCGAAGAACATCAGGTAGGACGGGTGCAGGAGGTAGGTCTCGAGGACCGACGCCCCGAACACCCCGAGCAGACCGCCGATCACGAACGCGCGGACGATCAGGCCGGTCGTCACGTGCTCATCGGCCCAATGGCCGAACGCCCAGGCCACGTAGCTGACCGGCACCACAAAGCTGCCCAGCAGGATCAGCGTCGGGATCAGGTTGATGTTCCTGGTGGTCAGGATCACCGCGATGCACGCCGCCCACAGAGCCAGCCCGACGATCAAAATGTGCAGCCAGGTATGCCTACCGGCCAGCACCCCGGCTCGTCTCGTGATCAGCGTCATGCCGTTCCTCCCACGTGATCGGCTGGTTCCGGCAAGAAGGTCTCCGTCCCAGGGTCACCAGCGGTTCCGGTCCGCACATCCCCCGCTTGCGTAGACCGCCCGGAACTAGCCGCCTGAGCGATACGCGCGCCACGCCAGGCCGGGAAAACTGGAGGTATTCCTGTGCCGTCAGCGGAGGTGCGGTTGTGACGATCACCGAAGACCCGGACATCACCCAGCCCGTGGCGCTCGACATGCGCAGGCTGTGGGTGGGCGGGGTGGCCACCGCCGTGGTCGCGGCGCTGATCGTGCTGGTGGGGGTGTTCATCGCCCGCGGCATCCTGGGCATCTCGGTGCTGGCGCCAGCGACGGCCGGTGACCTCGGTACATCGGCCACGGCCGTCTACGCGGTGTTCGCGGCGGCCTGTGCGCTGCTGGCCACCGGGGTCCTGAACCTGCTGCTACTGGGCGCGCCGCGCCCGCTCGCCTTTTTCACCTGGATCACGGCCCTGGCCGACGTGCTGGCCGTCACCGTGCCGTTCAGCCAGGGTGCCCCGTTGTCCACCAAGGTGTTCACCGCGCTGATCAACCTGATCGCGGGCGTGGCCGTCATCTCCCTGCTGAACGGGGTGGCCCGCAGCGCCCTGCGCCCGGTGCGGCCGCCCACGGACCTGGTGCGACCGCCAGACGGCGAACCACTGGGAACCGGGCCAGTTCCTCCGGGCGGTGCGTGACCCACAGCAGCGAACGGCCCGCCGCCTGGTCCAGTACCGCCGCCAGCACGGCGCCGGCCGTGGCCGCGTCCAGGTGCCGGGTGGGCTCGTCGAGCAGCAGCACCGGACGGCCCGCCAGCAGGGCCCGGGCCACGCTGAGCCGCTGCAGTTCCCCGCCGGACACCGGGTGCCCCCAGGGCGCGAGCACGGTGTCCAGGCCGTGCTCCAGCCGGTCCAGCCAGGGCCCCAGCCGCAGCCGCCGGAGCAGCTCGGCGATCTGGGCGTCGCCGGCCTGCGGGGCGCCCAGCCGCAGATTGGCCCGGACCGTGGCGGGGAACAGCCGCGGCTGCTCCGGGCTCCAGGCCAACAGGGCCCGGACCCGCTCGGGCGGCAGGGCCAGCGCGTCATCGCCCCCAATGGTCAGCTGGCCCGCGGTCAGGTCGGCGAAGCGCAGCAGGGCGAACAGGACAGACGTCTTCCCCGAGCCGCTCGGTCCGGTCAGCGCGACCGGCTGCCCGGGCACCAGGTCCAGGTCGAAGTCACGGACCGCGGGCCGCAGGCCGGCGCCGGGATAACCGATGGCAGCCCCGCGCAGGAGGATGAGAGGCGACGGCCGGTGGGCGGACGGACCGTTCAGGCAAAAATGAGACGCAGGGCCGGGACGGCTGCCCACGTCCCCGGGACACTCGGGGCCAGGCCGGTGGCCCAGGTCCGTCAGGCGCTGCACCGAGGCCCGGCTCACCGGCAGACGGCCCGCCGCGTCGGGCAGGGCCCGCAGGATCCCGGCCACGCTCAGCGCCAGGAAGACCAGCACCCCCAGTTCGACCGGGCCGATTCGCCCGGCGGCCAGGGCCCGGCCTCCCACCCAGGCGACCCCGGCCACTCCCGCGCCGCCGGCCAGGGTGGCGACGGCCCGGCCCAGCCCGGTGGCCGCGGCCACCGCCCGGGTCCGGGCACCGAGTTCCCGCTCCCGGCGGTCCAGCTCAGCCAGGGCCCAGCCGTCCACGCCCAGGGCCACCAGTTCCTCGCCGCTGGCCAGCAACTGGTGGATCCAGGTGGTGACGGCGCCCCGCGCAGCCGGCAGGGCCGCCGCCCGCCGGCTGACCACCGCCACCGCGGCCGCGGTGCCGGCCAGAGCCACGACGCCGGCGGCCAGCACGACCCCTCCGGCCGCGGGCAGCAGGGCGGCCACGGTAATCGCGCCCACCGCCCAGGCGGCCACGGCGGCCAGTAGCGGGCCGGCCGCCCGCACCACCAGGTCCTGCGCCTCTCCGGTGTCAGAAATCAGCCGGGCCAGCAGGTCGCCCTCGTTCGCGGCGGGCAGCCCGGCGGGCAGCAGGCGGGCCAGCCGCCGGTACAGCCAGACCCGCAGGCCGGCCTGGACGCCGAGGCCGAGACTGTGGCTGGCCAGCCGCTCGCCGTAACGGGCGAAGGCCCGCTGCAGGGAGAACAGCTGCACCGCCCCAATGGCCACCGACAGCAGCAGGATCGGCGGCCGGAGCGACGCCGACAGCAGCAGCCAGGCCCCGGTGGCCAGCAGGCCCATCGCGCCGAGCTCGCCGGCCAGGCCGATGCTGATCGCGGCGAGCAGGCGCCGCCCGGCGCAGCGGTCCAGGCCCGGTAGCCGGTTCACCGGGCCTGCGTGACGTCGGCCGGGCGCGGTCCCGGCCCGGCGGCCAGCTGGACCCGGCCGGCCCGCAGCTCGGCGAGGCGCGACCCGAGGACCAGAGCGGCCCGGTCGTGCGTGGCGATGATCGCGGTCGCGCCGTCCAGGGTCCGCCGGAGCTGCGCGGTCAGCGACCGGGCGGTGGCCGGGTCCAGCCCGGCGGTGGGCTCGTCCAGCAGCCACAGCGCTGGGCGGGGTCCGGCCAGGCACCGGGCCACGGCCAGCCGGCGCCGCTCCCCCAGGCTGAGCGGCGCGCCGAGGCTGCCGAGCATGGTGTGCAGGCCGCCGGGCAGCCCGTCCAGCCAGGAGCCGAGCTGGGCGGCGTGCAGGGCGGCGCGGGCGGCCCGCTCGCCTACCCCCGGCCGGCCGAGCGCCACGTTATCCAGCACGGTCCCGGCCAGTACGGCCGGCTCCTGCGGCACCCAGCCCAGCGCCGGCCGCTGGCCAGCTGAGTCCGTGCCCGCCACCAGGCACCGGCCCGCCGTGGGATGAGCCAGGCCGGCCACCACCCGGAGCAGGCTTGACTTGCCGGCGCCGCTCTCCCCGACCAGGCAGAGCCGCTCACCGGGCCGCACCCGCAGGTCGATGCGGTCCAGCACGGGACGATCGCGGCCGGCCACGGTCAAGCTCACCCCGTCCAGGCGCACCTCGGCCGGCTCGCCGGGCGCGGGCGGACGCGGCGTCACCGGGACCGGCGCGGGCAGCGCGGCCAGCCGGGCCAGCACGGTCCGTCCCGCGGTCCCGCCATGGAACTCGGCCGTCAGCCGGCGCAGCGGCACGAACACCTCCGGGGTGAGGATCAGCACGGCCAGCGACTGCGGCAGGATCCGCTGGCCGTCGTCCAGCCGCAGCCCGAGCCGGACCGCTACCAGCGCGGTCCCCACGGCCGCCAGCAGTTCCAGCACCAGCCCGGCCAGCAGCGCTATCCGCAGCGTGGCCAGGGTGGCGGCGCGCACTTCCTCGCCCGAGGCCGCCACCGCGCGCTCGTGGTCAGCGGCCCGGCCGAAGGCCCGCAGCACCGGCAGCCCCTCGACCAGCGCGGTGAACCGGTCACCGAGGCGTTCCAGGCTGGCCAGCCGGCCGCGGACCGCCACCGCGGTGTCCGCGCCGACCAGGCCGGCCAGCAGTGGCCCGAGCACCAGTACCCCAGTCGCCACGACCGCCGAAGTCAGGTCCAGATGCGCGATCCAGGCCAGCAGCATGGCCGGCACGGCTAGGGCCAGCACGGCGCGCGGCAGCACCGCGCCGACCAGCGGCTCCAGTTCGTCCACCCCCGCGCCGAGCAGCGTGGCCAGGCCACCTGGCCCGAGCTCGTCCGGCCCCGGCGGCCCCGCGGCCGCGAGGCGGACGGCCCCGGCCAGCGCCCGGTGCCGGGTGACCGCCCGCGTCCGCCGGACGGCCGCCTCGGTGCCCGTGTCCCAGGCCCAGCCGAGCAGGCCCTGGCCCAGGGCCAGGCCCGCGATGAGCAGGGCGTCCCGGGTGGCCAGCCCCGCGGTGAGCTGGTGCCGCATCGCCGTGGACAGCAGGCCGGCCAGGACGGCCGCCTGAGCGGTCAGCAGGACGGCCTGGCCGAGCCCGGTGATGACCGCGCCGGCCAGCCACGGCCAGGCCACCGCGGCCAGCCGCCGGATCTCACCGGCCGCGGGCCGCGGGCTTCGTGTGATCGGCGCCACTATTGGCGGGGGCGCGGCGAAGACGTCACCGGTGCCGGGCCAGGCTGCGGGACGGGCCGGATCAGCCGCTGCCGGAACACCCACCAGCTCCAGCCCTGGTAGGCCAGCACGAACGGGACGAAGATCGCCGCCACCACGGTCATCACGACCAGGGTGTAGTGCGCGGACGCGGCACTCCAGACGGTGAGCGCCGGGCCGGGGCCGCGGGACACGATGACCCGGGGATACAGGGCGGTGAAGACGGCGGCGGAGACGGCCACGATACCGAGCGCGCTCAGCGCGAATGCCCAGCCGTCCCGGCCGAACCGGACCAGCACCCCGGACAGGACGAAGGCCAGCGCGCAGGCGGCGGCCAGCGCGATTGGCACCGTCCCGCCCACCAGGCCGGGTCCGGGCGGCCCGCCCGAGGCCAGCCAGGCCGCGGTGCCCGCGACCAGGGCGGCGCCCAGCGGCGACACCAGCATCGAAGTCACCCGGGCCCGGGCGGCCAGCGGGCCGGACGTCTTGAGCGACAAGAAGGTGGCGCCGTGGGCCACGAACAGGGCCAGGCTGGCCAGGCCCCCGACCACGGCCACCGGGGTGAACAGCGCCCAGAAGTTCCCCAGGAACAGCCCGGCGCCAGACAGCCGCAGGCCGTGCACCAGATTGGTGAAGACCACCCCCCAGGCGAAGGCCGGCACCAGGCTGCCCACGGCCAGGGCCGCGTCCCAGGTCGCCCGCCAGCGGCGGCTGTCGCGCTTACCCCGGAACTCGAAGCTCACCCCCCGCACGATCAGCGCGACCAGCAGCAGGAACAGCGCGATGTAGAAGCCGCTGAACATGCTGGCGTACCAGAGCGGGAAGGCCGCGAACGTGGCGCCCCCCGCCACGATCAGCCAGACCTCGTTGCCATCCCAGAACGGGCCGATGGCATTCCGGCACAGCCGGCGGTCCACGTCGTCCCGCGCGATGGCCACGCTCAGCATGCCCACGCCGAAGTCGAAGCCCTCCAGCACGAAGTAGACGGTCCACACCAGGCCGAGCAGGGCAAACCAGGCCGTATTCAGGCTGGCCACGGGTCCGTTCACGGCAGCCTCCCAGTAGATGTGCTCAGTAGACGAGTTCGCTGGCTTCGGGCTGGCCCCCCGGTCTCCGTTGCTGGTCACCGTGGTCCGGGTCGTCCGGGCCGAGCCCGCGTCTGGCCACGATGTACATGAGGATGACGTCGGTGACGCCCAGCGCGGTGTACACGAACACGAAGCCCCCGAGCGTGACGGCTACATCGGTGACCGAGACGCTGGGCGAGCCGGCCAGGCCGGTTTTCATCAGGCCGTACACGATCCAGGGCTGCCGTCCCATCTCGGTGAACAGCCAGCCGAACGTGTTGGCCGCGAACGGGGTGGCGATGCAGGCCACCAGTACCCAGAGGGTCCACCGGCCGAACTCGAACGGCTTCCCCCCGCGCCTGGTCCGCCACAGGGCCCACGCGGACGCGATCAAGATCACGAAGCCGAACCCGACCATCAGCCGGAAGCTCCAGTAGGTGACCCACAGGACCGGCACGTAACTGCCCGGCCCGTATTTCAGCGCCTCCGCGTGCTGGGCCTGGGCGACCCCGGTGACCTTGCCGTTCCAGGACGTAGTGGCGATCAGGCTCAGCAGGTGCGGGATGCGGATCTGAAAGACCGGCTGGCCGGACAGGTTGCCGATGGTGAGCAGCGAGAAGCTGGCGCCGGCCTGGGTCTTGTAGACAGCCTCGGCCGCGGCCATCTTCATCGGCTGCTGGTCGTCCATCAGCCGGGCCTGGAGGTCGCCGGTAACCATCACGAGGACGACGCAGACCAGCGCCACGATGGAGCTCAGCTTGGCTGACCGCCGGAACGCATCCGGGTTGTCCCCGCGCAGCAGTCGCCAGGCTGAGACGCCGAGCACGAACATCGCGCCGGTCACGAACGCCGCCAGCACGGTGTGCGAGAACTCGGCCCACAGCGTCGAGTTCCGTAGCACCGCCCAGAAGTCGGTGAGCTCCGCCTTGTTCCCGACGATGCGGTAGCCGACCGGGTGCTGCATCCAGGCGTTGGCGGTGAGGATGAAGAACGCGGACACGATGGTGGCCACGCTCACCACGCAGATCGACAGCGTGCGCGCCAGCGGCGGCAGCCGGTTCCGGCCGAAAAGCCAGATGCCGATGAAGGTGGATTCGGCGAAGAACGCCAGCAGGCCCTCCATGGCCAGCGGCGCGCCGAAGATGTTGCCCACGAACACCGAATAGTTGGACCAGTTCATGCCGAACTGGAACTCCTGCACGATGCCGGTGACCACGCCCACGGCGAAGTTGATCAGGAACAGTGCACCGAAATACTCGGTCAGCCGCTCCCAGACCGGGTCCCGCTTCCGGTAGGCGAGCACCTGCATCACCGCGACCAGCAGCGCCAGGCCGATGGTGAGCGGCACGAACAGGAAATGGTAGGTGATGGTGACGCCGAACTGCCAGCGGGAGAGCATCACTTTCATGGCGAGAGCCCCAGGGTGGCGCGCCGCAGCCTGCCGGTCATGACCCAATCGCCTCCTCGACCCAGGCCCGCAACTCGGCCGCCGGCGCGGCCCCCGACTGGCGCGCCGTGACCCGGCCTTGCCGGAGCACCAGCAGCGTGGGAATGGCCTGCACGCCAAACCGCTGCTGGAGCTTGGGTGAGTCGTCCACGTTGACCTTGACCAGCTTGATCCGGTCGGCCAGGTCGGTGGCGACCTGTTCGAGGGCTGGGCTGACCAGGCGGCACGGTCCGCACCACGGTGCCCACAGATCGACCACGACCGGCAGCGGCGCCGCGTCCGCGACCTCGCCGAACGTGTCGTCGTCGGCGTCGGCGATCCAGGGCAGCGGCTGGTGGCAATGACCGCAGCGCGGGACGCCGGTGGCCACCGCGGGAACCCGGTTCCGGTGCCCGCAGTGCGGGCAGGTCACTATGTTCGCGGAGATAGCTTGCGCGGTCACGGTCACTCCGGGTTCTCGTAGCCGACGGTCAGCTCGCCGCCGGTGTAGTCGATGCGGATCACCGCCCCGTCGCGGACATCGCCGGTCAGCAGGGCGCGCCCAATCCGGGTCTCCACCTCCCGGCCGATGAACCGGCGCAGCGGCCGGGCGCCGTAGACGGGGTCGAAGCCCTGCTGGGCCAGGAACCGGCGGGCGTCCTCAGTGATCTCCATGGTCATCTGGCGCTCACTCAGCCTGCTCCGCAGATCGTTCAGCATCAGGTCGACGATGTGCTCGATCTCCGCCTGGGTGAGCGGCTTGAACAGGACGATGTCGTCCAGGCGGTTCAGGAACTCAGGCCGGAAGTAGCTGCGCATCTCGGCCAGCACCTGTTCGCGCACGTCGGGCTTGATCTCGCCGTCCGAGGTGGCGTCCCCGATCAGGTACTGCGAGCCGATGTTGGAGGTCATGATGATGACCGTGTTGCGGAAGTCGACGGTGCGGCCCTGCGCGTCGGTGAGCCTGCCGTCGTCGAGCACCTGGAGCAGTGTGTTGAACACGTCCGGGTGCGCCTTTTCGATCTCGTCGAACAGGACCACCGAGTAGGGCCTGCGCCGTACCGCCTCGGTCAGCTGGCCGCCCTCCTCGTAGCCGACGTATCCGGGGGGCGCGCCGACCAGCCGGCTGACCGTGTGCCGCTCCTGGTACTCGCTCATGTCGATGCGGACCATGTTTTCCTCGGTGTCGAACAGGGCCGCGGCCAGCGTTTTGGCCAGCTCGGTCTTGCCCACCCCGGTGGGCCCGAGGAAGATGAACGACCCGATCGGCCGGCGCGGGTCCTTGATCCCCGACCGGGCCCGGATGATGGCGTCCGCTACCAGCCGAACGGCTTCGTCCTGGCCGACGATCCGCTCGTGCAGAATCTGGTCGAGCCGCAGGACCTTCTCCCGCTCGCCCTCCTGGAGGCGGCTGACCGGGATGCCGGTCCAGCGGGCCACGATCGAGGCGATCTCGTCGGCGGTCACGACCTCACGGAGCAGCCGGGTGCCGCCGCTGGCGGCGAGCCGCTCCTCTTCGGTCTGGAGCCGCCGCTGCAGGTCGGGGAGCCTGCCCAGGCGCAGCTCGGCCGCCTTGTTCAGGTCGTAGTCGCGTTCGGCCTGCTCGGCTTCCTGGCGGACCTGCTCGATCTGTTCGCGCAGCGCCTGGACCCGGCGCAGGGCCTGGCGTTCGGATTCCCACTGGGCCCGTAGCGCGTCGGCCTGCGCCCGCAGGTCCGCCAGCTCCCGGCGAAGGTTCTCCAGCCGCGCCTGGCTGGCCGGATCGGTTTCCTTGGCCAGCGCGGTCTCCTCGATCTCCAGCCGCATGACCCGGCGGGTCAGCTCGTCCAGCTCGGCCGGCATGGAGTCGATCTCGGTGCGGATCACGGCGCAGGCCTCGTCCACCAGGTCGATGGCCTTGTCCGGCAAAAATCGGTCGGCGATGTACCGGTGGCTGAGGGTCACGGCGGCGACCAGGGCGCTGTCGGCGATCTTCACGCCGTGGAACACCTCCAGGCGCTCCCGCAGGCCGCGCAGGATGGAGACGGCGTCCTCGACCGACGGCTCGTCCACCAGGACCGGCTGGAACCGGCGCTCCAGAGCGGCGTCCTTCTCGATGCGCTGACGGTATTCGTCCAGGGTGGTGGCGCCGATCATGTGCAGCTCGCCGCGGGCCAGCATGGGCTTGAGCATGTTGCCCGCGTCCATGGCCCCCTCGGCGGCGCCCGCGCCCACCACGTTGTGCAGCTCGTCGACGAACAGCAGGATCCGCCCCTCCGCCCCCCTGACCTCGCTCAGGACGGCCTGGAGCCGTTCCTCGAACTCGCCGCGGTACTTGGCCCCGGCCACCAGGGACCCCATGTCCAGGCTGAAGATCGTCCTGTTCCGCAGTCCCTCGGGTACGTCTCCGCGGTTGATCCGCTGAGCCAGGCCCTCCACGATGGCTGTCTTGCCCACACCGGGGTCTCCGATCAGCACCGGGTTGTTCTTGGTCTTCCGGGACAGGATCTGGACGACCCGCCTGATCTCGGCGTCGCGGCCGATCACCGGGTCGAGCCGCCCGCTGGCCGCCTCGGCCACCAGATCGGTCCCGTATTTGATCAGGGCCTCGTAGGCGCTCTCCGGCAGGGCCGAGGTGACCCGCTGGTTGCCGCGGATCTTCGTCAGGGCCTCGAGGAACCGGTCCCTGGTCACGCCCTCCTCGTGCAGCAGGCGGCCCGCGGCGGTGGTGGGTCCCTCCGAGATCAGCGCCAGCAGCAAGTGCTCGACGGAGACGTACTCGTCCTTCAGCCGGTCCGCCTCCTGCTGTGCGGTGTCGAGCACGCGGGCCAGCCGCCGCGTGATGCTGACCTGACCGGAGTTCACCCCGGGGCCGGTGACCCTGGGCCGCCGGGAAAGCTCGGCCTCCAGCGACTTCCGCAGCCGGTCCGCGTCGGCGCCGGCCAGGCTGAGCAGCCGGGGAGCGATGCCCTCGGACTGGTCGAGCAGGGCCAGCAGCAGATGCTCGCCATCCACCTCGGTGTGGCCGTAGCGCAGCGCCTTGGTCTGGGCGTCGTGCAGTGCTTCCTGTGACTTCTGCGTGAGGTGACTCGGGTCCATGCCGCCCTTTCCGCGTCCGCCTGCTCTTGCCTGTCCCAGGCTGGACCGGGCACCTGGCCGGCACATCCTTCATCCGGTTAGTCCTGGGAGCCGCCGCCGGGGGTGCGGGGCGTGACGGGCCGGGCCATCGGCAGGTGCGAATCGACCGTGCCACCTCCTGCCGGTTCCGGTACACCTCCGGCGGGATGGCCCGCAGGGCCCTCACCACGTTCTCCCTAGCGCCAGCGGCCGGGCGGCTCCCCTATAGAGATAAAGGATTCCCGGCCACCCAGCCCAGCCACATCCCCCGGGTGAATAGCTCCGCCGGGAACGTGCCCACCGCTTGAGCAGACCGCCCGCGCCCGCCACCAAGCGGGACTCAGCCGGCGCGCATCGCTCGCGAACTTGACATCGACCGCCGCAAGGTCAAGACATCCTCGACCGAGCGGCATGACCAGGCCGCCCCCTGTTCCTGGAGC
>Ga0213875_10001055_pt1 | contig 19403 bp, 17 predicted proteins | sample BarmaccomBMRX_R8_FD_160105 | JGI IMG/M metagenome (GOLD analysis project Ga0213875, IMG submission 160105) | Root-associated microbial communities from Barbacenia macrantha in rupestrian grasslands, the National Park of Serra do Cipo, Brazil - RX_R8 | ecosystem: Host-associated > Plants > Roots... | reverse complement strand
GCGTCTGCTCGATGCGGCCCTTCTGGGACGCCGGTTCGTTCGGCTGCGTGAAGTCGATGATATTGCGCTGCAGGGTCAGGGTCGGCCCGATCGCGCTGCCGGTCTGCCGCATGGCGGCAAGGCATTGATCGTCGAGGTAGCTTGCATGAAAGATCAGGTCGATGCCGGCGCGCGCGGCGTAGAGAACTGCCTCGCGCCCATGCGCGTGAGCGACCACCTTCTTGCCCAGACGGTGCGATTCGCGAGTGATGATGTCGGTCTCTTCCTGGGTAAAGGCGGCGATCAGCTCGCCATCGGGCCGGCGTTGGATCCCGTCGAGGGCGAGCTTGATGCAATCGACCCCGTCCTTGACCTGCCGTCGGACTTCCTCGACGGCCTCGGCGGGGGTCGTGACCAATTTGCCGATCGAGGTGTCCGGTACGCCGATCCAGGTCGGGTACCAGTCGGTCAGCCCTTGATGGGTCGTCAGATAAGGGCCCGCGGCCATCACGCGCGGGCCGTCGAACAGCCCGGCGCGGACCGCGTTGCGGATCGACAGGCTGATCTGCCCGGCGTCTCCCGGCGAGCACAGCGCCGTGTAGCCCGCCGCCAGCACCTTCTGCGCGAAAAACATGCCGCGCAGCGTGCGGAACTCCAGCGGGCTGTAGAGGTCGATGTCCTCCTCGCTCTTGGCGTTGCCGTAAGCGAGATGGGTGTGCACGTCGATCAGGCCGGGCATGACGAAGTGCCCGGAATAATCCAGCGAGCGATCGTCCCGCGCCTTGCGCGGAGCCCCGGCCTCCGGCCCGACATAGTCGATCGTGCCGGTCTCGTCGAAAACCAGGAGCGAGTCCGACTCGGCCTCGTCTTCGCGCCCGGTGAACAACGCGCCGCAGCGCACAAAGGTCTTCATCGCGCGAGCTCCCGACCGCCTTTACTCAGAAGCGAAGATAGTGCCGCCGCCGGCGCCTCCGCAATCGGCGGGCGCGGAACTCTGCCGCGCGCCGCGCGCATCTGGGGAGCCCGGATGTCGGCGACCGTCGTGCGCGTCGCGCCTCGCGAGACGCTGCGGAGCGGCAGCTCAGCTTTTGGTGCGCGGGTCGTGCGTGTGGTGGATGTCGCGCTCTCCGCCGCCGCCCGAGATCCGGCTTCGCCGCGGGTTGGTCGGCTGGTCGGGCAAGGGGGTCTTCTGTTTCGCTGCAGGCGGCTTCGAGGCATCCTGGGCGCTGCTGCCCGGTCCGCCATGCGAGCGGTCCGCGGCCGCGGTCTTCTTGCTGCTCGACATCTCAGCGGTCCTGCTGATGCCCCTGGTGACGCGTATTGACGGCGATGTTGCCCTGCCGCCCTTGCTTGTCGAGGTTGCGATGCCGCGAATCCGCCGCGTTGCCGGCCAGGTCCGAGGGGTTGTCGCTTGCCCCGGCATTGCCCGGCCCGCCGCCTCCGGGGCCCTTATCGGTGCGGCCTGCGGGCGGCACCGGCGGACGCTTGCTTGACGACATGCATCTCTCCTAATGGTCCGGCCTTTGCTTGGGAACGGCGTCGTTCGAAGCCGGTTCCGCAACGGTCGGCACGCCTTTGACGCCGCACGGCGCGCAGCCGCGCCCTCGCGTGCGGCGAATTCCACAGGAGCCGAGACGATGAGAACCAACGCTACGGTGCCGCCCGATTTCTTCCACGATCTCTACCGCGACAGCCCGGACCCGTGGCGGTTCGAGACGAGCGAGTACGAGCAGGCGAAATACGCCGCGACCCTCGCCGCCTTGCCGCGCGCCCGTTACCGCCGCGGATTGGAGATTGGCTGTTCGATCGGCGTGCTGACCGAGCGGCTCGCATCGCGCTGCGACTCTCTGCTTGCGACCGATCTATCGGAGACAGCGCTCGCCCGCGCCCGCGCGCGCTGCCGGCATCAGCCCAGGGTCGAATTCCGCTGCATGACGATGCCGCGCGACCTGCCGGAGGGCGGCTTCGACCTGATCGTCCTCTCCGAGGTCGGGTATTACTGGTCGCAGCGGGATCTCGCGACAATGGCCGGTTTCGCAGCGGAGCGGCTGGAGGTGGGCGGCGATCTCGTGCTGGTGCACTGGATCGAAGGCGGCGACGATAAGCCGCTCGACGGCAACCAGGTGCATGACCGGTTTGCCGCCGAGCCCGGCTTTGTCGTGCTGCGGGACGAGAACCGCGATCCCTACCGGTTGAGCGTGCTGCAGCGGCGGTAAGCGACTCGAGCGGCGCTTATCCGCCGCGCCTACCCGACATGCTGTTTGAGGAAATCGAGGGTGCGTCCGAGCGCCGTCTTCGCGCTCTCGGCGTCGTAGGAGCCGCGCTGGTCGCAGTTGAAGCCGTGCCCGGCATGGTAGACGAAGATCGGCAAATCGGGATGTGCCGCCCTGACCTTCTCGACGACCTCCATCGGGATCGACTGGTCCTGGTCGCCGAAATGCAGCATCACCGGGCACCGCGGCGTCTCGTTGGCCAGACCGCCGATGCCGCCACCATAATAGCCGATCGCCGCGGCGAGCCCGCTCAGCCGAGTGCCCGCCGCCCACGCGACCGTGCCGCCCCAGCAATAGCCGATGATCCCGACCTTGCCGGCCTCCTTGGCGACGCCGATCGCCGCGGCGACGTCCTTCATCGTGTCGTTCAGATCGAGCTTCTGCATGATGCCGCGGCCGTTCGCGATGTCGTCCGGGGTGTAGCCGAGTTCGACGCCCTTCTGGGCACGGTCGAACAAGGCCGGGGCGATCGCCAGATACCCGGCGTCGGCGAAGCGGTCGGCGACATTGCGGATATGCGAGTTGACGCCGAAGATTTCCTGCGCGACGACGAGCCCGCCGCGCGGCTTTTCCTTCGGCTCGGCTCGATAGGCGTCGAAGGCATGCCCGTCCGAGGCGGTGAGCCTGATCTCCTGACCCATAGTGCTGTTCCTTTCGGCTGCTTCGGCCGGGGCGGCCGGTTCGGTGGGGCGCGCTGATATAGCGGCAGGACCGGCCCGGTGCACCAGGCTTTCCTTGACCGACTCCGCCTTCGCGATCAGGCGGTGCGCTCGATCCCGTGCGGGGCGAGGCGGCTGCCCGCGACCATCGTCCGCCGCACGCGCTTCAGCACCAATAGCGCGATCGCGGCGGCGGCGACATCGAGCAGGATCGTGATGACGAACACGGATTGCCAGCCGGCACCGGCCGCGAGCAGGCTGGCGAACGGTACCAGCAGCGACGCCGTGCCCTTTGCGGTGTAGAGCATCCCGGCATTGGTCGTCGCATAGCGCGTCCCGAACGCGTCGCCGCAGGTCGCCGGAAACAGGCTGTAGATCTCGCCGAAGGCGCCGAAGAAGACCGCCGTCAGCAGCACGAACGCGACCGGATTGTGACCCGCCAGGGCGAGCCCGACGAGGCTGAGCGCCTGGATGGCGAAGGCGATCGCCATCGTGTTCTCGCGCCCGATGCGGTCGGAGATCCACCCGAAGCCGGGCCGACCGATGCCGTCCAGGATGCGGTCGAGCGAGATGGCGAAGGTGAGGGCGGGAAGGGTCAGACCCGCCAAGCTCACCGGCAGCGAAGCGATGCCGAGGCCGCGCGCCATCGGCGCGATTTGCGCGGCGGCGACGAGCCCGCCGGCCGCGACCATTACGAACATCGCGTAGAGCACCCAGAACACGTCCGAGCGCAGCACCTCGCGCGGCTTCCAGTCGCGCCCGTTCTGCTGGGCGGCCGCGCGCCGACCGGTGTCGCTCGCGGCGACCGGCGCCCGCAGCACCAGCGCGAGCAGAAGCACGACGAGACCCTGGCCGAGCCCGAAATAGAGGAACGCCGTCTCGTAGCCCTGGGCCGCAATCGTCTGGGCGATCGGGATGACGGTCAGCGCCGCGCCGGCGCCGAACCCGGCAGCCGTGCAGCCGGCGGCGAGACCGCGCTGCCGTCCGAACCATTTGAGGGCATTACCGACGCAGGTCCCGTAAACGCATCCGGCGCCGATCCCGCCGATGACGGCACCCGCGTAAAGCGCCGGAAGCGAGTCGGCGACGGCGTTGACGACCCAGGAGAGGGCGACGAGGACGCCGCCCAGGGCGACGACGACGCGCGGGCCGAAACGGTCGACGAACCAGCCCTCGATCGGCACCAGCCAGGTTTCGGTCAGCACGAAACAGGAAAAGGCGACCTGGATGGCCGCCTCGCCCCATTTGTATTTCGCGTCGATCGGGTGGACGAACAACGTCCAGCCATATTGCAGATTGGCGATCATCGCCATGCAGCCGATCCCGGCGGCCAGTTGCAGCCATCGATTGTACCGCCACCCGCCTGCCGCTTCGCTCCGTCTGCCGGACATGCGTCGCACTCCCCGATTCTTTAGTTCTGTAGGCGCTGGTTCTTTGTTGGCCGCGCCGCTGCAAATGATACTCGTCCTTTCAACTCTGCGGGAGATTTAGGGGTTCCGCTCGAATCGTGCTGATATCCGCGCGGCCAAGAGGAGACGGGGGCAGGGATGCGTCGACGCGAATTCGGTCTGGGCTTGCTGGCCGCGCCGTATGTTGTGCGCGCGGCGCGCGCGTAGCCCGCGACGATCACGATCGCCAAGGAATATGGGCTTCCCTACCTGCCGCTCATGGTGATGGAAAACCAGAAGACGCTGGAGAAGCACGCCGCTCGGATGGGAGTGCCGTCGCTGTCGGTCAGTTGGCAGGTGTTCGGCGGCCCGGCCGCGCTGATGGACGGCATGCTGTCCGGTACGATCGATTTCAGCGGGCCGGGGGTGCCGGCGCTCGCCACCGCTTGGGACAAGACGGCCGGCACGCCGCAGGAGATCAAAGCGCTGTGCGCGCTGCAATCGATGCCCTACGTGCTGGTGACGCGCAATCCGGCGGTGCACACGATCGCCGATTTCACCGAGCAGGACCGGATCGCGCTTCCCACAGTCAAGCTCGTCGGCCACGCGCTGGCACTGGAGATGGCGGCCGCCCGGCTGTGGGGGTTCGAGCATTACGACCGGCTGGACCCGCTGACGGTATCGCTGGCGCATCCCGAGGCGATGCGCGCCCTTCTGTCGGGGAAATCGGAGATCGACAGCCACTTCGCGAGCGCGCCATTCTACTATTACGAGCTGAAGACCCCTGGGATTCACAAGGTGCTGAAATCCTACGACAACCTCGACGGCGCGCGGCACACCAATGGGCTGATGATGACGACGCGGCGCTTCCACGACGCCAACCCCAACCTGTGCGCGGCGATGCTGGCCGCGCTTGAAGAGGCCAATGCCTATGTCAAGGCGAACCCGCGGGAATGCGCCGCGCTCTATCTCGCGGTAACCGGCGACAAGCAGAGCCCGCTCGACGAGGTCGTCGGCATGGTCAGCGACCCCGATGTCGATTACACGACGACGCCGGCCAACGTCAGCGTGCTGGTCGACTTCATGTACCGGGTCGGCCGCATCAAAAAGCGGCCCGATTCCTGGAAGGACATGTTCTTCCCGGAAGCGTACGGGCTGGCCGGCAGCTGAGGGCGAGCCATGTCCGTCGAGATCCCGTTCCGCCGCGACATCGCCTTCGAATACGGCCGGCTCGAGCCGGTGGCGCCCGGATTACGACGCATCGTGGCGCGCAACCCCGGGCCGTTCACCTACAAGGGGACCGGCACTTATGTGATCGGCGAGGGAGAGGTCGCAGTGATCGATCCCGGCCCCGATCTCGACGAGCATGTGGCGGCGCTGCTCGCCGGTCTCGGCGACGAGCGCGTCACCCACATTCTCGTGACGCACACGCACCGGGACCATTCGCCGGCGGCGCGCGCGCTGAAGGCGGCGACCGGCGCGCCCAGCTTCGGCTTTGGACCGCATGCGGGCGGGAAGCGCGGCGAGCCGGGCGTCGAAGAAGGGGGCGATTGGGAGTTCGAACCGGACATCGTGGTGCGTGACGGTGACGAAATCGTCGGCCCGGGCTGGCGTTTCGAGGCTGTGCATACGCCGGGTCACACCTCGAACCATCTCTGCTTCGCTTGGCGCGACGCCGGCATCCTGTTCAGCGGCGATCACGTGATGGGCTGGTCTACCAGCGTCGTCTCGCCGCCCGATGGGGACATGGCGGCCTATATGGCCTCGCTCGAAAAGCTGCTGGATCGGGCAGACCGTGTCTACTGGCCGACCCACGGGCCGGCAATCGACGAGCCGCGCCGCCATGTCCGCGCCTTCATCGCGCATCGCCGCGAGCGCGAGGCTGGGATCGTCGATTGCTTGCGCGCCGGCGTCGAACGGATCGAGGAGATCGTCGATCGGCTGTATCGCGGGCTTGCTCCGAATCTGCGCGGGGCTGCCGGACGCTCGGTGCTGGCCCACTTGATCGACTTGACCCAGCGCGGCATCGTCGTTGCGGACAGAGCGGCTACCGCCGAGGCGCGTTACCGCCTCGGCCACGGGCATCCGCCGGCACCCGACAGGAGATCGTGACATTTCGCCGCGTCAGGCGACTCAACCTCGGCAGGATTTAGGGCTATGATAGCGGATGCGCGACGACTGGGTCGCCGGCTGGCCGGCGGTGCACCGGGCGCATTCGCGTGCTCAGGGCGATTCCAGCATTGGCCGCCCAGTTGCCGTCTCAAGCTTTGGGGGAACCTCGTGATCCAGACCGTTCGACCTTTCCTGATCGCATCGACGCTCGCCGTCCTTGCCGCCTGCTCCGGCTCGGGCAGCCAGACTGCCACGACATCCGCGCCGCCGCCGCCGCCGCCCGCCCCGGTCGCCGAGGCGCCGGCCGAGCCGTATGTCGTGCCGACCGCGCCGCCGCCGCGGACGCATTATGCGCATGGCCGCCACCGCCGGCATCACGTCGCGGCGCGCCACCGCCGGCATCATGTGCGCCATCATACGACCCGCACGCAGACTTCTGCGCCGGCCGCAACGGCGCCGGCGCCGTCTTCGAGCCCGACCGCCCAGTAAGCCGGGCTCTTACCGTTTTGCCGCAAATGGCCGGGCCGCGCCCGGCCATTTCCTCTCGCGCCTAGCGCGGCGATCCGGAAGTTCGCAGCTTCTGCTTTGGATCATTCCGGGGACCACACAGCGGCCGGCAATAGAACACTGGCCCGCCGGGGAAGTCGCCAATCGCGCGCTGGTCCGCCGGTTTAGGCGGTCGTCGCTGCCATTTCCGACAGCTCGGCTTGCGCTGCGGCCAGCCGGGCGATCGGGACGCGGTAGGGCGAGCAGGAGACATAATCGAGCCCGACCGTGCGGCAGAAGCGGATCGAGGCGGGGTCGCCGCCATGCTCGCCGCAGATGCCGAGCTTGATTCCGGGCCGGGTGGCGCGGCCGCGCTCGGCGGCGATGCGCACCAATTCGCCAACCCCGACCGGGTCGAGCGTCACGAACGGGTCCTGTTCGAGAATGCCGAGCTTCTGATAAGTGCCGACAAAGCTCGCCGCGTCGTCGCGCGACAGCCCGTAGACGGTCTGGGTCAGATCGTTGGTGCCGAAGCTGAAGAATTCGGCGGTCTGCGCAATCTCGCCGGCAAGCAGCGCGGCGCGCGGCAATTCGATCATCGTTCCGACCAGATAGGGGACCCTCACGCCGGCCTTCTCCATGATCTCGCGACCGACCCGGTCGATCATCTCCTTCAGGATGTCGAGCTCCCGCCGGGTGGCGATCAGCGGCACCATGATCTCGGGCTCGACCGGCTCCCGGGTCTCCTGCGCCACGGCGACCGCGGCCTCGAAGATCGCCACCGCCTGCATCTCGTAGATCTCGGGATAGGTGATGCCGAGCCGGCAGCCGCGATGGCCGAGCATCGGGTTCGCCTCGTGCAATGCATTGGCGCGCTGGCGCACTTCGCCGACCGGCTTCCCGGTGACCCGCGCCATCTCTTCAAATTCGGGGTCGGTCTTTGGCAGGAATTCGTGCAATGGCGGGTCGAGCAGGCGGATCGTCACCGGCAAGCCGCGCATGATGCGGAAGATCTCGCTGAAATCGTCGCGCTGAAACGGCAGCAATTTGGCGAGCGCGGCGCGGCGTCCCTCCTCGTGATCGGCCATGATCATCTCGCGCATCGCGCCGATGCGTCCGGCCTCGAAAAACATGTGCTCGGTGCGCGATAGGCCGATCCCCTCCGCGCCGAAGCTGCGGGCCGTGCGCGCGTCGAGCGGCGTCTCGGCGTTGGTGCGCACGCGCATGCGCCGCAGATTGTCGGCCCAGCCCATCAGGGTCGTGAAGTCGCCCGACAGCACCGGGTCGATGGTCGGCACCTCGCCGACCATGACCTCGCCCGTCGAGCCGTTGATCGTGATGATCTCGCCGGCCTTGACGACGATGTTGCGCACCCCGAGCGTGCGGGTTGCGTAATCGACCCGCAGATCCCCGGCGCCGGCGACGCAAGGCCGACCCATGCCGCGCGCCACCACCGCGGCGTGGCTGGTCATGCCGCCGCGCGTCGTCAGGATGCCGCGGGCGGCATGCATGCCGTGAATGTCCTCGGGGCTCGTCTCGATCCGCACGAGAATGACCGCCTCGCCACGCGCCGCAAGCGTTTCCGCCTCCTCGGCCGACAGGACCACCTTGCCCGAGGCGGCGCCAGGCGAGGCCGGCAGGCCGCGCGCCAATACCGTCGTCTTGGCCTGCGGGTCGAGGGTCGGGTGGAGCAGCTGGTCGAGCGAGGCGGGTTCGATGCGGCGGATCGCCTCCTCGCGCGCGATCACCCCCTCCTCGACCAGCGACACGGCGATCTTGAGCGCGGCCTGCGCGGTGCGTTTCCCGGTGCGGGTCTGCAGCATCCACAGCTTGTTCTGCTGCACCGTGAACTCGATGTCCTGCATGTCGCGATACTGGCCTTCGAGGATGCCGCGCACCTCGAGAAGCTGATGAAACACCTCCGGCATGACCTCTTCCATCGCCGGCAGGGTCGATTTGCTCGCCGCCTTGCCGGCCAGCGTCAGATGCTGCGGCGTGCGGATGCCGGCCACGACATCCTCGCCCTGCGCATTGACGAGGTATTCGCCGTAGAATTCGTTGGCTCCGGTCGACGGGTTGCGCGTAAAGGCGACGCCGGTCGCGCAATCGTCGCCCATATTGCCGAACACCATCGCCTGGATGTTGACCGCGGTGCCCCAGCTTTCGGGAATGCCGTGCAGCCGGCGATAGGTAATCGCGCGCGCGTTCATCCATGACCCGAACACGGCGCCGATCGCGCCCCATAACTGCAGCTGCGGGTCCTGCGGGAAGGGCTTGCCGGTCTCGGCCTCGACGGTCTCCTTGAAGCCGGCGGCGATCGTCTTCCAATCCTCGGCGCCGAGCTCGGTGTCGAGCGCCGCGCCGCTTTCGAGCTTGTAGTCGTCGAGCATGCCCTCGAAGCGATGATGCTCGATCCCGAGCACGACCTGCCCGTACATCTGCAGAAAACGGCGGTAGCTGTCATAGGCGAAGCGCTCGTCGCCGCTGCGCTGCGCGAGCCCCTCGACGGTGCGGTCGTTGAGGCCGAGGTTGAGCACCGTATCCATCATGCCCGGCATCGAGGCGCGCGCCCCCGACCGCACCGACACGAGGAGCGGGTTGTCGGGATCGCCGAACCGCGCGCCGATCGCGCGCTCCACATCCGCGAGCGCCGTGGCGACCTGCCCCTCCAGTTCGGCGGGGTAGGTCTGGCCATGCGCGTAGAAATGGGTGCAGACCTCGCTCGTGATCGTGAAGCCGGGCGGGACCGGCAGGCCGAGATTGCTCATCTCGGCGAGGTTGGCCCCCTTGCCGCCGAGCAAATCCTTCATGTCGGCCCGGCCCTCGGCCGCCCCGGCGCCGAAGCTGTAGACCCATTTAGTCATGCCAAGGCCCCCGGCCGCTGCGGGTAAGGCAAAGTCGGCCTATGAAGACGTGTCTGAACAGAGCGAGACCACCAAACCCGTCATTCCCGCGAAAGCGGGAATCCCCGCCGGCCCGGCCGATCGCACCCCGCGATGGACCCCCGCTTTCGCAGGGGTGACGAAGGAAGATGAAGGTGACTTGGCGGGTCATCCGAAACAACTATCCTTCGATCATCGAGAAATCGGCGGCTTCGTTCATGATATCACGAATGCGTGCCATCAGCTTTAAACGGTTATCGCGCAAGGCTCGATCTGCCGTATTAACCGTGACCTTATCGAAGAACGCATCGACCGGATGACGCAGACGCATTAGGTCGTGGAATGCTTGCTCGAATACGTCACGAGCGATGAGCGATGTTGCGTCATCCCGAAAGTGGTTCAGCATCTCAAAGACGGTCTGCTCTTCAGGCGTTTGCAACAACAGCGGATCGACCTCGCCATCGTAGAACCGTCCGTCATTCTTCTCCTCGATCGCGACGATGTTCGAAGCCCGCCTGTACGCGATCAGGAGATCGACCCCGTACTCCGCATCCAAGAACGCGCGGAGGGCCTCGGCGCGGGCGACGATACGGGCGATGTCGTCGTCCACTTTCCCTTGCGGTCGGAACGCCGCCGCAATCAGGTCGTGACGGAAGCCCTGTTCGCGCAAATGCACCTTGAGCCGGTCCACCACGAAAACGAGCAGCTCGTCGGGAGTACCGGAACCGTTGGACGCGAACGCCGAACCCGCCATCACAAAGACCGGCAACAGCGGTAGACGAAGACCGTTTTCAAAAACGATCCGGATGATCCCGAGCGCAGCGCGGCGCAGCGCGAACGGGTCGCGCGAGCCGGTCGGCTTTTCGCCAATGGCGAAGAAAGCGGCAAGCGTGTCGAGCTTGTCGGCGAGCGCGACGATCACGCTGACCGGGCGTGTGGGGCAGGTGTCGGAGGGGCCGAGCGGTTTGTAGTGGTCGGCGATCGCGTCGGCGACGCGCGGGTCCTCGCCGTCATGCAAGGCGTAGTAGCGGCCGATGACGCCCTGCAACTCGGGAAATTCGCCGACCATGCCGGTGGACAGGTCGGCCTTCGCGAGCCGCGCCGCGCGGCGGGCCAGCCACACCAGCTCCTCCCCGTCATTCCCACGAAGGCGGGAATCCATACCGACCGCAGCGGTTTTTCTTGCCTCGACATGTCCGGCGGCCTGCGCAGCGCCGAGGTGCGCCGCAAGAAATTGCGAAAGTCGTTCGACGCGCTCGGTCTTGTCGAGCATGCTGCCGAGCTTGGCGTGAAACACGCGGTCCGCCAGCGCCGACACCCGAGCCTCAAGTCGGACCTTGCGGTCCTGGTCCCAGAAGAAGCGGGCGTCGGCGAGGCGGGCGCGCAATACGCGCTCGTTGCCGGCGCTGATCGCCGCGCCGCCATCCGGCGCGAGGTTGTTTGCGACGAACAGGAAGCGCGGCGCCGGGGAGCCGTCGGCGGTCACGCAGGAGAAGTATTTCTGGTGCGTGCGCATTGCGGTCGCCAAGACTTCGGGCGGCAATCCGCCCTCCGTCACCGGCTTCACGAAGTCGGGGTCGATCGAGCCCGCCAGCACGACGGGGTATTCGACGAGCCCCGTCACCTCTTCCAGCAATCCGGCATCGGGCTTGACCGAAAGCCCCTCGGCGGCCGCGCGCTGCTTGAGACCGCCGTCGATTGCCGCAATGCGCTCCGCGCGGTCGAGGACGACGTAGGCCCGGCGCAGCCGCTCCAGATAGTCTTCTGCGCCGGCGACCTCGATCGGCTCGGGCGCGAGAACGCGGTGGCCGCGCGTCGTGCGGCCGACCGGGACTTGACCCAGGGAGAGCGGCACGATCTCGCCGTCGAATAGACACAATATAGAATTGATCGGCCTGACCCAGTGCAGCGGGGCCGCCGGAAAACGCATCGACTTCGGCCAGGTTGTCTCTTCGATCGCCTCGACGATCAGTTTAGGCAGGATCTCGATGGCGGGACGCCCGACGCGAACGATCTCCGCATAGTAATAGCCGCCGCGCTCGACCAGATCTTCGATGCTCACACCTGCGGATCGGGCAAAGCCGGCACGAGCGGGTTCAGGCGCTCCGATGCGGGGCCCGCGGCGCTCCTCATGGAAATCGGACTGCTTCGCAGCAATCCCCGTCGCAATGACAGTTAGCCGGCGCGGTGTCACATAGCCGCGTATGTCATCCGGCAGCAAACCGCCGTTTCCAAGAAAGTCTCCAAGCTGCTTTTTTAGATCCTCGAGCCCTTTTCGCTGCATGCGTGCCGGGATCTCTTCCGACAGCAGTTCGAGCAGCAATTCGCCCTGGCGGTGGCGGTAGGCCGAGGCATCGGCGAGATCGACCGCGGTCACCGGGGTACGCGTCTCAAGGAAATCGCTTCCCCTTGCCCCGACTTGCTCCGGGCATCCACGAAGGACCTCAAGGTCCCCCATCTGCCCCAAGCATGCATGGATGGCCGGGACAAGCCCGGCCAAGGGCTGTGGAAACCGGGGGGCCTCACGACCCGCGCTCCGCGGCGCCCGCCAGCCACGCCTCGCAGCACGCCTTTGCCAGCGCACGCACGCGGCCGATATAGGCGGCGCGCTCGGTGACGCTGATGACGCCGCGCGCATCGAGCAGGTTGAACAGGTGGCTCGATTTGAGGCACTGGTCGTAGGCCGGCAGGGCGAGGCCCCGCGCGATCAGCGCGCCGCATTCCGCCTCGGCGTCGGCGAAATGGGCGAACAGCTTGGCCGTGTCCGCGAACTCGAAATTGTAGGCCGAGAACTCGCGCTCGGCCCGCTTGAACACGTCGCCATAGGTGATCCGGCCCGGCCCGGCGGCGCCGTTGAAATCGAGGTCGTAGACGCTCTCGACCCCCTGCACATACATAGCGAGGCGTTCGAGCCCGTAGGTCAGCTCGGTCGAGACCGGGTCGCATTCGATGCCGCCGACCTGCTGGAAATAGGTGAACTGGCTGACCTCCATGCCGTCGAGCCAGACTTCCCAGCCAAGCCCCCAGGCGCCGAGGGTCGGGCTCTCCCAATCGTCCTCCACAAAGCGGATATCGTGACGGTGCGCATCGATGCCGAGCGCGGCGAGGCTCGCCAGGTACAGCTCCTGGCTGTCGGCCGGGGCCGGCTTCAGGATGACCTGCATCTGATAATAATGCTGCAGCCGGTTGGGGTTTTCGCCGTAGCGCCCATCGGTCGGCCGGCGCGAGGGCTGGACATAGCAGGCCCGCCACGGCTCGGGTCCCAGCGCGCGCAATGTCGTGGCGGGATGAAAGGTGCCGGCGCCGACCTCCACGTCGTAGGGTTGCAGGATCACGCAGCCCTGTCCCGCCCAAAAGCGCTGCAGATCGAAAATGACCGATTGGAAGCTCTTGGCCGCCGCGGCGGGGCTCACCTCCGGGGCCTCCGGCGGGTCACGGGCGAGGTCGCGGGCAGCCGGGGCGGCCGCAATGGAGCGCCGCGGCGGAGACATAGGTGCCGCAGCGCTCGCAGGCGACCAACTCTTCGGTCGCGATCGGGCGCGGCACCGGCGAAGGCGGCGGCGGGCGCCGGCGCCGCTGCTGGACATGGCGTGCCGGGCCGTTCATCCATCGCATCACGTACCAGACCGCCGCGATAATCAGCAGCAGCACGGCAAGCTTCGGCACGGCAATCATGGCTGAGGTTTAGCGGCACGGCGGAAGAGCGGTCAAGAAAGCCCGCGCCGCGCGCGACGGCAGACCGCGGCGGCAAGCGCGGTCACAGACCGAACCGGGCCCAGAGCAGCCGGGCTTCTATCCAGCCCAGCAGATCCGTGACGAGGCCCAAGGGATCGCTTTCGACAAAGCGCCGCCGCCGCGGCAATAACGGAAAGCGGCGCCGCTCGGTCGCGATCGGCAACAGCCTGACCTTCTCGCCGTAGCGCGCCCGCACGGTGCCGCGCAAGTCGCCGATGCCGTCGATCAGGCCGCGCTCGACTGCGGCGCGTCCGGTCAGGATATCGCCGGTGAACAGGCTCTCGTCCGCCGGGTCGAGCTTGCCGGCACGCCGGCGCCGGACCTCGTTTTGAAACGTGCGGTGGATGTCCTGCTGCAGCGCGTGCAGCCGCTCGACATCGGACGGGTCCTCGGGCAGGAACGGGTCGAGCAGGGATTTGCGGCTGCCCGCCGTATGCAGCCGGCGCTCGATCCCGAGACGGTCGAGCACGCGGGCAAAGCCGAAGCCGGAGCTGACCACCCCGATCGAGCCGAGGATCGAGCTCTCCTCGGCGAAAATCTCGTCGCCCGCCAGCGCCAGCCAATAGCCGCCCGAAGCGGCGACGTCCTCGGCGAAGGCGAGAACCGCGACCCCCTTCTCCTCGGCGAGCTGGCGGATGCGGCGGAACAGCAGCGCCGACTGGACCGGCGAGCCGCCGGGCGAGTTGATCGCGAGCGCCACCGCGGCGAGATCGGGCACCGCAAAGGCGCGGTCGAGCGCGGCGGCATGGCTGGCGAGCGACAGCGCGCCGCGCCATTGCCGCGGCCCGATAACGCCTTCGAGGCGCAGCACGGCGACCAGCGGCGGCGGGTGCCGCAGCCGCTCGATCGGCAGCCGCTTCAGGAGATTGCGGAGATTCATGCCGCTCAACATGGGCATGCGCCGGTGTCCGGACCAGCCGACGACAACCGGCGCGCTACAGCACCAGCGCCTCGCCGCCGCGCAATACCGCCTCGGCGGCGTTCGTGTAATGCCCGTCCGGCTCGTGCAACACCAGCCCGGCGCACAGCCGGGCCGGGGTGGCGGCCTGCTTGCGCGCCCGCACTAGGATGCGGCTCGCCGGCCGCCCCTGCATCGGCCACAACGGAAAGACGGTGACCTCCCCGGCTTTGCCGGAGATCCGGGCGAGAACCTCGTCGATGCGGTCGGCGCGATGAATGAAGGTCACGGTGCCCTTGGCGCGCAGCATGTGCAGCGCGAAGCGGACCCATTCGGCAAGCTCGGCGTCGCCTTCGAGATGGGCCGTCGCCTTCCCCGGATGCGCCGGCTCGGAGGCGCGGCCGCGCTCGAAAAAGGGCGGGTTCGCCATGACATGGTCGAAGCCGCCCGGCGACAGCCGCGGCGGCGGGTGCAGCAGATCGCCCGCCATCACCGAGACGCGCGCCGTCATCGCGTTGAGCGCGATATTGTCGGCCGCAAGACGCACCAGCTCGCGCTGCGGTTCGAGCCCGACCACGCGGCAGTGCGGCACGCGCGCGGCCAGGCACAGCATCGCGGCGCCCGTGCCGCAGCCGATATCGAGGATCGCCTCCTGCGCCGCGGCCGGTACGGCGGCGGCGAGAAAGACCGGGTCGATCGCGGCGCGCGACCCGGCGATCGGCTGGCGCAGTAGGACGCGGCCCCCGAGCAGACGATCCTCGCTGACGGCCGGGCCGGGCGGGTCGCCGCTCAGCGCAACCCCTCCTCCGCGCTCGCCAGCAATTCCAGCGCGCGCCGGTGGTCGCGTTCGGCCACCATGACGCGCCGCGGGATCGCCCCGATGCTGCCCTCGACGAGGCTCGTATGCCGGTCGAGCACGAGGCAGTCGATCCCGTATCCGTCGAGCAGCGCCTCCACCCAGGAAAGCCGGACGGGGTCGTTGGTGCGCAGCAATTCCTTCATGGCCGGATCTGGAGCAGCCTCGGGCGGGCCAGGGCGGCGCGAGGCCGAAGCGCGGGCCGGTACGGGCCGGTTCCGGCCGACACTTGACCGGCCCCTCGGTCCTTCTATGCTCGCTCGGCTTCGAGCACGTCAAGCTGATCACCGGTCGATGGGCCGCTCGCTCCCCGGCACGGCGCAAAAGCAGGAGAACCCGGTGACGCCGGCAATGGAGGCGGATCGACAGCACGGCCAGGCGAAGCCGACCCTGCAGCCCTTGGCGTCGCTGGTGCGCAGCGATCTCGACCGGGTCAACCGCGTCATCGTCGAGCGCATGAAGAGCCCGGTCGCGCTGATCCCGCAACTCGCCGGGCACCTCGTTTCGGCCGGCGGCAAGCGGCTGCGGCCGATGCTGACCCTCGCCTCTGCGCGGCTGTGCGGCTACGCCGGCGACCGCCACATCGCACTCGCCGCCGCCGTCGAGTTCATCCACACCGCGACCCTGCTGCATGACGACGTGGTCGACGACAGCGACCTGCGGCGCGGGCGCGACACGGCGAACGCGCTGTGGGGCAACAAGCCGGCCGTCCTGGTCGGCGATTTCCTGTTCAGCCGCTCCTTCGAGCTGATGGTCGAGGACGGGTCGCTGCGCGTCCTCGAGATCCTGTCGCGCACCGCCTCCGTCATCGCCGAAGGCGAAGTGCTGCAGCTGACGACGGCAAACGACACCGGCACCACCGAAGCCGCCTATCTCGACGTGATCGGCGCGAAGACCGCGGCATTGTTCGCGGCGGCAAGCCGGCTCGGCGCGGTGTTGGCCGAGCGCGGCGCCGAGCAGGAGGAGGCGCTCGACCGCTTCGGGCGCAATCTCGGGCTCGCCTACCAGCTGATTGACGACATGCTCGATTTTTCGGCACAGGAAAGCGAGCTTGGCAAGAGCGTCGGCGACGATTTTCGCGATGGCAAGATCACCCTGCCCGTCCTGATCGCCTTTGCCCGCGCCGACCGTGAGGAGCGCGCCTTCTGGCGCCGAACCCTCGAAGAGCGCGACCAGGCGCCGGAAGACCTCGACCGCGCGATTCTGTTATTGCAGCGGCGCGGCGCCTTGGCCGAGACGCTGGCGCGCGCCCGCTTCTATGCCGGGGCCGCGATCGATGCGCTCGCCTGTTTTGCCGATGGCGCGGAGCGGCGCGCCCTCGCCGAAGCGGCCGCCTTTGCGACCGAGCGCGCCTTCTGAACGCCGCCGAGCGGGTTGCGCGCGAACGGGGTTGAGGCTATAGCTCGCGCCCGGTCGGCGGAGTGTAGCTCAGCCTGGTAGAGCACTGCTTTCGGGAGGCAGGGGCCGGAGGTTCAAATCCTCTCACTCCGACCATCAGCGCCGACCCGCCGGGTTTCGGTGTGCCGACGGCGCGCCCCGCAGGGCTGAGGCCGTTGCGGCCCCTTTAACCCAGGTCTACCCTTTTCCCGAGGCAAATCGGGAGGGCGCCATGACCACGTTCATTGCGGGCGGGACCGGGTTTATCGGACGGCGTCTTGTGCCCCTCCTCGCGCAACGCGGCGAGGAGGTCGTGTGCATGGACCTCAACCCGCAGACCGCCGACTTCTCCGGCCTCGGCAAGCAGGTGCGGGTGGTGCGCGGCGATGTCAGCCAGTTCGACGACGTGATGGCCCAGATGACCGCGGCAAAGCCGCAGCGGGTCATCAACCTCGCCTATTACCTCGGCAGCGAGCACCCGCCGCACGCGGCCTTGAAGCTCAACATCATCGGCATGGACAATTGCTTCGAGGCGGCGCGGCTGCTCGGGGTCGGACGCGTCGCCTATGCCAGCTCCCTGGCGGTCTCGGGCGAGCAGAAATTCTACGGCGACCGGCAGGTCACCGAAGACGATTTCCGCCACGGGCACGTGCAATACGCGATGCACAAGATCTTCAACGAATGGCAGGCGCAGGATTACCGCGAGAAATACGGGCTCGACATCACCGCGATCCGCCCCGCGAACGTGACCGGACCGGACAAGATCGTCGGCTCGGTCGATCACGTCTTCTGCATCACCGACCCGGCGCGCGGCAAGCCGGTGCGCTTCCCCTACAAGGACGCGATGCGCTGCCCGGTGCATGTCCACGAGATCGCCGAGATCTTCGCCCGCGTCATCATGACCGACAAGCCGAAGCATTGGGTCTACAACACCGGCGGGGTGCCGATCAGCCTCGGCGAACTGGCCGACATCGTCCGCGAATTTTTGCCCGACGCGCAAATCTCCTTCGACAACGAGACCGGCGGTCGCGAGCTTTCCGGCAACTACCTGATCGACAACACCCGCCTCGTCGAGGAATTCGGCATCCAGTACCGGCCCTATCGCGAGCGGGTGTTGCAGATCATCAACGACATCCGCCGCGAGGAGGGCCTGCCGCCGGTATCGGAGGCATCCAGTTCCCCCGCCGCGCCGACGACAAACCCGAGAGGGTACTGATTTCGGTAAAGGCGGCGACAGCGTCGGCCTCGCTATGGTGGGCGAACCGATCCCGAAATCTCAGAGCCTTACCTTGGCCGAGCTGTTCCAGGGGATGCGGCCGCGCATTCCGCGCATCGACACCGCCGCGACATTCCGGGCCGCGGCGCGCGAACGGACGGAAACGCAGGGCCGGCTTCTGTGAACCTGGAACCGCTACAAAGCAGCCCACGGTCTCGCGCCATTGCTCTCTCTCTCTCCCTCTCCGCCCCCGGGGGCGGAGAGGGTCGGGGTGAGGTGGGGGATTCCAGAGCGTTCGCGGCCGCCCACCTCACCCTCCCATCGCTCCGCGATGGGCCCCTCCCTCTCCCCCCCGAAGGGCGGAGAGGGGTTCGTGTGGCAGCAACCCTTTGAGCCTGCTCGAGGTTCGCGACCTCAGCGTCACCTTTACCGGCTGGCGCGGCGCCAAGCCGGTCGCGGCGGTCAAGGGCGTCTCGTTCGACCTGGAGCGCGGCGAGACCCTGGCACTGGTCGGCGAAAGCGGCTCGGGCAAATCGGTGACGGCGCTCTCGGTCTTGCAATTGCTGCCCTACCCGGCGGCGGTGCACGGACCCGCAAGCAGCATCCGCTTCGACGGCCAGGAGCTGATCGGCGCGGCACCGGCGCGACTGCGCCATATCCGCGGCGACCGGATCGGCATCGTCTTCCAGGAGCCGATGACCTCGCTGAACCCGCTGCACACGCTGGAAAAGCAGATCGCCGAAAGCCTGCTGATCCACAAGCGGATGTCGGCCGCGGCGGTGCGCGCGCGCACCCTCGACTTGCTGCATCTGGTCGGGCTGCGCGACGCCGAGGCCCGGCTCGGGGCCTACCCGCACCAATTGTCCGGCGGGCAGCGCCAGCGCGTGATGATCGCGATGGCGATCGCCAACGAGCCCGACATCCTGATCGCCGACGAGCCGACCACCGCGCTCGACGTGACGATCCAGGCGCGCATCCTCGAATTGCTGAGCGATCTGAAGCGCCGCTTCGGCATGGCCTTGCTGCTGATCACCCACGATCTGGCGATCGTGCGCAAAATGGCGGACCGGGTCTGCGTCATGACGCAGGGCGAGATCGTCGAGGCCGGCGCGACCGGGCCGGTCTTCGCCGATCCGCAGCACTCCTACACGCGCCGCCTGCTGTCGGCGGAGCCCAAAGGGCGCGGCGTGCCGGCCGACCCCGCCGCGCCGCTATTGGTCGAAGCCGACGCGGTCCGGGTGTGGTTCCCGGTCCGCCGCGGCGTGCTCCGGCGCGTCACGGGCCACGTCAAGGCGGTCGACGGCGTGTCGTTGCGGCTGCGCCAGGGCGCCACGCTCGGCGTGGTCGGCGAAAGCGGCTCGGGCAAGACGACGCTCGGCCTCGCGCTGCTGCGGCTGATCGCGGCGCAGGGACATATCCGCTTCGCCGAGCGCGACATCGTTGCAGAGCCGCAGCGCCGGCTGCGGCCGCTGCGGCGGCAGATGCAGGTCGTCTTCCAGGACCCCTATTCGAGCCTGTCGCCGCGCCTCTCGGTCGCGCAGA
>Ga0213875_10001054_pt1 | contig 19403 bp, 14 predicted proteins | sample BarmaccomBMRX_R8_FD_160105 | JGI IMG/M metagenome (GOLD analysis project Ga0213875, IMG submission 160105) | Root-associated microbial communities from Barbacenia macrantha in rupestrian grasslands, the National Park of Serra do Cipo, Brazil - RX_R8 | ecosystem: Host-associated > Plants > Roots... | reverse complement strand
GGCTCCCCCCCTCACCCCGACCCTCTCCCCCCGCCGGGGGGAGAGGGGGAAGAAGCGGCGGAACTCGCGGCATTACGCGAAGTTCTTGAACTCGCGGCATCACGCGAAGGTCTTGACGAAGTCGTCGAGGAAGCCGGAAAGAGCTTTCTCGTTGGCGTCGGATATTTCCCTCTCGTCGCGGATCGCGGCCAGCAATTCGGGCCGGGTCGAGCGCAATTCGCCGAGCATCGAAGATTCGAAGCGGCCGATATCGGCAACCCCGACGCGGTCGAGATAGCCGCGGGTGCCGGCGAAGATCGCGACCACCTGCTCCTCGACCGGCACCGGCGAGAATTGCGGCTGCTTCAGCAATTCGGTCAACCGCGAGCCGCGCGCCAACAGGCGCTGGGTCGCGGCATCGAGGTCGGAAGCGAATTGCGAGAACGCCGCCATTTCGCGGTACTGCGCCAATTCCAGCTTGATGCGTCCGGCGACCTGCTTCATGGCCTTGATCTGCGCCGCCGAGCCGACCCGGCTGACCGACAGCCCGACATTGATGGCTGGGCGGATGCCGCGATAGAACAGGTCGGTTTCGAGGAAGATCTGCCCGTCGGTGATCGAGATCACGTTGGTCGGGATGTAGGCCGAGACGTCGCCGGCCTGGGTCTCGATGATCGGCAGCGCGGTCAGCGAGCCCGAGCCGTGCTCGTCGTTCATCTTGGCGGCACGCTCCAGCAGTCGCGAATGCAGGTAAAACACGTCGCCGGGATAGGCCTCGCGCCCGGGCGGGCGGCGCAGCAGCAATGACATCTGGCGATAGGCGACGGCCTGCTTCGACAGGTCGTCGTAGATCATCAGCGCATGCATGCCGTTGTCGCGGAAGAACTCGCCCATCGCGCAGCCGGCGTAAGGCGCAAGGAACTGCAGCGGCGCCGGCTCCGATGCCGTCGCCGCGACGACTATCGAGTATTCGAGCGCGCCGAAATCCTGCAAGGTCTTGACGATCTGCGCCACCGTCGAGCGCTTCTGGCCGACCGCGACATAGATGCAATAAAGCTTCTTCGACTCGTCGCCGCCGGCATTGACCTCTTTCTGGTTCAGCACAGCGTCGATCGCGACCGCGGTCTTGCCGGTCTGGCGGTCGCCGATGATCAGCTCGCGCTGGCCGCGGCCGATCGGCACCAGCGCGTCGATCGCCTTGAGCCCGGTCTGCACCGGCTCGTGCACCGAACGGCGCGGCACGATCCCCGGCGCCTTGACCTCGACGCGGGCGCGGGTCACGTCGGTCAGCGGCCCCTTGCCGTCGATCGGGTTGCCGAGCGCATCGACCACTCGGCCGAGCAGCCCGCGGCCGACCGGCACGTCGACGATCGCGCCGGTGCGCTTGACCGTGTCGCCTTCGCGGATGCCGCTGTCATCGCCGAACACCACGATCCCGACATTGTCGGTTTCGAGGTTGAGGGCCATGCCTTTCATCCCGTTCGGGAACTCGACCAGCTCGCCGGCCTGGACCTTGTCGAGCCCATAGACCCGGGCGATGCCGTCGCCGATCGACAGCACCTGCCCGACCTCGGCGACATCGGCCTCGCTGCCGAAATTGGCGATCTGCTGCTTCAGGATCGCCGAGATCTCCGCCGCCCTTATTTCCATCTCTACTCTCTCTTTTTCACGTCATCCCCGGGCTTGACCCGGGGATCTCGGGATGCCCCGAGATGGCCGGGTCGAGCCCGGCCATGACGAATGTGGTGTTCGGTTCGGCTTAGCCCGCCTGTTTCATCGCCAGTTGCAGCCGCTGCAGCTGGCTGCGCACCGAGGCATCGATCATGCGCGAACCGAGCCGGACGATCATGCCGCCGATCAGCCCGGCATCGACTTTGATATCGACCGTGACCCGCCTGCCGACGGCGCGCCGCAGCTGCTCGCTCAAGGCGTCGCGCTGAGCCTCGCTGAGCGGCTGGGCGGCGGTGACCTCGGCGGTGACCTCGCCGCGCCGCTCCGCCAATTTGGCAAGATAGGCCTCGATCATCGCGGGAACGGCAAACAGTCGCCGGTTGCGCGCCACCACAGCGAGGAAATCACGGGTCAGCTGCCCCAGCCCGGCGCGCTCCGCGATCAACCCGACAGCCTGTCCCTGCGCCGCGCGCGACAGCACCGGGCTTCGGACCAGGCGCGCCAGATCGGCGCTCTCGCGCAGCATCGTCCGCAGCTGGACGAGGTCGCCGGCGACCGCGTCGAACGCACGCCGTTCATCGGCAAGGTCGAACAACGCCGCCGCGTACCGCTCGGCCAAACCGGAAACCCCGGTTCCTTCGGAAGCCACTGGAAGGTCCTCAATGGCCGCGGCGGCGTCAGCGCCGCCGCGAATGCTTGCTCGGGTTGAAGCTCGCCAACAGCGTGCCGGTTTAGCCAGCCCGGCCTCGCAAAACGCGGCGTTCCTAACATAGTTCGCCACCCCGTGCAACCGCCGGAGCTTCTCGCCGGAGACCCGTCTTTCCAACAACTTAGTCGCCATGGACAGCGATGAAAGGTTGGTCTTATGGTGACCTCAACGAAAGCGGGGACAAAAGCCCGGGGGAGGACAGATGACCACGACCGGTATCAGCGGAGCGACGCCGCGCTTTCCGCGCAATCTCAGCCGATATCAATGGACGATCTTTCTGGTCGCCTGGCTGGGGTGGGCCCTCGACGCGACCGATTTCGGGCTCTACTCGATCGTGCTGCGTCCGGCCCTGACCGACCTCCTCGGCGGCAATCCGTCGATCCAACAGATCGGCCGCGTCGGCGGCATTCTCAGCACTGTCGGCCTGTTGGGCTGGGCTTTCGGCGGCTTCATCTTCGGGATCATCGCCGATTATATCGGCCGGGTGCGCACCCTGGCGCTCAGCATCCTGATCTACAGCATCTTCACGGCGCTGCAAGGTTTCGCACAGACCCCGCTCGAACTCGGGATATTCCGTTTCCTCGGCGGGCTCGGCACCGGCGCCGAGATCATCGTCGGCATCCCGCTGGTCGCCGAGGCCTTCGCCGAATCCTACCGCGCCAAGATACTCGGCATCATGATGACCGGGGGCGCCTTCGGCAGCCTGATCGGCGGCTGGGTTTACGGGCTGCTCGGTCCGTATGGCTGGCGCTTCGTGTTCTTTGCCGGCGTGGCGCCGGCGCTGCTGCTGCTGCTGATCCGCCGCGGCATGGTCGAGCCCGAGCATTTCGTTGCGGTGCGGACGCGGCGCGCGGCTGCGCTCGCCGCCGGCAGTCAGGCAAGCCTGGAAGAGCGCGAATTCCTGCGCTTTGTGCCGGCGCAATTGTTCAGCCGGCAGAATCGCTACAACACCTTCGTCGGGCTGATGTTCTGCCTCGGTACCCTGCTCGCGATCTGGACCACGGTGATCTGGCTGCCGACGATCCAAAGCCAGATGCTCGAGCATGACGGCATCACCAAAGGCGCCGCCGTGCCCTATATCAGCCACGGCATGATGCTGTGGGGTATCGGCGGCATTTTCGGCTATGCCTGCTTCGGCTTCATTGCCGATGTGATCGGCCGGCGCCCGGCGGTGATCTTCTACAATCTCGGCACTTTGCTGCTCGGATTGTACCTGTATCTCGGCGTCGACAGCTGGGCGCCGTACCCGTATTTGCTGCCGATCTACGGATTTTTTGTGCTCGGCGTGTTTTCCGGGCATGCGGTGTATCTGCCCGAGCTGTTCCCGACGCATGTGCGGGCGACGGCGGTGTCGTTCTGCAACGGCAGCGGGCGGATCATCACCAGCTTCGGCCCGCTGGTGGCGGGGCTGCTGGTCGGCTATTTCGGCGGCAGCTTCAACAAATCGGCAGCAATCATGACCGGCTTCGCGGTGCTCAGCATCATCGCCATGTTCCTCGGCCGCGAGACCCGCGAAACGCCGCTCCCGTTGTGAGCCCGGGATGGCCGTTCGGACGATAGTGATCACCGGGGCATCGGCCGGGGTCGGGCGCGCGACGGCCCGCGCCTTCGCCGCCGAGGGCGCCCGGCTCGGACTGCTGGCGCGCGGCACCGCCGGGCTCGATGCCGTCGCGGCGGAGGTCGAGCGGGCGGGCGGCCAGGCACTGGCGCTGCCGACCGATGTCGCCGATCCCGATGCGGTCGAGGCGGCGGCCGCCGCCGTAGAGGATCGGTTCGGCCCGATCGATGTCTGGGTCAACGTCGCGATGACGACGATCTTCGCGCCGGTCCACGAGATCGAGCCCGAGGAATACCGCCGCGCCACCGAGGTGACCTATCTCGGCTTTGTCTACGGCACGATGGCGGCGCTGAGGCGGATGCGGCCGCGCAATCACGGCACGATCGTGCAGGTCGGATCGGCGCTCGCCTATCGCGCGATCCCGCTGCAGGCGCCCTATTGCGGCGCCAAATTCGCGATCCGCGGCTTCACCGACGCGCTGCGCTGCGAATTATTGCATGACCGGCTCGACATTCATCTGACCATGGTCCAGATGCCGGCGCTGAATACGCCGCAGTTCAGTTGGGCGCGCAACAAGATGCCGCGGCGGCCGCAGCCGGTGCCGCCGATCTTCCAACCCGAGGTCGCGGCGCGCGCGATCCTCTATGCAGCCCGCGCCCGCAGGCGCGAGGTCTGGGTCGCCGGACCAAGCGTCAAGGCGATCTTGGGCAACAAGATCGCGCCGGGCCTGCTCGACCGTTATCTCGCGCGCCACGGCTATGACGGCCAGATGACCGGCGAACCTGTCGACCCGGCGGCACCCGATAATTTGTTCGAGCCGGTGCCCGGCGACTTCGGCGCGCATGGCCGTTTTGACGCGCATGCCAAGGCTTCCAGCCTGGAGATGCGGCTGGTCCGGCATCGGCCGGCGGTGCTTGCGGTGCTGGCGACCGTGGCCCTCGGCATCGGCATTGCGTGTGTGGCCGGGCGGGGCGGAAATGCCCCGCAACGGCGTGCGGGCTCGCCGACCGCCTGATCCCGGCGACTGATCCCGGTCCCCTGAGGCCGGCTTTTGACGCCGGATTGGCAGACACGGCGCCGGCGCGGGCCCGGCAAGATTGGCCCTCCGCCTCGCGGGCGGCAGCGAGAGCGGTACGCTTTGTGAGTTGACGAGGCGTCATGCCGGTTCTTCAGCGCGGACAGCTCATCAGTGCGATCATGTCGGTGGTGATCGTGCTGTTCGTCGGCAGGGCTCTCGTCGCGGCGCCCTACCGCAGCTGGCTGCGGCGGGCGGCGATCACCGGCTTTCTGATCGCACTTGGCCTCGCTATTGTCTCGATCGGCGCATGGCTGCTCGAGGGCTAACGCAGTATCCGCTCGAATCGAAGCTCGGTTCTCTCGGCCCCGTGGCCGGGCTCGCCCCGGCCACCCACGTCTTTATGCCAATGGCCGAGGAAGACGTGGACCCGCGGGGCGAGCCCGCCGGAGGGGAATTTGAAGCTGATCGGATTTGATCGGATTCCGCTGTAACTGGGACCCTTGCTTAATAGCAAGGCGCGGCCTTCAGGGAGCGAGGCGCACCGTGGCACTGGCGCTGCGGCCCGCGGCGTCGATCACCGTCAGCCGGGTAAAGCCGATTTCGGCCGGCTGCCAATACATCGTTCGGCGCGGCGCTTGCGGCGGCAAGGGCCTGCCGTCCACCAGCCAGCGCAGCGGCCGTTTGCCGCCGGCCGCTTCAAGCGGCAACGGCTTGCCCTGCCATTCGACCAGCGCGCCGTCCGGCGGATAGAGGATCTTCGGTGCCGCCGGCTCGCCGTCGGCGCCGCCTTCGTGCGGGCCGGGATCAAGCCGGCGCAGCGCCGGCGGCAGATCGCGCGACCCGGCGATCAGCGCCCCCGCGGGCGGCGGACCGGCGCCGCCGGCCATACCCGGCGGCAGCAGGTCGGCGAGCTTGAACAGCACCGGCGCGGCAGTCAGCCGGCCGCTGCGGCCCGGCATCGGGCTGCCATCGGCGCGCCCCGCCCATACCGCGATCGTCCTTTCGGCGTTCCAGCCGACCGCCCAGGCATCGCGATAGCCGTAGGAGGTTCCGGTCTTGAACGCGAGATGCCGGCCGCGGCGGAACTCCGCCGGCAAAATCCCGGGCGGCGGCGGCGCATCGGCGAGGACGTCCTCGACATACCAGGCGGCAACCGGACCGAAGATTGCGGTCGGGGCGGCGGCCGCATCTTCCAGCCGGTAGCGCAGCGGCGCCACCGCGCCCTTGTTCGCCAGCCCGACATACAGCGTCGCCAGGTCGGCGAGGGTGATCCCCACCCCCCCGAGCGCCAACGCCAAACCGGGTTCGGCCGAAGCATCGGGCAGGTGCAGGCGGATTCCCGCGGTGCCCAAGGCGGCCATGAAGCGCTCCGGTCCGAGCCGATCGAGAACCGCCACCGCCGGCACGTTCAGCGAATATTGCAGTGCCTCGCGGGCGGTCACCTCGCCCTGGAAGCGGCCGTCGAAATCGGTCGGCGCGTAATCGCCGAAATGCCGCGGCCGGTCGTCCAGGATCGTCGCCGGATGCAACAGCAGCCGGTCGAAAGCCATCGCATAGATGAAAGGTTTGAGGGTCGAGCCCGGCGAGCGCACCGCCCGCACCATGTCGAGCGTGCCGCGCCGCTGCGGGTCGGCGAAATCGGCATTCCCGACATAGGCCAGCACCCGGCGGTCGCGATTGTCGACGATCAGCGCCGCCACGGTCGCGTGCGGGCCGAGGCCCGCCGCTTCCTGCGCCAGCACGGCCTCTGCCTGCCGCTGCAACAGCGGGTCGATCGCGGTCCGGTGCAGGATGAAACCGGGCGCGGCCTCGCGCAACGCCCGGGCCAGATGCGGCATCAGGAACGGCATCGGCAGGCGCTGCCGCGGCACCGCTTCGTCGCGCGCCTCGGCATAGGCCGCCTCCGAGATCACACCGTTCGCCGCCATGCGCCGCAACACCGCGTTGCGGGCGGCGCGCGCCGCTTCGGGGTGCCGATCCGGCCGCAGCCGCTCGGGCGAGCGCGGGATCGCCACCAGCAGCGCCGCTTCCGCCGCGGTTAGGTGCGCCGGCTCCTTTCCGAACCAGGCGAGGCTGGCGGCCCTGATCCCTTCGAGGTTGCCGCCGAACGGCGCCAAGGTGAGGTAAAGGCCGAGCACCTGCTCCTTGTCCGCCCGGCGTTCCAGCGCAAGCGCCTCGCCCATTTCGGCCAATTTGGCGGGCAGAGTGCGTCGGCGGCGCTCGAGCAGCCGCACCACCTGCATCGTCAATGTGGAAGCGCCGGACACGACGCGGCCGTGCTCGATCATCTGGCCGATGGCGCGCAAGGCCGCGATCGGATCGACGCCGGGGTGGCGCCAAAAACGGCGGTCCTCGGCGGCGACCAGCATTTGCCGGTACAGCGGGTCCACAGCCGCGGGCTCGACCGGCAGCCGCCAGCTGCCCTCGGCGGACAGGAAGCCGCGCAATATCGAACCGTCGCGCGCCAGCACCAGCGCCGACAGGTCGCGGCTGCGATCGAGCGCCGGCGGCAGCAGCAGGCACCAAACGAGCGCCGCGACCGCCGCGACAAGCGCCGCCGATACGCCAGCCCAGGCGGCGGCCCGGCGCGGCATCGACAAGCGTCCGCCGGTTACTGCGGCTGCACCGCGAGCCTGCCGATAGCGGTGCGGCCGCTGGTCTCCGGCTCGTACATGTCCTCGACGTCCAGCGCGGGATATTTGTATTCGCCGGGCGTGACCGCGCGGACGACATAGGCGAGCGTGAAGTCCTTGGTGCCCACGCCGAGATCGAGCGCCGCGATGAAGCGGTCATCGCGTTCCTCGGTATAGGTCGCGGTGCTGAGCTTCGGCAGCCAGCTGTAGTTTGCCGGCGAATCTCCGCCCGAAGCGGTCGCCGTCTCGATCTCGAACCCGGCCGGCAGCAGATCCACGACCAGGGTCTGCGCGGCGCGAGCGGCATCGCTGCGGACGCCCTTGACGACGACCACGAACAGATCGGTCTGCTTCACCTTGGTCAGGTCCGCCGCCGAACCGTCCGGCCTGTAGACGGCGCGGCTGACCGTGTAGCCCTTGCTTTCGGCCGGCAGGTCGGCCTTGACGACGCCGGTAATCGACACCGTGCGCCAAGCAGCTGCGGTCCCCTTGTTGGTGACCGTCAGCGGCGCCGCGCCGGTCCCCAGCGCGCGGCGGAAATAGAGCGGATCGCTACCGGTTGTCGGGGCGCCGTCGCCCGCCGCCACGGTCATCGTGCCGCCGCTGATCTTGACCGCCGCCTCGGCCGCCATCAGCAGCCAGGCCTGCTCCTGCGTGCTGGTCCGGTCGGCATGCGCGAACAATTCGGCGATGCGATCCACCACCGCCGTCAGCCGCGGCGGCGGGGTGCCCGGGGTGCCCGCCGCAAAGGCAAGCGCGGCGGCGCTGTCGCGCAAGTCGCTGCCGTAATCGACATAGCGCAGGCTCGCCGGCCGCGGCGTCGGCGTGTCGAACGCAGCCTGATACGCCGCCGCGGCGCGAGCGGCATCGCCATATTGCGCCAGCGCGGCGGCGAGCTGCGCCTTGGCCAGCTGGCTCGGCAGGTTCGACATCTGGGTGTCGTTGAAGTAGCGCAGCGTGCCGATGTCATCCATCTTGCTTCGCGCCAGCACATAATGGGCGTAGGCCAGCGCCGGCAGGTCCTTGAGGTCGGTATGGTCCTGCCGCGTGTAGTCGCGCAGCCAGTTGAGCGCCGCCTTCAGCGCATAATCCGGCACCTTGCGGTCGTGCTCCTGGGCCCGGATCAGGAAATCGGTCGCATACGCATCGAGCCAGGGCACCGTGTCCCCGGTGTCGTCCCACACCCCGAAGCTGCCGTCGCCGCGCTGCATGCCGACGACGCGCTCGATCGCGCCATCGACCGCCTGGCCCGTCGAAAACCCGGCATCGCTGTGCCACAGCGCGGCAACGTTCGAGACGTAGAGCAGCGGCAAGGCGCGGCTCGTGGTCTGCTCGATGCAGCCATAAGGGTAGCGGTCGAGCGCGCGCAGCAAGCCGGGGACATCCCAGTCGGGTCGCGGGCTGACCGTAAGCAGCGCCTCGGCCGTGCCCGGCAGGAACTCGGCCGCGGCACCATCGTCAAGGGTGACGCTCTGCCCTGGCGCGAGCTGTCCGACGAACCGCCGCAGCTGGTAGGATTGCGCCGGCCGCACGCCGACCGTGAAATCGCGCGCGATGCGCAGCCCGCCCGGCCCGGTCAGTTCCAGGTTGATTGCGATGTTGCCGACAGTCGTCGCGCTCAGCACGAAATTGCCGTTATAGGTGGAACCCGGCGGCAGACCGCCGCTGACCTCGGCCGGCGTGGCAAAGCCGCCGGCGCCGGTGGCCGCCAGTTTCAGCCGGTAGTCGCCGCCAGGCCCTTCGAGGTTGTTGATCGTGACCCCGAGCCGGGCGGTGTCGCCCGGAGCCAGAAAGCGCGGCAATGACACCATCGTCACCACCGGATCGCGCACCGTCACCGCGCCGGTCCCGGAGCCAACCTTATCGGCCGAGAACGCGACGGCCATCAGCCGCAGCTGTCCCTGGAAATCCGGGATATCGAAATGGATCGTGGCGGCCCCGTCGGCGTCGAGCCTGACGATCCCGGAGAACAGCGCCACTACCCGGCTGCTCTTGTCCGGCAGGCCGGCGACCGAGCGCTTGGCGAACTGGTCGCCGCCGGTGCGCAGCTCACCGACGCCGCCGGCGCGCGGATCGATCAGATGGCCGTACAGGTCCCGCAACTCCACCCCAAGCTGACGCTGGCCGTAGAAATATTTCTCCGGCGCCGGGCTGGCGAAATCGGTCAGCTTCAGCACTGCCTCGTCGACAGCCGCGAGGGTGACATAGGCTTCCTCCCCGGGAGCCAGCCCGGCGACCTTGATCGCGATATCGGCCGGGCCGCGCGGCCTCGCCACATCCGGAGCGGCGAGGGTGACGCCGAGCGTACGATCGCTCGAATCAATGCCGAGCCAGGCGACGCCGACGGCGCGCCCGGGCCCGCGCTGCTGCGCGCCCGTGCCGCTCGACGGACGGTACGCGCTGACCAGCGCGTAGGCGCCGCTGCCCCAGCTGGCATCGACCGGGATCTCGATCGTAGTGCCCTCCGCTGGCAGGGTCACGTTGCGTAACGCCAGCACGCGGTCCGAGGCGATCGCCAGCTCGGCGGCGCCGGCAAACGGCGCCTTGACGAACAGCTTGGCGGTGTCGCCGGCACGATAGCCGCCCGGCTTGTCGAGGACCGCGTCGAGCTTGTCGGGGACATCGGGCAGCTCGGCATCGACCCACCAGCCGACATGGAAGCGCAGGCTCGATTGCGCGCCGCTGCTGCCGTCGGTCACTTCCCAGCGATAGCGTCCCTCCGGCAATTTATGCGACAGCGATGCCGACTGCCCGGCCGCCACGTCGAGGGTGCCGGCGTCGATCGGCTGGTCGCGCACCTGCACCCGGTTGCGCCACTGGCCGTTGACCGAATACCAGTCATAATTCCAGTTCTCGCGCAGCAATTCCCAGCGCAATCCGGGCGCCGCGACGCGCTTGCCCGCGCCATCGACGGCGATGATCTCGAGGTTGGCCGGAGCGCCCTCCTGAACCTCTTCGCCATCCGGCGAGCGCAGCCCGATCGCCAATGGCCGTTGCCGAATCGGTCGGATCAGGGTTCCGGTCACGGCGCGGCCGCTCGGCTCGAACACGTTGACCCGGATCGTCGCCGCCAACGGCCGCGTGAGATCGGGGAGGTCGCCCAGCGCCACCGAGACGGTCGAGTGGCCGGCCTGGTCGGTGCTGCCGGCATCGATCTCGCGGCGATCGGCCGAAAACTCTTCCTGCACCAGCCCGAACTGGAAACCGGGCTCGGTCGGGAACGGGTTGTCGTCCAGCGCGATGGTCGCCTCGGCCTGCACCGGCAGCGCGGCGCCCGGCGCGCCGTAGTAATAGCGCGCCGCGACCGCCACCGGGAACGGCTCGGCGGGCCGGATCGGGGCATCGGCGGCGGTCAGATCCACCTTGAGCTGCGGCGGCACGAAATCTTCGACCCGGAACTCGGCGGTCCCCAGCGGATCCGCTTTCGGATCGAGCCTCAGCTCGACGCGCCAGGTGCCGAAACGTGCGTCCGCCGGTAGCGCGTAGCTCTGCTGATAGGCGCCGAGCCGATCGCCGCTCAGCTGCCGGCGATCGACCTCGATCCCGTCCGGCCGCAGCAGCCGCAAGGTGACCGGCACCCCGGTTACGGCGGCGGCCTTGGCGTCGCGCAGCAGCGATACCAATTGGACCGTCTCGCCCGGGCGGTAGATGCCGCGATCGGTATAGAGAAAGGCATCCACCGGCCCCGGCTGCGGCCGACCGCTGACGCCGCGATCGCTCAGATCGAAAGCGGCGCGGCCCACTTCGAGAAAGTTGAAATCGCCATCGGCGCCGTACGCCATGATCGCATAGGGCTGGTCGCTGCCCTTGCCGCGAAGCATCCCGCCGGGCAGGCGTGCGATCCCGTCGGCATCGGTCTTGGCAGCGGCAAGCTCGCCGTTGTTGTGCGCATAGAGGCGGATATCGATGCCCGGCACCGGCTGGCCGTCCGCCAGCGAACGGGCATCGACCGCCATGCCGTCGGTGCCGGTATAGGCGGTCAGGCCGAGGTTGGAGACGAGCACCCAATTGGTCGCCGGCCCGGTGGCGTCGTCGGGCTTCGCGTCGGTGCGCTCGACGACCGCGAGGTAGACGCCGGGGCCCTTCTCCTTGAGCAGGTCCTTCAGCGGGATTGCGGTCACCACCGCCTTGTTGCGCTCGGCCTGGATCGTCATCTCGCCCTGCCAGACGAGGCTGCCGCTGCGGTTGATCACATCGTCGATATCGTCGGACGAGAAAGTCATGGTCAGCCGGTCCTGGTCGAGGCTCGGCACCAGGTTGCGCGGGTTGACCCGCAGCAGCCGCAACTTGACCTTGTCGATATTGACGGTCGTCAGCGGCAGCCCGGCGCTGCCTTCGCGCGGCAGCACATAGCCGGTGCCGGAAAAGCTGACCGTCGGCTTGCGGTCGGCGACGACGACGCGGGTACGGAAGGTCGCGCGCACTTTTTGGCCGCTCGCGGCCGGCAGGCCGGCCAGCACCTGGACATCGTAGTTCTGCCCGTACTTCAAGCCGTCGATGCACAGCGTATCGGCGCGCGCGGTGACAATGCCCTCGATGTTGGGGTCGGCGCGCACATACGCGCCGTACGAGATGTCGCCCGCGGTGCCGATTTTTTCGTTGAAGCGCAGGCAGGCTCGCGGCGTCTCGGCGTCGGAATCGACCTCGACCTTGGTCACGCGGAAGGCGACGAGCCGCTTCAACTGCTCGATCCGTTCGGCGACTTGCGGCGAGCCTGTCAGGCTCAGCCCTGCCTCGAATGCGGCCAGGGCGTCCTTCTGCTGGTCGTGCCTGTCGAAATCGCGGCCGATGATGAACAACGCCGCCCCGCGCGCGGCCGGTTCGGTCGATTTGACATAGGCGTTGTAGGCGCTTGCCCGGGTGTTGTCGTCCGCGGTCGCGTACTGGTTTTCGGCCAGCAACAGCCAGGTCGGTCCGTCATCGGCGCCGTAGGCAATCGCGCGCGTCAGCTCGTCGATCGCCGCAGCATAGCGTTTGGCGCGGTAATCGGTATCGGCATCGCGGCGCAGCGCCGGGATTCTCCCCGGCACCTTGGCGTTGTCCGGGATGCTGTCGAGCAATTCCTGCCGGTAGTTCTGCGCCGCGTCGGCCAGCTCTTTCGACTGGTACTGTTGCGCCCAGGCCGGCGCCGCCACCAACCACAGTAGAACGAACGCCCAGCCGCGCAGCATCGAGCACCCCCGACGATTTGGCGGGAACTTACCATTGCTCCGGGCTGCTGGAAATGCCGCGACGCGGTTAGCCGTCGTCTCGGTCGAGAGCCGCAGCTTCGGGACGGTTGCGATGTGCCCGAAACCTGCCGCGGGCGCGAATGCCCTCGCGACCGCCAATCCGAAGTGCCGCCCGAAGTTCTTTCTCTCTCTCCTCTCACGGCTTGAGAGTTTGGCGGCAACTGTAGCACTGTGCTCGCCACGCGCGAGCCATCCAGCGGAGAAGCCTGATGAAGGTGGGTTTTGTCGGTCTCGGGATCATGGGCCATCCGATGGCCCTCAACCTGATCAAGGGCGGCCATGAGCTGTTCGTCTACGGCAAGCGTCGGCTGCCGGCCGATGTGCGCGAGGCCGGCGCGACGGTGTGCGACACCTTGAAGGAGGTGGCCGAGCGCGCCGAGGTGACGATCCTGATGGTGCCGGACACGCCCGATGTGAAGGCCGTGCTGTTCGACCCCGACGGGGTCGCCGAAGGCCTCTCCTCCGGCAAGACCGTCATCGACATGAGCTCGATCTCGCCGATCGATACCAAGCAATTCGCCGCCGAGATCGCGAAAAAGGGCTGCGACTACGTCGACGCGCCGGTGTCGGGCGGCGAGGTCGGCGCCAGGGCGGCCAGCCTGACGATCATGGTCGGCGGCTCCGAGGCCGCCTTCGCCCGGGTGAAGCCGCTATTCGAGCTGATGGGCAAGAATATCACGCTGATCGGCGAGGTCGGCGCCGGGCAGACCACCAAGGTCGCCAACCAGATCATCGTCGCGCTGACGATCGAGGCGGTCGGCGAGGCGTTGCTGTTTGCCTCGAAGGCCGGAGCCGATCCGGCCAAGGTTCGGCAGGCGCTGATGGGCGGCTTCGCCTCCTCGCGCATTCTCGAGTTGCATGGCGAGCGCATGATCAAGCGCACCTTCGACCCGGGGTTCCGCATCGAGCTGCACCAGAAGGACCTGGCATTGGCCCTGGCCGGCGCCCGCGCGCTAAGCCTTTCCCTGCCCAACACCGCGACGACGCAGGAATTGTTCAACGCCGCGGCGGCGCTGGGCGGCAAAGGCTGGGACCATTCCGGCCTGGTCCGCGTGCTCGAGCACCTCGCCGGCCAGGAGGTCGCCAAGGGCTGAACCGGTCAGGCGGAATGGGTTTCCCCGTTCACACCAGCGCCGATGCTCAGTTCCTGAGCCCATCATCGTACCGCAAATGCCGTCACCCCCGCGAAAGCGGGGGCCCAGGCTACCGCACCTCATTTGCCCCTGGGTTCCCGCTTTCGCGGGAACGACGAAGATTTTGATCTCCGCCGTGCTCAGCGCTCCATGCCGGGAGCGTCGGAGGGGACGTCGTAGAACGCCAAGGTCATCGACACGCTGGTGTAGAAGCCCATCAGCGTGATCACGTCGGTAATGCCCTCGTGGCCGAGCGCCGCGAGGGCGCGGTCGAACAGCCCCTTCGACACCCAGCGCGAGTTCGACAGGCAGGTCGCCATCTCGTAGATCACCTGCTCGCGTTCGTCGTCGAACGAGGTCGGCAGCCCGGACAGCATCGCCTCGACCTTGTCGGCCGGGATGCCGGCCGCCTTGGCGGCGCGCTCATGCGCGTTGGTCGGGTAGGCCGAATGCCACTTGCTGTTGATGATGACGACCGCGATCTCGCGCTCGCGCTCGCTGAGCGAATAGCCGGTGCGGAAATAGGCGCCGAGCGGCCCCATCACCTTCACCAGCTTGGGGTTGTGAACATAGATCTTGTTCGGGCCCGGCAGCCGGCCGCGCGTCTCGATCAACGAGCGATAGCCTTCCTGCTGCTCCGGCGTCATCTGGTCGAAGGGGATCTCGGCGTAGCGTCCAAAGGTCGGGGTCTCGGCCATGGCGTCCTCTCCTCTTTGCGATGTCGATGTTGTCGGGGTCGCGACAGCATAGTCCGCACATCGAGGCCGGGCGAGCGGGCGATCCGCGACCCTGCGTCAGTACGACGCGGCCTGGCGATGCGAATGCAGTTGCGAGGCGTTTGCAATTCGCCTACTTGGTTTGGGTCAACATCGCTGTCCGAGCAGTCATGTACATCTGCCTCTGCAACCGCCTTACCGATCGCGACCTGCGCGCCCAGTGCGGACGCGAATCCTGCTCGGTGTCGATGGTCTACCGCGCTCTCGGGGCCGAGCCGCAATGCGGCAAATGCGTGCCCTTCGTGCGGCAGATGCTGCGGCAGGCGGTCGAATCCGCCCTGCCCTGTCCGGCTGCCGCCGCTGCGGGCTGACAATTCTCGCGGCGCCTCTTTGCCGGCATCTCGCGGCCGATTAGGGTAGCTGCTGCCGAGCTGCCCGGAGGCCGCGATGCAAGGTGACCCGACCGTACTTCAGCACCTGAACGCCGTGCTGAAAAACGAATTGACGGCAATCAATCAATACTTCCTGCATGCCCGCATGCTGCGGCATTGGGGCGTGACCAAGCTCGGCGCCTACGAATACGGCGAGTCGATCGACGAGATGAAGCACGCCGATCGCCTGATCGAGCGCATCCTGTTTCTCGACGGCCTGCCCAATCTGCAGGATCTCGACAAGCTGCTGATCGGCGAGACCGTGCAGGAAATCCTGGAGTGCGATCTGCAGCTGGAACAGCTGGCGATGCCGCGCCTGCGCGAGGGGATCGCGCATTGCGAGAGCGTGCGCGATTTCGTCACCCGCGATCTCTTTTCCGAGATCCTCGAAGGCGAGGAAGACCACGTCGATTTCATCGAGACCCAGCTCGGCCTGATCCCAAAGATCGGGCTGGAGAATTACATCCAGCTGCAATCCGGGCCGGCCGAGTAGGCCCGGCAACCGGTTCCTGATAAACAGCCTGCGGTTGACACGTTCGGCAGCGGAGAGCACGGCATGACCAGCAACCGGCCCACGGTGTTCATCGACGGCGAAGCCGGCACCACCGGGCTGGGCATCCGCACCCGCCTCGACGCCCTGGCCGAGGTCGAGGTCAAGAGCCTGCCGGCGGCGTTGCGCAAGGACCCGGCGGCGCGCCGCGATCTGATGGCCGCGGTCGATGCGGTGATCCTGTGCCTGCCGGACGAGGCGGCGCGCGAAGCGGCCGGGCTGGCGGATAGTCTCGGCGGTGGCGCCCCGAAGCTGCTCGACGCGAGCACCGCGCACCGGGTCGATCCGGACTGGATCTACGGCTTTCCCGAAATGTCGCCTGGGCAGGGCGGGCGCATCGCGGCGGCGCCGCGGGTCGCCAACCCGGGATGCTACCCTACCGGCGCCATCGCGCTGCTGCGGCCCGTGGTCGAGGCTGGGCTGATCCCGCGCGACTACCCGATCGCAATCAATGCGGTCAGCGGTTATTCCGGCGGCGGCCGGTCCATGATCGAGGCGCATGATCGCGACGGCGGCCCCGCCTTCGAGCTATATGCGCTTGGCCTCGAACACAAGCACGTGCCCGAAATCCAGCATTACGCCGGGCTCGATCGGCGCCCGCTGTTCGTGCCCTCGGTCGGGCATTTCCGCCAGGGCATGCTGGTTTCGATCCCGCTGCATCTCGACGATCTGCCCGGAAAGCCGCGGGCCCTGGAGCTGCGTGAGGTGCTCGCCGCCTATTACCGCGGTTCCAATGTCCTCCGCGTCGTCGATGCCGTGGCGGATGGCAAAATCGAGCCCCAGGCCCTCAACGACACCGACCGGCTCGAACTCTCGCTGCACGGCAACGAGCGCCACCGCCAGGCGGTGCTGGTAGCGCGGCTCGACAATCTCGGCAAGGGCGCCTCCGGCGCCGCCGTGCAGAACCTGCGGCTGATGCTCGGGCTCGACCGGGAGGCCGCGGCGCCGGCGTGAGCCTTGCCACGCGGCGGGCCTTTTTGCTGGGTGGAGTCGGCGCCGCTTTTGGCGCCGCCGGGACTCCGGGGCGGAGGGGCGCAATGGCCGAGACGACACCAACCTTGATCGCGCGGCCGATCACGTCGAGCGGCGAGGCGATCCCGGTCATCGGGCTCGGCACCTGGCAGGTGTTCGATGTCGGCCCCGACCCGCAGGCGCGGCGGCCATTGGCCGAGGTGTTGCGGCTGCTGGTCGAGAACGGCGGCAGGATGATCGACACCTCGCCGATGTATGGCCGTGCCGAGGCGGTCACCGGCGATCTCGTCGCCGCCGCCGGCCTGCGCCCGCGCGTGTTCCTCGCGACCAAGGTGTGGACCAGCGGGCATGACCAGGGGATCGCGCAGATCCGCCGCTCGGCGCAGCTGCTGCGCACCCAGGTCATCGACCTGGTCCAGATCCATAACCTGCTCGACTGGCGCACTCATCTGCCGACGCTGCGGCGGATGAAGGCGGAGGGGCAGATCCGCTATCTCGGGATCACCCATTACACGACCGGCGCCTTGCCCGAGCTTGCGCGCATTTTGCGCAACGAGGCGGGGATCGACTTCGTGCAATTCGGCTATTCGCTCGCGACCCGTGCCGCCGAAGCCGCGCTGTTGCCGGTGGCGGCCGAACGTGGCGTGGCCACGATCGTCAATCAGCCGTTCGAGCAAGGAGACCTGTTCCGCCGCGCCCGCGGACGGGCATTGCCGGAATGGGCCGCCGAGTTCGATTGCGCGAGCTGGGCGCAGCTGTTCCTCAAATACCTGCTGGGGGAGCCCGCGGTGACTTGCGTGATCCCGGCGACCGCGAGCCCCGAGCACATCAGCGACGACCTCAAAGCCGGTTTCGGCCGTCTGCCGGACGCGCAGCAGCGCGAACAGATCCGGCGCCTGTGGGACTCGTTGTAACCGCTGGCCCTCAGCCGGACGGGGCGATCGCGGCGACGGTGGCGAAGAGCTGCCGCACCGGTCCCGCGCTGAGGTCGCGGGTGATAAACACGAGCCGAGAACGGCGGTCGGGAGTCGGCCAGTCTTCCAGCTCGATCGGGCGGTGCGCCACGTGCTGCACCGCATGCACGACGACCGGGCCACGGCAGCCCTCGACCGCGACGAGCCCCTTGACCCGCAGCAGATCGGGGCCGCGCAGCGCGATCAATACCGCCATTGCCTGGTCGACCACCGGCCACGGCAGCGGCGCATCGAAGAACAAGGTGAAGCTCGCGATCCCGTGCGAATGCACGTGCTCGTGAGGACCATGATCGTGCGCGCTTTGCTGTTCATTTCCGGCTCTTTTGCCGTCAATCCCGCGCAAGCGGGAATCCAGCGGCCCGTGGACCCCCGCTTGCGCGGAGGTGACGGAACCGGGCAGCGGCGGATCAAGCGGCTCATCGAGCACGAAGCCCGGTTCGATGATGCCATCGCGGGCAATCTCGATCGGGGCCGAGCTGAGCGCGCGCAGCCTTTCGACCAGAGCGGTCCGGGCCGGTTCGTCGACAAGGTCGGTCTTGGTCAGCACGACGCGGTCGGCGACCGCGACCTGATGGCGGGCTTCGGGGGCGCGCGCCAGATTCTCGGCGCCGCTCGGGGCATCGACAACCGCGACCATGCCTTGCAGGTGGAATTCGCCGGCGAGCGCACGGTCGGTCGCGAAGGTCTGCAACACCGGGCCGGGGTCGGCGAGGCCGCTGGTTTCGATGATGACCCGCGTGAAGCCGGGCACGCGGCCCTGGGCGCGGTCGGCGAAGAGCGTACGCAGGGTCTCCTGCAAGTCGCTTCGCATCGAGCAGCACAGACAGCCATTGCCGAGCAAAACGGTCGTGTCGCTGCTGGACCGCAGCAGCGCGTCGTCGATGCCGACCTCGCCATATTCGTTGACCACCACGGCAGTGCCGGCGCCCTCCGGCCTCGCCAGCAGCGCCCGGATCAGGGTGGTCTTGCCGGCGCCGAGAAAGCCGGTGACGACCGTCACCGGGATGCGCGCCCCGCGCGCCCGCCGCTGCCTTCGCCCGAACCGCCCCGCATCGGCGCCGGCAAACGGATCCACTAAAGTATCAGCCAATCCGAGTTCCTGCTGGTTTGCACCGGTGGTGAGCGCGCCCTCTCTCGGCAGGCAGCCGGTCATGCTCAATCGACTACCGACAGACGCCTACGATGTGATCACTCCGGCAGAGTGACGCATGAGCTGCACGAGAATAGATTTTGGGCGGTCTTATGCCGTGCGGGTATAGCTCGCGCATTTTTAGATAAGTCATGGCTGCCCTATCATCCGTACACACTACGCGGCATCCCGTTACCGTGACCAGTGCGACTAGATGTTCATCATTGAACGCTGACTCTGGCCGCCTTCTTTTCAGTTGCCTCGCTACCCGATCAACTTCTCGATCGGAAAGCTGGACCAACTTCCCCCTCCTCTGAAATTCGGTCAGAATGCGCAGGAATTTTGCCCCACGTATTTCGCACTTATACTTTGACCCTCCAATGATGATTTTACCCCCACCCTCGAACAGCCATGCTCGTAGTGGCGCGAACCTATGATGGCCTTTTGAATGTTCATCAAATACGACATGAAAAGTGCAAGTATCAATTACCAAGCACATCACTCATAATCCAAGGACCTTCATTTCTTCTTTGATGAAGAAGTTCCTGTACCCCTCCGGCTGCTCGGAGGGCAATTCTCCTCCTCTTCCGATTTGAATAGGCGTTACGGTATTGCCGTTATTCTGGCGCTGAAAAAAAAGGATTTGACTGCTTGGTAAGTTCTTGTTGGTCCGTCTAGAGGCTCGATTTCGGTAATTGA